>Ga0302322_100002081_pt1 | contig 16765 bp, 14 predicted proteins | sample Fen_T0_2_FD_203757 | JGI IMG/M metagenome (GOLD analysis project Ga0302322, IMG submission 203757) | Peat permafrost microbial communities from Stordalen Mire near Abisko, Sweden - Fen_T0_2 | ecosystem: Environmental > Terrestrial > Soil > Wetlands > Permafrost | place: Sweden: Abisko... | reverse complement strand
AGTGCGCGTTTGCGCGAGCGACATCAGCGGCCATCGGCTTTTTCTTAGCGTCATAAAACGCCAGCTTGAGAGCATTATTCTCGATTGTGAGACTGAGAAAAGTTCCGTTAGCGCGATTAATCACTCTGCCTGGGATGGTGGGTTCAGGCTCATCCGTTTTAGCGGTTTCTTCCTGTTTAGCGGCAGCGGGTTTCGCCGGGGGCTTGGCTAACATCGGCAACACCAGGCCGAACGAGGCAACCAGTAGCAACGACTTCGCGAAAGCAACGTTGGTCTTCATATACCAACTGCTTACGCGACCCACGCGCTATCGCAAGCCTCATTCGGTAAACGCCCGGTAAAAGCCAAGGCCGACTCTTATTTCCGCTGCTGCTGTAACTGGGCCCTCAGCTCCTGCCATCGCGCGAGCCGGTCAGCGATCTTTGCCTCTGCGCCGATCGCCTTCGGCGTGAACAGGCTCAGCGGTTTTTCGAGGTATTCCTGTCCAGAAATATTCTCGGGATAGTCGTGAGAGTAACCATAGCCTTTGCCGTGGCCGGCTCGTTTGCTGGCTTGCCCGCCCTTGTCGCGAAGAGGCAGCGGAACCGATTGAACAGGTTGGTTGGCGATGGCGTCCTTCGCCGCGTGCAGCGCGAGGTTGGCCGAATTGCTCTTCGGAGCGAGCGCGATGTAAAGCGTCGCATGAGCCAACGCATATTCGCACTCTGGCAAGCCAACGAAATCGCAAGCCTGATGCGCCGCGATTGCGAGCGGCAACGCCAGTTGATCAGCCAACCCTACGTCCTCCGATGCAAGGATGACGAGACGGCGCGCGATGAAGCGCGGATCCTCGCCGCCAGCAAGCATCTTAGCTAACCAGTACATAGCGGCATCAGGATCACAACCGCGACAACTTTTTATGAACGCAGAAATCGTGTCGTAATGTTCATCCTCGTCGGCATCGTAACGAATCCGCCGCTCACGCGCGAAAGCCTCGAGTTCAGTCGCAGTGATCTCCGCCTTCTCCGGCAAACTCAGCACGAGCACTTCGAGAGCGTTAAGGGCTCGCCGCAGGTCTCCGTCGCAAAGTAATGCCAGATCGTCCAAAACCGCGTCGGTGGCCGTACACCCTCGTTCACCAAGCCCACGTTCGCGATCGGCCAGCGCGCGCTTGAGCACCCCTGCAACCGCTGCCGTCGAGAGCGGCTCCAGCCGAAACAAATGGCTGCGGCTCAGGAGCGGCGGATTAACATAAAAACCAGGATTGTGCGTCGTCGCGCCGATCAAACGAATATTACCTTCTTCAACGTCAGGCAGCAGCAGATCTTGTTGCGACTTATTGAAACGGTGCAATTCGTCGATGAAAAGCAGCGTCGGGGCATCAGTGCGGCGACGCGCGGTCGCCAGGATGTCACGAAGCTCAGCTACGTTCGACATCACAGCATTGATGCGTACGAAACGGCTCTTCGTCTCGCGAGCGATGACTTCGGCAAAACTGGTTTTTCCACAACCTGGCGGCCCGTAAAAAATCAAACTACCGAACCGGTTGCCCGTAATAAGGCGCGGCAAGAGCGAACCCGGCGCTGTGAGATGTTCCTGCCCAACAATCTCTGCGAGCTTCAGCGGACGCATCCGAGCGGCCAGTGGCTGGCGTTCACGCCGCACAACATCTTGTGCAGACGCGGACTTGCCGCCGGACGTTTCGCCCGACAACATTGGTTCGGTGTCTGCGTCTCCGAAAAGATCTGGTTGCTCGGCAGAAGGCATTTGACCCGCCACATTTTCGCCAATTTTCCGCAATGGGAAGCCCATTCAACACAAACACGTCCGCCTCTCGCGGTTTCTCGCGCGTTCGATGACTACCCTGCCCCGCTGCCTGCGTCATCGCGCACCCGTACTTTGGATCCTGCTGCCCTTCGTTATCGGGCTGATCGCTGGCCGCGTTATGCCAACGCTTCCAGCACCGATCTGGCTGCTTACCGCAGGGACAATCGCGGTTATCACAGCCCTCCTATTTTCAACGCGAACCGTTATCTGGCTGACCAGCTTCTGCCTAGGATCGATAATGGTCGGTGCCGGCTATTACGAGCTACGGCGAGCGCGGATTGACGCCTGGGATCATCTGCCACCACGGGAAGCTCGCCTCACGTTACGAGTAGAGCGTACGTTCGCTCGCTCGCCCGATGGGAAACGTTGCTCCGGTCTTGCACGTATCTTGCAGGCCGATGTGCATCTAGGCGAACTTGCCGGGCAACGACTCTATTTCTCACTCGCCCAGAGCGCAGGTGAAGAACCGCCGATTCGTTCCACGGAGATTTCAGTGATCGGCGTTCTGCAAACTTTGCCACGTGGTGCGCCCGTCGATACGTTCGAAGGCTACCTTGCCAACATGGGTATGAACTTCCGGCTCAATCGCGGGCGAATTCTTGAGCAGCTTTCAGCACCCACAAAATATCGCCAATTTTGCACGCACACGCAGCAACGACTGGCCAATATTCTGAGCTATGGACTAGAAAAACATCCCGACCTCGCAGCCGTGTCACGCGCCATGATGCTCGGCCTGCAACAGGAATTGAGCGAGGAACAAAACCAATGGTTTATGCGCAGCGGCACGATGCATCTTTTTTCGATCAGCGGCCTGCACATCGCAGTGATCGCGCTTGCGCTCGAAGGCCTGCTCGGGTTGCTGCGCTTGCCACGAATGCTTCGCTTCGCTGTGGCCGCGATTCTGCTCTGGCTCTACGTCGACATCACGGGGACCGCTCCCTCGGCGGTACGCGCATACCTGATGGTTGTGCTGCTACAAGCGTCATTCGTTCTGCGACTGCCGGTCAACCCCATCGCCACGCTCAGTTTTGCCGCACTCGGGGCACTCGTGATCGACCCCATGCAGCTTTTCAGTGCCAGCTTTCAAATGTCTTACGGGATTGTGGCCGCTTTGCTTTTGCTCGGTTTGCCGCTTGGCGAGTTCTGGACTGAGCGCTGGCAACTATTTCGTTTGTTGCCGAAGTCTACTTGGGCGTGGTGGCAACGAGCCCTCGATTGGTCACAACGCGCTTTTCTCAGCGTGTTAGCGATCGGTCTATCAACTTGTTTGGTCAGCACGATTAGCGGTGTTATCTATTTTCGTCTCTTCACTCCCGGCTCGTTGGTGGCCAATCTCGTGCTCATTCCTCTCGGCTCTTTGGTGATATTGAGTGGATTTGTTTCACTGCTATGCGGGCTGGCAAAACTCGGGTGGCTTTGCGCGACTTTTAATCATGCCTCCGCCCTCGTCCTCTTGGGCTGCGAGCGCGGGATCGATTATTTTCTCAAGTTGCCCGGTGTATTCTGGCCGGCGCATTTTACGACTTTATCGGTCGGGTTCAGCACTTTCGGTGCGTTACTCGCAGCGCTACTGTGGGGTTACGCTACGCGCTGGGAGCGCAAGCGTGGTGGCGTGTGGCCGCCGTTCGCGATCGTCGTGCTCGTGCTCGTTTTCGGCGTGAAGTTCGGCTGAACATCCTCATCTTTTCAAAGTATGAAAAGCGCCTACGAACTCGCCATGGAACGTCTCGCAAAGTCCGATCCCGATTCAGGGAAGCCGCTCAGCGCGGAACAAAAAGCCCGACTCGCCGAGATCGACTTGCTCTACAAAGGCAAAATTGCCGAACGGGAAATTTTCCTGAAGAAACAGCTCAACGAAGCCTATGCCGACGGAAAACTCGAAGAAGTTGAAAAAATCAACAAGCAGCAGGCCAGCGAGCGCGCCCGCCTGGAAGAAGAACGCGAAGACGAAAAAGAACGCGTGCGACGGGAAAAATCCTGATCAGAGAAATCAAATCTGGAACTCAGGAACTCTGGAAAAAACAGAATCGATTTCGTCTCCTTTCCAGTGTTCCTGAGTTCCAGATCAATACTCATCCCTTCCTCTACTCTGGTTCGGCCGTGCCTTCGACGACCCAATCTTTGGCTTCTGGCACTTGTTTAAAGAACTCGCGGAGTGTGGCACTCAGGTGTTCGGCATAACGAAAATGAGCACCCATGCCGGTACGTAGTTCGGCCTCGTAAATAAATTTGTCGGCGTGCGTGCTATGCTCGAACGGCGTCTGTGCACCGAGTAATAAGGAATAAACATACGCTGGCGAACCGCGTTGCATGAGCTCGCGCGTTAGGTCGGCTTGCTCTTTGAGCAAAGCTGCGTGATCGGCATGGTTGATCTCGGGCGGCAGGTAAAAACCGGCCTGAATGAGCGGCGTGTATCGGTGGCCCGTACGATGGCGGTTCAGATCGCGCAGTTCGGCTAAGGCCATGTTGTTCCAGGCAAAAGTCACACGCATGCGGCGCGTGGCGACGCCTTGATAACCATAGCGATTGGTTCGGTGACGCAGAGCCTCGGACAGGGGCTGTGTCTCGGCAAGGAATGGCGGCGTAGCACGATCAACATTCACCCACACCTCGTCGGCAAGTGGGGCAGTCGATAGGCGTTCGAGTCCGAGTTTGAGACTCGCGGCTAACTCCTGCTTCGCCTGTTGTTCGAAGGATGTTTCAGTTGTGCTATGCCGCATCAAACGCGGAGAAATTTTCAACAACACTTCGCGAATCGCCTTAGCCGCTGCACGAGCCTCCGTCTGCGGGAGCGAGTCGAGATGCTTGACCGTCTGCGCCCACATGCGCGAGCTCTGCACGAGGCCGAGGTTCGTACGCGTGGCAAAGGGTACGAAGTAGCGCGCACGGTCTAACGCGTAGTTTTTTCGCAGGCGCGTAACGACGGCGGGCTTTGCGTCGGGCGGCAAGCGGACCAATGCGGGATTCGCAATCGCCGCTGCATCGAGGCGTTCGTATTCAAAATTGTACGCAGCGAACGCCTTCGCAAGTAGTGCCTGCCAACGCGATGTGAGGTCCTCAGGCATGCCGATCTCGGATGTGGCAGGAAGGTTTGACGCGTTCATCGTGATGTAACGCGTGCTCGACTCCTGGCCGTCCGCCATTTGCGAAATCTCAAAGATTTTATAGGCCAGCCACATCGAGACGTCATCAAGTGCGATCGCCAGCCCGCCCGTGAGTCCACCGATCGAGGCGTGCCCATAATCAACGAACTTCAGGATGCGGTCGATCGAAGCGTCGGGGTTGGCCAGGTCGACTTTTTCAAGGATGGCCGCGAGCCCGTCATTGCTCCGCGAGTAACGCGCGAGTACCGAAGCAAGAAGCTCAGGCGTGACCTTGGGTAGATCGGAAGCGGAGGGAGGCGGGACAAGGGCGAGTCCAGTAACTTTCATGCGGCAGTGCACAAGCTTTCGCGCAAAGCGCGCGCCGCGCCAAGCACGAAGCTACAAATTCGTCCTCCACTCAGTAGTGCAGCGTCGCGATCCAGGCCATGAGCGGCGCTTGGTACACACCTAGAAGCACCGAAAACAGCGCAAGCACGACCAACACGGACCCAAATGCGGGGTTAATCTCGTGATGCATCGGTGGGATTGCAGCCTCAACTTCAAGCTTCGTCGTCCGCGAGGTGAAATAGGCAGCTTTGATCCAACCGAAGTAGTAGTAGATCGAGAGCACCACGCCGACGATCGCAACGGCCAGCAACCAATAAAGCCCGGCTTTATACGCGGGAATAAAGATGAAAAGTTTTCCAATGAAACCGGCGAGAGGCGGAATGCCTGCGAGCGAACCAAGCCCAATCGCTAGAATGGCACCGAGGACAGGCTTTTCTCTGGCGAGGTCTGCGTAATGCTCGATTTCTTGGTCAGCGTCATTTTCGCCAGCGAGGTGAGTCATCACACCGAAGACCGCAAATGAAGCGCAGAGGTAAACCACGAGATAGAAATAAACCGCATCAGCTGCCTGCGGCACATGATAAGAAGCGATGACGCCCAGCATCAGGTAGCCCGCGTGCGAGACACCCGACAGGCCCATAAGACGTTTGACGTTGTGCTGCGTAAGAGCCCCGAGATTACCAAGGATGATTGTCGCCGCCGCTAATACCGCGAGCAACGGCTCAACCAGCCCGCGATAAGCAACAAACACCTGTGCAAAAATCATCAACACGGCGAAGCCAGCCGCTTTCGAACCAACGGCAAGAAACGCTGTTACCGGTGTGGGCGCGCCCTGGTAAACATCAGGAATCCAAATCTGAAAAGGAACAGCCCCTATCTTGAACGCGACGCCCGAGATCACGAACACGATACCGACGCTCGCAAGGAAGTTGCCGGGATTGGCCGCAAGAAAATCACTTAAGGCGCTAAAATTCAGCGATGCCGAAGTGTGCCCCGGCAATGTTTTGTCTCCCGCTACGCCATAGAGCAGCACAATGCCAAAAAGCAAAATCGCCGAGCTCAGCGCTCCCGTAATGAGATATTTTAGACCAGCCTCAAGCGAGAGAGGGTTATTGCGAAAATAACCAACCAATATATAGAAACCCACCGTCACTGTCTCGAGCGCGACAAAGAACATCACGAAGTGATTGCTCTGCGCGAGAAGCATCATCGCGGCCGTAACCACGAGCACGATGTGGAAAAACTCCACCCGCGGCAGCTTCTGTTTCTTGAATGCCACCATGCCCAAAAGGGTCACAAATATAGAAGTCAGGATGAAAAACACCCGCATGAATTGGCCGGAAGCCGAATGCTGAAGCATCCCTCCAAAAGTGGTTTCGCCGAGAAAAACAGTGCGATAATTAATGAGTACACCCACCAGAATGCCAAGCTGGCCAGCAATGCTGAGATACGAAATCGACTCATGCTCCTTCTTTGGCAAGATCATCTCGACGATCAACAAGGCGAGTGCGAGGCAACCCAGCTGGATCTCCGGGAAAATAGCGAACCACTGATTGGACTGCGCGATTCTGATTAGGTCAGGATTCATCTCAGCGGGAATTATTTAACGGCCACTGCGCTTGTCGCGGCAGGATAGATGGTCTGAAGAGCGGCATTTAACGGAGTCGAAATCGACTTCGGCCAGAAACCTACAAACAGCAGCGCGATCAGCAGCACGAGGGCAGGCAGTTTTTCACTCCAACGCAGATCAACAATCGGCTTCTGCTCGGCAATCCTGGCGAACTCCGTAGTGGGTTGGCCGAAAAAGATATTGGCAGCTGCGCGTAAGCCGTAGATAGCCGAGATAATCACGCCTGCCACGGCACCCGCCGTAACCCACGGTGAAAGTTTCCAGAGCGAGACAAAGATCGCGAGCTCACCCCAGAAATTCGCAAAACCTGGCAGGCCGATGCTCGCAAAAGTCGCAGCTACGAAGAAAGCCGCGAGCACAGGAGTCTTTTGCGCGAGTCCACCCATCTGACCTAAATCAAAAGTTTGTGTACGGTGATAAATGCTCGTCGAAAGCAAGAAGAGCAGCGCTACCGAAAATCCGTGCGCCACCATCATCAACACCACGCCACCTGCTCCCATGATGGAAAATGCCGCAACGCCCAGAAATGCGTAGCCCATATGCATGACCGAGCTGTAACCGACCATTTGCTTCAGATCGCGTTGCGCGATCGTCACAAGCCCGATGATGAGGACATTGCCAAGTGCGAGCGCAGTGAGCACCCAAGTCCATGAACCAATCCCCAGCGGCAATAAGGGGAGCACGATTTGGATCAAACCGTAGAGTCCAAACTTTTTCAATACACCCGCGTGTAACATCGCCGCAGAAGTCGGTGCAGCACCGTAGCCGACCGGCGCCCAGGTGTGCAGCGGCCAAAGTGAAACCAAGATACCGAAACCAAACATCAGCAGGCCGAAAATATTTTTCTGCGCAAATGCCGGCAATGGATTCGCCAGCAGCTCGTGCCGGAGCGTGATAAGGTCAAAAGTCTCCGCTCCGCTCTTCACGTAAATTGCGATCAGGCCGATCAGCGACAGCATCGCGCCGAGCGTGAGATAAATCGTCATTTTCATCGCCGCGTAGCTGCGATCACGTCCACCCCAAATACCCACCATGATGAACGTCGGAATCAGGGCGAGTTCGTGGAAGAAGTAGAAATAGAAAACATCGACCGAGGCAAAGACGCCCATCAATCCACCCTGCATCACCAGCAAAAGTGTGAGATATAGGTTGAGACGCTCTGCTCCCGATTGGATAGCATAAAGGCCAGCAGCAAGCCCAACCAGTCCGGCCAACACAAAGAGCGGCAACGAAATACCATTGAGACCTAACGTGAGTTTTATACCCAGGCTACTTAAGCCCGTGTCGTAGACATTTTTAAACGCATATGTATCGACCTGGTGAGCAGCAGAGAACTGCATCCATAGATAAACCGCTATGAGCGCTGGCAAACTAAAGCCGATGTACGCGATCTTTGTCGCCCATTGCTTCGGCAGTCCGAGAGCAATGACTAACGCTGCCGCTAGTGGCGTCGCGATCGAGAGAAAGAGGAGATCGAATGGCAAATGAGTCATCGCGTTGTCCGGTTATTGAAATACTCCAACGGCGAATCCCCAGACCAGGGCCGCGCCAATCAGGAACCAGTAGACATAGGCATGAAGGCTACCGACGTAGAGCGCCCTAGCGCCCAAGCTGATCAAGCCGACAAATCCGGCAAAACCACGGATAATAAAACCGCCCAGAACAACCTGATCCAAGAAATTCAGCACGAGCGCAAAGCGGTCCTGAATTTTACGGACATAATACGTGTAGATCTCGTCCGGCGATGATTTGAGCAATGAAAGACCGCCGAACAGGCCAGGAAGCTTCACGGCAAGCGTGTCTTTATCTTCCGGTTTGTAGAAGAAATAGGCGGCAAATGAACCGATCAACGTAGCCGCAACGCTGACGGCAAACACCACGCCATGCGCGTGTTCGTGATAATGGCCGTCGGGCACTTCGAGGAAAACCCCGCGGAAGATGTTAGCATCAAGTACTTGTTCATAACCGCCAACAAACGCCAGCAAGGCCAATACAAGCAGCGGAAGCAGCATTATCCAACCGCTTTCGTGGGCGTGCGCTGATTCATCACTACGGGCTTTCCCAACAAAAACCAATCGCCAGAGACGAACCATATAGAAAGATGTAAGCACCGCGGTCAATGCGAGGAGGACGAAGGCGGCTTTGTTCCTTTCAAAGGCGAGCAGCAAAATCGAATCCTTCGAGAAGAAACCAGAAAACATCGGGAAACCTATAATTGCCAGTACACCGACCGTGAAAGTAGCAAAGGTCAGCTTCATACGCTTAGCCAGACCGCCCATCTTGAAAATATCTTGTTCGTTATGACAGCCGTGGATGACAGATCCGGACCCGAGAAACAGAAGAGCCTTGAAGAAGGCATGTGTCATCAGATGAAACATCGCCACACCGGCACCGGCTAATAGAAGCACTTTTACCTTACCGTGCTCTCCATCCTGGAATTCCCAGAGTCGGCCCATGCCAAACGCCGCCACCATATAACCAAGCTGCGAGAGCGTGGAGTAAGCTAAAACTTTTTTGATGTCGCTCTGTGTGATCGCGCAGAGTGCGGCGTAGACTGCGGTAGCAACACCCACCCACATCACTACATTCAGTGCCGCGGGAGCAGCTGCAAAGAGTGGCTCGATCCGACAAAGCATGTAAATACCCGCCGCGACCATCGTCGCAGCGTGGATCAGTGCAGAGACCGGCGTCGGGCCTTCCATCGCATCGGGGAGCCAGACGTGCAACGGTATCTGAGCCGATTTGCCAACCGCTCCAGCAAATAGGAACAAGGGAAGCCACGTTTCGACGGCTGCGCCACCTTGGACTTTTCCAGCGATTTCAGTGAGATTTACAGTACCGAGCGCAGCATAACACCAAATAATCCCGAGTAGAAAACCAAAGTCGCCGACTCGGTTGACGATAAAAGCCTTTTTCGAGGCATCTGCCGCCGACTGCTTTTCATGAAAGTGATTGATCAACAACCAGGAGCTGAAACCGACCAGCTCCCAAAAGATAAACATCATGAAGAGGTTATCGGCGAGGACGATGCCGAGCATCGAAAACATGAAAATCGAAAGTCCACCGAAGTAGCGCGCCTTCGCACCGTCGTCGTGCATGTAACCCAATGAAAATACGTGCACACACAGGCCGACCACCGCGACGATGGAGAGCATGAGGGCGGCAAGATCATCGAACTTAAAACCGAGCGAAATTCTCAGGCTGCCGAGCTGCAACCACTCCCAAGAGGCAGGGAAATTTCGCTGCCCGCCGAAAACCAGCATGAACGCCGCAGCGGCAAGTCCGGCACAGGCGCCGACCGAGATGAATGATGCGAGCGCACCTTGGCGTCGCAAGAACAGCGCGATAATTGCGGCCGAAGCGAGTGGCAGCAGGAGAACGAGAAGAGCGAGTTGAGTAGGCGCCATGGCGTCAGTTTTTCAGCGCGTTGAGTTCTTCGACCTGCACCGTTCCGCGTTTGCGGAAGAGGGCGACGATGATGGCGAGGCCAACGGCTACTTCAGCAGCTGCGACCGTGAGAATAAAAAAGACAAACACATTGCCATCGAGAGTTCCGTTGAAACGCGAAAAGGCGACCAGCGCAATCGTCGACGCCACGAGCATCATTTCGAGGCACATGTAGATCACGAGCGTGTTCTTGCGCACCAGCACGCCAAAGAATCCGACGGCAAACAGCAGCGCGCTGAGAATGAGATAATCATTAAGTCCAACGTTCATTTCGTCTCCTCCTGACTTTCAGCTTTCCTGCTCAGAACAATCACGCCCAGCATCGAGATGAGCAGCAAAAAACCGACAACTTGCACCGGAAGCAGATAAGTGGTGAAGAGTTTCGCGCCATAATCTTTTAAGCCTGCATGAAAAACTTCGGCTGCAGGCGCGGTCGGAAACTGGCCGTGTTTCACAAAGCTGCGAACCCCCACCGCCAGCAACGCCGCGCCGATCGTTCCGGCCACAAGCGAAATTTTATTATAGGGCTTCTTCAGTCCGGACTTCGGATTCAACAACATCACGATAAAGAGGAAGAGTGCGACGACTGCACCGGCGTAAACGAGGATCAGCAAAACTGAAAGCAGCAGCGCGTCGAGCAAAGCGAAAATGCCTGCCACGCCTATGAGGCTAACCAATAGGCAGAGTGCGGCGTTCACGGTGTTTTTATTAAGCACCACCGCTAGGCCGAAGCCGACCGTGAGCGCGGAGAAGAAATAAAAGAGCGAGGTTTCCATGAATGGTTATGGAAAAAGTTATGCCGAGGACAGCGAGCTGGCAGCCACGGCATGGGAAACCACAGCCAAGAAGCCGACGCTCTGTGAATCCTTTGTGTGCTGTGTGTAATTCATCGTTTTACTCTACTACTCTTTTAGTGTGCGTTGCCGTGCTCTTCAGCTGCTTTCTTTTTGTCCCATTTATGATGTTGGTCAGGCAGGGTGCCGCCAAGTTCGTAGAGACGATCCTTGTGGTTGACCATTTCTTCGCGCGTCAGGCCTGTCATCGAATACTGCTTTTGCAGCCAGATCGCCTCTTCCGGACATACCTCTTGGCAAAGTCCGCAATAAATGCAGCGCAACATGTCGATATCAAACGCCTGTGGTGCTTTCTCGACATGTGCCCCGGGCGCGTCAGGAGGAATTTCACCCGGCGTGATTCGAATAGCTTTCGGCGGACAAACGAACTCGCAGAGCTGACAGGAAACGCATTTCTCGCGACCGTTTGGATCTTTCACCAAGGTCGGCACGCCACGATAGCCGTCCGGAATATCTGGACGCTGTTCGGGGTACTCAAGCGTGACCGCAGGCGCCACGAGATGCTTCATAGTCGTCTTCAGCCCGCGGATAATTTGCGGGAGATAAGTGCGCTCGGCAAAGGTGAGCGGCTTTCGTTCGAGTTGGATGACGGCCATGACGAGAAATTCCTATTTTTGAATGAACGCGATGGCGACGGCGTAGGCGAGCAAGTTGGCAATTGAGAGCGGCAGTAAAAAGCGCCAACCGATCTTCATGACTTGATCATAGCGGAAGCGCGGAACCGTCCAGCGGATCCACATGAAGAAGAAAATCATCGCAAGCACTTTCCCCAGGAAAATGGCGATGGAGAAAATCCCTACAAAGAGCGGATGAACGGTAAACGCCCAACCGGAAATGTGGTGCAACCATCCGACCAAAGTCGCGAGCGGGAGCCAGGGTAATGGGTTCCAACCACCGCAAAAGAGTAGCATGAATATACCCGAGCCCACGATCATGTGCGAATACTCCGCCACGAAGAAAAGGCCCCACTTAAACGCACCGTATTCAGTGTGGAAACTCCCAACGAGATCGGCTTCAGACTCAATCGTATCGAACGGTTGACGGTTAGTTTCGGCAAAAAGACATACGAGGAAGATGAAAGCAGAAATCGGCATAAAAAAGCAAAACCAGGCGCCACCGACTAGACCGGATTGGCTTTGAAACTCCACCACACGAACAAGCCCGAGCGTGCCCGTCGAACCCGGAGCATTGATCCAGAGAAAAACAGGAAGGATCGAGAGAGTCATCGAAAGCTCATACGAGATGAGCTGAGCCGAAGCGCGCACACTGCCGAGAAAAGGATACTTTGAATTCGAGGCCCAGCCCGCGAGAATCAGCGAATAAACACCGAGCGAAGAGATGGCGAATACGGCGAGTAAACCTACGTCGAGGTTGGCAAGAATGAGCGGAATAGTTCTACCCGCGTCATCGAAATATGCTCCAAACGGGACGACTGCCACCGTGGTCAGCGCGGGAACCATCGCGAGAAGTGGAGCCGCGATGAAGTAGAATTTATTCACATGCCCTGGCGTAGAATCTTCCTTAAAGAGCATTTTCCCGCCGTCGGCCATCACGTGGAACACGCCAAGTCGCTGCAGGAATTTGCCGATAACCGGAATCCACGCGATCCACGGCACCACAGCGCGATTCGGTCCAGGACGATCCTGCACCCAGGCCGCAACCTTCCGCTCAGCCATCGAGCAGACACCCGCAATCGGGAAAATCACGAGAATCACCGCGAGGCCTTTGATCGCAGCCTGAACCCAAACAGGAAATTGAAAGAAGAAGTCGAACATGGCGCGCGTCAGGATTTGGCCGCGGGTTTAAAGTGAAGCGTTTCGTCCTCAGGGAACGGCAGACTGGCGAACTCAGCGCTGTTGAGAACAACACCTATTTCGGGCAGCGTCGCGAATGAGATACCAGCAAACAATTTGACCTCTGCAGCCAGGGCCTCCCAAAGATAAGCAGTGTCAGACGAAAGCGCGCTGCCGCCAAGCGAAGCCAAAAGCTTGGTTAGGGCGACCAGATCGTTGGTCGTACCCGCAACGCCGGGAATCGCGGCCAAGAATTTCTGTAGTCGAAACTGCTGGTTGATAAACGTGCCACTCTTCTCGAAAACGGTGCGAGTCGGGATCACAACCTGGGCAGCCGCAGAGGTCGCGTTGTTGTGTGTGCCGAGATAAACGATTTTAATCTTACCGAGTTGTTCGGTACTCAGACCGACAGCGACGAGATCTTCGTTGATCGCGAAAACGACGCTCACCTTGCCATCATCGATCGCAGCGGCGAGTTCAGTGAGCTGAGTCGATGGCAACTGATTTATCAAGCCGGTAACAAGCGCGCCTCGCGTATTCGGATTGCGATCGGCCGAGATGAGCAACTTGTCGCCTTCTCCGACTCGTGCGACGAGATAAGTGGGAGCCTTAATTGCGCCGGCAATTTTCTTGGTAAGGAACTGCTCTTCGACCGAGCTACGGCCCGAGCCCACGATTGCAACATTACCGTTTTTTAGAAGGTCGGCGGCCGTTGAGATAGCCGCGTCGAGTTCGGCTGTCTGGCCGTTAACCTGAATCGAGGTCAGGCGACTATCGTCGCGCACTTGTTTATAGAGCACACGACCACTGTCGGCCAGCCAGATGTCATTGACCTCGTCGTTGCGGCGAGGCGTGATGCGATAGATCTGCCCTTCACGCGACCAAACGATCGTATTGGCTCCGACAGATGATTCGGTATCAATGCTATTCGTCTGCTTGAGGAACCAGACTCGCATCTTGAAACGGAAATCCGTGCTCGTCAGTGCGCCGACCGGGCAGATGTCGACGGTGTTGAGCGAGTAGTTATTTTCCAGCTGCTTACCCGGATAACACGTCAGCGTGGAGTAGCTACCGCGATCGATAAAACCGAGCACGTCGTCTTTCACAACGTCCTTTGAAAAACGTACGCAACGCGAACAGAGAATACAGCGCTCATCATCGAGAGTGACGCGCGGTCCGAGCTGAGTACGCTTCGGCTTCACGTTCTTCTGCTCGATAAAACGAGAGTAACCACGGCCATAGTCTGTGGCTTGCTCCTGCAGACGACATTCACCGGCTTGATCACAAATCGGACAGTCGAGCGGATGATTGATCAGCAAAAACTCCATCACACCCTCGCGGCAATCCTTGATCTGCGGCGTGTTTGTGCGGATGTGCAGACCAGTCATCGCACTAGTCGCGCAACCAATCTGCGGGCGCGGCATCCAGTTGATCCTTTGCTTGCCGTTGGCGGGATCGATAACGGGTTGCTTCGTTGCTGGATCGACCGCCGGCAGGCCCATTTCGACCAGGCACATGCGACAGTTACCTACAACCGCGAGTTTAGGGTGGTAACAATAGTACGGCACATCCACGCCGACCAGGCGCGCAGCTTCGATCACATTCGTGCCCTTGGGCACGGCGATCTCCTTGCCGTCAATATTAACGGTGACGAGGTCGGGTTTGGCGGGAGGCTGAGACATTGCTGAAATTTATTTAACCACTAATGGGACACTAATGATTGGGAATTGAGGAAATTCAGAAGGATCGAATTTCAAACATTACCTGTAATGAGTGCGGATGAGTGGTGATATCATTAAATGAGTTCGCGAGCATCGGCTGGCTTTGGCGCGCTCTTCGTTTCGGGATAGGCTTTAAATTCGTCGCCGAACTTTTGGATAAAACTCTGGGTTGGCCACGCGCAAGCTTCGCCGAACGCACAGATGGTGCGACCAGCAATCTGGTCAGCGACGCTCTTAAGCAACGTGCCGTCTTCCGAACGAGCAGTGCCATGCACCATGCGCGTGGTGATTTTCTTCATCCAAAGCGAGCCCTCGCGACACGGTGTACATTGGCCACAACTCTCATGCGCGTAGAACGCGTTGATGTTTGCAAGTGCATCGACCATGTTAACCGAGTCATCCATCACGATCACACCGCCAGAACCACCCATCGTTCCACAAGCAGCAAGCGTATCGAAATCCATCGGAATGTCGTCAACCGCCAGCGTGCGGGACGAGCCGTCTTTATTTTTCAAGGTGAACGTCTCGCCAAATTTAAGAATCTTTGCCGACGAACCACCGGGAATCACCGCTTTAAAGGATCGGCCCGGCAGCGGGCCTCCACAAACTTCATTGAGGAGCTGGCCCAACGTGATCTTACCCACCTCGTATTCGTAGTAACCCGGTCGCTGCACATGACCGGAGACGCAAAGGATGCGCGTGCCCGTGTTATTCGGTGTACCGATTTTTGAATACGTCTCACCGCCCATTTCAGCAATGTGCTTCACGTGGCAGAGCGTCTCGACGTTGTTCACGATCGTCGGACATTGATAAAGGCCCAGGACCGCGGGAAAATAGGGAGGCTTGATGCGCGGATAAGGACGCTTGCCCTCGATCGACTCAATCAAACCCGTCTCCTCGCCGCAAATGTAAGCGCCAGCGCCGCGGTGGACGTAGATTTCGCAACCGTAATCAGTGCCGAGAATATTCGGACCGGCAAAATTCGCCGCGCGTGCCTCAGCGATGGCTTTCTCAAGAATGCGCGCGCCGTGGGGAAATTCGCCGCGAATGTAAATATAGGCCTGCTTCACGTTATTCGCGAAACAGGTGATCACAATTCCCTCTATCAATTGGTGCGGGTCTTGATGAATGATGTAACGATCCTTGAACGTACCGGGCTCGGACTCATCGGCATTGACCACGAGGTAGATAGGCTTGCCGCTTTTGCGATCGAGCAGCGACCATTTTACACCGCAGGGAAAACCTGCACCACCACGCCCGCGCAGGCCGGATTTTTTGACGTCGTCAACGATCTCCTCAGGCTTGCGCGCGACCGATTTCTTCAACACTTCGTAGCCGCCGTTGCGCACGTAACAGGCGAGGTCGTTGGTATAACCAGGTTCGTCGATGTGCTTGAAGATCAGACGACGTTGTTCAGGTGCGGGCATTGGTTGGAAATTTTTGATCCGCTCAACGTTTCAAGGTTTCTGATTTTATCTCGGCCGCGAGTTCGCGGGCTTTGGTGGTGTCGACTTTCTCGTGTAATTCCTCGTCGATCATCACGACAGGCGCGGTGCCGCAGCTAGCAAGACATTCGACGAACTCAATGGTAACTTCGCCGTCGGCCGAGACTTCGTTGACCTCGACGCCGAACTCTTTCTTAAACTCGTCGCACACTTTATAGCCGCCCATGAGTGCACACGAGAGCGTGCGGCAAACCTTGATGTGGCGCCGGCCGATCGGCTTGCGGCGGAACATCGGGTAAAACGTGACGACTTCGTAGACATTGATCGGCTGGAGCTCGAGTTTTTGCGCAACCCACTCAATCGACTCGTCGGAAATGTAACCCACATCCTCCTGGATTAAATGCAGCAGCGGCAGCACTGCACTCCGTTTGACCGGATAGTGCGTGACGACTTCGTCGATGCGCTGGAATGTTTCAGACTTAAGATTCATTTTTCTTAACTGCAGAGGGCGCGGCGAAATGGATATGAATGAGCGGTGTGGAGTTTCATACTCAGCGTACTCTTTGTTCTTGGCGGTTTAATCGGTTGAAATTGGTTAGCGGTCACATTCGCCCATGACGAAGTCGAACGATCCGAGG
>Ga0302322_100002079_pt1 | contig 16771 bp, 12 predicted proteins | sample Fen_T0_2_FD_203757 | JGI IMG/M metagenome (GOLD analysis project Ga0302322, IMG submission 203757) | Peat permafrost microbial communities from Stordalen Mire near Abisko, Sweden - Fen_T0_2 | ecosystem: Environmental > Terrestrial > Soil > Wetlands > Permafrost | place: Sweden: Abisko... | reverse complement strand
GCCCGCACCGGCTGGAACGGGGACTTTTTCCGGCGCGCACCGGTGCTGTGCGGACTGTTGTGGCTGATCTTCACCTTTTATGAGCGCCAGATTGGCGCGGTCGGAATCTTTCCCGGCGACCCGGCCAAGGCATTTCGCATCGACCTTTTGGTGCTGACACCGGTTCTCTATGTATTTACGGCGGCGGCCATCGCGTCATGGTGGCAACGCCTGCGCAGGCAATGACAGCGGTCCAGCGCTGCTGGACGCAAAGACGAAGGATTCGGCCTAGCGATTGGGCCGGTCGTTGCGGGGCCGGGGGCCACGCGGACGGGATGTGGAGCGCTTTTGAACGAAAAAGCGGTCGCTTGGGAAAGTTTTCATCTGGGTAACAATCCGGCCCGGCGGACGGATCCGCGCGGGCCGGAATCGATGCAACGTTTCAGCCTTGACGCTCAGCCCATCGGCTTGATGAGCGGCGTAATCACCGGGGTGACCATTGGGGCTGGTTTTGCCATCGCGGGGGCTGCCTTTTTCTTGGGGGCAGCCTTTTTCTTCGCGGGCTTTTTCTTGGCTGCAGGCTTTTTCGCAGCCTTCTTCTTTGCAGCAGGCTTCTTCTTTGCTACTTTCTTGACAGCCTTTTTTGCAGCAGCAGGTTTCTTCTTTGCTGCGGGCTTCTTCTTTGCAGCGGGCTTCTTCTTCGCTGCGGGCTTCTTTGCTGCCTTCTTAGCGGCCGGCTTCTTGGCTACTTTTTTGGCGGCGGGTTTCTTTGCTGCCGGCTTTTTCATTGCTTTCTTCGCTGCCGGTTTTTTCTTGGCTGTTGCCATGATCAACTCCTTTCGATGGTTGGACCGAATTGCTTGATATAGCGAACGGCGCTGTTCTGCCGAACTACCAAGATCAGTGTTGACGATTGATCGAGTGACGGCGTCTGCCGTATTTTCGAGACGGCAACACAACCTAACTCCGCTCGCGGTTGCTTGCCTTTGCTGAACCAAATGCGAGGAACAGGAAAAACATTCACCGCGAGCACTTGGTGAGCGGATTCTATTACAGAAGTTTTTTTGAACACCAGTTTCTTGGTGTGTCAAGCGTGATTATTTGCATACGCCGCCGACAGAATGGTAGCGATTCGACACCAACACCGGTCCGGCAAAACGGTTTGCGCACATTTGGCGCCGGACAAACGCCGAATAAGCTATTTCAGCACCCGTTCTGCAGCAAACAATTGCTCGATGCTTTCGCGTTCGCGAATCAGCTGCGCCGAACTGCCATCGATCATTACCTCGGCCGGGCGCGGCCGGGAATTGTAGTTGGAGGCCATCACGAACGAGTAGGCGCCGGCGGAAAGAATCGCCAGCAGATCGCCTTCGCGCGCGGCAAGCTGCCGGTCGCGGCCCAGCACGTCGGCACTCTCGCAGACCGGGCCCACCACGTCGTAGACGCGCGACTCGACACCCGCTACCGCAGGTCCGGCCATCTCCATTGCGTGATACGCCTGGTAGAGCGAGGGGCGGATCAGGTCGTTCATGGCGGCATCGATCACCAGGAAGTTCTTGGCCTCGGTCGGCTTCACGTATTCGACTCGCGACAGCAGGACGCCGGCGTTGCCGACCAGCATGCGACCCGGCTCCAGCAGCAGTTCCAGCGGTCGCTCGCCCAGGCTGCGTTGCAACGCGTCGGCATAGGCGGCGATGTCGATGGTCGGTTCACCCTGGTAGGCGATGCCGATACCGCCGCCGGGACAGATGTGATGGATCGGCATGCCCTCGGCGACCAGCCGGTCGGTGAGCGCGACGATGCGTTCCATCGCCTCCAGCAACGGCGCCACGTCGGTAAGTTGGGAGCCGATGTGGCAATCGACTCCGGCCACATCGAGGTGGGACAGCTCGGCAGCGCGGCGGTAGGTGGCCATGGCGCGATCGAAGGCGATACCGAACTTGTTGTTCTTGAGGCCGGTGGAGATGTACGGGTGGGTCTTGGCGTCGACGTCAGGGTTGACACGCAGGCTGATGCGCGCACGCACGCCCAGCGAGGCGGCCACACCGTTGATGCGCTCGAGCTCGGGTTCGGACTCGACGTTGAAGCATTTGATACCCTTGGCCAAGGCCAGCTCGATCTCGGCGCGGGTCTTGCCGAGACCCGAGAACACCACTCGCGATGCGTCCCCGCCGGCCGCCAGCACGCGCTGCAATTCGCCTCCGGAAACGATATCGAAGCCGGCGCCCATGCGCGCGAACAGGTTGAGGATGGCCAGGTTGGAATTGGCCTTCACCGCGTAGCAGATCTGGTACGGACGATTGGCACGCGCGCCTCGCAAGGCCCCATCCAGCCTGCGATAGGCGCCTTCCAGCGCCGCCCGCGAATATATGTAGGTGGGAGTGCCATGCTGCGCGGCGACGTCTGCGAGCGGCACGCCCTCCATGCATAGCTCCCCCGCCGCGTTGCGCGCAACGCCGAACGTCTCCAACGCAGCGCTCATTTCGCAGTGCCCGGTGCAGCGGGCGTGACTGCGGATGCCGCGGCCGCCTTGGGCGGCGCGTTCTCGGGCGGCAATTTGAGCGGACCCTTCTGGCCACAGGCAGTCTGCAGCAGCAATGCCGCCAGGGCGGCTAAAATGAATGATGTACGGCGCATGGCGAACGATAAAAAGCGAAGTGAAAAGGATGGTATCACGGTCATGAGCGACTCCCTGCCCCTCCCGGAAAGCGAATTTCACCGGCGCGTCGATGCCATCGTTGCCGCTCTGGAAGGCGCCTTCGACGAAGGCGATATCGACGCCGAGGTGAGCGGCGGTATCGTCACGCTGACCATGGGCAACGGTAGCCGCATCATCGTCAATCGGCAGACGCCGAACCGCGAAATCTGGGTGGCGGCGAAATCCGGCGGCTATCATTTTCGCCTCGATGGCGAAGTGTGGCGCGACACGCGCAGCGCCGAGACACTGGACGCGTTGCTGGCGCGCGTAATCGCCGAGCAGGGCGGCGGAGTGACGCCGATCACACTTCCCTGATGTGATATGCATGGCACCGGCAGCGGGCCTTGTAAAAAAGCCGCAGACGAATTAGTATCGACTCCGCACTAAAAAAACTTGGTTAAAATTCGACTTGTATCTGTATCGACTCGAAACCATTTTTTGTATACGGCCCGTGGAGGCAAAATTTTGGCAACGGATGAATAAGGTGTTGGCGCGTGGATAAGAACCCGCTGGTGCTGCTGGAACTGGTGGAACGCCTCGGCAATCTGATGCGTTCCGAGGCGCGCCGGGTCGGCGCCGACGAGCAGCTGCAACCGGTGCACGTCTCCGCGCTGGTGTACCTCGCCAACGCCAATCGTTACTCCAATACGCCGCAGGCGCTGGGCGAATACCTGGGCCTCACCAAGGGCACCATCTCGCAAAGCCTGCTGCTGCTCGATCGCCGCGGCCTGATCGAACGCTATCAGGACGATCTCGACCGGCGCGTGGTGCGTTTACGCATCTCCGGTACCGGCGAACAGTTCCTGAACGATATGCAACCGCAACTGGCCTGGCAGCAAGCCACCCGCAACATCAGCCCCAACCGCATCCGCAACGCCGTATCGGCGCTGCGCGAGACCCTCACCACTTTCCAGTCCGACAACGATGGTCGGCCGTTTGGGGATTGTTCGGGGTGCCGGCATTTTGAGCGGATGTCGGCGAGGGCGTATCGGTGTGGGTTGATGGGGGATCGGTTATCCGGTCCCGATACTCGGAAGATTTGTTGGTTGTATGAGGAACGGGGGGCGGGGTCGGATGAAGAGGAAGAGGAATAGCCCTTTTCTTTCCTGCTGCACAAAAGGTTATCGTCGCCATTAAGCGACGTTGCCGGGGGTAGCCCGGCGGCTAGTTACTTTTCTTGCTTCGCCAAGAAAAGTAACCAAAAGTAGGCGACCCCAGGTTCGTCGGCCCCTGCGGGGCTGCTCTGCGCTGCTCACGAGGACGGGGCGGCTGCGGAACTCGTGGCTCGTGGTTGGTTTATCGCAATAGGCTGACGCCCGTGCTCGCCACTCAGACATCCTCGCCGACGGCCCCCCGCCCTCGCTGCGCTGCTCGACGACTCTCATGGGGACCCCAACAGCATAGGCACCTCTCGCTTTGCGAGAGCAGGGTGGCAATAGGCTCGTGGTTTTAGCCGTTTCCTCTTCCGCGCTGGCGCGGAAGTCGATCGGCCGTTGATCTTGGGCCCCATGAGAGCCGCCGAGTAACGCAGGAGCGTCGGGAGCCGTCCGCGAGGACTGTCTGAGCGGCGAGCACCAGGCAAAACCTTTTGCGCTAATGCAACCACGCTGCCGCGAGTTCCGCAGCGGCCCGACGCTCCGAGTAACGCAGGGAACCCCCCGAAGGGGGGCGGCGAACCTGGGTCGCCTTTTCTTTGGTTACTTTCTTTTGGCGAAGCAAAAGAAAGTGACTAGCCGCCGGGCTACCCCCGGCAAGGCTGCACATAGGTGGACCTTGCCCTTTGCGGACATGGTCGTTCCAATTATGGACCCTTCGCTTCGTTCTTCAGGCGCCGCTCAATATCTTCCCCGGTGACTGGTCGCCGCGACCACCAATCTCCAATCAAATAAAAAAATGCAACCGGCGCAACCGCTGAAAGGGCCCACCAATACGAGAGGGGCGAGAGTAAGGAGAGCAAACCGGCAATGCTTGCCGGAACAATCGACCAAAAGAGGACTGCCTGTAGCGTCTTTTTTAACACTACTCTATCGCAGCCTTTCCTTTGCCCTCTTTACGGCCGCTAGAACCTGCTCCGGCGCCGTCCCCCCAACATGATTACGGGCTGCAATCGACCCCTCCGGCGTCAACACCTTATATATATCCTCGCCGATCAACGGTGAAAACCCCCTCAGCACGTCCAAAGGCAACTCCTCCAACCCTTTCCCCGCCGTTTCCGCGGCCTTGACCGCCCGCGCCACCGCTTCGTGCGCATCCCGATACGCCAAGCCCTTCTTGAACAGGTAATCTGCCAAATCGGTCGCGGTAGCGAAACCTTTCATGACGGCGCGGCGCATGGCCGCCTTGTCGACGACGATGCCGCCGGCCATATCGGCCATGAGCGTCAGGCAATCGCGAACCGTATCGACGGTATCGAACAAGGGTTCCTTGTCTTCCTGGTTGTCCTTGTTATAGGTGAGCGGCTGCGCTTTCATCAGCGTCAGCAGCGCCACCAGGTGGCCGTTCACCCTGCCCGCCTTGCCGCGTATCAGTTCGGCCACATCGGGGTTTTTCTTCTGCGGCATGATCGATGACCCGGTGCAAAAGCGGTCGGCCAGGTCGATATAGCCAAAATTCGGGTTCATCCACAAGATCAATTCTTCGCAAAAGCGGGACAGATGCGTCATGACCAGGGCCGCGGCCGACACGAACTCGATGGCGAAGTCGCGATCCGAAACCGCATCCAGCGAATTCTCGCAGACGCCGTCCATGCCCAGTTCACGACCGACCCTCTCGCGGTCGATCGGAAAGGTGGTGCCGGCCAGCGCGGCGGCGCCCAGCGGCAGCCGGTTCACGCGTTTGCGGCAGTCGATCAGGCGCGCTTCATCGCGCGACAGCATTTCCACGTACGCCATCAGGTGGTGCCCAAAGGTCACCGGCTGCGCGACCTGCAGGTGGGTAAAGCCGGGCATCACCGTATCGGCGTGCGTTTCGGCCAGGTTCACCAGCGCAAGTTGTGTGCGGCGCAGCAATTCGACCAAGGCGTCGATTTCGCCGCGCAGCCACAGGCGGATATCGGTGGCGACCTGGTCGTTGCGCGAGCGGCCGGTGTGAAGGCGTTTGCCGGCTTCCCCCACCAGCGCGGTGAGGCGCGATTCGATGTTCATGTGCACGTCTTCGCGGTCGATCGACCACTCGAACCGGCTGGCGCGGATTTCGGCCAGTATTTCACCCAGCCCGCGCTCGATGGCGGCGAGATCGTCCTTGCCGAGCACGCCCACGTGATTGAGCATGCGAGCGTGCGCCAGCGACCCCTGGATATCGACTTCGGCCAAACGACGGTCGAACGACACCGAGGCGGTGAAGCGTTTCACCAGTTCGGCCACCGGTTCGCTGAAGCGGCCGGACCAGGCTTGCGGAGTTTCTTCTTGGGGCATTGTCTTTTCCGGCGCGATTCGCGGAGAATTGGGGAACGATGAACAAAGCCAGTATAAAACAAGCATCCGGAAGCGCCGCAGCCAATGTTGCGGCGCGTCTTCCCGACTTTTGCAATTTGGGCATCATGTTGCGCCTGCTGGTGATAGTGAACGTCCTGTGCCTCGCCGCCGCGGTGGTGCGGGCTGAAAACGGCAACGACCTGGGCTCCCGCTTCATGACCATTTCGGTGATCGCCCAGCCGGCGCTGATCCTGTCGCTGACCATGAGCTGCCTGTTTCGCCCGATCTTCCAGCGCATCGCCTATTGGCAGGGCATCGTGTTCATCCTCATCATGGAAGACGCCATCGCCTATCTGTTATGGATTTTCGAAGGTGTGCTGACGGGGCAAAGCCAGCCGTTGATCTGGTGGCAATACGGCTTTTTCTTCGCTTTTGCGACCGGGGTGGTATTGCTGTACTTCGATCTGCGCTCGCACGCCCTGTCACCGGCTCTTTCGGAAGCGCGCTTGCAGGCGCTGCAGGCGCGCATCCGGCCGCATTTCCTGTTCAACTCGATCAATGCCGTCCTGTCGCTGATCCGCAGCGAACCCAAGCGCGCCGAGCGCATGCTGGAGGACATGGCCGAACTGTTCCGCGTGCTGATGGCGGATAATCGCCAGCTGGTGCCGCTGGCCGACGAAATTGCACTGTGCCGCCGCTTCCTGGATATCGAGCAAATTCGCCTTGGCGAGCGCTTGCAGGTAAATTGGCACATCGAGGCCATGCCGCGCGACGCCCTGGTGCCACCGTTGATCCTGCAACCTTTGATCGAAAACGCGGTGTATCACGGCATCGAGCCCGCCAGCGGCGTGGGCGAACTGAATATTCACATCGAGCCGAAAGGCAAGCAACTGGTGATCCGCATGACCAACCCCTATCAAGCCGGTTCCTCCCACGCCAGCGGCAACCGCATGGCCATCGCCAACATCAAGGAGCGCCTGCAGCTCCACTTCGACTCCGAAGCAAGCCTCAAAGCGGAGGTCAGCGGTGATCGCTATCTCGTCACCATCACCCTGCCGACCGTGGAGAAGAAGCCGTGAACAGCAGCCCGGCGCGCATCCTGATCGTCGACGACGAAACGCCGGCGCGGCGGCGCCTGTCCGACCTGCTCGACGACTGTCGCGGTGACTTTCCACTCACCATCGCGGACGAGGCCGCCAACGGGCTGGAAGCGATCGAAATCATCAACGCGGGCGGCATCGATATTGTGCTGTGCGACATTCGCATGCCGGTGATGGACGGACTCGAGGTGGCGCGCCATTTGGCCAAGCTCGACCAGCCGCCGCGGCTTATATTCACCACCGCCTACGACGCCTACGCAGTCGAGGCGTTCGAACTGAATGCGATCGACTATCTTCTGAAGCCGATCCGTCAGGAACGGCTGCTGGCGGCTTTGCAAAAGGCGGCCGTGGTCAAGACCGGCCAGGCCGAGGCGGTGGCGAGCGCCACCCAGTCGCGCCGCAAGCACCTTTCCATCCACGAGCGCGGCAAGATCCTGCTGGTGCCGGTGGAAGACGTGATCTACCTGAAAGCGGAATTGAAGTACGTCACCGTCAAGACCGCCGCCAAGGAATACCTGCTGGAAGAGTCGCTCACCAGGCTGGAAGAAGAATTCGAAGGCATCTTCACTCGCATCCATCGCAACACGTTGATCGCGCGAAAAGCCGTGGCCGGTTTCGAAAAAGCCGCTGACGGAGACGAAGAAAACGGCGGCCACTGGGTCGCAGTGCTGCATGGCCTCGATGAAAAGCTGCCGGTTTCACGGCGGCAGGCGCACGTGATCAAGGAATTCTGAGCCCGCCGACGGCGTTCACGTCAAAACATGAACGACTTGACGAGATTGAGGTCGCCGATCTTGCGCAGCGGAATGACGAAGCTCTCACGCTTTTCGCGGGCGGTGTTTTCGTAAAAGACCAACGTGATGCGGGTAGTGATGACGGGCTTCTGCAGGTTGGCGGCGTCGAAGTTGTAGCCGGCGGCCTGCGAAAAGTTGCCCCAGTAGTTCACGTAGACGTGATACGCGCCGTGCAATGGCGCCGTGGTGGTGAACATTTCCGGACCGGGGCCGTCGACGCTGTCGACGTCGAGCCCGCCGCCGCCGTCGAGCACCGGATGCGCCCAGAAGGCGTGCTGGCCGTCCGGGGTGATGATGTGCAAATCGACCTCGGCCTCCGGCGCATCCCAGGAGCATACGATGCGAAGTTGGGGCGACAATTGGTTCGGATTGGCCTCATAGTACTGCACACGCTTGATCGCCGTGCCGTCGGCACTGCGGATCTCGACGCCGTTCGAGCCGCCGCCGAAAGCGTAGTGTCTTTCGAAGCGCCCGCCATCGCCGGCGTACAGCGCCATCGGATTGCCGTTCACCACCAGCGAAGCGGCTTTGCGTTGCGTACCGGCGGCGCGCAAGTGGCCCATGATCAGGGTGCGATTCTTCTGTGCACCGCGGTTGATCGGCGGCGTCGGGTAGGCGACCCGCTCCTCGTCTTTGCGGTCGATCAGCCCAGAATAATTCCAGCCGCCGCGCGGACTCTCCAGCGTGATTGGCGGGCCGATCGCCGGCTCGGCAACGACCGCCAGTGAAATGGGTGCCAACAGCAGGCTTGCGAAAGTGGTGGACAGTTTCATGGATAGCTGAACGATTTGATCAGGGTGAGTTCGCCGGGGTTGCGCATCGGCACCTGCACCACCTGGCGCCGCTCGGACAGGCTGCCCTCCTGCGTGACGATGGCGACCTGCGCGGTGGTGAGCGCCTGGCGGTCGGCGCCGCTGCCGTAGTAATTGACGTAGACGTGATAGACGCCTTTCGGTGGCGCCGGATTGGCGTAAATTTCCGGACCGAAGCCGGTGGTGACATCGACATCGAGCGCGCCGCCGTTATTGGCGATGCGATTGCCGTAGAAGACGTGCTCGCCGTCGGGCGACACCACATGCAAATCGAGATCGGTGCCGTCGCTGTCCCAGGACAGCACCACCCTGAGCCGCGCCTGCGGTTTGCCGGCGTAGGCATCGTAAAACTGCACGCGGCGGCGCTCCTTGCCGTCGGCCGCGCGCACTTCGATGCTGTTGGAGCCGGCGCCGAACGAATAGGGGCGCATGAAGTCGCCGCCTTCGTCGAAAGACAGTGGCATCGCCACCCCATTCACCACCAGTTTCGCCGGATGCCCTTTTACCGCGTTCTGGATGTGCCCCTTGATCAGCGCCGGCGCCGATTGGCCGATGGCGTTGACCGAGGAAGCGGGATAGTGGACCGGTTGCCGGAAGCCGGCTGCATCGCCTTCGCTGTAGCGCCAGCCGCCGCGCGGCGATTCCACCGTCACTTGTGCCATTGCACCAGTCGCCACCGCCACCGATAGCGACAGAGCCAGAGACAGCAACAACAATGTCCGTTTCAGATTGCGCATGGTCTAACCCTCGATCAGTCGGTGTGCGAGGCGCTCGATATACGCTTCGTCGGCGCCGTTGGGATGGAAGCGGAATGCGAGATGCAGGTATTCGTGCGCCAGCGTCAGGCGTTCGTTGACATTGCGCCAGCCGCGCACGTAAATGCGCAGGCGCTGCTGGTCGGAATAGGGGTTGCCGTTGTCGAGTGCACAAATCCGCAATGCTTCGCGGGGCGGTTCGAAACCGGGTTCGCGGGCAAGGCGCAGGCTCCAGGCCGCTGTGCTCTGCGTGAGCCAGCTTTCAGCCGCGGCGAGTCGTGCGCAGTCTTCCTGCCCGCTCAGGGATGCGATCGACGCGGTCGGGTAGGCTGCCAGCAGGATACGTTCGAAATCCCAGCCCTGTCCGGCTTGCGCAACGGCGTCGCGCCACACCAGCCGGTTGGCGGCGGGAGCATCGGCGTGATAACGCACCGCCACGCCCTTCAGCACCACTTCATCGGTAAACCACGCCGCCGCCAGCGCATGGCGGCTGGGCGGCTGCGGGCTCACCCGCTGGGTGGCGCTGGCGTCGGCGATGCGCCAGCAGCCGGCTTCGAAGCGCGCATTTTGGGTGAGGTAGCTGCGGGCCGCGATCGCCAGCGCGCGCGCCGCCTGCGGTGAAGCCCCACTGCCTTCGCGATCGATCACGCGTGCGACGTACTCGTTCAAATCGAAGCGGCCGCCGATGGACAGGCGCGTGCGTCCGTCCATGCTAGCTGTCGTCAATACCAGCTCGCCGTGCGATTCGACCACCAGCCAATTACCGTTGGCAAATTCCAGCCGGAAACGTCCCTTCATCTCTCCCGGTAGTGCGGCGATCTTGTCGGACTGCGAGGCATTGGCCGCCCACACCGCGCGCAAGGGATAGCGGGCAAAGAAGTCGACGTCGACGCAGGGCCCGGCGAGGTGTCCGGCTTCCTGATTACGCCGGCGCGTGGTCGAAAACGCCGGCAGCGTCGCGGCGAGCTCGCTGCCCCACGCCGCCAGCGCGCTGCGGCTGGAGCCGCGTGCACCGAACCAGAACGGCGTGCCGTCCGCCAGCCATCCTGCCGCGCCACCGAAGGCGCTGCCGTCGACGCGATGCCAGCTATAGGTCTTGTAGCGGATACCGGTGCCGAGTTGCTGCCAGGCCTCGCGTCCGTATCCCTCCACGCCGGTTTCGAGCAGGGCGCTACGCGCATCGGCACGCGCGGTCGGTGAAAACCGGTCCAGCACGGCAAGCAGGTCGCGCAAGCGCATGTTGGTCTCAGGTTTCAGTTGGGCAAGGTCTTGCAAGGCCTGCGCGGCCGGCAGCCGTTGCCAGTAGGCGCGCCAGGCGTCTGCGTCGATGCCGAGCCGGACCGGCGCAAAGTACGGCGCGCAGGAACGCGACAGGGCCTGCGCGCGTGCGATGCTTTCGCCGGGCGGGCAGCAATAACGTTCTTCTTCATCGGCCGCGCCGCGATTGGTCGTGCACGCATACGCGGGTTCCGTGGCGCGCGTATCGGCGAGGTAGGCGAAGACAAACAGTTTCCAGAGGCTGCCGAGCGGCACCACCACATCGTTCGCATCGCGTGTCGAAGTAGCGGCGTGGCCGCCGGCTCGCGCCAGCGTGCGCAGTTCCACCTTGCCGTCCTGTAGCCACGCCACCTCGGCTTCCTCGACGGCGCATGCCGGTCGCACGGCGGCCAGCGCCAACAGCGCCAGAACCGAGCAGCGGCCGATTCGCTCAGCGAATGTCGAACTGCGCACGAGCTGACTCCTCGAAGGCTTTTTGTTCCGGCTGGTACATGCGGTAGTAGCGCGCCGGGGGCAACACGAAGCGCCCGGCCTCGGCCACCCGCACCAGGTGACGAATGGCAATGTCGCCCGCCAGCAGATCGACCGGTACCGCATAGCCGTACGGCGTCTCTTCAAAGCGCGCGCGCTCCAGTGCCTCCGGCCCGGCCGCACCGGGGAAGCGCACCGCGATGCCCCAGGTGGTTCGATCGGCGTTGGCGCCCGGCGGCAGCGGTACTTCGACGATGCCGTAGCGCAACGGCGCGCCGTCGATGCGCTTCAACACCACTTCATCGAGATAGACCTCGTCGGTTTTCAGCACCGCATCGGCGGCCAGACGCTCGAGCGTAAAGTTGGCCGCATCGGCAGTCACCTCTACCGTGGCGCGTTCGCGCTTGGGTGTCACCACCGCCGCTTGCACGGTCGGCGCAATCGATTCACTACGCACCAGGCGATACAAGCGACGTTCGACTTTGACCGGCAGGCTGCCGGTTTCCGCATCGCGGCTATCGAATTGCGCGACCAGCGAAACGCCGGGCGGTGGTGCCGCCGCCAACTTGAACACCGACGGCGCACGACCCGACGGCCAGCGGAACACGCGCTGACCGGTCACCGTTTCGAGCGGCTGCCACGGGGGATCGAGATCGAAACGGGTGATGCCGTTGCGTGCGGCCACGGTCGGATTGGTGATGCCACCCAACGCCCGGTAGGTCCACAACAGGGTCAGCGAGCGATCGATGGTTGGGTATTCCGAACGCACCGTATCGAGCACCCTAAACGCTTCCGACGAGGGTAAGCGCCCGCTCATCATCAGCAGCGCTTCGCCTAGCGGAAGCTTGGCGGTGCGCAACTGCGCGATCGCGGGATCGAGTGCGGCAGTGAGCGAGGCGGGCAATGTGCCCTGTGTTTGTTGCACCACGTAGGCGGTCAGCACCCGCGTCATCGCCAGCTGCACACTATCCGAATCCTCAGTCAGTACGGCGCTGGCGAGACGTTGTGCGGCAACCGGCTTGCCGGCCGTCGCGTTGGCCAATTCATCGGCCAGCGCTTCCGCCAGCGATCGTACCGGCAGGCCCATTTCCTGCATCCAGTACAACATCAGCGCGCGATGCCAGATAGAGCGCTTGCTGCCGTTCTTGCGGTATACCTCGATCAAACGGTCGAAGTGGCCGGGCGGCAGTTCGAGCTTGAGCGCGCGGCTGGCATGCCAGTCGGCGTAGTAGGCATAGGCGGTCAGGAAGGCGTCGCCGTCGCGGTCGCGGTCTGACGGTGTGCTCCACCAGCCAAAGGTCGCCTGCGGTCCGGCCATTTGCGCGAGACGGAAGCGATAGCCGTGCAGACGTTGCGTGAGTTGCGCCGTCATGCGCTCGTTGCCCGGCAGCACGCTTTGCAGCGCGAGGCTGTAGGGAATCAGGCGGCTGGACGTCTGCTCCACGCAACCGTAGGGATAATCGATCAGGTCGTCCATCAGCCGATGGAACTGCACGTTGGCCGAATCGGTGAACAACACCTGCACGTTGGCGGCGTCGGCCGGCAGCGGCAGCGCGGTTTCTCGGCCGGAGAGCGGCACGCTGATCGAGCGCCGGCTTTGCCACGCCACCGGCATCACCTTGAGCGGTACCATGAGCGCATCCACCGTTTTGCCTGCCACCGACAAGGCGAGGTCGATGCGCGCATCGGTTTCAGCCGCACGCAGCGGCAACGACACGAAATTGGCGCCCGGCTTCAGAGTGAGCGTGTCGCGGCGCTTGAGGCCCATGCCGGTCGCCGACATTTCTACCGTAGCCTCGCGATTGGCCTGATTGAAGACCGCGACACTGGCATTGGGCGCATCCTGCGCGCGCATCCACGTCGGGCTGGTCCACTTCACGTAGAACTCCTTGTCGGAACGAACGTGTGCAACGCTCTGGCCGACCGTGCCGGTCAACGCCGCCGCGCGCACGGTGACGCGCCAGCGGGTCAGCGAGTCGGGCATCACGAACGTCACCTTGGCGTGACCGCGCGCATCGGCGACCAGCGTCGGTTGCCAGAAGGCGGTGTCCTTGTCTTCGCGCCGCGGCCGTTCCAGCACCTTGATGGCGCGTTCGTGCGTCTGCCGCCGCGCCGGCGCACTCGCCTTCGACGGCGGGTGTGCAAGGTCGTAGCCTATGAAGGCGAGGCTCGCCGTGGTGCGCACGTTGTTGCGGCGCGGATGATAGAAGAAATCGAATATGTCCGGCGCGATTTCGGGTTGCAGTACATAGATCATTTCGTCGACCACGCCCACCGTGAGACGGGCACCGGGGGCCGGCTTGCCGCCGATTTGCGCGGTCAGGTCCAGCGTTACCATGTCACCCGGCGCGTAGACCGGCTTGTCGGCTTGCACCGCGACCTCGATGCGCGGCTGCGCGACCTTGAGTCCGAGGTTCTGGAAAACGTAGTCGCCGCCCTTCACATACACCACCGAAAAAGTGATGTTGGGGCCGTAGTCCTCGCGCACCGGGATCTCGGCGCGCCACTGGTTGGGCGACACGCGCTGCGCGCGTACCCAGCCGCCGCTGGCTGCCATCAGCGCGGTCTTTTCGACGCGGTCGCGCTCCAGCGTGAACAGTGCCTGCTCGACCGGCTGCGGAAAGGTGATCAGCGCGATCGCCGTGTTACCGGCCTGGTAGCTCACCTGGTCGAACACCATCTCGATCGAACCTTGCGGCGCGCCGACGCCGGCGCCGCTCACGTAGTGCGAGGTGGCGCCGACGATGTTGCCGGCGGCGTCGCGCAGGGACACGGTATAGGTGCCGGGCTCGGCAAAGGCGATGGCGAATTTGTTGCCGCCCGGCAAGGCGCCGGAATCGGTCTTGCGGCTTTCCAGGCGCACCCAGTCCCAGCGCGCCGGCGCGGAGGTAGTGGCCTCATTGCGTGCCGCCGTCGCGCCGATGGTGAACTGCACCTTGTCGCCGACCGCCGAAAAGGCGCGCTCACCGGTCAGCGCGTAGGTGCCGGCGCCACGTTCGATCAGCAATTCCTTGGTGGCCCGCACCCGATAGGCCGCGCCGTCGGTGGCGAGCACGCTCAACACGTAGCGGCTTGGCTCCTTGGCGGCGGGCAGCGCAAACGAGGCGAAGCCCTTGGCGTCGGTGGTGAGCGTTGCCGTCGTCAATTGCAGCGGGAACTGGCCGGCGTAGCCCAGGTCGCCTTCGATCATCGTAAGGCGCTGGGCACGTACCGACAGTTCCGCCTTGGCGTTGGCGACCGGTTTGCCGTCCGGGTAGACCAATTGCAAACGGCCCCTGACCTCTTCATTGGTCTTGTAGTCTTTCTTTTCCGGCAGCACGTTGATTTCGAAGTGCGGCTTCTGGTATTCGGCGACGCGAAACGCGGCGCCGTAGGCATCGCCCTTGTACACAAAACGCAATTCGTAACCGCCGGCCACGGCGTTGTCCGGCAGCGCGAAACTGGTGTCGCCGCCGTCCTGCGGCGTCAAACGCAGGGTCTGCCCGGCGACCGGGAAGCCGTTGGCATCGAATACCTGCAGCTTCAGGTCGTCGGCCGCGATCGGTGTCGAATCGCGCGCGGAACGAAAATTGCGCCCAAGGAATTTGACGAACACGGTTTCGCCGGGCCGGTACAGTGGACGGTCGGTGACCGCATACAGCTTGGTGTTGTAGATCTCGCTGTCGTAGTAGAAATTTTCCGAGATGAACACGCCGCCCTGGGGATCCTCGCCGAACACGTAGGTCTTCTCGGGCGCGGCGCGCCGGAAGTAGACGAGGCCGCGGCGATCGGTGCCGCCTTCGGCGAGCACGCCCACACCGTCGCTCCACAACGTCCTGGCGCCGGCGACCGGCTGGCCGCTCGCGCGGTCGGCGACCCACACCAGCATTTGTCCCGCCGAAACCTTGGTGACGGCGATCGAGTCGGACACGAATACCAGGGTGGTGGCGCGGTGATCGCCGATCATCGCCTCGACCAGATAGAGACCGGGCTGGCGCTTGCCCAGCGGAATCAGCACGTTGCCGGCCTGAACCTGGATGAAGTCGCTGCTGCTGCCGGCGAGCTTCACGCCGGCGGGTGGCTGCACCGGCTTTGCCACCTGCACCGGGTAACGGAAACTGTCGACCAGGGTATGGCCTTTCAGCGGACGGTACTGCGGATTAAATTGTTCGGGCAGGCTGTCCTTCACCAACGGATGCGTGCGGGTGCCGGGCACCGCTGACGTGACCGCCTGACGCGCTTCGCTTGAAAACAGTTCCCGCCAGGCCGCGCGCGAGCCGGTCCACCAGTTGTCCCAGATGCGGCTCAATGCGTTGGAAATGCCGGGGCCGGCGTAATCGCCGGTGGTGTCGATGCGGTGGAGATTTTTCTGGCGCTTGAGAAATTCGAGCGGGCTCTTGACGCGATAGACGTACACATCGGCGCCACCGAACTCGGCAACGGCCGCAACGTTTTGCACTTCCAGCCGCACCATGGCGGTGTCGGCCGAGCCGTAGGAGGCATCGCTCAATAAAAAGAACGGCGTACCTTTGGCGCCTTCCGGTGTCTCCTGCGCTCGCAGCGCACCGGTGAAAGAAAGCAATACCAGCGAGGCCAGGGCGACGACTATAGAGCGAAAGTTTTTCATGGGCTGGTTCTCAGGCGGAAAGGAAGGCCAGGCGATAGACGCCGAGGAAATTCGGATTATTTTGCGACGGGTGCCATCGGGTGTCGGTCCAGCGCTGCAGGTCGCGCAGCGCCACCGATCGCAGGCCGTTGTCCTGCGCCGTGACGGTACCCGTGTGATAGGCGATGAAGGACCCCATCCACACCATCAGGTGCTGGGCATCGCCCTGGTCGTAGAACAACAGGTCGGCCGGCTGGGCCAAGTTGCAGTCCTTGGCGATGAAGCGGGTGTTCTCCTGAATCAGTTCCAGCGCGCCGGCGTAGGCGGACACCGAGCCGTCGGCGAGGCGCCAGCGGTGGCGGAGGCCACGCTGGCTGTCGTCGAGTGCCACTTCGGGGGGCACCGGCTGGCCGGCAAGACCGTTGGCGCGCTTCCATTTTTCGTCGTGATCGCGCATCGCCTCGGCCACCGCGAAGCGCACCAGCCCGGCGCAATCGCGCTGCTGCCAGCGTGGCGTCGGACCGGCCGACAACTGCACCGATACGATACGCACCATCCAGGCGCGGAAGGTGCGCGATTGCGCAGGCGTGAGGCCCGATGCGGCAACGGTCGCGGCGCGCGCCGCGGTGACCATGGCCAGTGTCGATGCGGCCCAGGCGCCGGTCGCGACGAGGAAGCTGCGGCGGATCATTTTTTCTCCACCGGCGTGCGCCATTCGACGCGTTGCCAGCTTCCCTGCGCCTTGCCGGAAGAGAGCTCGAGGCGATAAGGCGGATAGGCGGCCAGCGCCTTCATGCGCGCGGGCAAATGCGTTTGTGCGGCCGCGTGCAGATTGGCGTCGCCGGCACCGGACAGCGCGTCGAGCGCTTCGCGCTCGACCATGCCG
>Ga0302322_100002078_pt1 | contig 16772 bp, 10 predicted proteins | sample Fen_T0_2_FD_203757 | JGI IMG/M metagenome (GOLD analysis project Ga0302322, IMG submission 203757) | Peat permafrost microbial communities from Stordalen Mire near Abisko, Sweden - Fen_T0_2 | ecosystem: Environmental > Terrestrial > Soil > Wetlands > Permafrost | place: Sweden: Abisko... | reverse complement strand
TGAATTCTTTGCGGATGATCTGGAGCACCTTCATGGACTGGTTCGCCCATTCAATGCGCTTCTTGCCCAGATCGGCCAGTTCGAGACTCTTGATGTCGCTGTTAATCGTTGGTGTTGCCATTTTTCTCCTCAATCCCCGAATGAAGTCAGAATGCAGAAGTCAGATTGCAGAAGTAAACCCGCCTGCTTCCGCTCTAGTGGTTAAATCTCAGAAATTTTTGCGTCCTGTAGAAATCAGGAAGGTGAGAAGCCGATTGCTGAACCGGTACCGCTTGGTTCTTACTTCTGCAATCTGACTTCTTACTTCTGACTTCTATTTCCTCGCCCCCACTGGCTCGGCTTTCAGGCCGGCGTCGGTTGCCAGCTTGGATGCCTTATCGGTCTTTTCCCATGTGAAATCAGGGTCGTTGCGGCCGAAGTGTCCGTAGGCTGCTGTTTTGCGATAGATCGGACGGCGCAGGTTGAGCGAGTCCATGATGCCGCGCGGGGTCAACTGGAAGTTCTTGCGGACCACGTCGGGGATCACGGAAGCATCCACCTTCTCGGTGCCGAATGTATCAACCAATACGCTGACTGGCTCGGCTACGCCGATGGCGTAGGCTAACTGGACTTCGCAGCGCTCGGCCAAACCGGCGGCCACGATGTTCTTCGCGATATAGCGCGCCATATAGGCTGCGGAGCGGTCCACCTTCGTCGGATCTTTACCGCTGAATGCGCCGCCGCCGTGACGACCCATGCCGCCGTAGGTATCAACAATGATCTTGCGCCCGGTCAAGCCGGAGTCGCCCATCGGTCCACCGATGACGAAACGTCCAGTGGGATTGATGTGGTACTTGGTGTCTTCATCGAGCAGGTTAGCCGGAATGACGGCCTGAATGACGTGCTTGAGAATGTCGGCGCGAAGCTGATCGTTGCCTACATTTTCGGAATGCTGGCTCGAAACTACGACGGCATCGACACGCTTTACCTTGCCCGGCGCGGAATATTCGACTGTGACTTGGGATTTGCCATCGGGACGGAGGTAAGGGCAGGTGCCGTTCTTGCGGACTTCGGAAAGTTTGAGAGTGAGCTTGTGCGCGAGTGCGATGGGCATCGGCATCAACTCTTCGGTCTCGTTGCAGGCGAAGCCGAACATCATGCCCTGGTCGCCGGCGCCGCCGGTATCCACGCCCATGGCAATGTCGCCGGACTGCTTGTTGATGCTGGAGATCACGGCGCAGGTATTGGAATCGAAACCGTAGAGCGCGTTGTCATAGCCAATGGACTGGACTACGCCGCGGACGGTCTGCTGAAAGTCAACATAAGCTTTGGTGGTGATTTCTCCGGCGATGACGACAAGGCCGGTGCAAGTCAGGGTCTCGCAGGCGACGCGGCTCATGGGGTCTTCGGCCAGGCAGGCGTCGAGAATAGAATCGGAAATCTGGTCGGCGATCTTGTCAGGATGACCTTCGGTAACAGATTCCGAGGTAAACAGGAAACGATTCTTTGCTGGCAACTGGTATCTCCTCAAGGTGACTTCGAGCCGCTCGGTCCGATTTCGGGGGGGCTTACAACGCCGTGGGCTCTTGGCCGGGGTCGGACTTTTGTATCTCTAAAACGGTACCAGAGAATGCCCCTAGAGGCAACGGATTTGGGCGCGGCGGGAGTGGCTTTCATTGAGCGGGAAAGGGATGCATTGAATGGCAAGCTGGGGACGGTAAGTGGAAGAAAAGAAAGCTTTCGAATCAAGCCGAAATGCTAAGGGGAAGGGGCAGAAATTGGCGAACTGGGCAACAGTCCGGCAGGGCCAATCGTAACGGTCTTGACTTCCCCGAAAGTTCCGACGGCAGGGAGCGGTTTGCCGTTCAGGAGTAAGTCAATGGCGCCCGCATTACCCGCTTTGACAACTACGGCCCGGTGGGCGAATACGGTCCGTTCACCTTTCGCGATGAGCGTGTCGGAGCCTTGGGATTTTCCGTCCACGATGAGCGAAAGCCAGCTGTCTTCCCGGGCCTTAATGAGGAGGGTGAAGGTGCCAGAAGGAGCCGGTGCGGCGGCGGGGCGATTCTGCGGAACAGTTTGGGGCGGATTTTGAGCCGGCGTCACGTTCGGTGTCGGCTGCGAGGCGGTCTTCGCGGGCGCAACTGCGCTTTGCTGTATGACCGGTTGCTCGGCTGGGGCAGCTTGGGATGAAGTGCTTTCGGAGCTCGTGGGAGTAGACGGAGCAGGCTGGTGTTCGTGGGCCTTGCGACGTTGACTCCAAACGGTGAGGACCAAAGCAATGACCAGAAGAACAACTGCGAAGATGCCCCACGGAAGTTGGCGGGAATCACTATCGGTGGGAGTTTCGGAGTTGTCGTTCTCCAGTTCCAGTGCGCGACGGGATGCTTGCTGCCGCTGAGCCCGGCGAGTGGCGGGTGGAGGAGAAGAGCTTTCGTTGGCTTCACCGTTCGAGCCGTCGCGGCCGTCCATCTCGGGTTGCGCGGGCGGCGCGTCACCGGAGGCTTCAAGATACTCAGCTACGGTTTGATCTTCGTCAAGACCTACGACTCGAGCGTAGGCGCGCACGAATCCCTTGTTAAAAATTCCTCCGGGGAGTTGGTTGAACTTGTCCTGCTCCAAAGCCTGGAGCATGCGCGTGGAAATCTTGGTGGTGGAAGAGACGAGATCGAGCGAGATTTTCCGCTTCTCGCGTTCGCGCTTAAGTTTTTCGCCGAAGGAAGGCAATGCAGCCTCGCGCACGAATTTTACTCTGTGAGGTGGGGTTTGTCAGGTATCTGTTGGGGTGGCGGTCGTTGGTCGGTAGTCGTTGGTCGTTGGACTTTCGGCGGCAAGCGCCCTCCGTCAGCGTTGGAGGCCTTCGCGGTGGGGCGGTCCCGTCAATTCAGCGGCGGTCATCGGCTGCGGGTCGCTTCCGATAGAATACTTCATGGTTGATCACGCACTCTGGAGCGAAGGCACGCCGGCTGCGCGGCTCGCCGAGCTCACTGCCGATACTGGGGATCCTGCCAAAGAACTTCCTTTGCGCCGCGACGTGCGCTCGCTGGGCATGCTGCTGGGACGCGTGCTTGTGGAGCAGGAAGGCGCGGGCTTCTTTGATGTTGTGGAACAACTGCGGCGGCTGCTGATCCAGCAGCGGGACCCATCTGCGGTATCCGGAACTTCTGATAGGAACAGCGCTGAACTCATGGCACGCGCCCGGGAAATCATCGGATCGCTAAGCGTGGAAGCCGCTTACCGGGTTACGAAAGCCTTCGCGATTTATTTCGAACTCACGAACCTGGCAGAGACCAACCATCGCAAACGAAGGCGGCGTGCCGCTCGCCTGGTTGCAGGCAAGACGACTGTGGATGGCTCGTTCCGGGGCACGCTGGTGCGATTGCTCGCAGCGGGAATCCCTGAGCCGGCCATTTTGGAAACTCTCAAGAAGATCAAAGTCACGCCGGTATTCACGGCTCATCCCACTGAAATTTCCCGTCATACCATCCGGCTAAAGCGACGACGAATTGCCGGATATCTGGAACATCTCGATCAGCTGCCGCTTTCCGATTTCGAGGCTCGCGAATATGAGTCGGCAATCCTGGCAGAGATCACCGCGCTGTGGCAGACCGATGAAGTGCGCCTGAACAAGCCAACGGTGCGCGATGAAATTCACATGGGGCTCGACTATTTCCCCATGGTCCTGTTTGAGGCACTGCCGCGTTTGATTGCGGAACTGGAAGAATCCCTGGGCGACGTTTATGGCGCAGGTGGTGCGATGCCGGTTCCGTTGTCGTTCGGTTCGTGGATTGGCGGCGATCGCGACGGCAATCCTTTTGTGACCGCTGAATCCACACGGGAAGCGCTCACCATGGCGCGGCACGTAATCATCGATCACTACATTGCGGAGACGCGACGACTAGTGGGACATCTCAGCATGTCCACGCGGCGCATTGCGGTGTCAGAAACATTTGCACGCCGAGTTCGCGAATACGAACAGAGGCTGGGAGAGGGGCACTCGCGGTGGAAGCAAATCACTGAGGCGGAACTTTACCGGCATTTCTTGGAATTTCTGATTGCGCGTTTGACTTTCAGCCGCAATTCCGCGGCGCATACGCTGGCTTACAAATCGGCGAATGAATATCAAGAGGACCTGCAACTGGTGCGCGAGAGTCTTTGCCATAACCACGGCGAGCGTTTGGCTGAATTAATTGCGCCACTGTTGCGCAAGGTGGAGATCTTTGGCTTTCATCTGCACGCGCTGGATATCCGGCAGCACGCGCGCATTATGGCGGAGACGCTTGCCGAGTTGTCATCGGCCGTTTCTCCTTCTGCAAAAGATGGAACGATCCCTCTCGGACTATCGAGCCAGTCGGTAGAACTGATGGAGACACTGCGCGCGATTGCGGACTTGAAGAAAACGCACGCCCCACGGGCGATCCGTCATTTCGTAATCAGCAATGCACAATCCGAGCAGGACATTTTTGCCGTCATTCGACTGGCGGCGCTGGCTGGGGTATCGCCTGCGGCCAGCGGTGGCGATCCCGGGCTTATGCCCGTGCCGCTATTTGAATCGATCGAAGCGCTGCGATCGTCCGCGGAAGTCATGCGCACCGTCTGGAAATCGACGGAGTACCAGCCCCTGCTTGACTCGTGGGGAAGAACGCACGAAGTCATGCTGGGGTACTCGGATTCGAACAAAGACGGCGGCATGCTCACCAGCACATGGGAACTCCACAAGGCACAACGCGATCTGCACGCGGCAGCGCGGGAATGCAACGTCAAGCTGCGCCTGTTTCATGGGCGAGGCGGGACAGTGGGGCGCGGTGGCGGCCCGACGCATGCGGCAATTCTGGCACAACCGCCCGGCGATTTTTCCGGAGAGATTCGGATCACGGAGCAAGGCGAGGTTCTGAGCTGGAAGTACGCGGATCCGGTGCTCGCGGAATGGAATCTCGAGATCATGATTGCTGCCTGTCTGGAGGCAATGCTGAAGCCGAACCAGATTGCGCCGGAAACCAGCGAGCGCTGGTCGGAGGCGATGGAAATCATGTCCGGAGATGCATTCGCGTTTTACCGGAAACATATCGCCGAAAATCCCGACGTGATTCCCTACTTCGAACAAGCGACTCCGGTGAACGAACTGGAGCATGCGCGAATCGGGTCGCGTCCGGCACGGCGCAGCCAGAGTCGCAGCCTCGAAGACCTGCGCGCGATCCCATGGGTGTTTGGTTGGATGCAGAGCCGGCATGCAGTGCCGGCATGGTTTGGGGTAGGTCACGCGCTGGAACGGTTTGCGGCGCGCGGCGAGGAGAAGACCGGGCTCTTGCAAGAGATGATGAATGGGTTTCCATTCTTTGCCGGGTTGATCCGCAGCGTGGAAATTGCGATGGCGAAAGCCGACTTCTCGATCGCGCGACTCTATGCGGATCTAGTCGAAGACGCCAGCATGCGCGAGCGTGTGTTTTCCATGTTGCAGGAGGAATTCGAGCGGACGCGCCGCATGATCCTGGCGGTAACGGGACAACGGGAATTGCTCGACAACAATGCCGTGCTGTCGCGCTCCGTGCGTCTGCGCAATCCTTATGTCGATCCTTTGAGCCTCATTCAAGTTGATCTCTTGCGGAGGAAGCGCGAAGGGGTGAACGAACCCACACTTGACTACGCCATTGGAGCGACGATGAACGGGATTGCAGCGGGCCTGCACAATACGGGATAAGCTCTAGGCTTTCAGTCTTCCGGCAGGATGCCGGCGCTATGTTTGGTTCGTTCTGCATCCAAGCTTTCAGGAGTGGTCGAAAAGCACGATAATGTCTCCCGGCATGAAATCGGCTATCCGTGGTCTCGCGATTCTGACCTTTGCTCTGCTTGTCAGCGGACTCTCGCTGGCGCAGACCCTAGCCCATCGTCTTATTCTCAAAGACGGCTCCTACCAATCCATTACCAAGTACGAGGTGAAGGGCGAGCGGGTGCGCTACTTCAGCGCCGAGCGTGGGGAGTGGGAAGAAGTTCCAAAGTCGCTGGTCGACTGGGATGCCACCGAAAAATATCAGCAAGGACTGACGACAGGTGCCGCGGCACCCGAAGCGGCCGAACTGGATAAGGAACTGGAAGCAGAGCGCAAGCTCGCGGAAGCACGCACGCCGGAAGTTGCGCCCGGACTGCGGCTTTCGGATGAAGGCGGCGTCTACCTTTTTGACACGTTCGAGAACCAACCACAGTTAGTCGAGATTCAGCAGGCGGGCAGCGACCTGAACCAGCATCTGAAGAAGAATATCCTGCGCTCCGCTGTCAACCCGCTGGCCGGAGCACGGCAGACGATTGAAATCCCTGAGGGCCACGCCAAAGTGCAGGCGCACACGGGCATGCCAGCGGTCTATGTAAATCTAGAAGTAGGAGCAGGCGCGCCGGGCTCGGCTGCCATTCCCGGAGACCCGCCGCCGTTGCCGGCGAACGACCGGTTCAAGATCATTCGAGTGCAGACCAAGGGCGGCAAGCGCGTCGCTGGCGCGGTCAAGACCACGGTCACTGGCAAAACCACAACAGACGAGCGGTTTGTGGCGACAACGATCACCACCATGACTGGCGGGTGGGCGAAGATCACTCCGGTGGAGCCGCTGGCAAACGGAGAGTACGCGGTCGCGGAGATGGTTGGGAAAGACTCGATGAACTTGTACGTTTGGGATTTTGGCGTAAACCCGAACGCCCCAGCGAATGCGTTCGCGTGGAAACCGGAGCCGACCGTACCAGCGAAGGACGACAAGCCCAGTGATCTGCAGAAGCGGGAGAAACAGTAGCGAAGAAATTGTTTTGACGAAAAGCCGGCTATTGCTGAAGACCTAATCCCGCAATCTAGAAAACTACTCGGCCCCTTCGATCACGCCACGCGAGGCGACCCCAATATTGTCGCGTGTCGTGTTCTTGACTACATACATCATTTCATCAGCCTGACGAATGATGTCATGCGGTGTCTGCGCATCGTGCGGAAATGTAGCCAAGCCCATGCTGGCCCGAACGGGCAGATTCAATCCTTGCTCAGTACAGAATGTCCCCGTGCGTAGCGATTCCTGTAAGCGCCGCGCCACGACTACAGCTTGATCTTTGCTGGTCTGCGGCAGAAGGACAACGAATTCATCTCCACCATAGCGGAAAGCGAAATCGATCAGCCGGAGCTGCGCCTTAATCAGATAGCCAATCTCGGCTAAGAGGCGACTGCCGACCAGATGTCCGTGCGTGTCATTGACCTGCTTGAAGTGATCGAGATCGATGAAGATTACGCTGAACTGGTAGCCGAAGCGGGCCGAGCGATAGACCTCGGTTTCGAGCGTCTTATAAAGATGGCGCGCATTGAACAAGCCGGTGCAATCGTCAGTGATGGTCAGTTCCTGAATTTTTTCGACCGAGCGCGCGTTTTCGATAGCGATGGCAGCGTAGTCGCTCAGCGCTTGCAGGAAGAACATTTCGTTTTCGCTGAGCCCGACGTTGGCGTTCACAAGCTGGATCACGCCGAGGACACGGTGTTTCGAGCGCAGGGGCACGCAGATTACGGACTGCGTTTTCAGTTGAGTCAGTTCATCGAGGCGCGAGGAGAACCTTGGATCGGCTTTTACATCAGGAACGATGAGAGGCTGGCCGTGGCGGGCAACCCAGCCAGCGAGCCCTTCCCCTACTTTGAGACGAACTTTGGTTAAAACGTCGGAGGCAGCACCCACAGCGATTGCGAAATAGAGTTCGTCCTTTTCCTCATCCACCATCAGGAGCGACCAGGTGTCAGGACGGAAGTATTCCGCCATTTTCTCCATGATGGTTTGAAGAATGGAATCGAGGTTCAGCGACGACGTCAGGGCTTTGGCGACGTCATGGAAGATCGTCAACTCCTGCGACATGCGAACTTGCGACGTGCCAGCGGCCTCGGACATCAACTCCTCTAGGGGCGGGAATTCCGGAAGTTAGAGAAATTATAGGTTTAGTTTTATTAGACCGGCAACGAACGATGGTAACCAGTACCTGACAAGCTAACCAGGCTTGACTGGGGCCTTATTTGGCGGCCACAAGACCCTTTTACCACAGAGGACACAGAGGTACACAGCGGAAACCTAACAGGCTGGTTACATCATTTCCGTGCCCCACAGGTCGTGGAGATGGACGATGCCGCGGACGGTGCGGTCTTCATCCATAACAACCAGCGCGGTAATCTTCATTTCTTCCATGCGGGCCAGGGCGGTGGCGGCGAATTCCCTGGGGCCGATGGTTTTGGGAGATCGGGTCATGCAATCCTGTGCGCGGAGGTCGAGGGCGTCTTTGCCCCGCTGTTCGAGGAGGCGCCGGAGATCGCCGTCGCTGATCACGCCGACCAGGCAGTCGTCTTCGATGACGGCGGTCATGCCAAGTTTCTTGCGCGACATCTCATAGATCACGTCGGACATTTTGGTGCGCGCGGTAACCCGGGGGATGGCGTCGCCCCAGTGCATGAGGGACTCGACGCGAGCGAGCCGTTTGCCGAGTTTGCCGCCAGGATGCAGACTGGCGAAGTCTTCTTCTTTGAAGCCGCGCTTTTCTGACAATGCGACAGCCAGCGCGTCCCCGAGGGCGAGCATGGTTGTAGTGGATGCGGTCGGAGCCAGGCCAAGAGAACAGGCCTCTTTCGAGATCGAGCAATCAAGTGCGACGTCGGCAGCCGCGGCGAGCGTGGAAGCTCGGGCGGCACTCGCAGCATTCGCCGGACCGAGTTGCGTGAGGTCGTCGCAGGTCATGCTGATGAGCGGGACCTGGAGCCGCTTGATGGTCGCGACAAGGCTGAGGATTTCTTCGGTCTCGCCGCTGGCGGATAAAGCCATGACAATGTCGCCGCGGACGATCATCCCAAGGTCGCCGTGCAGTGCTTCCACGGGATGAAGATAGAGTGCGGGCGAACCGGTGGAATTCAGCGTGGCGGCAATCTTACGGGCGATGATGCCGCTCTTCCCCATCCCGGTAACAACAACGCGGCCCTGGGAACGGAACATGAGGTCCACGGCGCGCTCGAACATGGGGCCCATGGGGCCAGCAAGCCGATCCGCCAAGGCGCGCAGCGCCTCGGCCTCAATGCGAACTACGTTTTCGCCGGTGCTTTTCATGGAACGGAGAATGGTAGCAGAAGGAGAGTGGGTGGGGTGATGGATTGCAGTTTGGACCCGGCGATGGCAAGTCACAATTGGTACCGTCGCCTGCTAACATCATCGGTCAAGAGCAAATCAAGGAAACCACGCATGGAACAGACTGCGGGATTTGCCACCTACCCGAGCCTTCGCAATCGGGTCGTTGTCGTCACCGGCGGTGCAAGTGGAATCGGCGAGGCGATTGTCGAAGCTTTCGCGCAGCAGAATGCCCAAGTCGCTTTCCTCGATATTCAGGATGAAGCGGCGGAGCGACTTACCAAGCGACTCACGTCGGGCGGCGCGACGATGCCCGTCTACTATCGCTGCGATCTAACCGACATTGCCCAGGTACAACACACGGTCCAAACCATTCTGGAAAGACTTCACACGGTGGATGTGCTGGTGAACAATGCCGGGAATGACACCCGCCATACAATTTCCGAAGTGACATCTGACTATTGGGACCAGGCAATCGCCGTGAATCTGAAACATCAGTTCTTCATGGCGCAGGCCGTGATTCCATCCATGCAAAAAGCGGGCCGTGGCTCGATCATCAACATGAGTTCGATCGGGTGGGTGATCCCTTCCACCAATCAGGTTGTTTACGTCACAGCGAAGGCTGCGATCGTAGGAATGACTCGAACGCTGGCCCATGAACTCGGTGCCGACAATGTACGCGTCAATTGCATCATGCCCGGCGCAATTCTTACCGAGCGACAACAACGGTTGTGGGTCACCGAGGAATACAAGACGAAGATACTGGCCAATCAGGCGCTGAAGAGAATGATCCTCCCGGAAGAAGTGGCGCGATTGGTTTTGTTCTTGGCCGCGGACGACAGCTCGGCAATCACCAGCCAGAGCTACGTAATTGATGCCGGGTGGGTTTAGTAGCGACTCCTCGTCTCCGAGAGAACGAGCAAGAGTCACCCACCAAAGCCGGGTGACTCCTGCCGCCCTGTCGCTTTACTGGCGAACCGTCGTTTCTGTTTTTACCGTGCGGATCGCAGAGCCACTTCGTCCAACCAGTTCGAACGCGTCATGTGTGTCGTATCAATGGGGAAGAACAAGATTGTTGCGGATGAAACCGAAATCCGTAGCACAGGAAGACTCGCCGATATTTCCCTCTTCCGTCGACAATTCATCGGTGGTGAGGTCGTACAGTGTCATGCCATTCCTGGCAAAGATGTGGTGCTCGGTGAGACGCTGGGTTCCCTGATTGATGGAGACGCGAATGTCTCGCGCCGGCAGCGACGAGAGAACCGCGGGCTGCTCGTCGAGAATTTTCCCCGTCAAGTCCTTCGCCTTGGACAATTGATCAGAGAGCTGGCCTCTAAATGAACGCAGGCTGATGATTGGCGACCACGCGAGCGGCTGTAGAGTCGCCGAACAAGCTCGATCCGAACGCACGGCAAGCAGAATGTATGTGGGCTCGGTGTGATTCAGCGTCCATGAAGCGGGAGCCTTGAGGCTTACGCCGTATTCGGGGTTTTCATAGACCACGGTTTGAGAGTCCTGCAAAATGTGGGCGGCAGACTGGTCCACATGGGAATAGTCGGGGAGAAGGAGGCCGATCGCGGACAAAGCAAGATAGCCCGCTGCAAGCAACACCGCTAGACCAATGGGAATTGCACTCGGCAATCCAGTCACAGGCCTGTTAGGGAGTTTTACGGTGGCAAGGATTTCTTCCTCGGCCTTGCGAGCAATGGCATAGGCGTGAACGCCCATTACAGCCAATACGAACTCCATGACCAGACCGCCTGCCGCAGTTTTCGCGAGGGGTCCCTGAAAAAACATGAGTCCAAAGAAGACCGCAAAGCCCAGTGTGCGCTGGCCGAGATAAAAATAGCCGAAGCCGCGCGTCAGCAGGTTGAGAATTGCAGCGACTCGAGGATTCTCGGCAATATAAGCATCCGTGCCCGCGGTCATCTCGCGGGCAGTGAAGAACGCGTCCAAAAACCCGAAGACGTAAAGAAATAGAGAGATGCGAAGCAGGATGCCCCAAAAGAGCGCATACTCCTTCCCTTCCGGGCTCCCGAGCTGGATGGTAAGGTAGGCCGTCAGCGCCACAGCCGGCAGACAGATTCCCATCGCCCAGAAGCCGCGAGAACTCTTGCCGCAATAAATTTGCCCGGCTCCGGGAAGAACAAGCGAGAGCAGAAATGCGACGAGCGAGCTCTTTGGCACTGGCTGGGGATCGAACAACGGTGTCGATGTGCCCGACGGTTCGATCGGGTTGAGCGAAAGAGACAACGTGCCGCCCATGACTGCCTCACGAAGGAGTTCTCGCGGGAAGCCGACGGAAGTTAGCTGGCGTGAGGAGAACTCACTTCACTTACAGTGAAGGATTGTCTCACCGATTCCTTCGTGTTGCCACAAGTCCGACTGACGCCAAATCCGTATTGCCTGTCATCCGAGCGCTGGGTTAGCCTTGGGAGCGAAAGTGAGAAATCATGGCGGAAAATAAAACCAAAGCCACCAAAGTGAGTGTGCCCGCGTTCATTGCTGCGTTGACGGACCCGACCCGGCGAGCAGACGCCAAGACCATCGTCAAGTTGATGCAAGAGGCCTCCGGAGAGAAGGCGACGATGTGGGGTCCGTCCATTGTTGGGTTCGGCAGCTATCACTACAAATACGAAAGCGGTCGCGAGGGCGATATGCCGATTGTCGCTTTTTCGCCGCGGAAGGCTGCGACTATTCTATACGGCTTGAACGGGGCAAGCGACTCGAAAGCGCTGCTGCCGAAGTTGGGCAAGCACACAACAGGCGGGGGCTGCATTTACGTCAAGAAACTGGCTGATGTCGATCAGAAGGTGCTGGCAACAATGATCGTCAAATCGGTGAAGGCGACGCTCGCGCGACGCGTGAGCTGAAAAAATTTAAGGCAACAGATCTTGCGGCGTTTCCGGACCGCTCAACGCGCAGGCTGCGCTCTCTCGGCGAGGAAATTGTCCCGGCACTGCTTGGCGGAGGAGAGCAACTCGTCATACTCCGGAGTGCCACGGAGCTTGGCCCACAGGGAATCGTTCTGCAAACCTGAATACGCGCAATAGTGTCCGGCGATTGCGCTCTTCAGCAGTTGTACGGCCCCGTCTTTCTGTCCGCAGAAAAGAAGATCGGACCCCACCACGTAACGCGGTTCCGGATCGGGATCGGCAAGTCGGATGGCTACCGCCTTTTGCCCCAGAGCGATGGTTTCCGGGGAGGCCGGATTGGCAATGCATGCCGCCATCATCCCGTAGCCGCCTTGCCTGGGATCTTTCAGCTTTTCCCCGAGTTCTTTCGCTTGCACCAGTTTCCCCTCGCGCAAGTAGTGCCGCATCAAATTGCTCGCGGCCCACGCTGAGCCGGTATCAAGCTGCAGAAAATCCAGGGCGCGCCCATAGTTCCCTAGCTGGTTGAAGGTGAACGCGCACGAGCGCAACATAAAATTCCCGGGATCGAGTGCCAAGGCGGCGTCACATTCGTGCGCAGACTCTTCCATCGCTCCGCCATAACGCAACACATAAGCCAACGCGAAGCGCGCTTGCGAATTTTCTGGATGCCGGTCCACGAGCGCCTTTGCGTCCCGGTAGGCTTGGCCCAACTGACTCTGTTCAACGCGGTTGGTGATCAGCCATGCCGCCGCCATGATGTAGTTGGGATCAAGAGAAATGGCGCGTTCGAGAGCAGCGTCGGAGCGCTTGCGCATTTCCTCGCCGCCGGTGGAATAAGCGCCGTCATAGTGATAGCGGACCCCGAGATACCCCCATGCCGGTGCGTAGGTGGGATCTAACCCGACAGCGCGCTCGAGCATCGCAATTGCATCCTTGTTGGGCTGAGGATCGTGCGGCAGCGCGATGCTACGCAGATAGAGATCGTAAGCCTCTTCGCTTTTGGGATGCGTGGCGGCATCGCCCGAATCCCCTCCCACTCCGAGCGCGGGAACCAAGCCCTGACGCACCTTCGCCGTGATCTGGTTGCGCATCGAAATCAGGTCGGATGCTGGAACCGTCATGGTGTCCCGCCAAACCGTGCGGTTGTCACCTACATCCACGGCTTCCAGCGTGATCTGAATCTGATCGCTTTCTTTCATGAAGTGGCCCGTCACGATATTGGTCACGTGCATGGCCTTGCCGGCTTCCTGCAAGTCGAGTGTCGGCGAGTCGTACTTGCTGGTCGTGGCAAATGGCCGGATCGTGAGGGAACGCACGTAGCTGAGCGAGGTCGCAATCTCGTCGGCCAACGCCAGGCGCATGAAGTCCACGTTCTTATCGGAGCCAATATTCTGCAGCGGGAGGACAGCAACAGTCTTTTGACTGGCAGTGACAACGACCGGGCCGGGCCGCTGTTTCGCAAACCAGTACAGCGCAAGAACCGCCACGGCAATCGCGGCAATGACTCCGGCGACCTTCGCATAAGAACGGCTCTGCGTCGGAGCCACCGGCGGTTGCGTTGCCGAAGCCATGGAAGATGACGACGGCTGCGGCGTAACCTGCCCACTGGACGACCCAGGCATTGACGGCGGCGCTGGCGTCAGTCGAGAACCGCTGTCCTGAACGGCGGCCACTGATCCGGAACTGCCTCGAACACCGGGCCGCGATTCGGTTTCGCGCTTCAGTCGCTTCAGGTCGGCTCGAATATCGGCCGCATGCTGGTATCGCAACTCGCGGTCTTTCTCCAGTGCTTTATTGATGATGTCTTCAAGCTTGGGTGGAAGGTCGGGGTTCAGCCGCAACGCCGGAACCGGATCGCGATCCAGAATTTCGTGCGAGATCACTCCTGAGCTCTCGCCGCGAAACGGCAATGTGCCCGTTGACATTTCATACAGCACCGCCCCGAACGAGAACAAATCGCTGCGCGCATCCAGCTCTTTCGCGCGTACCTGCTCGGGAGACATGTACGCGACCGTCCCGAGCGTGGAGCCGGGACTGGTGAGATGTTCATCGGCCACCATTGCAGTTTCTTGCGCGGTGGCGCCCGCGGCGTCAAATGCCCTGCTGCCGCCAGCCATCACTTTCGCTAAGCCGAAGTCGAGGACTTTGGCGTGTCCGCGCTTGGTAATGAAAATATTGGCCGGCTTGATGTCGCGGTGGACGATACCCTCGGCGTGCGCAGCGTCGAGCGCGTCAGCAATCTCGATCCCCAGCCCGAGCAGAACTTCGGTTTCGATCGGCCGCCCGGCAATGCGATGCTTCAGCGTCATCCCGTCAAGAAATTCCATGACGAGGAAGGGATGGCCATCCTGCTGTCCGATCTCATGAATGGTGCAGATATTGGGATGATTGAGCGCAGAAGCGGCTTGCGCCTCGCGCTGGAATCGAGCCAGCGCCTGGGCGTCTTTAGCAACGTCATCGGGAAGAAATTTGAGGGCAACGAAGCGGTGGAGGTTGAGGTCTTCGGCCTTGTAAACCACGCCCATCCCGCCGCCGCCAAGCTTTTCCACAATGCGGTAGTGCGAGATAGTTTGCCCGATCATTCGTGGAGAAAATCTTACGTGGGCGCATGGGGCAAGTCAACGAATGGCGGGGAGGAGGGAACTGGACATCCCTAGAGCGCCCCTTAACTGAAGATTAAACGTGCAAGTGAATGTTAAATTTGCTGGTCGTGGCGCGCGGCGTACACGTGCGGCGGAAGCGAAAAGCCCCGGGGCTCGTCTTAGTCCGTAGGGATCCTTCGACTCCATGTGCCTCACACTGCGCGTGAGGCACGTTCGCTCAGGATGGCAGTCTTGGTTCGGGGACGGTGATGCTTGCTTGAATTCGACGTTGAAGAACACGGGAACAGGCGAGAACAAAGGGACTCCCTGGCTTCCCTTGTTCTTTTTTCGTCCGGGAGACATACTTCTTGTGTGGCACACGTTAGTCTTCCACCGACGCGCTTTCCGACCCGCGCATTGTTGTTGCTGCTTTTTTCCGTTTCCCTCTTAGACATTCCGTCATCGGCACAGCAGACAGAACAAATCAAGCAGATGAATACGATGCGGACCATGGCTCCCGTTACCGCGTACGAAACTGCTGCAAACACCGCGGTGATCGTGGTTCAGGTGTTCGCCGAAGAGAAGCCTGTTCCCCTCGACCGCTCGGCTCGCCTGGAGCTTGCCAGCCTCGCCAATCACCGCGGAGTCTTCCTGATTGTCCCAAGCCACGAGCGCGCAGTGTTCCGTAGTGTGGAACTCGGAAAATACGAGATTTCGGTAACGGCATTGGGGTATCTGACCGCCCATCAGGAAGTGAATGCGCTGATCCCGAAAACCGAGACCATCGACATCGTGCTGCATCGGGATCCTTCTGCAGTGACTCTGAACGAAGCGTCGGGCGTGATGCCGCGCAAGGCGAGAAAGGAAGCCAGTCAGGCCCTCTCTCTTTTGAAATCCGGTCAACTCGCGGACGCTCAGAAGCATCTGGAAAACGCATATCAGTTAGCGCCTTCCAATGCCGACTTGAACTTCCTGACTGGATATCTGCACTTCGAACGGCACGACTATGCGCAGGCTGCGACCTACCTGAGCACGGCCGCGACCCTAAACCCGCACTCGGCGCAGGTTCTCACCTTACTCGGCAGAACCAACCTCCAGCGCGAGAACTATGCTGCGGCACGATCAGCCCTGGAACAAGCCTTACTCATCGAGCCGGAAGACTGGCTGGTGCATGATTTGCTGGCGGAGGCGTACTTCCGGCAAAAGGAATACGAAAAGGCTCGTGACGAAGCTCAAATTGCGATTGTGAAGGGAAAGGTTCACGGAAGGAATGATGGCAGCGCAGCCAGAATCATCCTCGGGCAAGCGCTGCTGGGCCTCGGCCGAAAAGATGAGGGGATTCGGGCCCTTGAGACCTTTCTCAATGAGTCTCCACAAAATCCTCTCGTTTACCAGGTTCGGGCGCTAGTCACGAGGCTCAAGAAGAGCGATCCCATCCCGCCCGCAGACGCGGGTCCCATGCGTACAGAGACGAAGCCGTCCCAGGTCGATTCTGTCGAGGCGCTCCCGGACCCTTTGCTTTCGATGCAGACATGGCGGCCTCCGGACGTTGACGCCGTCAAACCGAACGTGGTGCCCGGGATCGCATGCAAGGGCGAAGAGGTGCTGGCAGAAGCGGGGAAGAGAGTGCAGGAATTGACTCAGGATATTACCCGCATCGCCGCCGAGGAAAATCTGTTTCATCAGACCCTCGACGATGCCGGCGTATCCACTTCTTCAGAGACGCGAAAGTACGATTATGTCGCTGCCGTTTCTGCCGAGCCACGATCTGTCTTTATCCAGGAATATCGCTCCAGTAAAGTTGCGAAAGTGGACGATCCGGATCGGATCTCCAGCACTGGTTTTGCGATCCTGGCGCTGCTTTTTCATCCGCAGCTGCAAGGTGACTTCGATTTCGATTGCGAGGGACAGGGGGAGTGGCGTGGGCAAGCAAGTTGGCTCATCCACTTTCGCCAACGCCACGACTTGCCAAACCGTATGCACAGCTACGACGTGGGTGGCCGGCCTTTTCGCGCGGACCTGAAGGGCAGAGCGTGGATCTCCGCCGACAAGTTTCAAATCCTGCGAATTGAGGCCGACATGGTAGACCCGATTCGTGAAATCCAACTGCTTTCCGAACACCAGACCGTGGAATATGGGCCCGTGCCGTTCGCACAAAAGAATGTTTCGTTGTGGCTGCCGAAAGTTGCGGAGATTTACATCGACCTCCGCAAGCATCATTA
>Ga0302322_100002075_pt1 | contig 16779 bp, 14 predicted proteins | sample Fen_T0_2_FD_203757 | JGI IMG/M metagenome (GOLD analysis project Ga0302322, IMG submission 203757) | Peat permafrost microbial communities from Stordalen Mire near Abisko, Sweden - Fen_T0_2 | ecosystem: Environmental > Terrestrial > Soil > Wetlands > Permafrost | place: Sweden: Abisko... | reverse complement strand
TCCTGCTCGCATGAGCTGCCGCAAGCACCCAACGAGAATCCGGGCGTCGTTCTCCCGCCGGTTGCGACGGAAGCGCCGTTGCCGACCGCGAGTGATCTCGAGCCGCAGGAGCTCGAGCCCGTCACCGAGAAGCAGGGCAACGGCAGGGTTGGATCGCCGCTGCTCGAGGGCGTGGACGCGGAACTCAGCATGATCTGCTCTCCGGGCTTCACGCCCGAATATGCAGTCGCCCTGATCGCCTCCGGGGAACCGACCTCAGGCCGTCGATTCGTGATCCGCTTCGCCGGAGCCGAACCTCAGAGGCACAAGCCTCTCGAGAAGGGCGAGGATCCGCGGCGGCAAGCGGAGGCGGAGATCGACGCGGCCTCGGCCTCCAGCTTGCAGCAGGCCTGGAAGGCTGTCGTGAAGCGGGCGCGCGAGCCGAAGCCGGTGTACCACTACGGACCGGACGGCGAGCGCGATGAAGTTCACCGGGCGTTCATCGATGGGACCAGCTACCGCTTCGACTGCGGCCAACTGGCAGGGACTACGTACATGCCCAAGGCCGAGTTGACCGCCGGGATCGTCGAGCTCGGCGAGGAGTTGCGCAAGTACGCCCTCCTCGATGAGAAGAACCGGCCCCCACAGCTCGCACGTTGCCTCGAACTCGCGAAGAAGCTGCAGACGGTCGCCGAGAAGCGGTCGTGGTAGCCGAGTCGCAGACCGAGATTGTTCCTGCGTGACACAGAGCGCGCACGCGCCTACAAACGGCCTCATGACGCGTCTCCGTGCTCTCCTCTTTGCCTGCGCCGCCCTCGCCGGGTGTCTCGCCCCCGTGCCAGCTCCACAATCCGAGCTCGGCACCCCCGCGCACGCCGAGCGCGTGATGACGAGCCGCTTCTGCGGCGAGTGCCACCCCGCGATCTATGCCGAGCACGAGGCCAACACGCACGGGCTCGCGTTCAAGGACACGGAGACGCGCCTGGCCACGCACAACTTCCGGCGCGAGGACTGCGTGCGTTGCCACACGCCGCGGCCGGTGTTCGAGACGGGCATCGGGTTGACGCCGATGCAGCGCTGGACGGATCTGGAGGAGGGCAACACGTGCATGTCGTGCCACTGGAAGAAGGGCGTCGACTATGCGCGCTTCGAGGGTGGGGCGCAGTGCAAGACGGCCTTCGATCCGCGCGTGGGCGAGGTCGAGGCCTGCGCCTCGTGCCATCGCATCGCGGGCACGCCGGACCAGTGGTCGCGCGCGGAGCACGGACACAAGGAAGGGCGCGTGTGCATCGACTGCCACATGCCGCTCGTCGAACGGCCGGTGGCGGTGGGGGAGAAGCCGCGCGAGGTGCACAGCCATGTCTTCCCGGCCTCGCACAGCGATTCGCAGCTGCGGCGCGCGTACGGTTTCGAGGTCGCGATCGAGGGCAGCGAGGTCGTGGTGCGGCTCTCGAACAAGGGCGCGGGCCACAACTTCCCGACCGCGACGCGGCAGCGCGCGCTCGAGTCGCTGGTGACGGTGCGCGATGCGGAGGGGAAGGTGCTCGGGAGTTCGCGCATGAGCTGCATCTATCCCTATGCGTCGGAACTCGCGCCCGGACAGATGACGATGCCGGTGAGCTCGCAGATCCCCTCGGGCAAGTCGCGCGAGCAGCGCGTGCCGCTGCCGGTCGCGAGCGGCACGGTCGAGTGCAGCCTCTTCTTCAAGACCTACCGGCCGAGCGCCGACAGCGATCCGGAGCTCGCACGCATGCTCGAGATGCGCACGCTGCCTTTCTCCGGCGTGACGCCTTCCACCGCGGCGATCGCGGACGTGCCGATCAGCGGCTCGCCCGCGCCAGCGGCGAGCGTGGATGAGTTCTTCGATCCCGCGGGCTTCTGCAACGTCGCGCGGCCCGCACCCGGATCGGGCCCGGTCGCGATCCCGGAAGGCAAGACGCACGAGGAGCGGCTGCGACTCGTCTCGCTGCTCGAATTCCACATGCCCGAGGTGCGGCGGCGCGCGCGCGAGCAGCTCGTCGCGCTCGGGATCGAGGCCTTCCCCGAGCTCGTCTTCGCGCTCGGCGCGTGGAGCAACGAAACGTTCAACGAGGCGCAGGCGATCCTGGAGCGCATCGGCGCTCCCGCGCTGCCCGCGCTGCGCGAGGCGTTGCATGCGAACGAGCTCTACGTGCGCTACCACGCCCGCAGCGTGATCGCGCGCATCGGCTGCGACGCAACACTGCAGATCGAGATCGCGGCCGGGCTCGCAATGCCCGAGCCTCTCGACCGGCGCAGCAGCGCGGAGGCGCTCGGGCTGACGCACGCCGCAGCTGCCGCGCCGAAGCTCGCACAACTCCTCACGGACACCGATCCGGACGTCGTGAGCGCCGCGGCGCAGGCACTCGCGCGCCTCGACGCCCGTGATTCTCTGCCCGCATTGCGCGCAGCGCTCGCTCGCGCGCAATCGATCGAACTGCAGCGCGACCTCGCAACCGCACTGTGCGAACTCGGCGAGCCCGCCGGCGTGCAAGTCCTGCTCGGCTTCCTCGATCTCCCCGACGACGCTCTGCGCGAATCCTGCTTCGAGCGCCTCTTCGCCGTCACCGGGCTCTTCTGCGGCTACGACCCGGACGCGCCGCGGCCGGCGCGGCTCGAGGCGCTCGCGCGTCTGCAGGGCTTCTGGACCGCGAAGGGCGGCGCGCAGCACCTGCGCCGGCCGCGCGAGCTCGAGCCGCGCGTGCGCGAGCACGCGCTCGAACTCGTACTGGCGCTCGGCGAGGGCTCGGACACGGTCGCACCGGGCGACAGCGCGCAGATCCAGAAGGAGCTCGTGGGCCTCGGCGAAGATGCCGTGCCGGCGCTGCTCGACGCGCTCACGTTCCCGGCGGGCTATTGGCACAAGCGCCAGCTCGCCTGCGAGGCGCTCGGCCACATCGGTTCGAAGGACGCAGCGCCCTTCCTCGCCGCCGCGCTGCGCGACACGACGCCCGCGGTCTGCGAGGCGGCTTGCGCGGCGCTCGCAAGCGCCGGCGATCCAGCCGTGCTGCCCGAGCTCACCCACTACGAGCACCAGCTGCGCGGTTGGCGCGCCGATCCGCAGCGCGCGGGCGAGGTCGAGCGCCTGCTCGAGGGCGCCGCGCGCACCCGCCGCGCGCTCGAGTAGCCTCTCCACACGATTTCTCGCGCCCGCACGCGCAACCTTCAGCCCTCCCGAACGTCTTGTCGTGGGAGGCTGCACTTGGCGCCGGCACGGATCGTCTTCTACAGGAACTCGCGCGGGCGGCTGCCCGCGTTCGACTGGCTGCGCGAGCTGCGCCAGCGCGACGCGGCGCTCTACGTGTGCGTCGCGGCCGCGCTGCACGAACTCGGCGCGTGCGGCCGCGCGCTCGGGCCGCCGTTGTGCGTGCATCTGGCGGACGGGCTGTACCTCTTGCGCCCGCTGGCGCCGAAGCCCTGCGCGCCGATCCTGTACTTCTTCCATGGCCACGAGGCCGTTGCGCTCGGGCCGGTGAAGCGCGACGGCGACCCGCCGCCGATGCAGACGCTGGTCAGCGCGAGCCATCTGCGGCGCGAATTCGAGCGCGATCCCTGGGGGCGTTCGCATGAGGAAGTCGTCGAGTCCGAGGATCTCTGACGGCCTCGTGCTGCTCGAGGAGCTCACGGGCGCCGACGCTCGCCTGCGCAAGGCGATCGTGGAGTCGCGCATGCTGCTCGAGATCGCGCAGGCCGCGCACGCAGTGCGCGCGCAGAGCGGGATGAGCGCCGAGGAGCTCAGCCTCTACGTCGGCCTGCGGCCCAACACCGTCGAGCGCCTCGAACGCGCGGCCGCCGGACCGCAGGCCTTCGCGAAGCTGCGGCGCATCGCGGAGGCGCTCGATCTCGACCTGCGCATCGTGCTCGTTCCACGCCCGCCTCGCGGACCGGGGCCGCGTGTTGCGGATATCGCACGATTGCGATAGAAGGGAGAGCATGCTTGCCGCCGGTACGGATCGTCTTCTTCAAGGATGCACGGGGGAGGATTCCCGTGATGGACTGGTTGCGATCGCAGCGGTTTCAGGATCCGCGCCGCTACGGCAAGATCCTGACACTCGTGGACAGGCTGCGCGAGTTCGGACACGACTTGCGGCGGCCGGTATCGGGCCATCTTGGCGGCGGAATCCACGAGTTGCGGGGGAGGGCGGGCCGCGTACAGCTTCGGGTCCTGTACTTCTTCCACGGAACCGAGCGCGTGGTCCTGGCCGTGGTTTGCCAGAAGGAGGAGCGCATCGACCACTCCGATCTTTGGTCTGCCCTGCGGGCCAAGGCAATGTTCGAGGCGTCCCCGGAGATTCACTCACATGAAGAAGAAAGCCTCTAGGCGTGGCAAGACCAGCGACGCCATGCTCATCCTCGAACGTCTCACCGGCGATGATCCCGGTCTGCGGGCCATGATGGCGGATGAGCGTCTCAACATGGGGGTCGCCCAGGTCGTATACGACGCCCGCAAGCAGGCAGGGCTGACCCAGGCGCAGCTTGCACGAAAGATCGGGACGACCCAGTCGGTCATCTCGCGCCTGGAGGACTCCGACTACGGCGCACAATCGCTATCGATGCTCCGGCGCATCGCGCGGGCTCTGGATCTGTACGTGCACATCACGCTGCAGCCGCGACCGTACTACAGCCGGAAACCCTAGTGGTTCGCGCCGCCGCCGCGCCTGAAATGGCCGCGGCCCCGGCCGGCGATGCCGGACGGGGCCGCGAGTTCGACGGCGGGCGCGAGCGCGTCGCGCCTGAGCCTTCAGCTCACTTCGCCGCGGCGATCTTCTTCATGATCGCGTCCGGATCCTTGGCGAGCTCCTTGACGCAGTCGTTGCAGCAGAAGCGCACGAGCGTGTTGCCGTAGAGCTTGTTGACGGGCTCGCCCATCTTGCCGAGCTCCTCGCCGCTCACCGGGCAGGTCTTCATCTTGTAGGTCTTGAGCTGCGCGTCGATGTAGGCGGCGTCGAGCTTGGCCATCGCGGCCTTGCTGTCCTTCGTCATCGCCGCAACGCACTTGCTGCAGCAGGTGCGCACGAGGCGCGTGCCGACGACCGTATTGACGGCCTTGTCGTCGAGCTTCTCGCCCGAGACCGGGCAGACCGTCATCGGGTAGCTCTTGAGCTGTGCCGCGATGACCGCGTCGTCGACCTTCTTGATCGCGGCGGCGTCGACCTTGGCCGAGCACTTCGAGCAGCAGGTGCGCACGAGGTGGCCGTCCTTGACGTTGTCGACCGCGTCCTTGCCGAGCTTCTCGCCGCTGATCGGGCAGGTGTCGAGCGGGTAGCAGGGCTTCTGGCTGGCGATCACGTCGGCGTCGCTCATCGCGCCCTTGGCGGGAGCCGCAGCACCGGCTGCGGCGGGCTTGGCCTGCGAGGAGAAGCCGTAGCTGATGGCGAGAAGGGCGATGGCGCCCACGGAGAGGAGGATGTGTTTCATGGTTGGACTTACGGTGTTCGACCGTTGGAGTGAGGGGGCCTTTTCGGCGAGCAGAATAGCAATCGGAGTCCGCGCGCGCACGGCGAGCGGTGGCCGCGGCGCTTGCACCGGCGTACAACTCACGCAACGGATGAACGACCGGACACGAGCAGGCCCCTGGCGAGTGCTGCGCGCCACGCTGCGCGTGGCCTGCATCCTGGTTCTGACCCTCTCGCTCTCGATTGTCTGGTTTGTGGGAAAGACCTGGAATCGCAGTCCTGAGCGCCACCGCGTCTGGCGCAGGCGGATCTTCGGCGCCTGGTCGAGGAAGACGCTCGCCCTGATCGGCACGCGCATCACGACACGCGGAGCGCCGCTGCCTGGCCCGTCGTTCCTCGTCTCCAACCACCACGGCTGGCACGACATCCTGGCTTTCGCGGCCGAAGTCGACTGCGTCTTCGTCTCGATGGGGGAGATCCGCAGCTGGCCGCTGATCGGCAGGATGGCGCGCGCCTTCGACACGATCCTGATCGACCGCTCCGAGCGGCGCGAGATCCCGCGCGTCAACAGCGAGATCGCCGCGGCGCTCGAGCGCGGGGAGCGCGTGTGCTTCTTCCCCGAGAGCCGCACCACGAGCGGCGCGCGCGTCGAGCACTTCCATTCGGCGCTGTTCGAGAACGCGGCGCTCTCGGGGATGCCCGTCGGCTGGGCGACGGTGCGCTTCCGCACCGGCGCGAAGGACGATCCGCCGGCGCAGGTCGTCGCCTGGGCCGCGCGGCCGTTCAAGCAGTACCTGCGCGGGATCCTGCTCGCCGACCGCGTCGAGATCGAGATCGTCTTCGGCGAAGGCGAGTTGCGCGGCAGCGATCGCAAGACGCTCGCACTCGAGGCGGAGCAGCGCGTGCGCACGCTCTTCGTGCCGCTCGAGGGCTCGGAGCGGGCGGCCTAGAAAGCCAGCGAGACGGCCTTGCGGCCGCCTCGCGTGGTCAGGAGGTCGTAACTACGACCTCGCGTACTTGACGCCTCACCCATAGGAGCTCGTCTCCTTCGTGGTGACCGGCTTGTCCGCTTTCAGCTCGCGAACGGCCGTCTCCACGTAGTTGACCTTCTCCTTGGCGTCCTTCTCCATCAGGTTGTCGAGCGCCCCGCGGTAGGCGAGGTTGCCCTTCGCGTCGATCACCATGCAGTGCGGAGTCGACTTGGCTCCGTAGGCACGGCCGACCTTGCCGTCGGGATCGAGCAGCACGGTCTCCGAGATCTTGCGCGACTTGAAGAACTCGACGTTGGCCTCGAGTTTGGAGTTGTCGTCCTTGGGGTTGCTCGAATTGACGAGCAGGTAGACGACCCCGTCCTTCTGCATCTTCTCGGCGGTCGTGCGGCAGTTGCCGCCCTCGTTGTAGCCCTTGTCGCAGTACGGACAGAAGGGCTGGAACCACTCGAGCACCACGATCTTGCCCTTGTAGTCGGCCAGCTTGACCGTCTTGCCTTCGAGTGTCTTGAGCTCGAAGAGGGGAGCGGCCTTGCCGATCTCGGCAGGGACCACCTTCTCCTTCTTGGGCTCTTCCTTCGGTTTCTCGTCCTTCTTGTCCTGGGCCATCACGCAGGTGCTCGTCGCGAGCACCGCCGTGAGGCACAGGAGCGGAAGGGTCTTCAGTGTCATTCTCATGGGTCTCCTATCGGTTCGCGAGCCTGGTTCGACTCCGGCCCGTCCTGGGAAAAAAGCACTCCGCACCCGACCTCGCGGTCCGGCACGGAGTGTTCATCACGGAACGTCGCGGATCAGGGCACGTCCGTGCCCCGGAGCTGCGCGTTCAGAGTGTGCGCCCGTGGCGCATCAGGGCTTGGCTTCCTTGTACTTGACGCCGCAGCCGTAGGAGCGCGTCTCGGCCTTGGTCACGGCCTTGCCGGCCTTGAGTTCGGCCACGGCGTTGGCGACGTAGTTGACCTTCTCCTTGGCGTCCTTCTCCAGCGCGTTGTCGATCGCTCCGCGGTAGGCGAGGTTGCCCTTGGTGTCGATCACGAAGCAGTGCGGCGTCGACTTGGCGCCGTAGGCGTGGCCGACGCGGCCGTCGGTGTCCATCAGCACGGTGTGCGAGATCTTGCGCGACTTGAAGAACTCGACGTTCGCGTCGATCTTCGCGTTCGCGTCGTCGGCGTTGCTCGAGTTGACGAGCAGGTAGACGACGCCGTCCTTCGAGAGGCGCTCGGCGGTGGTGCGGCAGTTGCCGCCCTCGTCGTAGCCCTTCTGGCAGTACGGGCAGCCCGGCTGGAACCACTCCAGCACGACGATCTTGCCCTTGTAGTCGGCCAGCGAAACGTCCTTGCCGGCGAGGTCCTTGAGCGTGAAGGCGGGCGCGGCCTTGCCGAGTTCGGCTGCGGCGGCTTCCTTCTTCACTTCGGGGGCCTTGGCCGGTTCCTGCTTGCCCGCGACCTGCGTCGCGAAGGCGGCGCCGGCCAGCACGAGGCTGGCGAGCGCGAGAATCGAAATCTTGTTCATGTTCATCATCGGAAACTTCCTCCCAGGGATTGCGGTTCAGTGTCCAGCGAGAAACTTCTTGTCGAACCAGTAACTCGCAGTTCCATCTTTGGTCTTCACGCTCAGGATGCCGGGGCAGCCGAATTCGACCTTGCCCTGCGGCGGCGCGGACCAGTGGTAGTCGAGCACGAGCCTTAGCTCCTCGCCCGAGCCCTTCGCAGTGGCCGAATCGAAGACCAGGTCCTTCTGCTCGGCGGGCAGGAAGGAGAGTTCGAGCGCGCCCGGCACGGATAGCTCGAGCTGGCAGGCCTCCGGCTTGGTCGGATCGCCGAGCAGCTTCGCATCGAGCTTCTTCAACTCCTCGAGTTTGCGCGGCAGCTTCGTGCGCGCGTCTTTGAAGAGCCCCTCGTTGGCGGGCACCGGCTCGCCTGCGGCGGCGCACTCGAGTTCGAGCGCGGCCTCACCCTCGCCCTGGAAGCAGCGCGAGGTGCACACGAGCCAGCTCGCGGAGAGTTCGAAGCGCACTTTGCTGCCGGGCTCGAGCTTCGCGGGAGCGACGGCATCGAAGAGCACGAGCGCCTGTCCCTCGTAGACGTACGAGACGAGCGGGCCGGGGTCCTCGTGGCGCTGCGGCACGGGGAATTGCGGCGCGCCGAGCGTGAACTCCTTCGGCGCTTCGATCTCCAGGCGCGTGGGCGTGCCCGTTTCGCCGGGGTTCTCGCCCCAGTAGATGTGCCAGCGCGGCGTGACCGTGAGTTTCGCGGCGAGCGTGAAGTGCTCGCCCGGGTGCAGCTTCGCGCGCTCGGAGACGAGTTCGACCTTGACGAGCTTGTTGCCGTCGGGCTCCGCGCCTGCGCGCGGATCCTGGGACGATGCTGCAGCGAGCAGCAGGCTGGCGAGTGCGAGGAGCATGACCGAGACCCGATCGTAACACGCTCGACCCGCTGGAATCCGCGACCTTTGCGACGCGGGCGATTTACCGGATCCTTGCCCTCGCTGCGGCGCTATCCTCGTGGATCATGGCCGGCCGCAAGCGTTTCAGCGTCATCCGCGATCCCGTGCACGGTGACGTCTATCTCACGCACGAAGAGTTGCGCCTCGTCGACACGCGCGAGATGCAGCGCCTGCGCGGCGTCAAGCAACTCGGCACGGCCTACCTAGTTTTCCCCGGCGCGATGCACACGCGCTTCGACCACTCGATCGGCAGCCTGCACATGGCCGCGCGCATGATCGAGTCGGTCAACCTCTCCTTCGAGCTCGATCCCGCGGGCTGCGTGGGCGTGAGCGAGGAAGAGGCGCGCGTGATCCGCATCACGGCGCTGCTGCACGACATCACGCACATCCCCTTCGGCCACTCGATCGAGGACCAGGATGGGATCTTCGGCCGCCACGACCGGCCCGAGCGCTTCGAGCGCATGCTCGGAACCGGCACGGCGGTGGGCAAGGTGCTGAAGGAACTCGGCATCGCGGAAGACGTGCTGGCGGTGCTCGCTGGAACAGGAAAGAAGCGCGTGCCGCCCTGCTGGGGCCAGATCGTCGGCGGCACCATCGCCTCGGACATCCTCGACTACCTCGCGCGCGATGCCTACTTCACCGGGCTCAAGCTCTCGGTCGATCCGCGCGTGACGAGCTACTTCAAGATCGAGCGCTCGAGCGGCAACCTGTTCATCGACCTCGCCAAGCACGAGCTCCTGCGCGAGGACATCCTCTCGGAGATCGTGCGCATGCTCGAGGCGCGCTACTACTTCTCCGAGCGCGTCTACTACCACCACGCCAAGGTCGCGGCGGGTGCCCTGGTCGCGCGCGCGGTCGAGCTGTGCATCGGCGCCGGAACGCTCAGCGAGCCGGACTTCCAGCACCAGGACGACCACAGCGTGCTCGGGCTGCTCGAGCAGTCCGTCGAGAAGCAGGACAAGCTCCTGCGCGAGCGGGTGCGCAACCTCGTGCGGCGCTTCCGCGAGCGCCAGCTCTACAAGCGCGCGGCGGTCTTCCCGCGCTACGAGAACGAGTCGGTGCAGGGCGAACTCGTCCAGCGCTACTTCGCACCCGGCGGCGCCAAGGCGCGCGCCGAGGTGGAGGCGCGCATCGCCGACCTCGTGCGCTTCGCCAGCGGCAAGACGGTCGACGTGATCGTCTATTGCCCGGCGAGAGAGATGCAGCTCAAGGAAGCGCGCACGCACGTGCGCTGGCCGGGCAAGGGCGAGATCCGCCCGCTGTCCGAGTTCGCGAGCCAGGTCCCGCGCCTCGCCGATCTCGAGCGCAGCTACCGCGCGCTGTGGAAGTTCTACGTGCTGGCCGACACGAGCGATCCCGAGCTCCTGCAGGAAGTGCAGAAGGCCGCGCTGGCCGAGTTCAGCGAATCGCGCAACGCCTACAGCGTGCGCGGGGGATGAACTCCGCGCTGCGAGTCCTGCTGCTGCTCGTATTCGCGCTGCAAGCGCCCGTGGTGCAGCAGACGACGAGCGAAGTGCCCGCCGATCTGAAGACGGTCGAGACGCTCAAGGCCTACGAACCCAAGGCCACGGGCCCGAAGAAGCTGCGCCCCGTGCTCGGCATCCGCTTCGGCGCCTACCGCAAGACCGGCGCGGAAGTCCTGAGCGTCGAGCCCGGCTCGCCCGCGGCGGCCGAAGGCATCCTGCCCGGCGATCTCGTGCGCATGATCGGGCGCTACCACATCGACGAGGCCGAGGACCTCGAGAACGCGCTCGCCGCGCTGCGCGTCGGCGCGCCCGTGCAGCTCAACATCCGCCGGCCCGCGGTGAAACGCGAGGTCAAGCTCGAGCTCGGGACGGGCGAGCAGGCCGGCGATCCGGGCTTCGACTACCGTCACACGCAGGGCCACTTCGAGGTCACCGAAGTGCGCGGCGGCTCGGCCGCGGCGCGCGCGGGGCTCAAGACGGGCGACTGCTTCACGCAGGTGGACAGGGTCGTCTACACCGGTGCGAGCCAGTTGCGGCGCGCTTTGAAGGACAAACGCCACTTCAGCGTGCTCGTGCAGCGCGAGGAGAGCACGCTGCTCCCGAGCTTCAAGCCCGCGGGCGCGAAGGAGGAAGAGGTCCTCGACTGGAAGGGCAAGACCTTCAAGCTCGCCGTGCTGCTGGTCGAGTTCAGCGACCGCAAGCACAACGCCAAGTACACGAGCAAGGACTTCGAGCGCCTGATGTTCTCCGCAGGCGAGTACACGCAGTCGCCCGACGGGCGCAAGACCTACGGCAGCCTGCGCGACTACTACAAGGAGATCTCGGTCGGCACCTTCGACGTCACGGGCAAGGTCTTCGACTGGGTCTGTTTGCCCGAGACCTGGGCCTACTACGACGCGCAGGACATGGGCGGCGGCGCGCCGGGCACGCGCACGATCTTCCAGGACGCGCTCGAAGGCGCGCGCAAGAAGTTCGGCGCCAACGCGCTCGACGGTTTCGACGGCGTGGTGTTCCTCTACGCCGGCGAGCGCGAGAGCCTGCGCGGCTCGCAGCTCTGGCCGCACCGCGCCTCGGTCGACGTCGGCGGCCGCGGGCTGCCGTACTACATCATCGAGGAAGGCGGCGAGCGCTTCACCTCGATCGGCGTGCACTGCCACGAGTTCGGCCACATGCTCGGGCTCCCGGACTTCTACGGCTACGGACACCGCACGGGCGTCGGCGAATTCTGCGTGATGGCCATCGGCCACCTCGGCGCCGCACCCTCGGGGCCCGACCGGCCCTTCCACATGTGCGCCTGGTGCAAGATCCGGCTGGGCTGGCTCACGGCGCGCACCGTGCTCCCGACCGAACGCCAGCACCTCGCGCTGCGCGGCGTCGAAGGGCGCAACAACGAGGCGCTCAAGATCCTGCTCTCGCCGACGGGCGAGGAGTACTACCTGCTCGAGGTGCGCGATCGCGTGGGCTTCGACAGCGACTTCTTCCGCTCCGGCCTGCTCGTCTGGCACGTGGGCGACGAGGAAGCGCGCGAGCGCGGGCAGATCAGCGTGCCGATCGATCTCGTCGAAGCGCACGGCAAGCGCTACTTCGACGCCTCGCTGCGCGAGGAGAGCGAGATCCTCTTTCCCACGGGACGCGTGGGCTCGTTCACGCCGCTGACGGTGCCGAGTTCGAAGAGCACGGTCGCCGGCGCCTACGAAGTCGCGCTGACCGAGATCCAGGTCTACGAGCCGACGCAACTCTCGCAGGCGGCACCCGTGCCGAGCGGCTCGGTGATCTTCTGGATCGGCGACCGCGCGCGCGTGCAGCCCGTGCAGGGCGGAGTACCCGAGCAGCCGCAGTATCCGCTCAAGGATCCGGTGATCGAACTCGATCCCGTGACCAAGCTGCCCGTGCCGTTCACGGTGGACAAGGACGGCGTCGCCGCGCCGGGCCCGGCGATCATGCCGCGGCCCAAGCCCGGCGAGGAGAAGCCGCAGTAGGCGCGCGCGCGGGCGGCGGATATCCTTTTCCGATTCGCATGGCGGACATCGTCATCATCGGAGGCTGCGGCCACGTCGGACTGCCGCTCGGTCTCGCCTTCGCGAAGGCGGGCAAGCACGTCGTCGCGCTCGACATCGACGCGCGCAAGGTCGCGGAGACCAACCAGGGCCGCATGCCCTTCGTCGACAAGGGCGCCGACGAACTGCTGCTCGAGGTGCTGCGCAAGGGCACCTTCGAGGCCACGACCGATGCGGCGCGCATCCGCACGGCGCAGACGGTGATCACCGTGATCGGCACGCCGCTCGACGAGCACCTGAACCCGCGCCTGGAGGTCTACCGCGACCTGATCACCAAGGACAGCTCGCACCTCTCGCAGGGCCAGCTGCTGATCCTGCGCAGCACGGTCTACCCCGGCACGACCGAGCGCGTCGCGCGCGAACTCGCGCAGGCGGGCTTCGAGGTCGACGTGGCCTTCTGCCCCGAGCGCGTGGCGCAGGGCGTCGCGCTGGAAGAGATCCACTCGCTGCCGCAGATCGTCTCGGGCACGAGCAAGCGCGCCGAGGAGCGCGCCAGTGCGCTGTTCCGGCTGCTGACCGAGGACGTGATCGTGCTGCCCACGGTCGGCGCGGAACTGACCAAGCTCTACAACAACGCCTGGCGCTACATCCAGTTCGCGGTGGCGAACCAGTTCTACATGATCGCCAACGACTACGGACTCGACTTCTACGAGATCCACCGCGCGATGACCGAGAAGTACCCGCGCGCGCGCGGCTTCCCCAAGGCCGGCTTCGCGGCCGGCCCGTGTCTCTTCAAGGACACGATGCAGCTCTCGACCTTCAACAACAACTCGTTCTTCCTCGGCCACTCGGCCATGCTGGTGAATGAGGGGCTGCCGAACTACGTCGTGCGCCGCGCGGCGGCGAAGTACGACCTGCGCCAGCTGACGGTCGGCATCCTGGGCATGACCTTCAAGCCCGACTGCGACGATCCGCGCGACTCGCTCTCCTACAAGCTGAAGAAGACGCTCAGCTTCGAGGCGCGCGAGGTGCTCTGCGCCGATCCCTACCTCGAGCGTCCCTGGATCCTCCCGGCCGAGGAGGTCATCGCGCGCTCGGGCCTGATCTTCATCGGCACTCCCCACAGCGTCTACAAGTCGCTCGACTTCCAGGGCAAGCCCGTGATCGACATCTGGAATTCGATCCCCGGCGGAATGACCAGTCTATGAAGGTCCTCGTCACCGGTTCGAACGGCTTCATCGCCGGCTATCTCGTCTCCGAACTGCTCGAGCACGGCTTCGAGGTCGTGGGCGTCGACAACTTCGGCAAGTACGGCAAGGTCTCGAAGTCCTACGACAAGCATCCGCGCTACAAGCTCGTCGAGGGCGACGCGAAGGACGTGGCGCTCTTGAAGACGCTCGTCGCCGACTGCGACCACTTCGTGATGTGCGCGGCGATGATCGGCGGCATCTCGTACTTCCACAAGTACGCCTACGACCTGATCGCCGAGAACGAGCGCATCACCGCCGCCAGCTTCGACGCCGCGATCTGGGCCCACAAGCAGCAGAAGCTGCAGAAGGCGACGCTGCTCAGCTCCTCGATGGTGTACGAGTCGACCACGGTCTTCCCCACACCCGAGGGCGCGCAGATGACCTCGCCGCCCCCGAGGTCCACCTACGGCTTCCAGAAGCTCGCCTGCGAGTACTACGCCAAGGGCGCGCGCGAGCAGTACGGCCTGCCCTGCACGATCGTGCGGCCCTTCAACTGCGTCGGCATCGGCGAAGGCCGCGCGCTCGGCGAGCACGAGATCCACTCGGGCAACGTCAAGCTCGCGCTCTCGCACGTCGTCCCCGACCTCGTGCAGAAGGTGCTCAAGGGCCAGGACCCGCTGCACGTGCTCGGCGACGGCAAGCAGGTGCGCCACTACACCTACGGCGGCGACCTCGCGCGCGGCATCCGCGTCTGCATCGAGCACCCGCGGGCCTACAACGAGGACTTCAACATCTCGACCGCGCAGAAGACGACCGTGATCGAACTGGCGCAGGCGATCTGGACCAAGATCCACGGGCCGAAGAAGCCCTTCCGCTTCGTGTCCGATCCGCCCTTCGAGCACGACGTGCAGCTGCGCACGCCGGATGTCTCGAAGTCCAAGCGCCTGCTGGATTTCGAGGCCACGACGCCGCTCGACAAGATCCTCGACGAAGTCGTGCCCTGGATCACCGAGCAGGTCCGGCTCGGCGCTATCTGAGCTTCACCCCCGACCAGAAGCACCAGGCGTTCTTGCGCGCATCGCCCTCGGGCAGCGCCGTGGCCAGGATCAGCTGGCAGTCGTGCGCGGCCTCGAATTCGAGGTCGATCTTCATGAAGCTGCGGTCCTCGGGTTTGGAGAGGTCGATCCAGCGCTCCATCAGCAGCTTCTGCTGCGCGCCGTCGACGAGCAGCACGCGGAAGCAGGCCCGGCTCGAGAAGGGGATGCGGCGCGGGTCCGACGACATGCCGAAGAGCGCCGCGAGCGCGTGCTTGCCCGCGGGCAGCGTCCAGGCCATCGAGGCCGGCGCGAAGACGAAGAAGCAGTCGTGCCCGCCGTTCTCGAGGCGCAGGCCGGCCTGCGCGAGTTGCATCCCGTCGGGCATGCGCGGGAACACGAAGGCATCGAGCTCGCGCGAGAGTTCGTCGTCGCGCGGCGGCGCGCTCGTGTCCTCGAGCTTCAGCCCGACCTGCCGCGCGTACATCCACTCCCAGCCCTCGGGCAGCAGCACGCGCAGCGAGCGCAGCCGCGGCAGCGGCGCGCCGACGAGGAAGCGCGTCCAGTCGTCGGCCGCGCCGATCAGCGGATCGACCAGCACGCCCGTGCGCATCAGCGAGGGCACGACGCGCTGGCGCCGCCGGTTGCCGAACTGGTCCACGCTCTCGAGCTGGACCTCCGGCGCGCGGTAGAGGAACTGCGCCAGCGAACCGAGCGCGTTGCGGCGGATGTCGAGTGTCAGCACGCGCGCCGGCGCTTGCGTCGGCGGCAGCTCGAACAGCTCGCCGAAGGCGAGCTCGCGCTCGATCGCATTCGTGCGCGGCGCCGGCGGCAGCGGCTGCGCCAGGCGCTCGAGCAGCAGCTCGCGCCGCTCATAGAGCACCGGCTTGTAGCGGCGCAGGAAGGTCTCGAGCAGGCGCGCGTGCTCCATCGTCGGCAGGCGGTCGTCGATCGTCTCGAGCCGGAAGAGCACGAAGCGCGGCGCGCGCTCGCTCTCGTAGTAGCGCACGTCGAGCTCCTGCAGCCGCGGCGTGAAGGCCACGTAGCTCTGGAACAGCGGACGCGGCTGGTATTCGAGGCCGTTGAGCAGCGCCACGCCCTGGTGGAAGTCGAACACGTCCACCGGCTCGCGGCCCACACGCGCGCGGATGCGCGGCAGGTCGAAGCGCGCGGCGCGCAGGCGCTGCGCCTCGTCGAGCTCGGCGTGCGATCGCCAGGGCAGCAGGACATCGCGCGCGTTCGCCGGCAGGCGCGCCACGAACTCGCGCGCCAGGGTCGAAGCCGGCACATCCTCCTGCTCGGGAGCGAGGAAGATGCCGACCAGCGCGAGCAGCGAACAGGCGCAAGCGATCAGCAGGGCCGGGCGCGTGCGCGGCAAGAGCCAGCCCGCGAGCAGCGCGAAGCCCATGTAGTAGGACGTGTGATCGTCGCCGCGCACGTAGCCGGCCTTGAAGGCGAAGAAGGTGCATACGCCGAGCGCCGCCGCGAGTCCCGTGCGCGCGCCGTTGCGCGGCCGGACGAAGGCCCAGCGTGCGAGCAGGAACAGGATGCAGGCGAGCGTCGCGAGGCCCAGCGCATCGGCGAGCAGCCCTGCGGGCTTGGACTGGCCCTCGTTGTAGGCCGAGGCGATGGCGAGCGACTTCGTCAGCCAGGGCAGGAAGTTCGCGACTCCCTGTCCGGCCGCGAACCAGGGCAGCGCGAGCCCGGCCAGGGCCAGCGCCGCATCGCGCAGCGCCGCGCGCCGGCCGGCGAGTGCGAAGGTCTGCGCGAGCAGCGCCAGCACGAGCGCGCCCGCCGCGACCGCGAAGGTGAACTTCACGAGCGCCAGCGAGCCGAGCAGCAGGAAGGCCAGCGCACGCAGTCGAGCGCCGGGTCGCGGCTCGCGCACGAGCACGCTCGCCACGGCCGCGATCACCACGAAGGCGAAGGCGTCGAAGACGAGCGGGATCGCGAGCAGCAGCAGGAGCGCCGCGCCGCGCTCGAAGCGCGAGCGTTCGTCCCAGAGAGCGCGCGCGACGAACCAGCTCGCCAGGAGGCGCCAGCCGATCTCCCACACGAGCAGCTTGTGCCAGAAGAGCGCCGGCTCGTAGACGCTGGTCGAGAAGTAGCCCAGCGGTCCGTAGGTGAAGACGTAGTCCTGGCCGATCTTCAGGCCCTGCGCGAGGAAGCGGCCCAGCGCCTGCGACCAGGACGGATCGAGCTTCTCGTCCGCGATCACGCGCACGGGCAGCACTTGCGCCAGCCAGAGCGCGAGCCAGTAGAGCACGA
>Ga0302322_100002073_pt1 | contig 16788 bp, 12 predicted proteins | sample Fen_T0_2_FD_203757 | JGI IMG/M metagenome (GOLD analysis project Ga0302322, IMG submission 203757) | Peat permafrost microbial communities from Stordalen Mire near Abisko, Sweden - Fen_T0_2 | ecosystem: Environmental > Terrestrial > Soil > Wetlands > Permafrost | place: Sweden: Abisko... | reverse complement strand
GTCCTGGTTATTGTCCCCTTCTCGTATCCATCAAGCCCGGGTTTTGTCTCCTCGGCAAATAAGGTATTATAAGATGGATTATAGACAACCTCTTTAGTGTCATGAATGCCATAATCTGATAATTCCCGGATGTCGAACATTTTATAAAATTGGTTTGAAGATCAATATATTCTTAGTTAACAAAGTATTGACCGAAATGATCTCGAAATATAGTTCATTTTTTTTAATAATTATTCTGGCTGATGATAGGGGAAATTGCTTATTATGGGTCATAGTTATGTTAGAAGGATTTACAGTTTTACTACAAGGTCAGATCAGTAAGCCATGAAAAGAAAAAGGGTTTCGCTTTGGCGGAACCCTTTCCTTTTTTATATTGGGTAACTGTTTATTTACCAAATTTGATTGAAGCCTGAGCTGCAGCCAGTCGTGCAATAGGAACCCTGAATGGAGAGCAGCTTACATAAGTCAAACCCGATTTGAAGCAGAATTCAACTGAAGCCGGGTCACCACCCTGTTCACCGCATATACCTACCTTAAGTGATGGTCTGGTTGCACGTCCTTTTTCAACAGCCATTTTGATAAGCTGTCCAACTCCGTCCTGATCAATAGTCTGGAACGGGTCTGAGGCAAGGATCTTCTTGTCGAGATAATCGTGAAGGAATCCACCGGTATCGTCACGGCTGAACCCGAATGTCATCTGGGTAAGGTCGTTAGTTCCAAATGAGAAGAATTCAGCAGTTTTAGCCATACGGTCGGCCAGAAGACATGCACGTGGAATTTCAATCATTGTTCCATATTTGCATGAGATCTCATTTACTCCGAATTTTTTACAGAGTTCATCCATCACCTTATCAAATACTTTTTTAGTATAGTCAAGTTCACCAACCTCGCAAGTAACCGGGACCATTAATTCAGGTTGAGGTTTCTTCCCTTCCTTGATGAGTTCCACAGAAGACTCGAGCATTGCGCGAATCTGCATTTCTGTTACTTCAGGATAAGTAATTCCAAGACGTACTCCACGGTGTCCCATCATTGGATTTGATTCGTGAAGTGCTTCACCCCGTTTGGCAACATCCTCTTTTTTAATACCAAGGGCTTTAGCCAGTTCTTCCTGTTTTTCTGCACCCTGGGGTACAAACTCATGGAGAGGAGGATCAAGAAGTCTGAATGTTACTGGTAATCCATCCATGGCAGCCATGGTAGCTTTCATATCTTTTTTAACAAATGAGAAGAGTTCGTCAAGTGCTTTGCGACGTTCAGTTTCATTTGCGCTTAGAATCATCTTGCGAAGAAGGAAAAGTGGTTGCTCTGAACCTTTACCATAGAACATGTGTTCTGTGCGGAACAGACCTATGCCTTCTGCACCGTAATTTCTTGCTATAACAGCATCTTCCGGAGTTTCAGCATTTGTGCGAACACCCATTTTACGATACTTGTCAACTATGGTCATGAATTCCTTAAAGCGCGGGTTTTCAGTTGCATCCATAAGTGGAACCGCTCCTGTATAAACATTACCTTTTGTACCGTTCAGAGTAAGAATATCACCTTCTTTAATGACTATATCTGAACCAGTGATCTTTGCAATCTTCTTTGAAGCGTCAACATGGAGGGCTCCTGCACCAACGATACAGCATTTACCCCAGCCGCGTGCAACAAGTGCAGCATGAGATGTCATACCTCCGCGGGCAGTAAGAATTCCTTCAGCAGCACGCATTCCTTCAACATCTTCAGGATTGGTTTCTTCACGAACAAGGATAACTTTTTCACCTTTACGTAACCATGCAACAGCATCTTCAGCGTTGAATACAACTTTTCCAACTGCTGCTCCGGGGCCGGCTGGTAATCCTCTTACTACTGCTTTAACTTTCTTTTCAGCGCTCGGGTCACAGATAGGATGCAGAAGTTCATCAAGCTGTACCGGATCAACACGCATTACAACTGTTTTTTCATCGATAAGTTTTTCGTGAAGCATATCCATTGCCATATTAAGAGCAGCAGTTCCTGTTCTCTTTCCGGTACGGCACTGCAACATATAAAGGGTACCTTCCTGGATTGTGAATTCAATATCAAGCATATCGTGAAAAGAATTCTCAAGAATGTTACGAATATCCCAGAGCTCCTTGTATGTTCCGGGCATAGCTTCCTGCATACTGTGGAGATGCTGGTTCTGATCATTTTTAGTATCATCATTGAGAGGGCTCGGTGTACGAATTCCTGCTACAACATCTTCACCCTGCGCATTAACCAGCCATTCACCATAAAAGAGGTTGTCGCCGGTTGCAGGATTACGGGTAAATGCAACACCTGTTGCAGAAGTGTCACCCATGTTGCCAAATACCATAGCCTGAACGTTTACAGCAGTTCCCCAGTCATCGGGGATACCTTCTATACGACGGTATGAAACAGCTTTTTTGCCATTCCAGCTTTTAAAAACAGCTTTAATACTGCCTTCGAGTTGTTCTTTTGCATCGTCAGGGAAAGGTTTTCCAAGAGCATCTTTAACTATTTTCTTGAATTCTTCCGAAAGAACTTTAAGCTCATCAGCAGTAATCTCGGTATCAGATTTATAACCTTTCTGTTTTTTAAACTCATCAAGTTTTTCATCAAGCTGTTTACGTATTCCTCTGCCTTCGCCAAGATCAATACCTTCAGCCTTTTCCATAACTACGTCAGCGTACATCATAATAAGACGACGATATGAATCCCAAACGAAACGAGGATTGTTCGTCTTTTTAAGAAAACCCGGGATTGTTGCTGAACAAAGGCCAATATTGAGGACTGTGTCCATCATTCCAGGCATTGAACTCCTTGCACCTGAACGGCATGAGACAAGTAATGCGTTCTGAGCATCACCATACTTCATATTCATCGTCTCTTCAGTCTTTTTCATAGCTGCCCATACTTCAGGCATCAATTCCGGGGGAAGAGTACAATTGTTCTTATAATATTCATTACAAGCTTCCGTTGTGATTGTGAAACCTGCAGGAACCGGTAACCCAAGCAGACACATTTCTGCAAGGTTAGCACCTTTACCTCCCAGGAGGTTCTTCATGTCGGTTTTACCCTCTGCGGTTTTCTTTCCGAATGAGTAGACTCTTTTAACGTTTGACATAGTTTTATTGATTTGAGATGAGTATAAATTGTTGATTTTGCAAAATAAGGTGCAAAGTTAATATTAAAAATTGAATTTCGAAAAGTGATTTTCTCTGTGGCTCTCTGTGTCTCCTCTGTGACCCTCTGTGTAACTAAAAAAATCAAGAACTGTCACAGAGAAGCACTGAGGAAACACAGAGTTGCATAGAGAAAGAAGAAGCAATATATTATTCTTTAAGGATCTTATATCCAATACTTTTTATTCCCGATTTGATCTTCTCCAGATCGAATGAACTGCCTTTTATGAGTACTGTACCTGATGACAGATCAACAGTTGCTTCTTCAACACCTTCAGAAGATTTTTACGCCCTTGGATGGAACATAATAAGGGTATCGCGCAAAAAACTCCTGTCGATGTGGGTATAGATTTCTGTTGTGAGTATTGATTCATGTCCGAGCATTTCCTGAACTGCACGAAGATCCGCACCGGCTTCTATCATATGTGTAGCGAATGAGTGTCTGAAGGTATGGGGACTGATGTTTTTTCTTATCCCGGTTTTTGCTGCCAGGTCCTTAATAATTGTGAAAATCATTGCTCTGGTAAGGTGACTGCCCCGCCGATTAAGAAAAAGAACATTCTGGTCCCTGATCGCAGGAAGCCTGTTCCTGTCCTGTTTATAAATATCTATCTCCTTTAATGCTTTTCCGCTGATAGGAACGAGCCTCTGCTTATTTCCCTTTCCTGTTACAACAACAAATTCTTCAACATAATGGATGTCTGTCAGACGAAGGTTCACAAGTTCAGAAACCCTTAGACCGCAACCGTAAAGTGTTTCAATAATTGCTTTATTCCTGTGGCCTTCAGGTTTGCTAAGGTCTATTTCAGCGATCATCCTGTCAATCTCTGATATCGATAGTACTTCGGGAAGCTTAAGGCCGATTTTCGGCGATTCTAACAATGAAGCCGGATTCTCTTCAATTTCTCCTTCAATCAGAAGAAACCGGAAGAAAGCTCTTATCCCCGAAAGTACTCTTGATTGTGTGCGGGTATTTTTATTATTAGTGCCGTACCAGGCAAGAAAAGCTTTCAGATCGGGATATGTAACACTGGCTGGAGAAATATCATTTCCGGTTTCAATAAAATATTTTTCAAGTTTCAGAACATCGCTCAGATAAGCTTCGATACTGTTGTCCGACAGAGATTTCTCAAGCCTGAGGTATGTTTCAAAATTTCTGAACGACTGTTTCCAGGAGAGGCTCATTTAGTTTCCCGATGAAATGATTATTTGATAAAAGTAATTAAAAGAAGATAAAATAAGATATTTCCCGCAGATTTCGCAGATCCGCGCAGATCAAGATTTCCCATCTGCGAAAATCAGCGTGATCAGCGGGAAACCGAAAAAATGTCTGTACTCAAAAGATTTTTGACTATTTTTACAATAATATTAGTCAACAAGCGATTAATACCTTTGTGTCCCTTAGTGGTAAAATGCTAAATTCTTTAAACACAAAGGTTCGCAAAGTAAAACTAAAAGGATCACAAAGGAAAAATTAACCCAAAAGTTTTTTTTCATGCAGATAGAAATAATTAACGGCCCAAACCTGAATCTTCTGGGCAAAAGGGAACCTGAAAAATACGGTCATTCTTCTTTTGAAAATTATCTGATTGTTCTCAAATCACGATTTCCTGAAATTGAGTTCACATATTATCAATCGAATATAGAAGGTGAAATTATTAATGAAATTCAGAAATCGGGTTTTTCATCCGATGGAATAATATTGAATGCTGGGGGCTATACTCATACTTCAGTTTCAATTACCGATGCAATTGCATCTATAACCTCCCCGGTTATAGAAGTTCATATTACCAATATTGCTTCCAGGGAGGAATTCCGGCACTCGAGTCTGATCGGGAAGAATTGTTATGGCAGTATTTCGGGATTCGGACTTGATAGTTACAGACTGGCTGTTGAAGCGCTTATTGAAATAATCAAATCAAAGAAGAAATAAAATATGGATGCTAAAAGGACTAAGATTGTTGCCACCATTTCGGACAAAAACTGTGAACCGGGTTTTATTAAGGAACTGTATGATGCCGGAATGAACATTATAAGGATAAACTCGGCACATCTTGATATTGCAGGAGCCCTCAGAATAATTAAAAACACACGTGAAGTCTCGGATAAGATTGCGATTCTTATCGATACAAAAGGTCCGGAAATCCGGACCACCATCTGTGATGCTCCGATACCGCTCAAAAAAGGGGCCACGATCAATATCATCGGAGATCCCGGAAAAAAGAGCTCCCCTGACGCAATTTATGTTACATATAAGGCCTTTTCTTCAGATATTCCTCTGGGATCCCTTATTCTGATGGATGACGGTGAATTGGAACTCAGGGTTCTGAGAAAACATGGTGAAGCATTGGAATGTACAATCGAAAATGATGGAATGCTAACATCAAGAAAGAGCGTTAATATTCCCAGCGTTAAGATTCAGCTCCCTTCACTCACTGATAAGGATAGAACCTTTATTGAAATGGCTGTAAAGAACAATGTTGATTTTATTGCACATTCATTCGTGAGGTCTAAACAGGATGTGCAGGATGTTCAGGCCGTATTGAATTCTTTTAAGAGTGGCATTAAGATAATAGCTAAGATCGAAAATCAGGAAGGCGTCGATAACCTCGATGATATACTTGATAGTGTATATGGGATTATGGTTGCAAGAGGTGACCTCGGTATTGAGATACCATATGAACAAATTCCCGGCATCCAGAAGATGATCATTACAAAATGCATTATTACCAGGAAACCGGTTATCGTGGCGACACAAATGCTTCATTCAATGATAACCAATCCCCGTCCGACAAGGGCAGAAGTCAGCGATATAGCCAATGCGATTTATTCACAGACTGATGCAATAATGCTTAGCGGGGAAACAGCAAATGGAAAATATCCTGTTGAAGCAGTTAAAACAATGACCAAAGTGGCTCTGGAAGTAGAGAAGAATAAAGAGAAATTTATGAACATACCTTACCTGAATGTAACCGGGGAAATATCGGCATACCTTGCAAAGGTTGCTGTTAAAACGGCATTCAGGATTGGAGCCAGAGGAATCATTGCCGACACTCTGGGTGGAAGGACAATCAGAGATATGGCTTCCTACAGGGGTATTAAACTGATTCTTGCTCAATGCTACTCGGAAAGTACTATGAGAGAACTGGCACTATCGTATGGTGTTTATGCAAGTCTTCAGGAAAAGAAAAAGTCAGTGGATGAATTTATTCATATCGCCTTGAAAAACCTGACTAAAACACATAATCTTCTGGGTGATGATATTGTGGTTGTTCTTGCAGGAAATTTTTCAGGAGGGTCGGGCTTTTCATTTATCGAGGTTGGATCGGTCGCCTATCTGAAAGATCGTGTAAGTATTAAAGATTAGTCAATAATTGGTCTGATTTTTGCTGTTTAAATCAGGCCTGAAACTGAAGAATAATGTTCAGAACACTTTTTTTCAATATGGTTTCTTCTTCATCCGGTGCATGTAACACTAAATAGCATTAATTATGTTCCGGAGGTAGATTCATTTAATGTACTGGTGACGATTAACAACTTTGAAGAAGGAGTCAAATTAACTTCAGATATGACAGGATAATCTTTTAAAATAAAATAGTCGCAAAAGTGAAAAATATTATTTATAAGAAATTCTTTTTACTGGTTCTGATATCATTTTGTTTTACCAGTGTGTATGCTACCCACAACCGGGCTGGTGAAATCACCTACAGACAATTGTCGGATCTCACTTATGAGATCACAATAACTACATTTACCTATACATTAAGCCTGGCAGACAGACCTACTCTTAATGTTGAATGGGGTGATAATACAACTTCCGTCGCATCAAGAGTACCACCCAATATAATTTTCCCGAACTTTTACAGGAGGAATATCTATATAATAAATCATACTTATCCTGGCCCTGGTGTATATAAAATAGTGGTGCAGGACCCAAACAGGAATGCAGGAGTTCTTAATATTCCCAATTCAGTAAATGTAATTTTTTCAATTTCAACAATCCTAACAGTCAATCCGGCGATGGGGCGCGATAATTCGCCAATACTGCTGAATCCTCCTTACGATAAAGCTGCTTTTCATCATTTATTTATTCATAATCCTTCAGCATATGATCCTGACGGGGATAGCCTCTCGTATAACCTCACAGTCTGTACACGTGAAGATGCAAGACCTATAATAGGGTATACTTTACCTCCGGCAACACATTCAATAAGAATTGATTCGGTCAGCGGCGACCTTATCTGGGATACCCCGGCTGACACGGGGAAATTTAATGTAGCTATGGATATAAATGAATGGCGGAATGGGAAAAAAATCGGAATCATAGAGCGTGACATGCAGATTGAAGTTTTTAATACAACTAACAAACCACCTGTAAACGGGCCATTAAATGATTATTGCGTCGAAGCAGGGGACACCCTTAGTTTCCTGTTTACGGCAACCGATCCTGATAAAGATTTTTTATCACTCAGTTCCACCTCAGGCATTTATGGACTTGACTCATGCAGTGCCAGTTTTACAAAAGTCGATTCAGTAGCGGGATCAGCCTCTTCCCGGTTCCGATGGATAACATGTTTTAAAGCAGTAAGGAAGCAACCTTATAATGTGATTTTTAAATCGGATGACTCAAATAAAGATGTACGGCTCTCGGATATCAATAATATAAATATAAGAGTACTAGGTCCTGCACCTCATTTGCTCAATGCAGTTCCGGAGGGTAAATCAATCAGACTGACATGGACGGCCTATGTTTCAAACTTCATTGCAGGATTCAATATATACAGAAGGGAAGGAGCCTCAACATTCAAACCCGATTCATGTACTTCGGGGATTCCATCTTCCACCGGTTTTGTAAAAGTTGGAAATATTGGGGGCAGCAGCACTACATCATTTTCAGATAATGATAACGGACAAGGATTGCAGTTCGGTAAAGAATACACATACAGAATAGTTGCTGTTTATCCCAATGGAACCGAAAGCAAGTCTTCAAATGAGATTACATCTACGCTTGTGTCGGGAATACCAATTATTAAAAATGTCAGTGTTACAAATACCGACCCGGTAAACGGTTCCATTTTCCTCTCCTGGAAGAAACCACAACGACTCGATACTATCCCGGCAAACGGTCCCTATGAATACCTTATTTCAAGGGCAAATGGTGTTGGCGGTACAGATTTTCAGCAGATTACATCAATTCAAACAGTAGATCTGAATGACACTGTATATACTGACAATTCGATAAATACTTCGACAACGGGTTATATTTACAGGATTGATTTATATAATAATGCCACTGGTAACAGATTTCTTATAGGTGATCCGTCGTACGCATCGTCTGTTTACCTTGCAATCGCACCAGGCGACAAGAAAGCACGATTCACCTTAACCAGAAATGTTCCGTGGATAAATACAGAGTACGATTTCTTCAGGTTAAATGATGCGACTAACCTTTATGATTCAGTTGGCACTACAAATCAGCTGACTTTTATCGATAATGGTCTTGTAAATGGCAGACAATATTGTTATTACGTCAAATCGGTTGGTGGTTATCTGGCTGATAATATGCCAAAGAATCTGATAAATTTTTCAGAACATATATGTACAACTCCTATTGATAATGAACCTCCGTGTCCTCCGGTGCTGAATGTTACCAGCAAATGCGATAGTCTTTACAACACCCTCAACTGGGCAATAGCCGATCCTGTTTGTTTTACAGATGTTGCAGGCTATAAGATCTATGCTAAAATGAAGTCAGATGAAAATCTTTCCCTGCTTACAACAATAAACGACAAGAATGTCTTTACTTACCGACACTTTCCCGGTCAGACTATTTCAGGATGCTATGCTGTTTCTGCATTTGATTCAATAGGTAACGAAAGTAATAAGTCTGTTATGATTTGTATTGATTCCTGCAACTTTTATGAGATCCCAAATGTTTTTACTCCAAATGGAGATAATATAAATGACAGACTGGTAGCAAAAACTTCAGGACTTGTTGAAAAAATAGATTTCAGACTCTTTAACCGAGACGGGATGTTGTTATTCAGAACTGCAGAGCCTGCAATCAATTGGGATGGAACTTACAAAGGAAAAATCGTATCTCCCGGAGTGTATTTCTATCAATGCGATGTTTATGAAAACCGTATTTCAGGACTCGAATTGTTTCATCTTACAGGATTTGTACATGTAATTACCGAATTAAATGCCAAGGTTAATAAGCAGACTACCAAATGATTTTGAATGTATTTTAAGATGAAGAAGATTATAACTCTGTTTTGGTTTTTGATAAGTGTCTGTACCATGAATGGTCAACAGACAGTTGATTATATTCTAAAAGCTAGGGCACTGTCAGAAGCAGGTAAACCCGAACAGGCAATCAACCTGCTTAATGCAGCAATAGACGAGACAAAAGAAAGCAGACTCTATATTGAAAGAGCTGAAGCATGCATCCTGAAAGGAGACTATTCGGGAGCTATGAGCGATTTTAACGAAGCTGATAAACTAACTCCATTTTCAGGAGAATATGGACTGTCAAGAATTTATGCTTTGAAAGGAGATGCCGGCACGGCACTTTATCATCTTGAAATGAATCTTAAATCTCTTTTTAAGAAGGGTGAAAAGGAGATCATGCTCGACCCGGCATTCAGTACAATAGACAACAGACAGGAGTGGCGTCAGTTCTGGAAAAAAGAATGGTACAGTGCAACAGAAAAAAGTATTTCGGAAATTCAATATTATATATCAGCTGGTAAAATAGATGAATCGAAAGAAGTCCTTTCTGAACTTAAAAAAGGTTATGAGAGTAATGCTGAAGTAATTTATGCTGAGGTATTGATTAACCTCGCTTCAGGAAAGTATACTGATGTAATAAAAGCAATTGCCCAACTGAATACCGAAAATTCAGGGAACGAAAAGTACCTGAGGATTCTGGCTAAGGCACAGACCGGAGCATCTGATCATGTAGGTGCATCAAACACTTATTCTCAACTTCTTTCCTCAGGAGTTGCAGATGCTGGTTTATTGATGCTGAGGGCGGATTGCTATAATAAAACAGGTGAAACCGATAAGGCTTTGATTGATATTAACAAATATCTTGAATTCTATCCTGATAACAGTACAGCTTTGAGTCTGGCAGGTAAAGTCGAGACTAAATCGGGTGATAACCTTAAGGCCCTGGAATACTTTTCAAAGAATCTGAAGCTTCATCCAAATGATCCGGAATGCTATATTGACCGGGCAAATTCTTATTTTGTTTCAAAATCGTGGGATCTGGCCATCAATGATTACAGTATGTCTCTCGATCTCAAACCTTCCAATTCTGATGTATGGCTTAATAAAGGAATAGCTTTGCTAAGTTCAGGAAAGGTTGAAGATGCCTGTCACGATTTCAGGGCAGCATTTAGGCTGGGAAATAAACGTGTTACGGATTATATCAGCAGAAACTGTATAAAGTAGCTATTTTCAACCATCATATTTTTACCACTATCCGTAAGACGCAGTTTTTTTTGCCCACCTGCCCCTTTAAGACACATTTTTTTTTGCCCACCTGCCCCTTTAAGACACATTTTTTTTGCCCCCCTGCCCCCCTAAAGGGGGGTTCGTCCTGAAACATGAACAAAATTTTCTTAAAGAAAGATAACGGGCCCCTCTTTAGGGGGATTGGGGGGCCGAAATGGTACGGAATAAGTGGGGTTGGGGAGCTCTACCTTACGTGTTTAAGAATTCTCTCGAAAAGATCGTGAGGTTTAAATGGTTTGAGAACATAATCATTAATATTCAGATCCTCAATCTTATCATGACTTTCCGACATAATCGCAGCTGTAAGAGCAACAATCGGAATATCCCTGACCTTTTGATTTTCCGATTTTCTGATGATCCTGGTGGCTTCGATACCATCCATTACCGGCATATGTAAATCCATAAGCACAAGGTCAAAATTTTCTTTTTCCAGTAAATCGAGAGCAATCTGACCATTTTCTGCATGTGTAACAGATATTCCCCAACCAATCAGAAACTTATTGGCAACAAAGAAGTTTATCTTATTATCTTCAGCGACGAGTATCTTTTTGCCTTCAAGTCCCGAGAAATTCTCAGGAACTTCAGTAGTCGGAGGCTGGGCTTTTTCTGATATTCCAAAAGAGATAACAAACCTGAAGGTTGATCCTTTGTCAGGTTCACTTTCAATTGTTATCGTACCTCCCTGCAATTCAATCAGTTTTTTGCATATGGCCAATCCTAATCCTGTACCACCAAAATGCCTGGTTGTATCAGGAGAAGCCTGAGTAAAGCTGTCAAAGATTAAGGAGTGTTTATCCTTTGGAATACCAATACCGGTATCGGTAACGGTGAATTCCATTTTTGACTGATTAGCTGTTCGGCTTAATTCCTTTACCATAACATGTATGCTCCCGTGAGTGGTGAATTTCAGTGCATTCGATAAAAGATTGGAAAGAATCTGATTCAGCCTGATTGGGTCCCCAATAACTTCAGCAGGCAGGTCATTTGCTTTCTTTATATCAAAACTCAGATTCTTTGCTTTTGACCTGAATGAATATGATCTTAAAATCTCATTAAGAAAGTCACTGAGATTAAATTGTGTCTGCTCGAAAATTATTTTGCCCGATTCCATTTTATTGTAATCGAGGACATCATTTACGAGAGTCAGGAGATGATTTCCTGAAAACTTCAGAGCTTTGATATAATCCATCTGATCTTCACGAGGACCACCCTGAAGAAGAAGATTTGTAATTCCGATCACTTCATTAAGCGGCGTTCTGATTTCATGACTCATTGTTGACATGAACTGCTGCTTTGATTGAGCTGCATCTTCAGCTTTCCGGCGGGCAAGAATAATGTTATCGAGCATCATTCTTCGCTGAAGGGCTATCGCAATCTGATTGGCAATAAAATCCATTTATATAAAGATCATCCTGTGAAAACTTGTCCTCATTATAATAATCCTGAAGACACATTACACCTATGATGTCATTCTCCACTTTCAGCGGAACACCCATCCAGACTTTACAGGGAGTTCCCACAAGGTCAATATCTCCTGATTCATCCAGAAGTTTCAGATCTTTTTGTTTGAGAAGAACTGATTTATTGTTATTTATTACATATCCTGTTATAGTCTTTTTAGTAGGTATTTCATAAAAGTTATCCTTTTCATCAGTAAAAAATGGCAGTGATAAAGTTTCTGAAGCATTATCATAAAGTGCTATAAAGAAATTGTTGGTATCCCATATTTTACTTAACTCCTGAACAATGATCGGATAAATTTCTTTGATATCATATTGTTTCAGGGCGGCTGTTGATATGTTAAATAATATCTCCTGTAAGAGCTGATTTTTCCTCTCAGTTGTAATATCCCTGTAAATGCCAAGGTTGGCAACAATTTCATTATTAATGACAATTGCAGTTGCGACGAGGATAACATGAATATTATTACCGTTTTTATCTTTTCTTATTGTTTGTCTAACCTCCTTACGGTTAAGAGATGCAAGGTTGTCGATTTTTATTGCTTCTTCTTTTAAATCGTCCGGAACCAAAAGATCATTAACATTTTTGTTCACAACCTCTTCCAATGTATAGCCAAAGAGATTGGTGAATTCACGGTTTATCATTGAGACTATGCCTGATGGGCTTGTAATTACGATTGCAACAGGCGTTGAATTATATAAATGTTCAAGAAATGCCTTTTCTCTGATTATCTGACTCTCATATTCTTTTTGCTTACTGATATCTGTTACCACACCTCTGTATCCGATAATCATATCATCAATGAACAGAGCAAAGGAATGAGTAACGATAGGAACCAGACTTCCATCCTTTTTTTTGCCAAAATATTCATTACTTGATATTTGGTCCGGTGAAGTCAACGATTTCAGATTTTTATTCATTTCCTTATAACTGTCAGGAAATATATCAGCAATATTGATACCTGCATAAAGTTCTTCTTTTGTATATCCAAAAAAATCAAGTCCCTGTCTGTTGGCATATATGACCTTTCCTGCCAGATCTAATTCATATACCATTTCAGGAAGCAGATCAGCAAACTTCTCAAATACAATTCCCTGCTTATTCTGAATATCTTTGATTTCAGCAAAGATTGTAAGGAGATAAATCTCATTTTCAAGCTGTACTGTATGCGCCGAGAAAAGATAAGGTTTTTCTTCACCTGTTTTCGTTTTCAGGGTAACCGGATATCCTTTGATGCTCTTTAGCTTGGATATCAGTTTCATATATTTATTGCTATCCTCGAAATCTGCAAAAATCTGGATATCATCTGAGGTCCGACCAATAATTTCTTCTTTCGAATAGCCAAGTGACTTATGAAATGTCTCGTTTACATCAACATATTGGCCGCTGTCTAACTTGCTGATTGCCATTAAACAGTTGGCTGAATGAAAAATTCTGAAGACCATTTCCCTGGCTAACTCTGATTTTTCCTGGCTTTTTGAACGAATCAACTCAAGTTCCTTCTCCAGTCTTTTATTCGTCTCCAGCAACTCTATATAACTCTCTTTATAATCCATTTACCTGGTCATTTCAATTACAATCTAAAAATAACAATTATTGATTTAAATCCGGTTACCAGCTATTAATTTCAACACACCAATTAAAGTTTTGTTACCACTACCTCCACAAATTCCCACCTTTTTCAAATTATATCCGTTCATTTATCACTTTTTCCTGTTTACCCTGTAATAATTGCAAAATTCTGATAATCCGCATTTGATGCATAATGGATTCCTGGCCTTACATACATATCTCCCGTGAAGGATCAACCAGTGATGCGCTTCATGAATTAGTTCTTCAGGAATGTGCCGGGTTAATTGTATCTCAACGCTCAAAGGTGTTTTTGCATTTTTTACCAGACCTATTCTGTGCGATACTCTGAAAACATGCGTATCAACAGCCATTACGGGTTTTCTGAATATCACGGATGCCACAACATTTGCACTCTTTCTTCCGACTCCTGGCAGACGCTGTAAAAGATCCGGCTCAGAGGGTACTATGCCTCTGAATTCGGATATAAGCATGCGCGACATTCCTGAAAGATGTTTTGCCTTGTTATTTGGATAAGTACACGATTTTATATGTTCAAAAATTTCTTCCGGTTCAGCTTTGGCCATCGATTCGGCATCGGGATATTTTTTCAAAAGAGGAGGTGTTATGATATTGACTCTTTTATCGGTACATTGAGCTGACAATATCACAGCCACGAGCAATTCAAACGGACTTCTGTAATCCAGCTCTGTCACTGCTACAGGGAAGATTGTCTGGAAATATTGTATTGTACGATTAAATCTCTCCTCGATAGTCATGGGATGAAAATAATAGCGTGGGTAAGGTAACACTTTTTATCTTTGTACAATATTGATTATTTATGATAAGTTACCTCCAGGCAGATAGTATTGCCAGACGAATCGGAGACAATCTTCTTTTCGACAAAATAAGTTTTAATATCAACAAGGATGATAAAGTTGCACTGATTGCTGTTAACGGGGCTGGTAAATCCTCAATGCTCGATATACTTGCCGGCCGGGAAAATCCTGATAGCGGGTCACTCAGTATAAAGCGCGATTTAAAGATATCATATCTGCAGCAGTCTCCGGTGCTGAATGAATTGAACAAAATAATCGATGAGCTATTCAGTACCGATAGCGAACTGGTAACTGTGATAAGGGAATATGAGGAGTGTGTTCTGACCGGTACTCCTGAAATGCTGCAGCATATGATCCAGAAGATGGATGATCATAAAGCCTGGGATTATGAGGTTGCGGTAAAGCAGATACTATTCAAACTAAAGCTTACTGATCTGAATGCTATAATCGGCACTCTCTCAGGGGGACAAAAGAAAAGAGTAGCGCTTGCAAAAGTGCTTGTAGAGGATGCTGATCTCCTTATTCTTGATGAACCTACAAACCATCTTGACCTCGATATGATAGAGTGGCTTGAGGAGTATCTTATAAAATCCAAGAAGACACTTTTTATGGTTACCCACGACAGATATTTTCTCGACAGAGTCTGTAATATGATTCTGGAACTTTCCGATAACGAACTCTACAGGTATGAAGGTAATTATGAATATTTCCTTGAAAAAAAGCAAAGCAGGGAGTATTCCGCGAAGATGAATTCCGAAAAAGCAAGGAACCTTTTAAAAACAGAACTCGACTGGATGAGGCGGATGCCAAAAGCACGGCGGCATAAGGCGAAATCGAGGATTGAGTCTTTTTATGATCTTAAGGAAAAAGCTGCCATCAGACCTGATGAAAAGAGCATCAACATTAACGTTAATATCTCAAGAATGGGGAGTAAGATCCTTGAAATAAAAAATGTAAGCAAATCATATGGTGATAAGGTAATTCTTAATGACTTTACATATTTCTTCAACAGATTTGAAAAAGCAGGACTGATTGGGCGGAATGGAACAGGAAAAACAACTCTGCTTAATATAATTGTCGGACTTACAGAGCAGGACAATGGTACGGTTGAGCGCGGAGAGACTATCGTTTTCGGCTATTACAGACAACAGGGAATCGAATTTGACAATGATATGACTGTAATTGATGCAGTTAAGAATATAGCAGAAAAAGTTGTGATAAGCGATGGCAATGTACTGTCAATAACCCAGTTCATGAACTATTTCCTGTTCCCCCCCGAAAAACAATACACTTTAATCAGGAAATTATCGGGTGGAGAGAAAAGACGTCTTTACCTGCTGACAGTTCTTATGAAGAACCCTAATTTCCTTATCCTGGATGAACCGACAAATGATCTTGATATCCTTACACTTAATGTTCTTGAGGAATACCTTGCAGGTTTCAATGGTTGTGTAATCGTAGTATCGCACGACAGATACTTTATGGATAAAGTTGTGGATCATATTTTTGAATATAAAGGAGATGGAGTTATAAAGGATTTTCCCGGAAATTATACCCAGCTCAGGGAAAAACAGAAGGAAGATGAAAAGCTGGTACCCGTCACCAAACTTTCAAAAACATTAGTTGGGGAAGAATCATCCGAAATCGCAGTAAAAAAAGAAAAAAAGCAGGGTCTGACATTTAAAGAAAAGAGGGAATTTGAGGATTTGTCTAATGAAATTGAAAATCTCGAATCGGAAAAAAAGCTTATTGAAACTGATATGAGCGGTGGAATTCTTAAGAAGGAGGAGTTGTTATTAAAGTCTAAAAGGCATGGTGAAATAATGAAGATACTGGACGAAAAAGAGTTACGATGGCTTGAATTAAGTGAGAAATGATTTGCAAATCTCAATATTCCTGAAAAAAGTTTCGAATTTGGCCGGATTTTTTAACTTTAACAGTCAATAAGTTCCACTATTGGAAAAAATAATCATAAATACACCGGGCTTCAGATCGGAAATACTGGTCGGGGAGAGGTGGGAAGCAGTATCAGGACTACTTCCCGAAAATGGTACAATAATTATTACCGATGATAATGTAATTAAATTATATGGAAGCGGGTTTCCCAAAGCTCCCGTTATTTCAGTCACACCCGGGGAAGGAAGCAAGAAACTTGAAGTCATTGAATATCTTGCGGCACAACTACTTGCTGCCGGGATTGATCGCACTGGTTTTGTTCTTGCTATTGGAGG
>Ga0302322_100002072_pt1 | contig 16790 bp, 10 predicted proteins | sample Fen_T0_2_FD_203757 | JGI IMG/M metagenome (GOLD analysis project Ga0302322, IMG submission 203757) | Peat permafrost microbial communities from Stordalen Mire near Abisko, Sweden - Fen_T0_2 | ecosystem: Environmental > Terrestrial > Soil > Wetlands > Permafrost | place: Sweden: Abisko... | reverse complement strand
CGCCGGCCGACCTGCGCAAGGGGGGCGCCTCGCTCGATCTTGCGATCGCGCTTGGAATCCTGGTCGGGTCGGAGCAGGTGAAGGCGGCCGGCCGTTGGGCCGTGCTCGGGGAGCTTTCTCTGGGAGGCGAGCTGCGTCCGGTCCCCGGTCTGCTGCCGATGGTCGCCTCGCTGGCGCGGAGGCGAGTACGGCGGGTCATCGTGGCGACGGAGGGGGCCGCCGAGGCGTCGCTGGCGGACGGTGTCGAGGTCATGCCGGTTGCCACGCTCGCCGAGGCCGCAGCGCTCATACGGTCAACTCGCGGCGGTCGCGCGCGGAGGATGCCGCCGCGCGTCGAGCTGGCGGATTCGGTCCGTATCGAGGAGGACGACTCAATGGCGCGTGAGGCCGGCCAGGGGCAGCGGCCGGCGGACTCCGGCTGCCCGCCTGATCTGGCCGAGGTCCGCGGGCAGCTCGAGGCGCGAAGGGCATTGGAAGTGGCGCTGGCCGGTGGCCATTGCCTGCTCATGATCGGGCCGCCGGGCTCGGGTAAGACGCTCCTGGCGAGGACGATTCCGGGGCTGTTGCCGCCGCTGGATGACGAGGAATCACGCGTGGCGACGATCATCGCTTCGGTCGCCGGCACGTCCCCGGTACGAGGTCTGGTGAGGCGGCGGCCTTTCCGTTCCCCGCACCACACCATCTCGTATGCGGCAATGGTCGGAGGCGGCCCCCACATCTCACCCGGCGAGGTCACGTTGGCGAACGACGGAATACTTTTTCTCGACGAGTTGCCCGAATTCGACCGTGGGGCGCTGGAAGCGCTCCGCCAACCGCTCGAGGACGGCCAGATTGCGATTGCTCGGGTTGGCCGGGCGGCCGTCTTCCCGTCCAGATTCCAACTCGTCGCAGCCATGAACCCATGTCCGTGCGGCCATGCCGGTGAGGGCGACGGGCGGTGCCGCTGCCAGCCCGCGATCGTGGATCGATACGCCGGCCGCGTGTCGGGCCCCCTGCGCGACCGTATCGACCTGTGGGTGCATATGCCTCGAGTGCGGCCCGAGGAATACGTGACGCAGGCAAGTCCGGAGGGCTCGAAGCCCGTGGCCGAGAGGGTGGCACTTGCTCGGCGGCGCCAGGTGGACCGCCAGGAATGCCTCAACGCCCGCCTCAGCGGGAGGGCGCTGCGCGCGGCGTGCGATCTCGGCGGGCCGGCGCAGGCCCAGGCGATACGACTTGCCGACCTGGAGGGCTGGTCGGCGCGCGGTACCGAGCGGCTGCTCCGAGTGGCTCGAACGGTCGCGGATCTGGCCGGCTCGGAGCGGGTTGAAAGCTCGCATTTGGACGAGGCCGCCCGCTTCCGCTCGCCGGCCCGGCAAGGGCGCGGCTATGAGGCGGTGGGCTGAGCGATGCTGGGCATTCAGAGTGGCGGCCCAATTCCGACCGCGAGAGCTTCTGATGGCTGTCTACGCGCCGCTGAGACGGAATTGCCCGCTCGATGGGCCGGTCCATCTGAGTCAGACGTGCCGCCGGCCGTGCGCCGCGCCGATGCGCCGGGCTTCGGCCGGGCGAGCGCTGAACTTGTAGAGGAGCGAGACGCCTGGGTCGTCCTGCTCGCCGTGCCGGGGCTCGGTCCGGTGACCTTCACCGGTTTGCTGGCGGCATTCGGCTCGGCGCGGGCAACGCTGGCGGCGGCGGCCGGACCCAACGGCGCGGAACGCCTTCAGGAGGCCATTGCCGACCGCATGATTGCCGACGAAGGCACCATGGAGATCGGCCGCACGGAAGCGTGCGATCAGCCGGAAGGCTCCGAACCTGGGTCGCGGGCATTGCCGGACCCCGAACGAGCGTCCTCCATGCGGAGCGGATCGCAACAAGGCCACCAGCGCACGCTCGGCTCGGACCTGGCGGACAGGATCCGGCAACAAGTGGACGTGGCCGACCGGGCGGTGGCCGCCGTCCGGTCTCTGGGCCTGGCCGTGGTGACGCTCGACGACCCCGAGTACCCTGAGCGACTTCGCCGCATCGATATGCCACCGCCCCTCCTGTTCGTGCGAGGCTCTCTGGCGGCCCTTGGGACACCCGCGGCCGTAGCCGTCGTTGGTACGCGTTGGCCGACCGACAGGGGGCGCATGATCGCGGGCTGGATCGGTTCGGCGCTCGCCAGGGCCGGCGCGGTCGTGGTCTCCGGGTTGGCAGTTGGGATCGACGGGGCCGCGCACGCCTCGGTCGTCGCCGAGGGTTTGCCGACGGTTGCGGTCCTGGGAGGCGGCCACGCGCGGCTCTTCCCCAAGGCTCACGAGCGATTGGCTGACGCAATCGTGGCCGCCGGCGGAGCGGTCGTTGCTGAACTACCGCCGGAGACCCCGGCGACGCGCGGAACCTTCCCAAGGCGAAATCGCCTGGTCAGCGGCCTATCGGACGCCACGGTGGTCGTGGAAGCCGGCCGGCGCAGCGGAGCATTGATCACGGCCAGCTGGGCGCTCGAACAGGGCCGAGACTGCTTCCTCGTGCCGGGCCCCCTCGACGCGCCGACGAGTGAGGGCTGCCACGCGTTCCTGCGGAGCTTCCCTGGGCAGACCCGCGTCGTTTGCGGGATTCCGGAGCTGATAGAGGATCTCGGTCTCGGTGGCGTTGGCGATCGGCAGAACGGTGCTGTGGACGAAGCGGGTGACCGTGGCGGGCGGCCTGGGGCCGCCGCACCCGGCGCCGGAGCCGGGGCCGCTCTCGCGATTCTCGCGCCGGTGGAGCGCTCGATCGCCGAGCTTCTGACCTCCGGCCCGGCCACGGTCGACGATCTGGCCCGTCGCTCCGGGCTCTCGGGAGGGGCCATCTTGAGCGCGCTGACGCTCCTGGAGTTGCGAGGTCTTGTGGCTGGCTCATATGGGCGCTACGTGCCGGCGGGCGCACTGGCGCGGTGGCCCGGCCGGAGAGAGGCCCGGCGGGCGTAGCCGTCGCGTTGCCGTTGCCATGGCACGGTGGTAACCTGCGGGCCCGGGGTTGCCAAGTCGCGGCCCTTGTGCGATCCCCTCGTCACAGGAGACTGACACATGCGACAACTCGCTGCGGCAGTCCTCGAGATTCCCATAGCCGGCTTTAGCTACCTCTCGAGATACGTCAGCCGGCGCTCCGTCGTGACCCAGCTGGCGATTGCCGCACTTGCCGTTGCGCTCGTTGTCAGTGGCCTGTTGTTCGGGCTGCCGACCAAGACAATCGACGCCAAAGGCCCGACTCCCTACGACCCGGCCTCGCCGACCGTTGTAGCGACTCCGGCCACGGCCAAGGTCAACGTCGAAGCGCCCTATGTCCTGCGCTTCACCAAGCCGATGAACCAGGGCAGCGTCGCCGACTCCCTGACCATCAAGCCCGCCGCAGCGGTGCGCATGGTCTGGGATGCCTCGGGCGAGACGCTCTCGATCACCCCGGTCACGTATTGGGCACCCTTCACGAGCTACGCCATCACGGTCTCGGGCTCGGCCATGGATCAGTCGGGCATGCAGCTCGGCTCGCCCCTGACCGCTGCCTTTGCCACCGGCGCTCTGACTTCGGGCAAGATCGCCGCCACGGTCGTTGCCGACGGCATGGTCGCGCCCACGTCGGCCTTCGTGATCACGTTCTCCCGGCCGGTCAAGCTCGCCACCATCCAGGCCCGTCTCTCCATCGCCCCGATCGTGACCGGCACGATCGCCGGCGACGACCCGACCGATGTCTCCTCCCAGGTCTTCACCTTCACTCCCGACGACATCCTCTCGGGTGGGACGTCCTTCACGGTCAGCTTCGACGCCACCAACGCCACCGACTCCGCCGGCGTGGCCTTGCTGCCCGTCGAGCCGCTCACCGTCCAGACCCTGGCCGCGCCCGACGTGGTCCGGTTCAGTCCTCAGAACGGAAAGTCGACCACAGATCCGAACCAGGTCATCTCGGTCCGCTTCACCGTGCCGATGAACCGGGCCTCCACGGCGGCCGCCTTTTCGGTCACGCTGAACGGCAAGCGCGTCCGCGGCGCGATCACCTGGGACGAGAACAACACCGTCCTCATCCTCGACCCGTCCAGCAGGTTCCCGGTGGGAGCCACCGTGTACATGCACATCTCGTCGACCGCTCGATCGATCACCGGTCAGCGCCTCGGCGGAGCCCGAAATGCCACCTTCAAGGTCGTGCGGCCCACCGTCCGCGTGATCAGGTTCACGACCAGGGCAAAGTACCCCTCGGCGCTAACGTCGGCACCCTGGCACGCAGCCGAGCTCAACATGCTGGCCCTCTTGAACTGCACGCGCACCGGCGGCTGGGTGACGAGCAGCGGCACTTGCAGCTCGGTGACACACCACGTCCTGCCGGCCCAGGGCGCGCTTGGGTTCGACAACGGCATCTCCGACAAGGTCTCGCGCCCGTACGCCAAGTACATGGCCGACCGCAACGCTCTTTCCCACTACCTCATCGGCACTCCGCACTCTCGATTGGCGGCCGCGGGCTACGGCGGCGGCTGGGGAGAGAACATCGCCATGCCGGCCAACCCACGACTTGCCGGCATGATCTCGATCGAGCTCTTCTTCCAGAACGAGTACAGGTGCAAGTCGGGCCGGTGCGAGTTCGGCCACTACAGGAACGTGATGAATGGAGCTTTCCACCGCGCCGGCATCGGCGTGTGGGTCAGTAACGGACACACACGGGTAGTGATCGATTTCTACGGCTGAGCGCGGCCGGGCGAGACGGCTGAGGGCAGTTGCAGGAGCCCCGCCGCGGCCATTCGAGGAGCCGGCGAACCCCCCTTCTTTGGTGCTCGGAGGGCTTCCGTGCACAACTGAACGCGCCGCTTCCCCGCGCAAGACGGCCACCACCGGCCTCAGCAGGCGAGTCGCCGATTTGCCGGATTTTCCGCCACGGTGGTAACCTGCGGGCCCGGGGTTGCCAAGTCGCGGCCCTTGTGCGATCCCCTCGTCACAGGAGACTGACACATGCGACAACTCGCTGCGGCAGTCCTCGAGATTCCCATAGCCGGCTTTAGCTACCTCTCGAGATACGTCAGCCGGCGCTCCGTCGTGACCCAGCTGGCGATTGCCGCACTTGCCGTTGCGCTCGTTGTCAGTGGCCTGTTGTTCGGGCTGCCGACCAAGACAATCGACGCCAAAGGCCCGACTCCCTACGACCCGGCCTCGCCGACCGTTGTAGCGACTCCGGCCACGGCCAAGGTCAACGTCGAAGCGCCCTATGTCCTGCGCTTCACCAAGCCGATGAACCAGGGCAGCGTCGCCGACTCCCTGACCATCAAGCCCGCCGCAGCGGTGCGCATGGTCTGGGATGCCTCGGGCGAGACGCTCTCGATCACCCCGGTCACGTATTGGGCACCCTTCACGAGCTACGCCATCACGGTCTCGGGCTCGGCCATGGATCAGTCGGGCATGCAGCTCGGCTCGCCCCTGACCGCTGCCTTTGCCACCGGCGCTCTGACTTCGGGCAAGATCGCCGCCACGGTCGTTGCCGACGGCATGGTCGCGCCCACGTCGGCCTTCGTGATCACGTTCTCCCGGCCGGTCAAGCTCGCCACCATCCAGGCCCGTCTCTCCATCGCCCCGATCGTGACCGGCACGATCGCCGGCGACGACCCGACCGATGTCTCCTCCCAGGTCTTCACCTTCACTCCCGACGACATCCTCTCGGGTGGGACGTCCTTCACGGTCAGCTTCGACGCCACCAACGCCACCGACTCCGCCGGCGTGGCCTTGCTGCCCGTCGAGCCGCTCACCGTCCAGACCCTGGCCGCGCCCGACGTGGTCCGGTTCCGGCCCCAGAACGGCCACACCACGGCCGACCCCAACCAGGTCATCTCGGTCCGCTTCACCGTGCCGATGAACCGGGCCTCCACCGCGGCCGCCTTCTCGGTCACCGTTGCCGGCAAGCGCGTCCGCGGCGCGATCACCTGGGACGAGAACAACACCGTCCTAATCCTCGACCCCACCAGCAAGCTGTCGGTCGGAGCGACGGTCAGCATTCATATCTCGTCGACCGCTCGATCGATCACCGGTCAGCGCCTCGGCGGCGCGGCCAACTCCAGCTTCCGGGTCGTGCGGCCGACCGTGCGCGGGATCGCCTGGCAGGGCGGCGTGGCCTCCAAGACCGCACCGTGGCATCCGTCGGAGCTCTACTACCTGCAGCTGATGAACTGCACCCGCACCGGCGGCTGGGTGACGCGAAGCGGCACCTGCAGCTCGATCGCCCACCATGTCATGCCGGCCCAGGATGCGCTTCGGTTCGACGCGGGCATCGCCAATCGGGTCGCGCGGCCCTATTCGAAGGCCCAGGCGGACCGGGGGGTTCTGACTCATTACCTCGACGGGACGACTCCGCACAGCCGGATGACCGCGGGTGGATATCCCGGCGGTTCATGGGGTGAGAACCTGGCTTCGCCGCCCAGTTCCGGGAAGTCCGGAATGATCGACGCGGAGATCTTCTTCCAGAACGAGTACCGCTGTCAGAACAGAGGCTGCGAGTTCGCGCACTACTACAACATCATGAACGTGCACTTCCACCGGGCCGGCATAGGCGTCTGGGTCTCTCACGGTCACGTGAGATTGACCATCGAGTTCTACGGCTGATCGTCGTCGGAGAACCGGCCGGGCCGGCGCGGAGGCGCCGCAGAGGGAACCTCAGGCCGGCATTCGAGATCGGACAAGGTGCGATTCCTGCCCCGCGCAATGCCGCGCAACGGCCAGGTGAGGCCCTGATGCTAGACTCCCGCCGATGAGTGGCAACCTTGTGATCGTCGAATCGCCTGCCAAGGCGAAGACGATCGAACGCTATCTGGGTCCGGGGTACACGGTTTTGGCGTCGTACGGGCACGTGCGCGACCTGCCGGAGAACCCCGGCAAGAACCAGCTCGGCGTGGACGTCGAGCATAACTTCGAGCCCGTGTACGAGGTCGTTGCGGACCGCAAGAAGCAGCTGTCCGCCATTCAGAAGGCGGCGGCGCGAGCCGACCTGATCTACCTCGCCACAGACCTCGACCGTGAGGGAGAGGCGATCGCCTGGCACGTCGCCGAGGCTGCCGGCCTGGCCCCGGAGAAGACCCGGCGGGTCACTTTCTCGGAGATCACGGAAGCCGCGATCAAGCGAGCTTTCGCCGAGCCGCGCTCGATCGACACGAATCTGGTTGACGCCCAGCAGGCCCGCCGAGTTGTCGACCGGCTGGTGGGCTACACATTGAGCCCGTTGCTGTGGCGCAAGGTCCGAGCGGGACTGTCGGCCGGTCGCGTCCAATCGGTGGCGGTCCGCATCGTCGTGGACCGGGAGCGCGAGATCCGGGCGTTCCTGGCGCGGGAGTATTGGACTCTCAAGGCAGCGCTTCTGGCGCCCGGCGGCGAGCAGTTCGACGCGGACCTCGTGCGCGTCGACGGGAAGAAGCCCGAAATCTCCGACGGCGAGACCGCCGAGCGCCACGCCGCGGCGATCCGCGCCAGTCACCCGGTTGTGACCTCCGTGTCGGTCAAGCAGACCAACCGGAACCCGGCGCCGCCCTTCACTACCTCGAGCCTGCAGCAGGAGGCGAGCCGCAAGCTCGGCTTCTCGCCCAAGCGAACCATGAGTGCCGCTCAGCGCCTGTACGAAGGCGTGGCGACCGACGAGGGCCAGGTCGGCCTCATCACATACATGCGCACCGACTCGGTCGCGCTTTCCAGCCAGGCCATGGCCGAAGCGGCGCGGGTGATCGAGTCGCGCTTCGGCGACGGCTACACGACGCCCAAGGGGCGCGCTTTCAAGACCAAGACGCGCAACGCCCAGGAAGCGCATGAGGCCATCCGGCCGACTTCCTTCTGGCGCGACCCCGAGGCCGCTGCGAAGTTCCTCAAGAGCGACGAGGCCCGCCTGTACCGGCTTATCTGGCAGCGGGCTCTCGCGAGCCAGATGGCCGCCAAGGCGCAGGAGACGACCACGGCCGAACTTGCCGCCGACGGCTACGACCTGCGGGCAACCGCGACCCGAACCACCTTCGACGGCTTCTCGCGCGTCTACACGGAGGGCCAGGACGACCTCGAGGAAGAAAAGGAATGCAGCCTCCCGGCGCTCAAGGAACGGGACATCACGACCGTGGAGGGCGTCGACGCGCTGCAGCACTTCACCGAGCCCCCACCGCGCTACACCGAGGCGAGCCTCATCAAAGCCCTCGAGGAGCACGGCATCGGCCGACCGTCTACCTACGCGGCCACGATCTCGACGATCGTGGATCGCGGCTACGTCAAGGTGAAGGAGCGGCGGCTGTATCCGGAACCGGTCGGCGAAGTCGTGACGGACCTGCTCGTCGCCCACTTCGGCGAGTTCGTGGACCTCGAGTTCACGGCCCGGATGGAGGAGGAACTCGACGACGTCGCCAGCGGCAAGCGGGCATGGGTTCCGGTCGTACGCGAATTCTACGGACCGTTCCACACGCGCATCGAGGAGAAGACCAAGGAGCTGCGCCGGGCCGACTTCACGACACGCCCCTCGGACGAGGTCTGCTCACTGGGCCATCCGATGGTGATCCGGCTGGGCCGCTACGGCGAGTTCCTCGCCTGCTCGATGTATCCCGAGCACAAGGAGACGCGCGAGCTTCCGGGCGCGGACGGGACGACGCCGGGCGCGGCCGAAATCGGCCCCGACGGTGTCCCCGCGGAACCCGCCGCGGTCGAAGTCTGCCCCAAGTGCGGCGAAACCGAGGGCGGCGTCCTGGTCGGGCGGCGTGGCCGATTCGGGCCGTTCATGGGTTGCTCGCGCTATCCGGACTGCGACTACATCAAGAAGGAGGGACCGCCTCCGCCGGATCCGCTGGCGTTCGAGGTGGCCTGCCCGACATGCCATACCGGAAAGCTGGCGACGCGCCGCGCCCGGCGCACCGGATCGCTCTTCTGGGGTTGCTCGCGCTACCCGAAATGCGATTACACGACATCTCATGAGCCCCTCGGGGCTCTCCACGATGCCGACGAGGGACCCGTGGCGCGTGGAGCCGGCGACGCGGCGATCTGCCTCGTCTGCGGCGCAACCGTGGAGTTGCCGGCCGGGGAGGCCATCGTCGGCAGGCGGCTGGCGGGCGGCGAGGCGAATCCCGCGGCTCTGGCGCGGCCCAGCTCCGGTCGCGCCCCGCGACGCACTCGGGGCACGAGAGCGGGGAGTGGCGCGAAGACACGCGCTGCTTCGACCCGCAAGAGCTCGGGAACTCGGGCCGCGAGCGCCGGCCGCGACGGATGACCTCGGGCGCGGGTCAGGGCACGGGAGATGCCATGGCCGCGGTCGAGAGGTTCCTGCAAGCCCTTCAGGCGAAGGGTTCCTCGATTCATACGATCCGCTCCTACAGGACGGCGCTCCAGGTGTACTCGGGCTGGTTGTCGAGCAACGGGTACGACTGGCGCTCACCGTCGCGGACCGAGTTGAGGGGCTTTCTGGCGTCGCTGTCTGAGGGTCACGGCCGGCGCACGGTGGCGCAGCGGCTGGCCGCGCTCCGATCGTTCTACAGATATGCCACGCGCGAGCAGCTCGTGCCTGGGAACCCGCTCGCTGCCCTGCCGACGCCGCGGCAACCTCGCCGGCTGCCCGCGGTCCTCTCGGTGGCCGAGACCGAGCGGCTCATCGACGCCGCAGGTGAAGAAGGTGACAGGGCGCCGGCCGGGACTCTGCGGGCGGCAATGGAGCGCGCTTTGGTGTTGCGGGACGTGGCAATCGTGGAGACGGCCTACGCCGCCGGGCTGCGCATCGGGGAGCTGGCGACGCTGACGATCGGGTCGGTGGAGCTGCGCCGCGGCGAGGTGCGAGTCACCGGCAAGGGGCGCAAGGAGCGGATTTCGCTGCTCGGACACCCGGCCCGCGCCGCATTGCTCGCGTACATCGAAGAAGGGCGACCGGTTCTTGCCCGCCGCGCGACGAGCCCCGAATCACCCGATCCCGGCGTCCTCTTCCTCAATCACCGGGGCGCCGCGCTGGGCGCTCGGGGCATCCGCTGGCGGATGGAGCGGCTCAGGGTTGCCGCCGGTCTGCCGGAGGGCGTCTCGCCCCACACGCTGCGTCATAGCTTCGCCACGCATCTGCTCGATGGCGGCGCGGATCTGCGGGTGGTCCAGGAGCTGCTCGGCCACGAAAGCCTGGCCACCACGCAGATCTACACCCATGTTTCGCCGGCGCGACTGCGGGCCGCGTACACTGCCTCCCATCCGCGCGCTCGCCTGGAGAGCCCGAACGGAGCATCCGGCTCGGGGTCTTCCTCGGATGGCGCGCGGGAGGATCGGCGCGGCTAGCCTCACCTATGTGGCGCGACGATTCACGGAGGAAGCTGGATGCCTGAGCAGGTCACGCGGGAAGCAGCGCGCGTAGAAAGCGACAGATCGTCTCCAGCTTCCGTCGTCGACCTCGCTCCGGACACCGCAACCTGGGACGCCTTCGTCTCGCATTCGAATCCCGGCTCCTACCTCCAGACCTCGGCCTGGGCCGAAGTGAAGGCTCCCAATGGCTGGACGCCGCTCCGCTTCATGGGCTCAACGCTGGTTCTCAAGTCCGACGCCGGCACGCAGGCAGTCGATCCGGAGGCCCCGGAACACGAGGATTCGGGGGCCGACGAGCAGCCCAGACGCGAGACCGGCTTCGGCGTGCAGCTGCTTCTTCGCCGGCCGCGGCTCTTCCCCTGGGCGTTCGCATATGCCCCGCGCGGCCCGGTGCTCGAGGCCTGGAATCCGGCGACGCTCGGCGCCTTTACCATCGGTCTGCGCAACGCGCTGGTCTCAGCGCCGACACGGGTGTCCCACGTTCGCATCGAGCCCGAGATCGAGCTCAACGGGCCGTGCGACCTGGACGGCGACCTTCGCCACGCCCTGCGCCGCTCGGGCTGGCGGCCCGGCGCGCCTATTCAACCGCCGCGGACGCGCCAGATCGACCTGCGGGCGGACGAAGATGCGCTCTGGGGAGACCTCCGCAAGAAATGGCGCCAGTACGTCAACAAGGGTCGCAAGAGCGAGATACGCGTTGTCGACGCCACTGTGGAACGCCTGCCGGAGTTCTACTCGGTCTACCGAGAGACCGCCAGACGGGCCGGGTTCATCATCCGGACCTACGACTCCTATCTCACCGTATGGCAAGCCTTCGCGAAGCTCGGGATGGCCCGACTCCTGATTGCGGAAACCCCCGAAGGCGAGGCCGTTGCGACCCTGTTTCTGCTCCGCGTCGGCAACCGAGTGATCGAGCCGTACGGCGGGATGACCGCGCAAGGCGCAGAGACCCGCGCCAACTACTTGCTCAAGTGGGAAGCGATCCGCACGTCGCGGGATCGGGGCGCCGCGAGCTACGACATGTGGGGCATCTCGCACGAGGGGATCGAGCAATTCAAGAGCGGTTTCGGCGGCCGCGAGATCCACTACGTCGGAGCGTGGGATCTGGTGTTGGATCCTGCCGGTAGGCTGGCGTTCGACAGCGCCCAGGGCTGGCAGGACCGCGTCGGGCGACTTCGCCACGGCATCCGCCACGTTCGAGGGGGTCGCAAGGAAGCGGCGGGGGCGTCGGGCGGCGATAGCGGTGGTGCAGAGGGCGGGGAGTGACCTCGGGTTCGGGCCGCGAGGACGCCCTGGCCGAGCTGATCGCGTCGGCCGAGCCCAAGACCCCTCGACGGCTGGGCGAGCTGATCGAACGCCTGGAGGCCGAAGGCCGGATGCGGACCGTCCTGGCGCCGGAGAGGCCCCGGGACGCGGCCTCGGCCGCGCGGGTCGCGGTAGGCTCGATGCCGATCCGCGGTTTGACCTTCGATTCCCGGCGTGTCACGGCCGGTTCGATCTTCGTGGCGGTTCCGGGCGAGCATGTCGACGGCCACGACTACGTCCCCGCAGCCGTGGCCCTCGGCGCCGCGGCCGTGATCGTGGAGCGTCCTCTCGCCGGAGTGGCCACTCCGCAGATCGTGGTCGATCGAGCGCAGGCTGCGCTGGCCGTCGCCGCAGCCTGGTGGTACGGCGACCCGAGTCGCGAGCTGGGCGTCGTCGGCATCACCGGTACGGACGGCAAGACCACCACGTCGTTCCTGGCCACCGCGGTGCTCGAGGCTGCGGAAATCTCGACCGGCCTGCTGACCACAGCCGAGCTCAAAGTCGGCGAGCTTCGGAGCGCCAACCCCGAGCACGTGACAACCCCGGAGGCGCCGCAGCTGCAGCGAACCCTGCGGGCCATGGTCGACGCCGGCAACCGGGCTGCGATTGTCGAGACCACCTCCCACGGCCTGGCCCTGGACCGGGTCGGTGGGGTCGCCTACGACATCGCCATCTTCACGAACCTGACCCACGAGCACCTCGAGCTCCACGGCACATTCGAGGCCTACCGCGAGGCCAAGCTGAGCCTCTTCCGGCGGCTCGGCGTAAATGTCGCGGCGCCCAAAGAGCTTTCCCGGGAGTGGCCGCGAACCGCCATCGTGAACCACGACGACCCGTCGTCGCCGCTCTTCGTGGAGGCCGCCGAATCGGCCGGGGCTGCGCGGATCACTTACGGCGTGGCGCCCGCCGCGGATGTGTGTGCCGTCGGCGTCGAAGAGGACGCCCGGCGTTTGAGGCTCCGGGTCCGGACGCCCCGGTGGGTCGACGACGTGACGGTCCGACTCGTCGGACGATTCAATGTCTACAACGTTCTGGCGGCGATCGCGCTCGGAGAAGCGCTGGAGTTGGATCCCGCCGCCGTTCGGGCCGGTCTCGCAGGTGTTCGAGGAGTCCCCGGCCGGATGGAGCGTGTCGATTGCGGTCAGCCGTTCGGAGTCATCGTGGACTACGCCCATTCGCCCGCATCGCTGCAAACGGTGCTCGATCAGCTGGCGCCGCTGGCCGCTGCGGGATCCGGGCTGATCGCCGTCTTCGGCTCGGCCGGTGAGCGAGACGTCCAGAAGCGCCCGATGATGGGCCGCATCGCCGGCGAGCGCTGCCGGCTCGTCATCGTCACCGACGAGGATCCCCGTGGTGAGAGCCGCGAGGCGATTCTCGATGAGATCGCAGCAGGGGCCGAGGCCGCCGGCAAGCGTCGCGGCGAGGATCTCCTGGTGATCCCGGACCGCCGCGAGGCAGTCGCCACCGCGTTCGAGCAGGCCCGACCTGGGGACATGGTGGTGCTCGCCGGGAAGGGTCACGAACAATCCATCATCATGAGCAACGGACCCCGAGCCTGGGACGAGCGAACCGAGGCGATCGCAGCCCTGGGGCTGCTGGGTTTCCGTCACCACGAACACGGCGAGCGCGACGACAGGAATGCGCACGACTAGCGGACGCCGCGAGGCGTCGATGGAGGCCACCGGCTGATGCGATCCTGCCTGGTCCAGATCCTCGTCATGCTGGCGATCGCCTTCGCCTTGGTGTGGTTCGGTCTCCCACTCGGTGTCAGTGCGCTTGCGACCGGGGCTCTGAACTCCAGCGGCTTTACCGGCACCGACACGAAGGTCGAGGTTTCTGCGAACCCGCCGTTCATGCTCTTGACGGGCCACGCCGACACGATCCGTATCCGGTCGAGCGAGGCCAGGATGGGTGACCTCCATGCCGCCGCAGTCGATGTCGTCCTGGGCGACGTGGAACTGCTCAGCCGAAACATCGGGACCGTGACCGGCACACTCGACGGCGTGCGTGTCGCCGCCCCCAACGGCGACCCGGTCGGGATCGACAAGGTGACCCTCGAAGGATCCGCCACGGCGACGATCGCGACCGCCACCCTGACCGTGCCCGAAGCCGAGACCCTCGCCGAGTCGCAGCTGAAATCGCAGACCGGGATCACGGCCACCGTCACCCTGAAAGGCCCCAACCTGGTGACGCTCACGATCGCCGGCAAGCCTGTGTCCGGGCGGCTCGTGACGAGCAACGGATCGCTGCTCGTCGATCCCGACAGCGCCGCTCTGCCGATCGTGACGTTGATCTCGCCGGGAAGCGGGAACCCGTTCCGGGTCACATCTGTCGACATCAGCCCGACGATCGTGACATTGGCCGGCACGATCAACATCCAGAATCTGCTCAGCTGACGCTGTCCGGCACGACGGATCGTCGACCCGCGAGCCGCCGGGCTCGGCCTGACTGGCTGGTAGACTCTGGGCAAATGTCGATCGATCCATCCGGCCCGGAAGCCCCTGCCACCGCTGTCGGGCCACTGCCCACACCACGCATTTCGCCACCGAAACTGTCGATGGCGGAGCGGCTGCGGGCCGGCGTGCGCGGATCCAATTCGCCTGAAACCAGCTTCCGCCACGTTCGGGATTCGCTGGCGCGCCATTTCCCGCAAGCCGATCTCACGGCTCTGCGCGACGCCTTCGATTTCGCCCAGGAGGCTCACCGAGACCAGACGCGGGTCACCGGCGAACCTTACGTCACCCACCCCCTTGCCTCCGCGCAGATCCTGGCCGACATCGGCATCGACGCCACGGCCGTAACCGCCGCGCTCCTGCACGACGTCCCCGAGGATACGGACTACACCCTCAACGACATCGAGGAGCGATTCGGCGCCGAAGTCGCCCAGCTGGTGGACGGCGTCACCAAGCTGTCCAAGTTCAGCACCCACAGCCACGAGGAGCAGCAGGCCGAAAACATCAGGAAGATGTTCCTGGCCATGGCGGACGACATCCGCGTCGTCCTGATCAAGCTCGCCGATCGCCTCCACAACATGCGGACGCTATACGCGCTGCCGTCGGAAAAGCAGATCCGCATCGCCCATCAAACGCTCGAGATCTACGCCCCACTGGCCGAACGGCTGGGCATGTGGAGCATCAAGTGGGAACTCGAGGACCTGGCCTTCAAGACCCTCGAGCCGGAAGCCTATCGCGAGCTGTCGCGGATGCTGGACACCCGGCGCAAGAGCCGCGAGTCGTTCATCCATCGGGCCATCGAGGAGCTGCGGCCGGAACTGGTCCGGGCCGGCATCGAGGCCGAGCTGTCGGGCCGGCCCAAGCACCTCTACAGCATCCGCAAGAAGATGCAGCGCAAGGGCGCGGAGATCGGCGAGATCTACGACGTCTATGCGATCCGCATCCTCGTCGCCGAGGTCAAGGATTGCTATGCGGCCCTGGGCGTCGTGCACTCGCATTGGCGGCCGATTCCGGGCCAGTTCGACGACTACATCGCCGTGCCCAAACCGAACCTGTACCAGAGCCTCCACACCGCGGTGATCTCGCTCGACGGCCAGCCGCTCGAGATCCAGATCCGAACGCAGGCGATGCACCAGGTCAGCGAGGTCGGCATCGCCGCGCACTGGCGGTACAAGGAGGGATCTCGGGCCGACCGCGAGTACGACGCCAAGCTCGCCTGGCTGCGCCAGGTGATGGACTGGCAGCGCGACGTCTCGGATGCCACCGAGTTCGTCGAGGGCGTCAAGCTCGACGTCTTCCAGGATCAGGTCTTCGTCTTCTCGCCCAAGGGCGACGTGAAGGATCTGCCCGCCGGCGCCACGCCTCTCGACTTCGCATACCGGATCCACACGGACATCGGCCATCGCTGCATCGGCGCCAAGGTCAACAACCGCCTTGTCCCGCTCGACTACAAGCTCCAGAACGGCGACATCGTCGAGATCGTCACGACCAAGGGCGAGCACGGTCCCTCGCGGGACTGGATCAACATCGTCCGGACGAGCCATGCCCGGGACAAGATCCGGCAATGGTTCAAGCGCCAGGAACGGGACGAGAACATCACCCACGGGCGCGAGTCGCTCGAGCGGGAACTCCGGCGCCTTGCCCGGACGAGCCTGGGAGCCGTCGGGCAGGATCGAATCCTCGAAATCGCGCGGAATTACAAGTTCGACAACCTGGACGACTTCTACGCCGCCGTCGGATATGGGGCGATCGGCGCACAGCAGGTCGTCACACGCCTCGGAGTGGTGGACGACGCGCAGCTGGCCCTGCCGCCGACCTCTCCGCCGCCCAGCCCTTCCCGTCAGGGCGGCGTCCGGGTCAAGGGCGTCGGCGACCTGCTCGTCCGCTTCGGAAAGTGCTGTCACCCGATTCCGGGCGACCCGATCACCGGTTTCATCACCCGCGGCAAGGGCGTCACCGTGCACCTCAAGAACTGCCAGACGGTGCTGAACGAGCGCGAGACTGCCCGCATGATCGAGGTCGAGTGGGAGAGCCAGGTCCAGCAGACTTATCCCATCTCGATTCGCATCGAGGCCTACGACCGAACCGGCCTGCTGTCGGACATCACCCAGGTCGTAGCCGAGAACAAGGTCAACATCATGTCAGCGAACGTCTCGGTCACGCCCGACCGCACGGCCACGGTCAAGGCCACGCTGGAAGTCGCCTCGGTGGCGCAGCTGGCGCGCGTCATGAGCCGTCTGGAGCAGCTCAAAGACATCATCACGGTGTCGAGGGATCTGGGGTAGGCAACGAGGCTGCGGCCCAGCCGCGATGACGGCGAGGTCAGGACCGGGTAAACTCCGCCGTCGGCCCTGTATGCAGGGTATGCTTCACGTTGCTCGACAGCAGACAGGACCGTCGCGCCCCGGCGCCACCTCCCGGCCAGCCAAGTGGCACCGCGCCGGAGCATAAGGAGTAGTCAGACCAATGGGTGTTCCGAAGAGGCGAGTCTCCCACGCCCGCCAGGGCGATCGCCGCGCCCACCATGCGCTAACCGTGCCGCACCTCGAAGCGTGCCCGCATTGCCATCAGTCCAAGCAAGTCCATCACGCTTGCCCGAACTGCGGTTACTACGCCGGTCGGCCCACGGTCGAGATCAAGCAGGAAAAGCCGCAGCAGACCACCTGAGCCGGTGGATCTGAGCACGGTTCGAACGATTGACGGTGGAACTGTCCGGGTCGTCGTCGACGCCATGGGCGGCGACCATGCGCCCCTGGAGATCGTCACCGGGACA
>Ga0302322_100002071_pt1 | contig 16796 bp, 16 predicted proteins | sample Fen_T0_2_FD_203757 | JGI IMG/M metagenome (GOLD analysis project Ga0302322, IMG submission 203757) | Peat permafrost microbial communities from Stordalen Mire near Abisko, Sweden - Fen_T0_2 | ecosystem: Environmental > Terrestrial > Soil > Wetlands > Permafrost | place: Sweden: Abisko... | reverse complement strand
GTGTTCATGGTCAGGTAATTATTGTCGTTCGTATACGCAAAGCCTTGCGATCCGAAGCTGTGAACCTGGACTTGACGTCCATGGAGGTTGAAGTTGTACTGCGCCTGTACCACTGCCGGGCTGCTCCCTAACGCCAACGCTATTGCAGCTGCCAAAAGTCGATTCACTGCCCCTCCTTCGCGAACTGCCTTGTAGTGCTCACTTGAGACACTTGAGAGTCAACCGAATCCCTGAAGGAACGCAGGAAAGCAACATTAGTTTCGTTGCAAAAAACATGGGTGAACCAACACTCGTTCGGCATACACTCTGGTTGCCGTATCGGCGATAACTCCGGCAACTTGAGATTTGTGGCGCATCGCTACTTCAGATTACGGGGCAAGTTACTCAGAAAATCGAAGGGTTCTACTTTGGAAAACAAATCGTTAAAGCAGTTCTCTGTTCGGGAAGTTTTCAACTGGAAGGCTATTGAATTTGCTTCCCCAGACGACGAAAGGGAAGAGCGAGGATTTAATATCAAGCGGTAGTCAGAGAATGCTCAGTTTATGTTCTGTGACTGCCATCACATACGTCTATTTGGACCGTGATAGTCTAAAAAGCGGCCATGGGGGTCTAAGAAGCGCACGATGCCATTATTTCCCGCTGTCGATCCAATTCCCTTGCCGGCTCCGATCTGGCTGCTCAAGCTGTTGCATATCGTTACGCTGGCGCTGCACTTTGTCGCCGTCGAGATGCTGCTCGGCGGACTGCTGCTGGCGGTTCTGCTCAGCCTCTTTGGCCGCTCGGCCTCCGCATCCGTCGCCGCACGGGCACTGGCGCGCCGGCTCACCACTGTCATGACCTTTGTGATCAACCTGGCCGTGCCGCCGCTGCTTTTCGCCCAAGTCCTCTATGGCCGGGCGCTTTACACCAGCAGTGTGCTGATCGGTGTTTACTGGATTTCGGTTATTGGCCTGGTCACGCTGACTTACTGGCTGCTCTACCGCTTCACCGCACGCCTCGATGCCGGCAAATCGGCTTGGTGGATCGGCCTCTCGGCTTGGCTGCTGGCTGGTTCGATTGCCCGGCTGCTCTCGACCAATATGACGTTGATGCTGCGTCCTGAAGTCTGGCGCGAGATGTACTCCGCATCGGCGATGGGCGCCTTCCTGCCGCCACACGACCCGACACTGGAGCCGCGCTGGCTGATGATGATGGCCGGGGGGCTCTTCGTCGGTGGCTTGTGGCTGGTTTACCTCGCGGGCCGTGCGACTTTCACTGCGGAGGAGAAGAGCTTCCTCGCCGGTCTCGGCGGCAAGCTGGCCGCGTGCTTTGGCCTGGTCTATCTTGCAGCCGGCGTATGGGCCGCCAGCGTGCAGCCCGATGCAGTCAAGGCTGGCCTCGCTGGCAACGGAGTCTATCCCTTCTACAAGTTCTTCGGCATGGCAGGATACGGCTGGCTTGTGTTGGCAGCGGTTGCCGTGCTGCTCGGTGCCTATGCCGGATTCGGCAAGATCGCCGCCAACTGGCTGGGCTGGGTGGCTGCACTGGTTGTCCTGCTGATCGAGATCATGTTCACCGTCTACCGCGACGGTGTCCGCGATGTGACCTTGCTGAGCAAAGGCTATGACGTATGGGATCGGGCCATTGCGACCAACTGGTGGGTTGTAGGACTCTTCCTAGTGCTCTTTGTCGCTGGCCTCGGAGTCGTTGGCTGGCTCATCTCAGTGGTTGCAAGAGCCAGAAAAGTGATGGAGGGCGCGGCATAATCATGAGCGAATCGATCAATCTTCCAGCGAACATTGTCGAAGAACCCGGCGAAAAAAACACCCGCCGCGCCTTCCTGGTAGCCGCCGGAGCCGCAGGCCTGGCCTACACCGCCGCTCTGGCCTATCCCATCTACCGCTATCTAGCCTCGCCTCAGGAGATGGCGACCGAAGCCACGGCCGTCACAGAAGTGACCCTCAAGGACGCGCAAAAGCTGCCCCTCGGTTCAGTGCTGATGTTCAAGTTCGGCGCTTCGCCTGCCTTGTTGATCCACCACCAGGACGGCCGGTGGATCTCGATGACTGCTGTCTGCACGCATCTCGGCTGCACCGTGCAATATGAGCCACAGGCCGACCGCATTCACTGTGCCTGCCACGGCGGCGTCTACGATCCCTATACCGGCGCCAATGTCAGCGGCCCGCCGCCCAAACCGCTCAAGCTCTTCAAAGTGGCTGTCATCGATGCCGGCGTGAATGTCTCTCGCGCGTAATAATTAGAGAACAATCTCGTTTTCTAAAAAGGAGCAACATCATGGCAGTTCTTGATCTCTTTAGTCTTAAAGGCAAAAACGCGCTGGTTACCGGGTCGGCACAGGGTCTTGGCGCGGGCATCGCCATCGCCTTCGCACAGGCAGGCGCAAATGTCACCCTGCATGGCTACGACAATGTTCTGGAATCGACCGTCGAGGAAATCAAAAAGACCGGCGTCAAGTACATTACACGCACCGGCGACGTCTGCGACAAAGCCGTCGGCAACAAACTCGTGGACGACACCGTCGAGGCCTTCGGAAGCATTGATATTTTAGTCAACAACGCCGGCACCATCCGCCGTGCTCCCGCCGCTGAACACTCTGAAGAGTTCTGGAACACGGTCATCAATACCAACCTCAACAGCGTCTTTTTCATCAGCCAGTACGCGGGCCGCAAGATGCTGGCGCAGGGCAGCGGCAAGATCATCAACATCGCATCTTTGCTGACCTTTCAGGGCGGCATTCTGGTTCCCGGTTATGCCGCGGCCAAAGGCGCAGTGGGGCAGTTGACCAAGGCGCTGGCCAATGAGTGGGCCGAAAAAGGCCTCAACGTAAACGCCATTGCGCCGGGCTATATGGCGACCGACAACACCGCGCCTCTGCGTGCAGATGCCGCTCGTTCCGCCGCGATTCTAACCCGCATTCCCGCCGGACGCTGGGGCCTGCCCTCGGATCTGGCCGGCGCTGCGGTCTTTCTGGCCTCAGAAGCAAGCTCCTATGTGAACGGCCACATTCTGGTCGTCGATGGCGGTTGGCTCTGCCGCTAGAGGTGAAGAGCAAAAAACCGTGTCTCCCAGGTCTCGATTTTGAAACCTGGGAGGCTCGCAAAACAGGAAGTGAACAAGCATGACTGCAAAGACGATTTACGATTGGGCCGATGAGCGCCTCGGCCTCTCTGAACTGGCCGCCTTTGCGCGCCACAAGACCGTCCCCGTCCACTCCCAGTCCTTCTGGTACTACTGGGGCGGTATCTCGCTCTTTCTCTTCCTCGTCCAGTGCTTCACCGGCGTGCTTCTTCTGGTCTACTTCCGCCCCGGCGCCGAGGCCTACGAGTCGGTCCGCCAGATCACCTTCGTCATGCACTTCGGCTGGCTCATCCGCTCGGCGCACGCATGGTCCGCCAGCCTGATGATCTTCTCCATCATGGTGCACATGTTCTCGGTGTACTTCATGAAGGCCTATCGCAAGCCCCGCGAACTCGGCTGGCTCAGCGGCATGGCGCTGCTTGGCATTGCTTCGGTCTTCGGCTTCTCCGGCTATCTGCTGCCCATGGACGAGTTGAGCTACTTCGCAACCAAGGTCGGGTTGCAGATTCCAGCGGCGATTCCCTTTGTCGGCGAGGCGATCGCCAGCATGTTGCGCGGCGGCCCCGATGTCAGTGAATTCACCGTGCAGCGCTTCTTCGCTCTCCATGTTGTGGTGCTCCCTGCCATCTTTCTTCCCCTTCTCGGATTTCACTTGTGGCTGGTCCAGCGCCACGGCAACGCCGCGCCGCCCAGCGTAGAGGCCCTGCCGCCCGAACAACGCAAGTCCATGCCATTCATGCCCAACTTCCTGCGCAAGGATCTGGCCATGTGGCTCATCTCGCTCAACATTCTCGCCCTGCTGGCCTCGGTCTTTCCCTGGTCGCTCGGCAAGCCATATGACGCCCTCGCGCCCGCCCCCGTCGGCATTCATCCCGAGTGGTACTTCATGAGCCCCTTCGAGATGCTGAAGCTTTTGGGCATGGTCAAGTGGCTGCAGGGCGAGCCCGGCGAGATTGTTGGCATTCTGCTCTTCACGCTTGGCATCACGCTCTGGGTCCTGATCCCCTTTTACGACAACACAAAGGACTCCGGCCATCGCGCCCGCGCCGCGCACTACTTCGGCTTGATTGCAGTGATTTTGCTGCTGACCACCACCATCATCGGTTACTGGACGATTCGGTAAGGCAGCTTCTAGCTACTAGCTTTTAGCTTTCAGCTTTTCTGCCAAGCAGATCGCACAAGCCTCAGCAGAATTGAGTTGGAGACAAGAGCTAACAGCTAGAAGCTAAGAGCTAGGAGCTAAACAGTGAACTATCCATTCTGGGACATTCCATTTCTCGGCTCGGGCTGGGTGATCGGCATCATCGCCATCTTCCACGTCATGATCTCGCAGTTCGCCGTCGGCGGCGGCCTTTATCTACCGATGGCCGAGCGTAAAGCTCTGCGCATGCCCGAGAGCCCGCTGCGCACAGCTTGGCTCAATCAACTGGCCAGCCATTCTAAATTCTTCTTGGTCCTCACCGCCGTCTTCGGCACCGTCAGCGGCGTGGGCATCTGGTTCGCCATCGGTCTCACGCACCCCGAGGCCACAAGCACGCTGATTCACAACTTCGTCTTCGGCTGGGCCATGGAGTGGGTCTTCTTCCTCGTTGAACTCACAACCATCGCCGTCTACTACTCCACCTGGGGCCGCATCGACGAGAAGCTGCACCTCAAAGTGGGATGGGTCTATGCCGTCGCCTCCGCCTTCACGCTTATCATCATCAACGGCATTCTCACCTTCATGCTCACGCCAGGCGACACCTGGCTCGCCGTTGCGGGAACCGGCCAAGAAGCAAGCAAGTTCTGGTACGCCTTCTTCAATCCCACTTACTGGCCAAGCCTCTTCCTGCGCACCTGCGTCTGCTGTTCGTTGGCCGGCATCTGGGCGCTCATCACCGCCAGCCGCATCGACGGCGACAAAGATCCCGAACTTAAGACCACCATGGTCAAGTGGAGCGTCCGCTGGCTCGTGCCGTCTTTCGTGGCCATGCCCTTCCTGATGATCTGGTATTACATGATGGTTCCGGCCTCGCAGCAGGCGCTACTGTCGCTCGGCATTGACACCATCAACGCCGGGACGTTTTCCGCGGTCACACGCATGGCTCTGGTCATCATCGTCACATCGGCCTCCATCGTTTGGGTCGCCTACTTCCTCGCCTATCGCAACCCAATCGACTTCAACCTCTCGCACGCCATGAGCGTGCTTCTGCTGGCTCTCATCGCCACCGGAGCCGGCGAGTACTCCCGCGAGATGTTGCGCAAGCCCTACGTTATCGGCCACTGGATGTACTCGAATGGCGTCCGCGTTCCTTACGTTGCGCGCATCAACCAGGAAGGCTATTTGGCCCACTCCAACTGGGTCTGGAGTGACTCGAATTCGAGCTACTCCCGCGGCGAAGCCATCTTCCGCGGCGAGTGCGGTTCCTGCCACACACTCACCGGCTATCGTCCGCTTAAGTCCCTGCTCGCCGGCCGCGATCGCGCCAACATCGGCAACTTCGTCATCATGCTCCACGACTACAAGCCCGACTCGCCCTATATCCGCTTCATGCCGCCGATGACCGGCACCAAACAGGACATCGTCGACCTGACCGACTATCTCAACGCCCAGGTCAACCCGCCAGCAAATAAGAATCCGTTGACCGCAAGCAAATAGTTCGTCGCTTGAATCCTGAATAAAGAGAAGAAGCCCCAAATCTCACTTGAGATTTGGGGCTTCCCCATTTTGCATGGATCGTCAACTTGTAACACTAACTAAGTTGAAGAATGAACTTGCAATGCTCCCCGGTGCGCCGCGGTGACCCTGCCACCTTCACAGACACCGGCTTTCCGTGGACGGTTTCAAAGAGCGTTTGGTTGTTGGAGGCCGAGCAATCGCAGTAAGGATCGTTGGGATTGACCGGGCGCTGAGGATTCCAGCCGCAGACGCACTTGTCTACCGGATAGATCAACGTGATCGTATTTCCTTCGCGACGGCAATTTTCGGCGCCGACGACCTTTCCCATCAACTCGACCAGCTTGTCCATGCTGCCTTGGCTCTCTGCCAGCATCTTCTGCCGGAAATCCAGATTGCGGCAGCAGGCGCGACCCCGCTCCCGCATCAATTTGTGCAGCGCATCCCGGTCAAGAGTTGCATCTTCTGCCTTGAGGAAGTCGGAAAGGAACTGGCGCACGGCGCCGGCGTCCGACTTGCAGCTTCCATCTTCGCATCTTCCAGTTTTTTCAGTTTTCGTTTCAGCGGCGCTGAAACAACAAGGCAGGGTAGCGCCTGCCACGACAAGGCCTTTCAGGAACGACTTTCTGTCCATGGCCGAGGATTATAGCAGCGGAACTCTGGCGCTTGCAGTGAACCATTGTGCAGGAAGCGAAAGGGAATTGCCGATCGAGAGGACTCTACTTCTCCCTCGCCACCACAAAATCCGGAACCCAGAGCAGCGCGCGCTTATACTCGGAATCGGCGATCGGAGCCAGCGCTTGTCGGCTCTGCTCGGCATAGCGGTCGGCAACGTTCATCGCATATTCGATTGATCCGTTGCGCACGAGAATCTGCTGGATTCGCTCGCGGCTCACATTCTCAAAGCTGCGATCATCGAGCACGCGCTGGATGGCTTTGCGGTCGGCGGCCGTGCCGTGGTCGATCGAGTGAATCACAGATAGCGTAGCCTTGCCTTCGCGCAGGTCGCTCGCCACAGGCTTGCCAAGCACCTCTTCGGTAGCCGTCAGGTCCAGCACATCATCGACAATCTGGAAGGCCAAACCGACAGCCCGTCCATAAGCGGCTAGGCTCGACTCCTGACTATCCGTCGCATCGGCCAGCACAGCGCCTAGGCGCATCGAAACCGAAAAAAGGCACGCAGTCTTGCGATAGATCAGGTCGTAGTATTCAGCCTCTGAGACAGCTCGCCCCAACTTTTGAATCTGCAGCAGCTCGCCCTCGACCATCTGCTGAGTCATCTCGATCAGCAGGTCGAGAATGCGCAGATTCCTCTCCTTGAGGGCCTCGCGGAAGGCTTGCATATAGAGCCAGTCGCCCACCAGTACGCACTTCTCGTTGCCCCATGTGGTGTTGGCCGAGGGGCGTCCGCGCCGCACGTTGGCGCCGTCGATAATGTCGTCATGCACCAGCGTTGCGGCATGCACCATCTCGACCACCGCGCCAAGCCGTATGGCACCCGGACCTGAGAAGTCCAGTGAATGCGAGGCCAGCAGCAGCAGCGTGGGCCGAATGCGTTTGCCTCCGCCCCCGCGCAGATATTCAGCGATCTCTGTGATGGTGCTGACGCCAGATGCCGCGTCCCGGCCCAACTCTTGTTCGATCGCTACCAGGTCGTCCCGCAGCAGATCGAAGACCTCTTTTGCCGTTGCTATCGCTAGTGTGCTCAAGGCTCTCCGGTTCGCACCAATCAGGGTTGAATTACGTTTTTGTTGGCTTTCACAAAATCAATTAGCTTGCCCCCGATATTCTCGACTCCTGCCTCGTAATACATCTGATCACATTCATTAAGCTTCCCGTCCCGGGCTTCATTTTCCGATTCGAAAATGGATTCAAGAGTCTCAGGAGATAGATCCTGTGTGCCAAGCGTGTCGATTGCCTGCTTCGTAATTTTTGCCGTCTCTGGACATCCAATGCACAACAGAGAATCCACGATGATCGGGGCATATTCGCCTGAAGAGTTTGTGAAAAACTGGCTATAACCCCCGTTATTCACTTCGCGTTCAAGCGCTTCAATGGCGAGTACTATCCGCTCTTCTTTAGATAAATTTTGGTCGCCAACTCGATCTGATTTCTGTTGGATAGCCATCTCAATCGCGAATAGAAAATCGAGATCATTGCCGTTTGCAATGGCAAGCAATTCATCGACGGACTTTCCTGAGCATGCCTTAAGTTTTTTGTTGTACTCATCCATTATTTCTTGATAACCCATGCGGCATTCCTTTGTCAGTTAGTCCGGTAGTTGGTGAACTGCAACTCGACGCCGAGTTCCTTGCCGCGCAACAGGGCAATAATCCCTTGCAACTCGTCGCGGTCCTTGCTCGATATCCTCACGGTGTCGCCCTGGATGCTGGCCTGTGCCTTCTTCTTCGAGTCCTTGACCAGCTTGACGATTTCCTTGGCTTTCTCGATGGGGATGCCCTGCTGCAGGCTGATCTTCTGGCGCACGCTCTTGCCCAGTGCCGGCTCCAGCTTGCCATAGGTCAGGTTCTTCAGCGAGACGCCGCGCTTGACCAGTTTCTGCCCAAGAATCTCCTTCACAGCCTCCAGGTGGTACTCGCCATCCGAGGCCAGTTGGATCTCCTTGTCGCCCTCGCCCAGCGTGATCTCCGAGTGGGAGTCCTTCAGGTCAAAGCGCTGGCGAATCTCTTTCAACGCCTGGTCGATTGCGTTGCGAACCTCTTGAATCTCAACCTTGCTGACAATGTCGAATGAATTTTCCTGAGCCATATCTCTTGTACCCTCAACCAAAAGGGCTGCTGCATGCAATGCCCTTTAACAGTTTCCCACGCCAGAGCCAAGACGAAACAGCCGTTGGAAGTTTTTCGTCGTCGCAGAAGCGATTTCTTGGTCTTCCACCTGCAAAACTTCAGCCAGAACCTTGGCCGTCTGCGCCACCCAGGCGGGCTCGTTCCGCTTCCCGCGATTGGGCATCGGCGCCAGCCATGGCGCATCCGTCTCCACCAGCAGCCCGTCCAGCGGCAGTCGCGCAGCCACGTCGCGCATTGGCTGAGCCTTGGGATAGGTTAGATTCCCGGCAAACGAAATTAAAAATCCCAGATCGAGCGACCGCCGAGCCTGCTCCCAGCCGCCGCCAAAGCAGTGCATCACGCCGCCAAGGCCGGTCGCCCGCCAGTGCGTCTCCAGAATCTCAAAGAGGTCATCCCAGGCGTCCGTTTGCCCATCTTTTGGCCGGCAATGAATCAGAATCGGCCGCCTCCGCGCGGCTGCAATCTCCAGTTGGCGAATCAGTCCTTCACGCTGGACCGGATGCGGCGCGCCCTCGTGGTAGTAGTCCAAGCCGATCTCGCCGCATCCGATCACCTCAGGCTCAGCCAGCAAACCATCCAACTTGGCCAGTACCGCGTCGTCGATCTCAGTCGTATTGTGTGGATAAACGCCAGCGCTGGCATAGAGCTTCGGAATCCCCGCCCGTCCATTGAACTCGCGGCAAATCGCCAGCGCCCCATCCATCCCGCCAGCCTGTTCGCCAATGCCAATAGCCAGCACGGTCCCAACCCCGGCTTCCCATGCGCGCCGCAGCATCGCCTCGCGGTCCTCCGCGTAGCGCTCACTATCCAGATGCGCGTGAGAATCGATCAGCAATGGAGCCTCCAAAAATCCCATGGGAGTACGGAATCGCGGCTGTAATGTTGCAGCGAGATCCAGGACTCTATTTTAGGACAATCGAAGGCAACTGCCTTGACCTCTATTGAACGAGAACGACACTGGCAGTCTCATCCGGCCGGGAGGGAAAATAGAATACCCGAACCTTGGTGCCAGCCGGCTGAATAAACCGCGCCTTTGTGCCATCTGGCTGAGCGATGTGAGCAAGCCGCAAATCGTAAATGACCTTGAATTTCCGGATCTGATTGCTTTCAGGGATGGCAAGAACAAGGGTCTGGAACCTCCAGCTTTGGACCACGCCGTCCACGCTCACGGAACGCTCCAATCTCTCCCTCTTAAGCTTTTCAATATCCTTTATTTCTGGAGAAAAGGCGGTGATTGTTGAACTCCATTGATTTTCCTCCCGCCAATGAGCCTTTGTTTTACCGAGGATGATATAGTTTTCGCCGGCCTTTGCATCGATCTCCAACACCTGGTCATTTTGGGAATAACCAACTGTGTCCTCATAACTCACCGCAACGACATGTTTACCTGGAAGAACCTCAATCGCCTTCCAAAAATGATAATCATGGGACGTGCTGATCTTGGAGCCGTCAACTTCATCAAAGTACACTTCCCCGAGTGTTGGATTATTGCCCACCCATATCCAAGCCACATCGGCGCGGGGCTTGGCTTCGCCATCATAAAACTGTCCGACATAATGCGGGAGTGAAAATACCGGTTGTGCGCAAAGAAAAATCAGAAAGAACAAGGGGAGGTATCGTTTCATCGTGCGGCTCCTGGAAAATCCGGATAGTCAGTAGATGGCCCAAAAAGCTCGCACCCATTCTATGTCGTGTGTGTCTTGCATAGCAATAAAAATAGATAGGAAGCTACAAACAGAAAGGGTCGAGCTAACTAGCTCGACCCTTTCATGAATAAGTGAACACGCAACCAGCCAGAGAAGTATTTGATCCGACTTACTTCAACCGCGCACCCAGCGGAACCTCTTCCAGGAATCCAGCCAGCACCGGCGCACCATCTTCCAACGAAGCCGCCAGCAACATGCCGTTCGACTCCAGGCCGCGCATTTTGCGAGGGGCGAGATTGGCCACGATCACGATCTTGCGTCCAATCAACTTTTCCGGCTCGTAGTACTGCGCGATGCCGGCCAGGATCTGCCTCTTCTCATAGCCTAGATCGACCTCCAGCCGCAGCAGTTTGTCGGCCTTGGGCACGCGCTCTGCCACCAGGATCTGCGCCACGCGCAGTTCCACCTTGATCACATCGTCGATGCTGATCTTTTGCGGTTCCTCCGTAACTTGTGGCGCTGCTGGCGCCTGAACAGCGGGTGCAACGGAGGTAGAGGCCGGAGCTGCAGCGGACGGAAGCGGGGCAGAAGTTACTGGAGCAGCGGGAGCCTTCACTTCAACCGGCTTTGCCGCAGTCTCGGCAGTTTTCTGCGGTTCGACAGGTTGTTTTGCAGCCACTTCGCCTGAGGCGGCCTCAATGACCGTCTTGCTGTTCATCTCTTCGATATTTTGCATACGTTCCACTGCATCCTTTTCAGCGCGGGGAAACAGCGGCGCAGGCTCGCCAAACTTCGTCCCGGCCCGCAATCCTCCCCACGAAATTTCAGTCAAAAATGATTGTTTTGCCGCATCGGCAATCTCGCCCTGCCCAAGCTGCAGCCAGACCTTCGCGGCCGACTCCGGCAGGATGGGATAAACCAGCGCTGTAATAATCCGAATGGCCTCGGCAGCCGTAGCCAGCACGCGAGCTTGCAACGCAACATGCTCGCCCTCGCTGCGATCCGCCGGACGCTTCCACGGCGCATTGGCCGTCAGGTAGCCGTCGGTCTCCGCAACCAGAGTCCACAGCCCTTTGAGCGCCTCAGAGAAGTTCATCTCGTCAAACGCCGGCCCAAAGGCCGCGATGGCGCTCACCGCACTCTCGCGCAGTGCAGCTTCGGCGGCAGTTTCCGCGCCCGCCTCAGGCACAATCCCGCCAAAGTACTTGTGCACCATGTTGACCACGCGGCTCACCAGATTGCCGTAGCCGTTGGCCAGATCGCCGTTATAGCGTTGCACCAATGCATCAAACGAAAAGCTGCCATCCTGCCCAAAGGGAATCTCGCGCAGCAGGAAATACCTCAAAGCATCGGAGCCTAAAACCGTGTGAACAGTCTCCGCTCGCACAATGTTCCCGCGCGACTTTGACATCTTCCCCTGGTCAAAGAGCAGCCATCCGTTGGCCCGTACCGAGCGCGGCAACTCAATCCCTGCAGCCATCAAAAACGCCGGCCAATAGACGCAGTGGAACCGGCTGATCTCCTTGCCGATCAGGTGCATATCCGCCGGCCAGAACTTTTGGAAGCGCTCCTGATCCGCCGGATCGTCTGACCCATAACCCAACGCAGTGATGTAGTTGGCCAGCGCGTCGAGCCACACATAAATCACATGCTTCTCATCGCCGGGAACCGGAATCCCCCACGAAAAACTCGTCCGGCTTACGGACAGATCCTTCAGCCCGCCGCGGACAAAGGAAACGACCTCGCGCCGCGTCGACTCCGGCCCCATGAACTCCGGATTCGCCTCATAGAACTCCAGCAGCTTGCGCTCAAAGGCCGAGAGCTTAAAGAAATAATTCTCTTCGCTGACGGTCTCGGTAATCCGCCCGCAGTCCGGGCAAGGCGTCCCCGGAGGCCCATCCACATACAGCTCATCCGAGACGCAATACTGCCCGGTATACGAACCCTTGTAGATGAAGCCCTTGTCGCGCAGCGCGGCAAACAGCTTCTGCGTGCCGCGTTTGTGCCGCGTCTCCGTCGTGCGGATGAAGTCGTCGTAGCTCAGGCCAAGCTGGTCCCACAGCCCGCGAAACTCGCCGGAGATCGCCGTCGCAAACTCCTGCGGCGTGCGTCCGGCCAGAGCCGCAGACCGTTCGATCTTCTGTCCGTGCTCGTCCGTGCCGGTGAGGAACCAGGTGTCGATGCCCAGCGCCCGCTTCCTGCGTGCAATCGCATCGCAGACGATGGTCGAGTAGGCGTGGCCCAGATGCGGCCGCGCATTCACGTAGTAGATGGGCGTGGTGAGATAAAAACGCGATGGCGTGGTAGTTTGAGTAGTCATGGGCGAAGTGTTCTCGCCGCGCGCCGTTGCACTCGGCAACATCGCGCGCGGCGGACACCTTCTATCTTACGGTATCGAGCAGTGGTTGCCTGCGCCGTGCTCAGTTGAGGCGGCTGGCGTATCCGGCAGGCAGCTCGCTCGGGGAGCAGGCAATTACGCTTTCGTCGTCCGGCGCGCAATCCTCCACAAAGGTGATGGTAGAGAACTCGTCGAGCACCAGCTTGGGATAAGTAGGTCCGGCGTCGCGGTAGGCACGCATTTCCTCTAGATGGTCGTTTTGGAAGCAGACAGTCTTGCCGGGGTCGTTCACGATCCAGTTGGGAAAGAAGACGACGCCGTGCGTCGTGCGCGAGGCCAACATGAAGGTCAGGCTGACGGCGGTTCCCGTTGGCTCGTCCCAGGAGACCTTATAGATTTGCTCGGCCAGCCGCGCGATATGCGCCTTCTGGTCGCGCACCCAGCGCCCCCCCACCAGGCCGGAATGGATGCGGTAATCCACCGTGGTGGCATTCTTGATATAGATCTCGTATTGCCAGCCGTTGTCGTAGGTGTAGATCAGGTGCTTGCCCACAAAAGCCGTCAGCTCCTCGGGCCTGGTCGATTCGAAACTCTCCAACTCGCTCAGGGTGTTGCCCTCCCATACCCCATTGTAAGCAAGACGGCTGTATTCACAGTCGCGATTCCGAGCAAGTGAAAGCGCGAACCTCAATCGATTTCCGCTACCCAGCCGCAAATCCGTCCAGAGCGTGGCCCTGTTAGAATAACCCTTGAAAATCAAGGATTTTTGAGGCATACCGACGTGGTTCTTGAATTGCAAAAACGGCTTGGCGACCATCTTCGCGCGGTTCTGGCGGAAAAGTATAACCTTCAACTCGATACGATTCCCCTCGAGATTCCGCCCGATCTGAAGTTTGGCGAACTGGCCACGCCCATTGCCTTCGAGCTGGCCCGCAAGCTGCGTAAAGCCCCCAAGATCATTGCGCAGGAGATCGTCGCCGCGCTGGGCCATCTCGATGGCTTTTCATCTTTTGATGTAGCCGGAGCTGGTTACATCAACGCACGGCTCGACCGCACAGCCGGCGTGCGCAAGCTGGCAAGCGCCGAAGCCGGGCCGCAGGCTGCCACGGGCATTCATTCTCTCGTTGAGCACACCAGCATCAATCCCAACAAAGCAGCGCACGTCGGCCACCTGCGCAATGCGATTCTTGGCGATACATTCGTTCGCCTGCTGCGCGCCGCCGGGCAAAAGGTGGACGTGCAAAACTACATCGACAACACCGGCGTGCAAGTGGCTGATGTGGTCGTCGGATTTCTGCATCTGGAAGGCAAGTCGCTGGGCGACGCACGCCAACTACTTGACGAGTTGAAGCAAAAGGGGCAGCGCATCGATTACTACTGCTGGGATCTCTATGCGAAGACTTCGCAGTGGTACACCAGTGGAACGGATCAGGAGAATGAAGCGCGGAAAAAGTTGCGCTACGCCACTCTGCACGAGATCGAGCACGGCGGCAATGAGACCGCCGATGTGGCCGAGCTGATCTCGACCGCGGTTCTGCGGCGGCATCTTGAAACCATGCTGCGGCTGGACATCGAGTACGATTTCCTGCCCCGCGAGAGCGAGATCCTGCACTTGAAGTTCTGGGAAGCAGCCTTCGATCAGCTCAAGCAGACCGGTGTGCTTTACTTCGAGAACGAGGGCAAGAACAAGGGTTGCTGGGTGATGACGCGGCCCGGCGCGGAAGTCACTGAAGGCGAGACCAATGAAGACGCCAAAGTGATCGTGCGCTCGAATGGCACGGTAACTTATGTCGGCAAAGACATCGCGTATCACTTATGGAAGTTCGGCCTGCTGGGTAAGGATTTTGGATACAAGCCATTCTTCACTTATCCGAAGCACGAGTGCTGGATCTCTGCCGAACAGGGAGACGAGCCGCATCCGCAATTCGGCGGGGCCCAGGCCATTTACAACGTCATCGATGCGCGTCAGAGCGATCCGCAGTCCAACGTCATTCAGGCCTTGCGCGGAATGGGATACACCGATCAGGCCAATCGCTACACGCACTTCAGCTATGAGATGGTCGCGCTGACACCGCGCTGCGCGGTCGAGTTAGGCTACGACGTATCTGAGGAAGACTTGGCGCGGCCTTACATTGAGGTCAGCGGTCGCAAGGGCTTCGGCGTCAAGGCAGATGACTTGATTGACAAGCTCATCGCCGCTACCCGCGCCGAGGTGGATGCGCGCCAGACTGGTGGCGCCGATGCCGAGAGCGGCCGCCAGCGCATTGCCGAACAGATTGCGATTGGCGCGTTGCGCTATTTCATGCTCAAGTTCACGCGCAACTCGGTGATCGCATTCGACTTCAAAGATGCGCTGAGCTTTGAGGGTGAGACCGGACCTTACATTCAATATGCCGTCGTGCGTGCGCGCAATATCTTCCGTAAGTCGGAGACGACTCCGGAGGCTGTGTTGGCAGAATTTGCAGAGTTACCCGAGTTAGAGACCTATCTTCAGGACGAAGATATCTGGTCGCTCTGGCTCCGCGCCGCGCGCCGCACGATTGTGCTGGAACAGTGCATTACAACCTCTGAGCCGGCCCATCTGGCTAAACATGCCTTCCAGTTAGCGCAGGAGTTCAATAACTTTTACCACAAGCATCACATCCTCAGCGAAGAAGATCCTGCGCGCAAGACCTTTCTGCTGGCGACGGCGGCGGTTGCCCTGCGCGAGTTGGTACTGGCACTCAGTTGGCTGGGGATCGAGAGCCCGGAGGCGATGTAACTTTGAAGTCCGGAGTTTGATCGTCTCCCACCCTGGCCGCAAAAACAAAGACGATCACCCTGCGGAATATGACCTGTCCGTGGGGACCACGATGCGGCAACGATGGGGCACCCACACAGTATTTAGTTGCCGAATCAACATATGCGGCAACTACGGAGACTGGATGCCAACGGGGCCAGCCTGTTTTTGTAGCTGCGTCAGATGGTTCAGATCATGGCCGGCTAAGGTCTCGACAAGGGTTAAAAAGGTCATCGCTCCCCGCTCGGGGTGAGTAACCGGCCTGGTAGCAGCAGCGGGCAGAGCCGCGCTGATCAGCAGCAGGTTCCACGCGCGAAAAGCTGAGAAGGCAGCGAAAGCCTGCTCTGCGGTAATGCCAGGATACGTCGCCGCCCATTTCTCCTGATCGAAGGGCTGGATGGTCGGCGCATCTTCGGCCAGAGTCTGGCGCAAACGACCCGCGAACTCCAATTCGCAGTCCGCCAAATGACAAATAATCTCCGCAGCGCTCCATTTGCCGGGAGCGGGCGGGATCACGGCCTTGCTTGCGCCCATGGCCTCAAGATACCGAGCGATCTCAGGAACTGTAGAGGCCAGGATGGTCTGCAAAGGCCGGCCATCCAGATAGCGCGCGTAGGGGTTGAGTTCCATCGTCGAATTGACCTCCATAGTGATTGGATCGCTAATGAATACACTTGTTTCCAAGTATTCTGTTCCCTGTTTTTACAGGTACTCCCGCACCATGCGCTGCCAGGTGGGCCAGTCGTGGGAGTTCTCGGCCTCCCAGACGTGAAGCTGGTGGGGAATGCCCTTTTCGTTCATGATCCCATCGAGAATCTGGTTCTGGCGGAGGCACTGGTCGTCCCGGCCTGTGGCCAGCACATAGCGGTTCTGGCGAAAGCGTTCGAGGAACCATGGGTCACTGAGGTTGGGCAGATAGTGCGTCGGCAGGTTGTAGTAGCAGTCCTGGTCGTAGTAGCCGTAAAGAAAACTTGAAAGGTCAAAGGCGCCTGAGAGCGAGACGAAGCCGGAAAAGATTTCCGGGTGGCGCAGTGCCATATTCACGGCGTGATAGCCCCCGAAGCTGCAACCGAGCGCGATCAAGCGCGGGTCAGGGTTGCGCTGCCGGATCAGCGGGACCAGTTCACCAATGATGCTCTCTTCATAGCGCATCTGGCGTGCGACGCGCCAACGGGCAGCCACCTTGCGGTTGTACCAGCTCTCGGCATCGACCGAATCCACGCAGAAGAGTTGCAACTGGTCGCAGTCGATCTTGTCCGCGAGAGCGCCGACCATGCCCCGGTCTTCAAAGTCGTAGAAACGCCCACAGGAGGTGGGAAAGACCACGACCGGCAGCCCTGCGTGGCCAAAGATGAGCATTTCCATCTCCCGGCCCAGGCGGCTGGAATACCTTTTGTGATACTCACGATTCATGGTCAGTACGCGTCTCCGCGGCGGGCAACAAAAAAACCGGCTCGTGTTCATGGTACAGCCCTAGAGAGAAGCCGCG
>Ga0302322_100002069_pt1 | contig 16802 bp, 17 predicted proteins | sample Fen_T0_2_FD_203757 | JGI IMG/M metagenome (GOLD analysis project Ga0302322, IMG submission 203757) | Peat permafrost microbial communities from Stordalen Mire near Abisko, Sweden - Fen_T0_2 | ecosystem: Environmental > Terrestrial > Soil > Wetlands > Permafrost | place: Sweden: Abisko... | reverse complement strand
GCCGATCGCCCCGAGCCGATCGACGACGCCGGCTTCTTCGACCTCACCGAGCTCGACATGGTGAGCGACCTGCGCCGACAGACGATCGTCACGCTCGAGGCCATGGGCATTCCCGTGGAGTACAGCTTCCACGAACTCGGCCCCAGCCAGCACGAGATCGACCTCCGCTACACCGACGCGCTCTCGATGGCCGACAACGTGATGACGTTCCGCCAGGTCGTGAAGCAGGTCGCCGCCGATCTCGGCGTCTACGCCACGTTCATGCCCAAGCCCATCGAGGGCGCGTTCGGGTCCGGCATGCACACCCACCTGTCGCTGTTCGAGGGCGACGTCAACGCGTTCCACGACCCGGGCGACGAGCACGGTCTCTCGAAGGTCGGACGGTCGTTCATCGCCGGGCTGCTCTACCACGCACGCGAGATCACCGCGGTCACCAACCAGACGGTGAACTCCTACAAGCGTCTGATCGCCGGTTACGAGGCGCCCGTGCACATCTGCTGGGCGCGCAACAACCAGTCGGCGCTGGTGCGGGTGCCCACCCCGAAGCGGGGCAAGGAGAGCTCCACCCGCATCGAGTTCCGCTCCCCCGACCCGGCGTGCAACCCGTACCTCGCGTTCTCGGTGATGCTCGCCGCGGGGCTCAAGGGCGTCGAAGAGGGCTACGACCTACCGGCCGAGGCCACCAACAACATCTACGAGATGACGCCCGAGGAGCGCGCGGCCGAGGGCATCGGCTCGCTGCCCCAGAGTCTCACCGAGGCCATCGCAGTCATGGAAGACTCGGAACTCGTGGCCGACGCGCTGGGTGAGCACGTGTTCGACTACTTCATCCGCAACAAGCGGCAGGAGTGGCTCGACTACAAGGCGCACGTGTCGCCGTGGGAACTCGACCGCTACCTGGGATCACTCTGACATGGGCGAACCGGAACCGCTGCTGGTCTTCCCCGATCCGCCGCCACCGCTGCTCGCGCAGACGCTCGACCTCGCGGGATACCCGTGGAAGGCGGTCGGCAACGCGTCGATCGCAACCCAGGCCGAGCCGCCCGACGGCTGGGCCGGCGCAGTCGTGTGCGCCGACGAAGACCCGGAAGGCGCGTTCGGCATCTGTCGCGCGCTGCGCAAGCGCGACAGCACGCTCGAGCCGGTGTTGCTCCTCGTGTCCGGCGCGCAGCTCTCCGAGCTCGAGATGCGCGAAGACCTCTTCGACGACTTCTGCCTCGCTCCGTTCCACCAGAAGGAGCTCGAGGCGCGGCTGCGTCACCTCTTCTGGCGCACGGGGCGCGGCTCGCGTCCGGAGATCGTCGAATACGGGGAACTGGTGCTCAACCTCGAGACCTACCAGGCCGCGCTCGCGGGTCGTCCGCTCGACCTCACCTACATGGAGTACGAGCTGCTCAAGTTCTTCGCGACGCACCCGAGCAAGGTGTTCACGCGCGAGCAGCTGCTCTCACGGGTGTGGGGCTACGAGTACTACGGCGGTGCGCGCACCGTCGACGTGCACGTGCGCCGCCTGCGGGCGAAGCTCGGCGAGGAGCACGCCAACCTGATCCAGACGGTGCGCTCGGTGGGCTACCGCTTCGGGTCCACCCGGTTCGCGCCGCCCACCAATTCGTAAGCGGGCTCGGCGCCGCACGGGGCTCAGCCCTCGGTCGCGGGCTCCGCGGCGCGGTGCTCGGCATCGTCGCCGAGCACGAAGCTCATGAGTGCGCTCCACGCGGCCCCGCCGAGCATCACGCCGATCGGCACGATGAGCAGCAGGACCACGACCATCACGATTCCGCCGGCAACCATGAGCGGAGCGTAGCGCGAGCGCGAAGCGTGGAAAAGGTGGCGTAGCGCGAGCGCTATCGGCGGAGCGCGCTCGCGGCCCGGGCTGCGTGGGCGGGGAAGCTGCTCGGCCGTGCACCCTCCGCCACCGTGACCGCGTTCCACGTGGCCGCGGCGACCGCGGCGAACACGGCGTCGGACGCACCGGCGAGCGGCGCGCCCGCGTCATCGACGATCTCCACGTGGACCGGCGGCACGTCCTTCGCGCGGAGGATGCCGAACGACCGGATCGTGAGGTCGTGCACCTCACCGGTGTCGGGATCGACCGCGATGCCTTCGGTGAGCACCCACCCGAGCGCCATGTGCGCGGCGCCGATCGCGAACGACGCGAGCACCACTTCGTCGAGCGGGTCGCCCGCGGCGACGCGCACGTGCACCGACGCGACCGTTCCGGTCTCACTCATCGCGACGCGTGCGCCCGCGAGTGCACCACTGGGCGCGGCCACACAGGTGTCGAGCAACACCGACGCGGCGCGCGCGTCGCGCACGAGCGCGAGCCGGTCGGCCGCGACCGCGGCGAGCGCGCCCTCCACCAGCACCGCGCGTTCCGCCAGACCCACTGCGCGCAACGAGGCGGACGTGGGCGGGCCGGCAATGTCGACCTGCCGCCACGTTGCGCGCTCCTCGATGCGGTAGGGCCACACAGCCGGCGCGGTGAACGGCGCCGGGTCACCGGCGACCACGCCGTCGATCTCGACCGCCACGCCGTCGACCACGCCGTCGACCACGACTGCGGTCGCCGCGATCGGCGGTCGCTTCGGTCCGAGGCGGACCACGTCTTCACGGGCGAACACCGTGCGCACCGTCTGTCCGAGGCGGTCGGCAAGTTCGCGGGCGGCGGGTGCGACCGGCGAGGCGACCTTGCCGCCGAACGCGCCACCGTTGGCGAGCGGCGTCGCGGGCTCGCCACCGGGCACGCACCACGACGCGTCGGGTTCGAGATACGCGGGTTCCACCCACGAAGTCGCCAACGCCACGCCGGCGAAGGGCGCGACGGGCACCGGGAGCGGCGGGACCGCGTCGACCGTGGTGCGGCGCCCCTGCACCTTGCCGGCGAGTGCACGCGCCTCGAGCAGGGTCGGTGCGACGACCCAGTCGAGTCCCGCGGCAGGCTCCACGTCGGCGGTGGCACCGGGCGGGCACGGCACCGCCGCGAGTACGTCGCGCGGCGCGGTGTCGTCGGCGAAGCCACCGTGACCGAGCGGCACCTCGGTACCGACCCGCTGCGGTGCGCCCCCTTCGAGTGCGGCCCGGCGCGCCGCGGCCGCGAGGTCGCGCTCCTCAGTGGTGCCGGCAGCCGTCTCCCGCGCAGCGGTCTCCAGCGCAGCGGTCTCCCGCGCAGCGGTTTCCAGCGCGGCGGTCTCCAGCGCGTCGTACACCGTCTGCCAGCCGGTGCACCGGCAGAGGTGCGCCGCGAGGGCGCGGTCGAGTTGCACGCGTCCGGTCTTGTTCCGCGCCGCGAGCGCGGCGGCGCGCACGATGATCCCGGGCGTGCAGAAGCCGCACTGCGAGCCTCCGCACGCGAGGAGCGAATCAGCAAGTGGATCGCGCACGGCGGCGTCGAGGCCGTCGACCGTGGTCACGGTGCGCCCGGCAACGCGGGTTGCCGGAGTGACGCACGCGACCCGGGGCTCGCCGTCGACGAGCACCGTGCAGCAACCGCACTGACCCTGCGGCGCGCAGCCGTCTTTCACCGACGTGACCCCGAGCCGTTCGCGAAGGACCGACAGCAGCGACTCCCCGGGCGCGACGTCGATCTCGACCTGCTGCCCGTCGCAGGAGAACTGCACCCGATCCCAAGTTCCGCTCACGAGCGGGCAGGATAGGGGGATGACCCCCGCGCCCCTCTCTCAGCCGCATTCCCGGCGCGCGTTCCTGGGTACCGGCCTGACCATCGTCGGTGGCCTCGCCACCGCGCTGGCCCTACCCGGTACCGCCTTCGCCGCGCAGGACGAGACGAAGTACTTCCCCCTCGTTCTGTCGCCGTGGCTCTACGCGAACGCCGATCCCCAACGTACGGTGATCGCGCTGTCGCACAGCACGTCCAAGGGCATCCAGTACGCCAGCGGCCCCTCGGTGAAGATCCGCTTCCGCTCCCCCGACGGAACCTGGAGCCCGCTCGTACAGACCACCTATGACCGGGTGGGACTGCCCAAGGGCCGCGGCGTGTACGTCACCGACGCCACGTTCGCGACGCCCGGCGTGTGGAAGGCCGAAGCGCGGGCCGGTGGGCAGAAGATCCCCTTCTCGCTGCAGGTCAACGGCACCCCGGCCGGCCCGGTCGCCGGCGACATGGCACCGACCGCGGCGTCGCCGACCACCACCGACACCCTCGGCGTGAACCCGATCTGCACGCGTGACCCGCAATGTCCGCTGCACACGGAGTCGCTCTCCGCGGTGATCGGGCAGGGCAAACCGGTGGTGGTCCTGTTCGCGACGCCGGCGCGGTGCCAGTCGCAATACTGCGCGCCGGTGCTCGACGAATTCCTGCAGGTGAGCGAGCCGTACCGCGACCGCGCCCATTTCGTCCACGTCGAGATCTACAAGAGTGCGACCGGCACCACATTGGTCCCCACCGTCGACGCATGGCAGCTCCCGGGTGAGCCCACGATGTTCGGCATCGACACCGCGGGCGTGGTGCGCTCGCGTCTCGAGGGCGCATTCGGCGGCACCGAGATGCAGCAGGAGATCGACGCCCTGCTCAAGCCGTCGTCCGGCGGCTGACACGCCGCGCCGAGCCCCGAACGCGAACTTGCGCCGCTCACTCGGGATAATCCCAAGCTGGCGACGCAAGTTCGGAGAAGGTGTGCGGGGCTAGCTGAAGGACTGGCCGCAGCCGCAGCTGCGGGTGGCGTTGGGGTTCGAGATCGCGAACCCGGCGCCCTGGAGGCCGTCCTTGTAGTCGAGCGACGCGCCACCGAGGTGGGGGGCGCTCGCCGGGTCGATGACCACGGTGACGTCGCCCTGCGCGACCTTGACGTCGTCGGCGGCGATGTCGGTGTCGAAGAACATCTCGTAGCTGAAGCCCGAGCAGCCGCCGGGGCGCACGGCGACGCGCAGGAAGAGGTCGGGATTGCCCTCGGCCTCGATCAGGACCTTGACCTTGTCGGCCGCGGCATCGGTGAGAGTGAAGACGGTGCTGGAGTCCTGGACGCTGAACATCGGACCTCTCCGGGGGTTCTCGAGACGGCCTGTCGCGGCCGTGTCTCGGTGGACTGACGAATTTACCCGACCCCGACCTTCACATGGCAGGGTTCGGGGTCGTACAACGTGGCGAACTCGTGAATGCTTCCCCCGCCGACCGCGGAGACGACGCCTTCGCAGAGACCACGGTGGAGGTTGCAGACCAGTTCGGGATAGGCCTCCGCGAGCTCGCGGAAGGGGCAGTGCAGGAACTCGATGCGGGCATGGCCCGCCGGAGTGGCGCCCATCGGGGCGGCGGCGTCGCTGGCGGGCTCGAGCGAGGGCTCGAATCCGAGCCGACCGAGCTCGGACTCGAGCGCGCCGAGGCAATTGCTGGTGCGAGCGGCCGCGCCCCGCTCGGTGCCCCAGGCCCGCCCGGTGGCGGTGGCGTCGTCGGCGTCGGCGCCGACGCGCTCGGCCATGACCGCGAGCAGGCCGGCGAGCAGCGCGTGGGCGGGTGGGTCGAACCCGAGCCCGGGCGCGCCGGCGGCGAGGAAGTACAGGTGCTGGGGGCGACCGACGGTGCCCCGGTGCACGGCCTCGACGTCGACGAGGCCCGCCTCGCGGAGGCGGTCGAGGTGGAGCCGCACCGTGTTGGCATGGATCCCGAGGGACTCCGCGAGATCCTGCGCCGAGAGCGCGGCCGTGGACCGGGCCAGCTCCTGGTACATCGCATAGCGGGTGTCGTCGCCGAGGGCCTTGAGCACCTCGAGGCTGACGGCCTGACCCGTGGGGGAATTGTCGTGCACGGGACGACCGTAGCCCTTCCCGGCGACATTTTCAACAGGTAGGCTGTGTTTATCGACTCCCCGACCCCCGCCCATGTCCCGAACCGAGCCCCCACCACCGACGACGTGCGCGGGGTGCTCGGCGGCGTCATCGACCCCGAGCTCCACGCCTCGATCGTCGACCTCGGCATGGTCGACGACGTCCGGATCGCCGATGGGCCCGATGCGTGCCTGGTGACGGTCAAGGTCGTGCTCACCACTGCAGGCTGCCCGTTGCGCGCGCAGATCAAGCGCGACGTCGAGTCCAAGGTGCTCGGCCTGCCCGGCGTCACCAAGGTGAAGGTCGAGTACGGCGAGATGACGCAGGAGCAGAAGTCGGCGGCAATGCAACGCGCCCGCTTCAACGCACGCGAGTCCGCGGCGCCCACCGAGGTGCCGTCGACCACGAGGGTGCTCGCGGTCGCGAGCGGCAAGGGCGGCGTCGGCAAGTCTTCGGTCACCGTCAACCTCGCAGCTGCGCTCGCGGCGCGGGGGCTCACCGTCGGCGTGCTCGACGCCGACATCTGGGGCTTCAGCGTGCCGCGCATGCTCGGCATCGAGGGCCGCCTCGGCGGCGAAGGCGGCAAGATCACGCCGCACACGATCCCGGTGCGGTCCGCGGGCAGCGGACCCGACGGCACATTGAAGGTCGTGTCGATGGGCTTCCTCGTCGAGGACGAGGGCACCGCACTCATGTGGCGCGGCCTCATCCTGACCAAGGCCGTCGAGCAGTTCCTCACCGACGTGCGCTGGGGCCCGATGGATTATCTCCTCGTCGACATGCCCCCGGGCACCGGCGACGTGCAGATGGGTCTTGCACGCATGCTGCCGCAGGCCGAGATGCTCGTGGTCACCACCCCCGCGCTCGCGGCCCAGAAGGTCGCGGTGCGCGTTGCCGACATGGCCCGCCGCTCCTACATGAAGGTCGTGGGCGTGGTCGAGAACATGAGCGAGCTGGTGCTGCCCGACGGCAGCCGCCACATCGTGTTCGGTCAGGGCGGCGGCGCCGCACTGGCCTCCGAGGTCGACGCGCCGCTCGTCGCGAGCATCCCGCTGGAGGCTGCGGTCTCGGCCGGCGGCGACGAAGGCCGGCCGGTCGTGCTCACCAACCCCGACAGCGAAGCGGGCCGCGCGTTCACCGAACTCGCGACCCGCATCGTCGACGACCTCCTGCCCCCGATCGAGATGAGCGGGTGCAGCGCCCGGCTGCTCGATCTCGTCGAGCAACTCGGGCACTGACCCGCCCTCCTCGTACTCCTGCAGGCTCGCACTACTTCACGGTGAACTCGCCCTTCAGACCCCGGGTGGAGTCGTCGGTCGCCGGGTCGTCACCCTCGGTGCTCACGTAGCCGTAGTTGCCCGGCGTGAGCGTCTGCTGGAGGTAGCCGCTCGCCCCCGGCGCGATGGCCGACATCCCGCCGACGATCTTGCCCGGCGGGTCCCCGGCGGGGTTCTGCCCGGAGAAGGACGCGTCGTAGTACGACTTCGCGTCGTCGATCGTCTTGCCACTCTCGAGCTTGACGAGAGTGAAGCTGTGCGGCGTGGTTCCCGCGTTGGTGATCTTCAGCGACAGGTTGTGGCCCGGGTTCGAGAGCGGGAAGTCGATCCCGTCGTCCTTCAGGGTCACGGTCGCCTGGGTCGTCGGCGGCTTCGCGCTCGACTTCGGTCCCTTGACGTCGATCACCTTGATCATCCCGTGCGCAGCATGCGGCGTTCCGTCAGCTGCGCTGAGGAAGCACAGCAGGCCGTAGTGGCCGGGCGGCATCTGCGTCGAGGTGGTCGTCGCCTGCTTCGGGCCGATCAGCGTCGGACCGCCCGCGATGTTCCCGCCCACACCGACCGTCGAGTCGATGAGGGCGTCACCCGCGCTCTGGTCCGAGCTGGCAACCGCGGCTTTCAGCTGGGCGACGGTCACGCCGGGCTTCAACGCCAAGATGTCGAGCATGTGCACTTCGGTGCCCGCGTTCTTGAAGTTGATCGTCACCCAGCCCGCCGCCGGCTTGCCCTTGAGTTGGTACACGTATTCGCCGGCGGTGACGTTCAGCGAGTTGTCCGACGCCGCGCCGGTGGCCGGCGCCGCCGCGAGGCCGAACGCCCCGACCGCAGTGATCGCCACGAGCAACGCCATCGCACGACGGCGCAGGCCGTGCTCCGTTCGGTGGGTCATGCCCCTCCCTTTCTGTCCTGAGTACGTCATCGGTACTCAGAGGATCGGGGATCCGGGGCGCGGCTCCCAGCCTGTGGGCACGCACGCTGCGGGGGTGCCAGCACCCCGCGTTCACACCGTGGTGGCTACGACGCGAGCTTCCAGGCCGACTTCACCGACGCGCCGCTCACCTTGCCCGCGGCCTTCAGCTTCACCAGGTGCGCGTGCACCTGCCATCCGGCTGCCGCGATCAATTGCTCGGGGAGTTCCTGACCGCCGTAGAGCGTCTCGACGATGTCGGACACGCGCGCGGGGCCGCGCTTGAGCACGCCGAGGATCTGCTTCTCGCGCTCGTTGCGGTGCGCGACGTACTCCTGGATACGCACCTTCGGCTGGTCGATGACGTCGCCGTGACCGGGCGCGAGCCGCGAGAGCCGCAATTTCTCGATGCGTGCGAGTTGTTCGAGATACACGGCCATGTCGCCGCCGCGCGACGGGTTGATCACCGACCACGTGCCGCCGAGCACCATGTCGCCGGTGAACAGGAGGCGTTCTTCCTCCAAGAGGAAGCAGAGGTGGTTGGGCGCGTGACCCGGCGTGTGCAGCGCCTCGAGACCGAACTCCGTACCCTCGATCGTGTCGCCGTCGGCGAGGGCGCGGTCGATGCGGAGGTCGAAGTCCTTGTCGTGCTTCTTGCCGAACGCGAGCAGCTCCGCGCCGGTGGCCTTCACCAGACGCCTCGCACCCGGAGAGTGGTCGGGATGGGTGTGTGTCAGGACGACCCACCGCACCCGCTCCTTCATCGATGCGCCGACGATGGCGTCGATGTGGCCGGCGTCGTCGGGTCCGGGGTCGATGACCGCGACCTCGTCGATGCCGACGAGATAGGTGTTGGTGCCGGGGCCGGTGAAGGGCCCGGGATTCGGGGCCACGATCCGGCGCACCAACGGCGACACCGCGCTGGGCACCCCGGGGGTCAGGTCAGGCATCGACTCCACCCCTGAAGGTTCCGCCGGCCCTGAAGGTTCCGCCGGCCAGGGCCGGTGGCTCCGGTGTCGGTCACGCCGCGTGCCTGCACCTCCGTATTGTAGATGCGAATGACCGACCCCCGACGCGCCCTTCCCTCCGTCGAGCGCCTCGCGGCGTCCCTCGACGGGTTGCCGCGGGTGCTGCTCGTCGCCGTGGCCCGTGACGCGGTGGCCGCAGCACGCGCCCGGATCGACGCGGGCGACGAGGTCACCGCCGCCGAGGTCGCCGCCGATGCCGACGCGCGCGTGCGCCGCCTGCGGGACGCTCGTCTCCGACCCTTGGTGAACGCGACCGGCGTGATCCTGCACACCAATCTGGGCCGCGCGCCGCTCGGCGCCGACGCACTCGCCGACACGGTCGCGATCACCGGCGGGTACTCCAATCTCGAATACGACGCGGACGCGGGCGAGCGCGGCTCCCGCAACGCGCACGCGGCCTCGTTGCTCGCGGAGATGTGCGGGGCGGAGGCGGGCCTCGTCGTCAACAACGGGGCGGCCGCGGTGCTCCTGGCGCTGGCGGCCCTCGCACGCGGCCGTGAGGTCGTGGTGTCCCGCGGCGAGCTGGTCGAGATCGGCGGCGGCTTCCGCGTGCCGGAGATCATGAGCGAGTCGGGCTGCCGACTCGTGGAGGTGGGCACCACCAACCGCACCCGCGCGGCCGACTACGAAGGCGCGGTCGGGCCCGACACTGCGCTCGTGCTCAAGGTGCATGCGTCGAACTACCGGATGGTGGGCTTCACCGAGGCCACACCCGTCGAGGAGCTCACCCACCTCGGCGTGCCGGTGATGGTCGACGCCGGATCCGGCCTGCTCGACGAGCAGACCCCGTGGCTCGCGGCGCGCCCCGCGTGGCTGCGCGACGAGCCCGGCATCCGCCAGGCGGTCGCGGCGGGTGCGGGGCTCGTCACCTTCTCCGGCGACAAGCTGCTCGGTGGCCCGCAGGCCGGGATCATCGTGGGACGCGCCGATCTCGTGGCCACCGTCGCGCGCCACCCACTGGCGCGCGCGATGCGAGCGGGGAAGCTCACGCTCGCCGCGTTGCAGTCCGTCGCGCTCACGTACCTGCGCGGCGACGGCGCCGCGATTCCGCTGTGGCGCATGGCCGCCACCCCCGTCGACGAGCTGCGCGTGCGCGCCGAGGCGATTGCGGCGGCAGTTCCGGGCGCGAAGGTCCTCGACACGGATGCGGTCGCGGGCGGCGGATCGCTGCCCGGCCTCACCATCCCGTCGGTCGGGGTCGGCATCGAGGTCGACGACGCCGACGCCGAAACCGCCCGCCTGCGCGGTGAGGCCATCGTTGCCCGGGTCGCCGAGGGAGTCGTCGTGTGCGACCTGCGCACCGTCGACCCCGCCGACGACGCCGTGCTCGTCGCCGCGCTGCTCGCGCGCTGACCGAGTCTGCCCGTGCGCGTCGTCGCCACCGCCGGTCACGTCGACCACGGCAAGTCGTCGCTGGTGCTCGCCCTCACCGGCACCGATCCCGATCGATTCGCCGAAGAGAAGGCCCGCGGCCTCACCATCGACCTCGGGTTCGCGTTCACCACGTTGCCGTCGGGCGTCGAAGTGGGCTTCGTCGACGTGCCGGGCCACGTGCGCTTCCTGAAGAACATGCTGGCGGGTGTGGGCGCAGTGGAGGTCGCGGTGTTCGTCGTCGCGGCCGCCGAGGGTTGGATGCCCCAGAGCGAGGAACACCTGCGCATCCTCGAGCTCCTCGGTGTCCGGCACGGCGTGGTCGCGGTGACCAAGGCCGATCTCGTCGACGACGACCTGCTCGAGCTGGCGCTGCTCGACGTGGAAGAGCACCTGATCGGCTCCCCACTGGCCGGCGCGCCGATCGTGGCCTGCGACTCGTTGTCGCGCCGCGGTCTCGACGACTTCGTGCATGCGCTCGACGACATGCTCGCGACCGCTCCCGAGGCCGTCGATCACGCCCGGCCACGTTTGTGGGTCGACCGCGTGTTCGCGGCGAAGGGGTCGGGCACCGTGGTCACGGGCACGCTCGTCGGAGGCGCGGTCGGCATCGACGACGAACTCACGATCGCGCGGCTCGACCGCCGGGTCCGCGTGCGGGGCATCGAGTCGGCCCACCGCCGCCTCGAACGAGTCGGGCCGGGAAGTCGCGTCGCACTGAACCTCGCGGGGATCGACCACCACGAACTGCACCGGGGCGACGCGCTGGTGCGGGCCGGCCAGTGGTCACTCACCCGCGTCGTCGACGTCGCGCTGCACCCGGTGACCCACGAACCGATCCCGCCCCGCGGCCGCTGGCAGGCCTATGTGGGCTCCGGTGAACACGAGTGCCGGTGGCGGGCCTTCGACGCCGAGGACGGGTCTGTCAGGGGGGCGCGGGTCACCTTCGCCGAAGCGCTCGCGCTCGCGCCCGGCGACCGCTTCGTGCTGCGCGATCCCGGGCGCGGCGAGACCGTCGCCGGCGCCGTGGTGCTCGACGCGGAGGCGCTCGGACGCATTGCCGACGCGGCCGCGCGCGGGTCGCGTCCCCTCGGCGACCGGCTCGTGCACGCGCGCGGGTGGGTGGCGCGCGGTGCGCTCCCCCGGCTCGCCGGCTGCTCACCCGACGACGCCGACGCACTCGCCGACGCGACGATCGCCGCCGGCGCAGCGTCTGCACTCGGCGACTGGCTGGTGGACCCCGCGACGCTCCAGGCAGCACGGGCAGCAGCACGCGTCGCGGTGGACAGGCTCCATCGTGACCAGCCACTCGCACGGGGCCTCGAGCTCACCGTGCTCGCCGATGCATTGCGAGTCGACGCCGAGCGCGCGCGCTTGATCGCGGACGGTACCGACGGCCTCGTCGTCGAACACGGTCTCGTGCGCGACGCGTCGCGCACTGTCCCCACGGCCGACACGCCGGACGCCGTCGCGTTGGTCGCCGCGCTCGACGCGTCACCGTTCACCCCACCCACGCCCGGCGACATCGCACTCGCCCGCGCGCTCGTTCGTGAAGGCGTGCTCGTCGACGTGAACGGCGTGCTGTTCACCCGCGGTGCCGTCGACAAGGCGCGCCGACTCCTCGTGGAGAGGTTTGCGATCACCGACACCGTGTCGGTCGGCGACGCGCGCGAACTGCTCGGGAGCACCCGCAAGTACGTCGTGCCGCTGATGGAGTGGTTCGACGCGAACGGCGTGACCCGCCGACGCGGCGACTCCCGCATCGCGGGGCCGCGCCTCGGCACCCAGCTGTAGCCGAGGCTCAGCTGTAGTTCGACTCCTGCAGGCCGCGGCGTTCCGCTTCGTTGAGTCCGCCCCAGATGCCGTGCATCTCACCGACGTGCACCGCGTGGTCGAGGCACTGCGTGCGCACCGGGCACTCGCGGCAGATGGACTTCGCCCTGCGTTCCCGGGCGTCGCGATCCTCACGACGTTCCGAGTTGGCGGGCGGGAAGAACAACGCGGTCTCAGGACCGCGGCAGGCGGCACGAAGGCGCCAGTTGTCGAGCGTGTGGACGGCCACGGACCCTCTCCCCCTTCGGACGGTCTCGCGAGGTGGCAACGTACCCCGGTTCCCGCGGCCCGACAAGGGGGAATTTGGTGAACTCGGTCAAGCAGGCAGGGAGCTAGGGCCGCTCATTGTCTGACGTTTCGGCGGCCTCGGCGGACTCGGCGGACTCGGCGGACTCGGTGGCCTCGGCGCGGGCCGCCTTCCGCTGGCGGGACTTCTCGCGATAGTCCTGGGCCGCACCCTCCGGCGGCTCGACCTCGAGCACCAGGCCCTCCACGGCGGCCACGCGTACGACGTCACCGGCCTTGATGGGCGTGGCCCGGTTGGTGCGGGCCCGCCACCGCGAGCCTCGGATGAGCACCACGCCGTCGGGGTCGACCGCCACCTCGGCGGTGCCCTCCTCGCCGATCAGGCCCTCGCGTCCGATGGTCGGCGTGGAGAAGCGCGCGCGGATCATCGCGGTCATGCCGCCGAGCATGAACAACACGAAGCTCACCATCACCACGAGCAGCACCCACCACGCAGGACGCAACGACGACGACCCGCCGTAGAGCCACCACGACCCCGCAATGAGCGACGCCATGCCGATCACCGTCCACGGTCCGAGGCCGCCGGCCTGCACGTCGATGGTGAAGCCGAGCACCGAGAGGAACAGCAGGCCGAGGGCCCACCAGTGGACGGGGAGGTGTGAGAAGCCGACGAACGCGCCGATCACGCACACCGCGCCCACCAGGCCGGCGAGGCCGATCGACGCCGTGTAGAACTCGAACACCATCAGCGCGAGCCCGGCGATGATCAGCAGGTAGGCGATCGACGGGTTGATCAGCTTGTGCAGGAGCGACGCGCCGAGCCCGAGGCGGTTGAAGACGACGTCCTGGTTGGGCTGACGGCGACGATCCTGCCCCTTGCCCACGACCTTCGCGGTGGAGAGCTTCACGTCGCCCGCGGCCGTGGTGACCGTCTTGCCGTCGAGTTGCACGATGAGCTCACCGAGGGTGAGGCGCACGCCGTTGGTGGCACCCACCTTCGCGGCCTCGGCGGATCCGAGCCGGTTGGCCGCGAGTTTGCGGGCGCCGTCGGGGTTGCGATGGTTGCGCTCGGCCAACGTCGCGAGGCGGTTCGCCACGCTGCGGGTGGTGCTGGCGCCCGGGTCGTCGACCCGCACCGGCTGACCGGCGCCCGCGCCCGAGTTGGACGACACGTAGGCGAGGTCGGCGGCCTGGAGCAGGATCGTCGCTGCACCCTTGGCGTCGGCGCCCGACGGACCCACCCACACCGCGATCGGCACGCGCGACTTCTCCATCATCCGCACGACGGATTCGATGTTCTCGCCGATCGCGCCGCCCGAATTCACCTGGAAGATCAGGAGCGTGGAGCGGTTCGCATTCGATTCGCGGATCGCGTCCTTCATCAGCGACACGTTCGGCGCGTCGAGCCAGCCCTCCACCTGCACCACGTCGATGCCGCGCTTGCCGACGGGCGCGTCGGCGCCCGACACCCCGGTCGCGAGCGCGAGGAGACCCGCGACGATCGCGACCGCGGCAATGGCCCGGCGAAGCATTGCGGTGCGGCGCATCAAGCTGGAGATGGGGACTCCCGTAGCATCGGTGACCATGGACCTCGAGCGCTTCTGCGCGGCCTCCAAGGTCGTGATCGTGGCGGGCAAGGGTGGGGTCGGCAAGACGACGGTGACGGCGGCCTTGGCGTCGGCGGCCGCCGCTGCGGGCATGAGCGTGCTGATCGTGGAGGTCGAGGGCAAATCGGGGCTGGCAGCGTGCTTCGGCGAGGCTCCGCTGACCTACGAAGAGGCCGAGCTGCGCCCGAACCTCCGGGCCCGGACGCTCACCCCGGACGACGCCCTCCTGGAGTATCTCGACGACCACGGTATGCGAAGGATCTCCCGCCGTCTCAGTCGTTCGGGGGCCCTCGACGTGGTGGCGACAGCCGTCCCGGGGATGCGCGACATCCTCGTGCTCGGCAAGGTCAAGCAGCTCTAGAAGGCGGGCGTCGCCGACCTGATCGTGCTCGACGCCCCCGCCGCCGGGCACGCGGTGAACTTCCTGATGTCGGCCCGGGGCCTGCTCGACGCGGTGAAGGTCGGGCCGGTCAACCGCCAGGCCGCCGAGGTGGTGGAGCTGCTGTCCGACCCCGAGCGCTGCCGGGTGATGCTCGTCACCCTGCCCGAGGAGACCCCCGTCAACGAGCTGGTCGACACCGCGTACGCGATCGAGGACCGCGCCGGTGTGGCGCTCACCCCAGTGGTCGTGAACTCGTGCATGCCGGTGCTGGCGGGATTCGAGTCGGATCCCGAGGCCGCCCGCCGGGCGGTGGCAACCGCCGCGGGCGACGACGACGTGGGCTCAGGCCTGGACGCCGGCCTCGCGATCGCGCTCACCGACGCGGAGTCGTTCCGGGCGGGAGTGCAGGAGCGCCAGACTCGCCAGTGCGATCGGCTCGCGCAGCGGCTGCCCCTGCCCCAGGTGCGACTCCCCTACCTGTTCACTTCGGAGCTCGGTCCGGCAGAACTCGACGTGCTCGCGGCCGACCTCACCGCGGGTATTGCCGCGCTCGACGACGGGATGGTGCCGTGACCGCCCTGCCGCCCATGCCGCCCATGCCGCCCCGCCGCCAGCACGCGACGCTGCGCGACCTCGTCGACCACCGCCATGTGCTCGTCTGCTGTGGCACCGGCGGCGTCGGCAAGACCACGACGGCAGCCGCGCTCGCCATCGAGGGTGCGCGCCGGGGACGCCGCACCATCGTCGTCACCATCGACCCGGCGAAGCGCCTCGCCAACGCGCTCGGCCTCGACGAGCTGTCGAACACGCCGAAGGAGATCGAACGCGACCGTTGGGATCCCACGAACAACGCGGTTGCGGGCGGTCGGCTCTTCGCGCTGATGCTCGACACCGAGGGCACGTTCGACCAACTCGTGGACAAGTACGCGCTCAGCGGCGAGCAGGCCGAGACCATCCTCGACAACCGCTTCTACCGCAACATCGCCGGCGCGCTCAGCGGCACACAGGAGTACATGGCGATGGAGAAGCTCTACGAACTCCACGACAGCGACGCGTTCGACCTCATCATCGTGGACACGCCACCCACCCGCCACGCGCTCGACTTCCTCGACGCACCCCAGCGCCTCACCCGCCTGCTCGACAACCGCATGTTCCGCATGCTGATGGTGCCGGCGAGCACCGCGATGCGCATCGGCGGCTTCGCGGCGACCGCGCTACTCAAGACCATCTCGCGTGTCGTGGGTACGGAGGCGGTCGACGACGTCGTGGCGTTCTTCCGGGCCTTCGAGGGCATGGAGCAGGGCTTCCGTGAACGGGCAGGCCAGGTCACCGAGCTCCTCGGCTCCACCGAGACCGCCTTCGTGCTCATCACGTCACCGCGACGCGACGCGGTGGAAGAGGCCGAGTTCTTCGCCGAGCAACTGGTCGAGGGGATGTACTCGGTGGACGCGCTGATCGTGAACCGGGTGCACCCCCGTTTCACCGAGGACTCGCCCGACGCCCTCCGCGTGCGCGCCGCGTCCGCCGCACCCGCGTTGGGCGACCGGCTGCGGAACCTCGCCGACTTCGAGGACATCGCCCGCCACGAGCGCGCCGAGCTCGCGGGCCTGGAGGCGCGCGTCGGTGACGCGCCGATCACCTACGTCCCCGAGCTGGGCCGCGACGTCCACGACTTCGCCGCGCTCCACGCGGTAGGGGCCCACCTGGCCGGAGGCGGGTAACGTTCCCGCGATGAGCACCATCCTCGTCGCCGCCGAAGCCGCCTGGGTCCGCGACCTCGTCCGGTCGTCGTGCACCGGTCCGGGCCAGCGAGTGGTCGAGGTGACCCGCGGGCAGGACGTCCGCGCCGCGGTCACGGCCGACGAGCCCGACCTCGTCATCCTCGACATGCAGATCGCGAACCAGGGCGGTATCGCCACCGCGATCGACCTCCGGCTCGAGGCCTCCGCCGGCCGTCTCCCCGACACGTCGATCCTCCTCCTGCTCGACCGCGAGGCCGACCGCTTCCTGGCGAAGCGCGCCGACGCGGATGCCGAGCTGGTGAAGCCGGTCGACCCGGGCACCCTGCGCCGCACCGTCGAGGGCCTGCTCGCCGCGGAACCGCCCGCTGCCGCGGCGCTCGGCCCCGTGGTCGTCGATGACGACGAAGGCGACGACGAAGACCCTCCGGCTGAGGAGCCGGTGGTCGCCGAGGGATAGACTCGGCAACCCTTCGGGATGTAGCGCAGCTTGGTTAGCGCGCAGCGTTCGGGACGCTGAGGTCCCGGGTTCAAATCCCGGCATCCCGACCATCTCTTTGCGTGCAACGAGCATGGTCACACGAGAACGGCGCCCTTCACGGGGCGCCGTTCCTCGTTGCCGGCCCGTCCCTCG
>Ga0302322_100002068_pt1 | contig 16805 bp, 13 predicted proteins | sample Fen_T0_2_FD_203757 | JGI IMG/M metagenome (GOLD analysis project Ga0302322, IMG submission 203757) | Peat permafrost microbial communities from Stordalen Mire near Abisko, Sweden - Fen_T0_2 | ecosystem: Environmental > Terrestrial > Soil > Wetlands > Permafrost | place: Sweden: Abisko... | reverse complement strand
TCTCAGAGCGAGCTTCGCTCGTCTCGTCCCCGCGAGCGGGGCGAGGTTTGCAGCGAGCGCGCCGCAAGATCGAGAAGATCTGCGCACCCCTGGCAGGATGGGGCACCGCAGCGAGATGTGCTATGCTCGATCGGCTATGAAACTGTCGCGATCGTCTGAACCTGGTGCCGATCCGCTGTCGGATATCCTGTCCGCGCTCGGCGCGTGCGCGACCCGGCCGGGCTGGCTGGAGGCCGCGAGTGACTGGGCGCTGGCCTTCCCGGCGCTTGACCGGTTGAAGTTCGTGGCCGTGCTGCGCGGCGCCTGCTGGCTTCTGGCTTCGGGACAACAGCCACAATATCTGTCGGCGGGCGACGTCGTCCTGATCGGACGGACCGACTACGTCGTGGCGAGCGATCTGACGGTGCCCCCCGTCGACGGGCTGCCGCTGCACCAGCAAGGCGGCGACAGGCTCCGCCTCGGCGGCGACGACACGCTGCTGCTCGGCGGCGGCGTTGCATTCACCTGGGGCATCCAGGCGTTCCTGCTCGACATGCTGCCGCCGGTTCTCGTCGTCGCGCGCGCATCCTCGACCGCAGGCGTAGTCGCGAGCGTGCTCGCGCTGCTGGATCGCGAGGCCCACGAACCGGGGCTTGGCAGCGAGGCGGTCACGGCGCGGCTGGCCGAACTGCTGGTCGTGGAAGCGATCCGCTTCCATGCCGGCAAGGCGGGAGCCGATCGAACGGGATGGCTCGGCGCGTTGGCCGATCCGAGGATCGGACGCGCGCTGCGCAGCCTGCACGCCGATATCGCGCGTCCCTGGACGGTCGCCACCCTCGCGGCCGAGGCCGGCATGTCCCGCGCCACCTTCTCCGCCGCCTTCCATCGTCTGGTCGGCCGCTCGCCGCTCGCCTATCTGCGGCTATGGCGCCTCACTCTGGCGCGCGCCCGATTGGCGGCCGGCGCCCCCGTCGCCAGCACGGCCGCCGATGTCGGCTACACCTCACAGAGCGCGTTCGGGAACGCCTATCGGCGTGCGTTCGGCATCTCGCCGGGGGCGGAGGAGCGGCGGCAGAGCCGGACGGCATGAGGGCGGTTGATGTTGAGAAAGCGGTGCTGAGGACGACTTGAAAGCGGCGCGTGATGTGCGGCGAGAACCGTCTATATGGCGCGGCGAGAGCGGCGGGCGGCGCGTGGTGTCGAAGCGCGCCGAGTTTTGTAATGACAATGACATTACGCGGTGCTATATCATCCAAGATGACCACGCCTCGTCCGACAGCCCGTGATTCGCTCAACCTGCGCATCAAGCCTGAATTGCGCGGTCTGATCGACCGTGCCGCTCAGCTTGCAGGGAAGAACAGGACCGATTTCGTGTTGGACGCAGCGCGCCGCGCCGCGGAAGAGACGTTGTTGGACCGGACCGTGTTCACGGTCAGCCCCGAGGCCTATGCCGAGTTTCTGGCACGGCTCGACGCACCGCCGCAGCCGAACATCAAGCTGCGACGCACGATGCAGACGCCGCCGCCTTGGGAGGAGACGTGAGGTTCAGCGCGCCCGCGCCGCTCGCTGACCATCATGATCTCGCGCCGTTCAATTCCGGCGTTGCTGTGCTCGACGACTGGCTCAAGCGGCGTGCCCGCGCCAATCAGGTCAGCGGCACATCGCGCAGCTTCGTCATCTCCACCGATAACGTTGTCGTTGGTTACTACGCGTTGGCCTCCGGCGCGGTGAACGCCGCCGCTGCTCCCGGCCGCTTTCGACGCAACATGCCTGAGCCGATTCCCGTGGCTGTTCTCGGTCGCCTTGCGGTCGACCAAGGTTATCAGGGGCGCGGCATCGGGCGCGCCTTGTTCCGTGATGCCGCGCTACGCGTCATGCAGGCGGCCGAGGTGATCGGCATCAGAGGAATGCTGGTGCATGCCATTTCCGATGCGGCCAAGGCGTTCTATCTGGCATTGGGATTCTCGGCATCGCCGATCGAGCCGATGACGCTGATGGTCACGCTTGCGGAACTGCGGGCGAGTTGAGAGCAGAGGCTTCGTAGTTCCGGATTGCCGCGGGCTAGCCGCGCACCGCGCCGCTTCTGTTCTGTCGCGCCGGTTCGACGATCGTGAGAGCCACCGCTGTGACTGGGGCGCAAAGATGCTCGACCGCGTATGCGCCGCCATCTGTTGGCAGCCAGGGAGTATCAACCGCGGCGAGCAGGGCGTAATAAGCTCTGCGCTGCGTGGCTCGAAACGTCTTGGTCGCTGATGATCAGCCGCGGCCGTCGATCAGCGTCTGCGCTGCATCGACAGTACGATGGCAACGCTTCGCCGCATGCTGGGACGCTTCTGCACGGAGTTAAATGAGTGCGAGTATGCGTGTCGTGTCTCCTTCGAGGGAGCAATCCAGCAGTGAATCGAGCGCGCGGGCTGTAACACCAGCTTGATATCCCGGTTGGCGCGTCGAAGGGGCGATGCTATTTGCCGTTTGCGGAAGTCGGCCGCGCAAAGAAGAAATCATCGCTAAGAGACGAAGAGAGCCACGGCACCTGTTCGCTGCTTGATGCTCTGGTGACGGCCACGCGCACCCGCCCCAACGCGTCTTCCGCCGTGGGTCCAGGCACCTTTATTTCCTGCAGCAGTTTCTCGACAAACAGTCCATGGTCGTTGGCGGAATCACTTATTACGCTACTCAAGGCTGCGGAATACATCACGATTGATCCGGCCGGTGCGATTGTTGGAGCCAGCCCTGCGGTAAAGGATCGAAAACGTCGTTCGAACGGATTTCGGCGCGATGCGTCGATCAGCGCGATTTTGACGGCAGCGCCGCGATCGTTCAGCCCAGAGAGAACTCCTTCAAGGCTGATGCCGTCCCTCCGGGCGTCGGATTCGGTCCAGATTTGGGCATCGACGGGGAGCAAGTAGCTTTGCCGGCTCGACTGGATTCCATAGCCGCTGAAAAAAAGCAGCGCCGCGGAACCGCGCTTCGTCTTAGCATAAAGCCGGCTCAAGGCGCGACGCATTCCGTCGCCAGAGAGGTTCTCGCCTAATTCCACGTCGAACCCCGTGAGCCGTAACTGATCGGCAAGGGCGCGGGCATCATTGACAGGCTCCGCCAAAGGACGGTCCGCGTCAGGATATTTCGCGTTGCCGATGACCAGGGCGAGTCTGTCCCGCGTGTTTGAGCCGACAGCATTCGCAGCCGGCTCTACCGGATTCCCCTTGTTGAAAGCGTATGGCTCGTCAGTCGTGGCGGTCGCCGCGAGGTTCTGCTGATCTGCATGTCCGAGAGCAGGTGCACCAACCGGACTCTTCGATGATGCATTGCCATCATCAGGATTTGCCATCGGGCGGCTCACATCCGGAGCGGCCAATGCCCTTGCGTCTCTCGATGAGCCTTGGATAGTCTCGGCCGTCGAGTCTGAAGAGACCGGATTAGCGGGGATGGCCTTCGGCGTCTTCTCTTTACCCGAAGACGTCTCGGAGAGGCGGGGCATGACGTGTTGTTGCATGGCTACCCAACTCAGGCCGGTAACAATGATAGCCGCGCCGAACACGGCGGCCGCCATCTTGGGCCATGTCATCCGGCGTGGCATGATGCTATTCAATGCGTGGATCAGTGCCTCACAATCCGCGGTGAAGCGGGTATGCCGAAGCTCCATGGCGTGGCGCCTGCAGAGGAGCTTGATGTCGTCGGGAAGTTCATCTTCCGACGGCATGACCGCGCCGTGAACGAGCACGGGAATGATTGGGATGTCTCGCTTCAGGGCCGCGGCAAGTTCGACCCGGACATAATCGCCGGGCTGTTCAAGCTTCCGCCGGCCCTTATCGTCAACGGCTTCGAGCCAGCTCGGGCCGATCACGGCCAGCAGGACGTCGCAATGCGAAACTTGCGCGTCGATTTGCTTCGCAAAATCAAGTCCTGGCTTCATGGTATCGACGTCCATGAAGATGTCCTTGCGTGCGAATCTTTGGGCCAGCCGATCGGCCAGCCGACCAGCGACGCCCGGTGCATCATTTCGGCGGTAGTTGACGAAGATCCCGGCCATTGACGCGAGTTTGCTCGATTTCGCGCGCATTATCGCCTCGCCAGACTATAAATTGCAACGATCTAATTATTCTCTCGTCAATCGATTGCGCGCGGATGGGGGATTGCAGTTAAAGCCCGGTGCCGCTGAGGTCTGCGTGCACGTTTGTTTCCAGGGACGCAGCGTCAGGCAATCGCGTGCGCAATTGTGCGATCCGCTGCGCTACCCGCCGTTGTCAGGCCGATCGCCGCAAAAATGGCTTGCGCCTAAAAACCAATTTCGCCAGCCGTTTCAACAGTCACCGATGTCAGCCCTCGTCGCAAAAAAAAGCTATTTCTTTTTTCCAGAAATTGTGTCTATATCACCCCCGTCCCGCCTCGGCACGAGGGGCGTATCGCGATCGTCACGACACGCGGGGTGGGATGCGATGGACGTGGCTGTGCCGGCAGACGACCGGTACGGACATGGACGGTCAAGTCGTGTGGTCGTGGCATCCCGACGCTGATGCCCAGCGCAACGCGCGCAAGCTGCGTTGTCGCGATACGGTGGCCAACAAGCCCGGCGCACCGGCGAGAGCACGAAGCAGCCGTAACACCATTGCGCAGGGAAGGCCGGTATTGGCTGAACCTGTGGTTCTGCCGCGTGCTTTTTGCTGCACGCGGACCATGGGTATCAGCGGATACCCGGCCTTCCCTGCGCCCTCGTCGTGAAGAGGGCGGTTCGTTGGCAAAGCTCGGGCGCATCGCGCCGCGAGAACGCGGTTTGTCGTTCTCTGCTGTCATGCCCCGCGACGGCGGGGCATCCAGTACGCCGCGGCCTATCGGACTGAACAATGCCGCCTCTGGAATACTGGGTCGCCCGGACAAGCCGGGCGACGACATCGTGTGAATGCAAGCCTGCCATCGTGCGAGCCGGAGGCCAGACGCACCTCTCGCTCTTGATGCTCAAAACGAACTGTGATTGCGTCCGATGATGACGATGTCGACTCTCCCACCCCGCCCGAGACCGTCCGACCGTCTCGGCCACCCAATTCCCGAGGAGCGCATGACCACGCTGATCGAAACGCTTGCCGCCGTGCCCAAGGACTCGCGGCTCGGCGAGGCCTTGCGGGCCCGCACCGAGATCCTGCGGCTGAGCGAGGCCGCGCATGATGCGGTGCTGGTGCCGCGCGATCCCGGCGGGGTGAGCCACGCGTTGCGGGCGGCGCTGGCGGCGCGGATGTGCCGCCATGTCGGCAATGACGAACTGGCGCAGCACTACGACGGCTATCTGGCGCATATCGGCGACGCCGAGGTGGCGCCGCTGGCTGAGCCCGGCGGACTCTCCGGCGATCCCCTGCTGAACGCGATGGCGCGTCACGCCGACCTGCTGACCTTGGCGCCGCGCGATGCGACCCGCGCCGACATCGCCGCGCTGACCTCGGCGGGCCTCGCCGAGGCCGATATCGTGCGCCTCGCCGAACTCGCCGCGTTCGTCAACTACCAGCTGCGGGTCATCGCCGGCCTCAAGCTCCTCAAGAGTGTCGCAGTACAATGAGCGAGATTGTCCACAACTTCACGACGATCATCCCGACCTGGTCGCCCTACATCACGCCGGTCGATCTCGCCACCGCGACACAAGAGCAACTCGCGGCGATGCAGGTCACGCCGTCGAACACCGGGTTCTCGCCCTACGTGCTGACCCTGGCGCATGATCCGGAATCGCTCGAGGTGCGCTCGCCGCTGTTCAACCAGATCATGTTTGGCAAGGACGGACTGTCGTCGGGGGAGCGCGAGCTCGGCGCGGTCGCCGCCTCGATTGTCAACCACTGCGTCTACTGCGTGGCGGTGCACGCGTCGCGCTTCCTCAAGATCACCGGGCGCAGCGACGTGGTCGACAGCATCTTCACCGAGGAGCGCGCGGCCGTGCTGCCGCCGCGCGATCAAGCGCTGTTCGATTTCGCGGCCAAATTGTCGACGACGCCGATCGAGGCCAGTGCCGATGATGCCAAGGCCCTCGCCGATGTAGGGATGAGCGAGCTCGAACAGCTCGATCTGATCCTGTCGGCGGCGATATTCGGCTGGGCCAACCGGTTGATGCACACGCTGGGAGAGCCGATCAAGTAACGCGGGGCTGCGCTGCCGTGCCGCGCCGCGGACCAAGATGTCCGGTTCAGGATCGCGTGACCGCGAGCCTGACACCGACACCGTTGGAGCCTCAAGGGTGGATCGCGCGGAGCTCGATCGTCTCCGGAATGGCCGTGCGCTTGGCCGCGGGATCGGCCGGGAGCTGCAGAACGCGGGCGCGCTGGCCGGTGGCGAGATCGGTGACCTTGACGATGCGGCCGTTGGCGAATTCAAGCGCATCGTGGTGCTCAGTCGGCTTGTCGGTATCGACTTCGCGGAACCGGGCGAGCTGGGCGCCCACCTTGCGACGGAACAACAGGCCCTTGATGCGGACGTCGGCCTCGAACGCGAGCTCGGTGCCCGGACGAAGGCAGACCGCGGTCAGGGGATCATTCGGCGCGGCGAAGCCGCGGGTCTCGGTGCCCGGAAAACGGCAGGACACCAGCATGTCGGACGACTGCGCGTCGCGGGAAGCGACCGTGTGCAAGCTGTAGTCACACATTGGGGGGAGCTCCTGAATGCCACCAGCAAAGGCCGCAACCACGAAGCTCCCGACTTGTTCCAATCGCGTCGCGTTTGTTTTCGGCGCAGGTGGGACAGATCTCCCGCCGCGGCTGCGGCGGGAGATCTGTCGGCAGGTCCGAGGTCAGCTCAGATGCGTGGCTTCTTCGGTGTCGGCGTCGTCAGCGGCCCAGTTCGCACCTGCGATCGTCGGGTCGATCCACTCGCCGCGCAGCAGCGCCAGCGGCGATGTCCAGTACAGCGCGATGTTGTGGAACGGGTCGGTCAGCACCTTGAACCCCCAGATCAGTCCGGTCGCCACGTCCTGGGTGAGGGCCAGCTGGATCACCCGGAACAGGCCGCCGCCGATGCCGACCGCGAGCCAGAGCAGGCCGACATGACGGACGAAGTCGAGGCGGCCTGCGGGCGCGGCGAACAGGCCGAACACGGTCGGAAACAGGAACAGCATGACCGGCACCAGGCCCCACACCAGCAGCAGCACGATCTTGCGGGTCTGGTTGTAGCCGACCTTGATCGCCTCCTTGTATTCGTTGCTGACGCCGTTGACCTTGTCGTAGCCGTTCGGCTCGAAGAAGATATGACCGGTCTGCCGCGTCAGCATCGCAAGCCAGCCGACCAGTCCGGCGACAGCTGGATCCTTGAACAGCAGCACGTAGCAGACGAGGAAGATCAATGCGCTGATCAGATGCAGCGTCTGGTTGATCCGGCTCTGATGATAGTAGCGGTAATCGTCGAAGCGCTGCGTCTGCAGCGTCCTGTTGAAGCGGCTCATGTGAATCCCCGTGCCGTTGTGGACTGCCAGGGACGCGTAGAGCGCTTCAATGAAGCTGACGTGACATTATCATGTTGTCACAATGAAACCGTCCGCGGTGACTCAATTCGTTGCATCTGCAACGAATTGATGGCGCGTCGAACTCGTGACGCATCCCACCAGCGTGTCAGAGCGGGCAGGACCGGCGCCTTGATCGAGATCAAAGAAGGGCTGCGCTCTCAGTCCCGATATCGAGAAAACCACCGCCGTTCGTGGTCGGGCGCCGCCATGGTCAGCGCCATGCCCCCTGGATGGTCCGGTGATGGACGGAGCCGGTTTCTGCCCGGGCGCGGCGAGCGGCCAGTTCGGGCCGCGGTGGGTGGCGCCGCCGGGTGCGGTGTGAGCCGGGAGGGAGATGCCCAACTCCCCTCGCCTGGAGGCTTGATCCCGGTGGGGCCGGCGCTATATCGACGGTTTCCCTCCATCTTAGAATTTCTCAGGGCAGACGCATGACGATGACCGACTCCACCGCCACCGTGTCCCATCCCTTCCAGGCCGAGGTGTCCGAGCTGTTGCACCTGATGGTGCATTCGGTCTATTCGGAGACCGACATTTTCCTGCGCGAATTGATTTCCAACGCGTCGGACGCCTGCGACAAGCTCCGTTACGAGGCGATCGCAAGGCCCGAGTTGATCGGCGACGGCGAGGCGCCGAAGATCCGCATCATCCCCAACAAGGCCGCCGATACGCTGACCGTCGCCGACAGCGGCATCGGCATGGACCGGCAGGAGCTGATCGATCATCTCGGCACCATTGCCCGCTCCGGCACCAAGGCCTTCGTTCAGAAGCTGACCGAGGCCAAGGAGGCGACCGGTCTGATCGGACAGTTCGGTGTCGGCTTCTATTCCGCCTTCATGGTGGCCGATCGCATCGTGGTGATCAGCCGCCGCGCCGGCTCGGACGAGGTGTTCAGCTGGACCTCGTCGGGCGGCGCCGGCTTCGATGTTGCGCCCGCGTCGGACGAAGACGCCAAGCGCGTTATCAGAGGCACCGAGATCGTGTTGCACCTGAAGGAGGACGCCAAGAAATATCTCGAGACGTACGAGATCGAGCGCATCGTCACCGCCTATTCCGACAACATCCAGTTCCCGATCGAGCTGGTGCCCGAGCAGGGCGAGCCGCGGCAGATCAATTCCGCCAGCGCGTTGTGGCAGCGCTCGAAATCCGAATTGACGCCCGACGATTACAAGCAGGCCTACAAATCGATCGCCAATGCCTTCGACGATCCGGCGATGACGCTGCATTACCGCGCCGAGGGCCGCTATTCCTACGCTGTGCTGCTGTTCGCACCCTCGACCAAGCCGTTCGATTTGTTCGAGCCGGCGCGCAAGGGCAGGGTCAAGCTCTATGTCCGGCGGGTCTTCATCACCGATGATGCGGACCTTTTGCCGGCCTATCTGCGCTTCATCCGCGGCGTCGTCGACAGCGAGGACCTGCCGCTCAACCTGTCGCGCGAGATGCTGCAGAACAATCCGCAGCTGACACAGATCCGCAAGGCCGTGACCGGCCGCGTCATCAGCGAGCTCGAACAGCTCGCGGAGAAGGACACTGATCATTTCGACAAGATCTGGGATGCCTTCGGCTCGGTGATCAAGGAGGGCATCTATGAGGATTTCGAGCGGCGCGACAAGCTGCTGACACTGGCGCGCTTCACTACCACGACCGGCGAGCGCCGCTCGCTGAAGCAATATGTCGAAGGCCTCAAGGAAAACCAGACCGAGATCTATTTCCTGGTCGGCGACAGCATCGATCGGCTGAAATCCAATCCGCGGCTGGAAGCGGCGACAGCGCGCGGCATCGAGGTGTTGCTGCTGACCGATGCGGTTGACGCGTTCTGGACCTCGGCGCGGCTGGAGTTCGACGGCAAACCGCTGAAGTCCCTGAGCCAGGGCGATATCGATTTCGATCCGATCCCGCTTACGGAAGAGAAGGCGGACGAGGCCGACAAGCCCGTCGCCGACGAGGCTGCCACTATCGCGCTGATCAAGGCGAGTCTCGGCGACCGCGTCACCGATGTAAAGGTCTCGACCCGGCTCACCACCAGCGCGTCGTGTCTGGTGGCCGGCAGTCATGGCCCGGACCGCGAGCTGGAGCGGATCCTGTCGCAGCAGGCACGCGGCGCCCGGACCAAGCCGGTGCTCGAGATCAACCTGCACCATCCGCTGGTTCTGGCGATCGCGAAAGCGGCGGCAGACAAGGCCAAGGTCGATGATCTCTCGTTCCTGCTGCTCGAACAGGCGCAGATCCTCGATGGCGAATTGCCGGAAGACCCCGCGGCGTTCACGGCGCGGCTCAACCGGCTGGTGCTGCAGGGCGTGGCGGCTTGACCGGCCAGCTAGCCGTTCTTGCGTGCGCCGGAGATCGTCACGATGTTGCGCCAGCGCGCGATCTCGTTGCTGAACAGCGCGGCATGCTCGCGCGCGTCGCCGCTGAGCGGGATGGCGCCGATGTCGCGAAATCCCTTGTGGATCGCTGGATCAGCGATCGCGTCGTTGATCTCGCGATTGAGCAGATCGACGGTGTCCTGCGGCGTGCCACGCGGAACTGCGACGCCGTAGAAGCCGGATGTCTCGTAGCCCGGCAGCACATCCCAGATGGGCGGCAACTCGGGCATCAGTTCGGACCGCTCCCGGGTCGTGACCGCGAGCGCACGGATCTTGCCGCCGCGCAGCAGGTCGAGTGAGGCCGCGACATTGTCGAAGGTGGCGTGAACGTGGCCGGAGGCGAGGTCGACCATGCCGGGGCCGGAGCCGCGATAATGCACGTGGGTCCACTGGACACCGGCCATGGTCCGGAACAGCTCTGCCGACAGATGCTGCGCCGTCCCAAGGCCCGCGGAACCGACGCTGAGCTTGCCCGGATTGGCTCTCGCATACGCGAGGAAGTCGGCCAGGTTGTGCACGGGCAGCTCGTTGCTAACGAGGAGCAGCAGCGGCATGCGAGCCATCCCCGCGACCTGCGTCAAGTCGTGGACGACGTCGAAAGGCAGCGATGGGTCGAACGTGACATTGATGGCGGTGGCGGTCGAGGTCGCCAGGATCGTATAGCCATCCGGCGCCGCTTTCACGACGCTTGCGGTGGCCAAATTGCCGCCCGCGCCCGGCCGGCTCTCCAGGTTGAAGGTCTGACCGAGTCTGGTCGTGAGGCGCTGGCAGATCGGATGCGACAGCTTGTCTGTGGCGCCGCCCGCGGCAAACGGAATGACCCAGGTGACGGGCCGTGACGGATAGGCCGGTTCTGCCTGTCCCCGGGCAATCGCCGCGGGATGCAGCACCGCCGCAGTGCTCCACGCCGCCGAACGCAGCAGGGTGCGTCTCGTGATCTTGGTATCCCTGGGCACGCCGGCCTTCGCATGGGCTGTTTCGTGGACAAACAGGCTAATCCGCATTCCCCTCAACTTCGTAAAGGCGGGACTGTGTATCAACAGCTGGAAACTCGCTCCGGGTTAACCGTCCCGGTTAACACCTGTGCAGGACCGGAGCCCCTATAAGTTCGCGGAGTTCAACCGGTGGTCGGCCATGAATACAGGGCTCGTGGATTGCTCGGCGCAACGGCCTCGGGCCGGCCTGACATCGTCGGCTGGACAGTCATCAGCTGCGAAGACATCGACTGCCAAGACCTGGCTGAAGGCGATCGAACTCACCGCCGGCATCGAAGCGGATCCGGCACGGCTGTTCGCCGATGTCGTCGATGACTGGGCCGCACGGCAGCCGGAACGGCCGGCGCTGATCTCGGTGCGGGAGACCTTCAGCTATCGGCAACTGGCGGCACGCATCAATCAATATGCGCGCTGGGCGCTATCGGCCGGCATCAGGGCAGGCGATTGCGTCTGCCTGATCATGCCGAGCCGTCCGGACTATGTCGCGGCTTGGCTCGGCATCAGCCGGGTCGGCGGTGTGGTGGCGCTGATCAACACCAATCTGGTCGGATCGTCGCTCGCGCATTGCATCAATCTGGCGCGGCCCAGCCATATCATCGTCGCGCACGAATTCGTCGACGCCTATCGAGCGGCTGCGGGCGATATCGCAGGTGCCGCCACTGTCTGGATGTATGGCCGGGGCTCCCCCAGGGATGATATTGAGTCCGTCGTGGCCAGATTGGACGGAACGGAGCTGGCCGCGGGCGAACGGCGCGATATCGGCATCGGCGACCGCGCGCTGCTGATCTACACCTCCGGGACCACCGGACTGCCGAAGGCCGCCTCGATCAGCCATCGCCGCATCCTCAATTGGGGCGGCTGGTTCGCAGGGCTGACCGGTGCCTCGCCCGAGGATCGGCTCTATGACTGCCTGCCGGTGTACCACTCGGTCGGCGGCATCGTCGCGCCCTGCAGCATGCTGCGCACGGGGGCGTCCGCCGTGCTGGTGGAGAAATTCTCCGCCCGGACCTTCTGGCAAGACGTCGCGCGCTTCGACTGTACGCTGTTTCAATATATCGGCGAGCTGTGTCGCTACCTGCTGAAGGCTGAGCCGTCCGAATTCGACTCTGCGCACCGGCTGAGGCTCGGCTGCGGCAACGGCTTGCGCGGTGACATCTGGGAGCAGTTTCAGGAACGCTTCGCAATCCCGCAGATTCTCGAATTCTATGCAGCGACCGAGGGCAATTTCTCGCTCTACAATGTCGAGGGCAGGCCGGGGTCGATCGGGCGGCTGCCGTCATTGCTCGCGCATCGTTTCCCGGCAGCGATCGTCCGGCTCGATCCCGAGCATGGTGAACCGCTGCGGGGGCCGGACGGCCTGTGCGTGCCTAGCGCGCGCGGCGAACCGGGCGAGGCCATCGGGCGGATCGGCACCGCCGACCAAGGCGGCGGCCGCTTCGAGGGCTACACCGATCCCGGAGAGACCGAGAAGAAGGTGCTGCGCGATGTCTTTGCCAAGGGGGATGCCTGGTTTCGCACCGGCGATCTGATGCGGCTCGATGATCAGGGCTTCTTCTATTTCGTCGACCGCGTCGGCGACACCTTTCGCTGGAAAGGCGAAAACGTCGCCACCAGCGAGGTCAGCGAGGCCATCCTGCGATGCCCGGGCGTGATCGAAGCGTCGACCTATGGCGTGACCGTGCCGGGCGCCGACGGCCGTGCCGGGATGGCGGCGCTCGTGATCGATGCGCAGTTCGATCTCGCCACCTTCGCCGCGGACCTGTCACGGCGATTGCCGGCTTATGCGCAGCCGGTGGCATTGCGCATCTGCGCGACGCTCGATGCGACTGAGACGTTCAAACAAAAGAAGCAGCAATTGGTGCGCGACGGCTTCGATCCCACCGTCGTCAGCGATCCCCTTTATCTCCGTGACCGAGAAAGGGGAAGCTATCTCCCGCTCGATGCAGCCAGCTACGCCCGGGTCGTTGCCGGCAAAATCCGGCTCTGATCCCGGATCATTTCGACTGATTCGCCGGCTGATGCATTTACCAACCGGCGTGAAAGATCGCGCTCTGTTCAGCGTGCTTTCAATTTTTCGCCCTACGATGCGACGATTGCAATTCCGCGAAAAGTGAGTTCATCCATGCCGGTCAGATCGAGGATCATCGCCACGATCAAGCAGATTGCCGACGAGCAGAAGGTGACGCTGCCGCCGCTCACGGATGATCTGACGCTGCACGAGACAGGCTTCGATTCGCTCGCTTTCGCGATCCTCGTCGCGCGTCTCGAAGACGATCTCGGCACCGATCCATTCACGCTGGCTGAAGATGCCGCATTTCCTGAAACTGTCGGCGACTTCATCAGAGCCTATGAGAATGTTCCCGCGTGAGATCTTTGTGCTGCGCGACCATCTCGGCTCCGTGCTGACAGAACGCACGATCTCCGACTCGCGGCACAGCGTTTCGATCAGTGATCTCGGCACGCAGAGCTGCCTATGCGGCCGCGACGCTGAGCTCGCGGGGCGATCCGTTCTGCTAGCGACGTCTGGTCAGTTCCTGGCCGGCCTCGCCATGATCGAGATCGACGGGGTGGCGCGGCGCATGCTGCTGTGTCCGCCCGACCTGAAGGCCGATCATCTCGCCAGCGTGATGGCGGCAGCAGGCATCGACGCTGTCGTGACCGACCAACCGGACCGTTTCGCGGATATCGGCGACGTGCTCGTCCTGCCCGTTGGTCTGCCGCAGCTCGCCGAGAATCGCGCGCAGACATTGCGTGCCACCGAATGGCTGATGCTGACATCGGGCACCTCCGGCGTGCCGAAGATCGTCGGCCACACGCTGGAAGGATTGTGCGGCGCGATCATCGGTGACAGTCCGGCGCCGGGCGCGATGCCGGTCTGGGCGACATTCTACGATATCCGCCGCTATGGCGGTCTGCAGATCTTCCTGCGCGCCATCGTCGGTGGAGGCGCCATGGTGCTGTCCGATGCCGGCGAGGCGCTGGCCGATCACGTGGCGCGGCTGCAAACGCGAGGCGTCACGCATATGTCCGGCACGCCGTCGCATTGGCGCAGGCTGTTGATGAGCGGCGCGGCCGCGCATTTCACGCCACGCTACGTCCGGTTGTCCGGCGAGATCGCCGACCAGGCCGTGCTCGACGGCCTGAAGCAGGCATTTCCCGTCGCCTCGATCGGCCATGCCTATGCGTCCACCGAGGCCGGCGTCGGCTTTGCCGTCAATGACGGGCGCGAAGGTTTTCCGGCAGGCCTGATCGGGCAGGGCCGCGATGGCGTCGACATGAAGGTCGTGGATGGCTCGTTGCGCATCCGCTCCCGGCGCGCCGCGCACGCCTATGTCGGCCACAACGCGGCCGCGCTGACCGATGCCGATGGCTTCGTCGATACCGGCGACATGCTGGAACAGCGCGGCGATCGCTATTACTTCGTCGGCCGGCGCGGCGGCATCATCAATGTCGGCGGGCTGAAGGTCCACCCTGAGGAAATCGAGGCCGTCATCAACGGCCACCCCGATGTCAGGATGTCGCGTGCAAGATCACGACGCAGCCCGATCACCGGCGGCATCGTGGTCGCCGACGTCGTTCTCGTCGATGGCCGCGAGGCCGCCGGCGTCGATGCCGTCCGCGGCGAGATCCTGGCCGCATGCCGCGCCAGGCTTGCATCCCACAAGGTGCCGGCAATGATCAGCTTCGTCCCGGCGCTCGACGTGACACCAGCCGGCAAACTGGCGCGCACCGATGCGTAACGTTCTGGTCACCGGCGGGAGCCGCGGCATCGGACTTTCGATCGCGCGCCGGCTGGCGGCAGCGGGCTACGACGTGATCGCGGTGGCCCGCCGCGAGAGCGAGCAGTTGCAGGCCGCGATCGCCGAGTTCGGCGCCAGCAGCAGCGGCATCAGCTTTCGCAGCTTCGACCTCAGCGCGACCGACGACATTCCGGCTTTCGTCAAATCGCTGCGCGACGAATTTGGTCCGCTGTACGGTCTCGTCAACAATGCCGGCCTCGGCACCGAGGGCCTGCTGGCGACCATGCACAATTCGCAGATCGAGGCCTTGGTGCGACTCAACGTGCTGTCGCCGGTGATCCTGACCAAATACATCGTGCGGCACATGATGGCCGATGGTGAGGGGCGCATCGTCAACATGTCCTCCATCATCGCCTCGACGGGCTATAACGGTCTTTCGGTCTATGGCGCGACCAAGGCCGCGGTCACCGGCTTCACCCGCTCGCTGGCGCGTGAGGTCGGCAAGGTCGGCATCACCGTGAATGCGATCGCGCCCGGTTTCATCAGCACCGAGCTGACGCAAAGCCTGTCCGACGAACAGCGCCAGCGCATTGCGTCCCGCAGTGCGTTGAAGCGGCTGCCGGAGCAGGAGGACGTTGCCGCGATGGTCGAATATCTGCTCGGAGAAGGCGGCCGCAACGTCACTGGAACCGTGCTGACCATCGACGCTGGCAATACCGCCTGACGGCAATTGCGTCGCGCTCGCAACTTCACGGTCGGATCCGTTGATTTCGCTCAAGCCGTCGGCCTGCGCCTGCGCCGATATTGGCGGCATCGGCACAGCAAGACATCAACCTGGATCATGGCCCTATGTTCGAGCGCATCCTGCGATGGGCACTTGTCGCGATCGCGGTCACAGGCCTTGCGGCCGGCAGCGGCGCCTACCTCATGGGTCGGTCCGACTTGGCCGATCTCGCCTTCACGTTTGCAACGGTGCCGGTGATCGCCGGCCTCTTCGTCTCCATCGTCAGGGATCTCCTCGCCGGCCGCGTCGGCGTCGACGCGATCGCGCTGGTGTCGATGAGTGCGGCGATCGTACTCGGCCAGCCGCTTGCCGGAGCCGTTGTCGCGCTGATGTATTCCGGCGGCAATGTGCTCGAGGATATCGCGGTCGCGCGCGCCGAACATGATCTGCGCTCGCTGGTCGACCGTGCCCCGCGCGTTGCGCATCGGCGCCGTGGTGATCATATCGAGGATGTGCCGGTCACGGAGATCGCGGTCGGCGAGTCGCTGATGGTCCGGGCCGGCGAGATCGTCCCGGTCGACGGCGTCGTCGAGTCTGCCACGGCCATCGTCGATGAATCGGCACTGACCGGCGAGCCGATACCAGTCGCCAGGACGCGCGGCACCGCGATCCTGTCCGGCTCGTTGAACGCAGGCGAGACGTTCGACCTGACGGTGACCGCGACCGCGGGCGAAAGCACCTATGCCGGGATCGTCAAGCTGGTGAACGCGGCGCAAACCGCCAAAGCGCCGTTCGTGCGGCTTGTCGATCGCTATGCGCTGATCTTCCTGCCGGTGACCCTGGTCGTCGCCGCGCTGGCGTGGCTGCTCTCCGGCGATGTCATTCGTAGTCTTGCCGTGCTGGTCGCGGCAACGCCGTGTCCGCTGATCCTGGCCGCGCCTGTCGCCTTCATCGCAGGCGTAGCCCAGGCGGCAAGACGCGGCATCCTGATCAAGGGGGGTGGCAAGCTGGAGGCGCTGGCGCGCGCGCACACCGTGCTGTTCGACAAGACCGGCACGCTGACGGTGGGCGGAGCGCGGCTGCTCTCGGTCGACGTGGCGCCCAGCGAGGATATCGAAGAGGTGCTGCTGCTTGGCGCCTCGCTGGAGCAGGCCTCGCACCACGTGCTGGCCCAGGCCATCGTCCAGGCCGCGCTGTCGCGCGGGCTCAAACTCAAGGTGCCGCAGCAGGTTCGTGAGACCATGGGATCGGGGCTCGAAGGCGTGATCGACGGGCGGCGGGTCGGCGCGGGCTCGCGCAACATGATCCTCGCCTCCAGCCAGCTCGAGCCGTGGGCCGCGCGCGCGATGCGCCGGGCGTCCTGGCGCTCGGCGCTGATCGTGTTCGTCGCGGTCGAGGGGCGGCCGATCGGTGCGCTGCTGCTCGCCGACGAACTGCGCGCCGATACGCCGCGGGCCATCCGTCTGCTGCGCCAGGCCGGCATCAAGCGCATGGTGATGGTGACCGGCGACCGCGCCGCGGCGGCGCAGGCGA
>Ga0302322_100002066_pt1 | contig 16812 bp, 6 predicted proteins | sample Fen_T0_2_FD_203757 | JGI IMG/M metagenome (GOLD analysis project Ga0302322, IMG submission 203757) | Peat permafrost microbial communities from Stordalen Mire near Abisko, Sweden - Fen_T0_2 | ecosystem: Environmental > Terrestrial > Soil > Wetlands > Permafrost | place: Sweden: Abisko... | reverse complement strand
CTGACTATTGCATTGTTCCGTCATTTGTAAGGATTAAAAAATTGTATTACCTTTGTTGACTTATTTTAGAACAATTATTTATGGCAAAAATTAAAAAAATCGGGGTATTGACTTCCGGAGGAGACGCTACGGGTATGAATGCAGCTATTCGCGGCGTTGTCAGAACTGCAGTTTACAATGGGTTGGAAGTTATGGGTATCCGTCAGGGTTACCAGGGAATGATAGATGCAGATTTTATACCGATGCAATCATCAAGTGTAAGTGATATTATTCAGAAAGGCGGAACAATACTAAAAACTGCAAGATGTGAGGAGTTCAGACATCCGGAAGGCAGACTTAAAGCGTATAATAATCTAAAAAATGCTCAGATTGACGGAGTTGTGGTAATTGGTGGAGATGGGTCGTTTACAGGTGCAAGGCTTTTTAATGAAGAATTTGATATACCATTTGTAGGAATCCCTGGAACTATTGATAATGATATTTATGGTACAGATTATACAATTGGCTACGATACAGCATTAAATACTGTAGTTGAAGCTGTCGACAAAATCCGGGACACAGCCAGTGCTCATAACAGGATGTTTTTTGTTGAGGTTATGGGCGCAGAAGCAGGATTTATTGCCCTGTACAGTGGAATTGCAACAGGGGCTGAAGCGATTATCATACCCGAGATAAAAGGAGCTGAGCAAAACCTGAAAGAGATGATCGAAGCGGGTAACACACGAAAGAAATCAAGTAATATTATCATAGTTGCAGAAGGTCACCAGGAAGGTGGTGCTTTTGCAATGGCTGAAAAGGTAAAAAATGACTTTAAAGAGTATGACGTAAGAGTCTCGGTACTAGGACACCTGCAGCGTGGCGGATCACCCTCAGCTATTGACCGTGTAAATGCCAGCCGTCTTGGACACGCGGCAGTTGAAGCACTTATTGACGACCAGAAAAGTGTTATGGTAGGAATTATGAATGGGGAGATAACTCTCGTTCCCTTCCGCAGGGCAGTTAAACTTCATAAAGACGTCAACCATAACCTTGTTGACCTGGCTAAAATATTATCTGTTTAGAAAATCATATTATATGTCGTCATCGAAAGTCTATTTTACTAACCTAAGGGCAAAACCGTCACAGAATCTTTTTAAAAAACTTGAGGCACTAATCTTAAAAGCAGGAATTGAACAAATAGATTTTCAAAAGAAAATAGTTGCCGTGAAACTGCATTTTGGTGAACCGGGAAACCTGGCATACCTGCGTCCAAATTATGCAGCAAGGATTGTAAAATTCCTTAAATCGAAAGAAGCTATTCCATTTCTGACTGACTGTAACACATTATATTACGGAAGAAGATCGAATGCACCCATGCACCTTGAAGCAGCATTTGAAAATGGATATAATCCACTTTCAACAAATTGCCCTGTAATTATTGGTGATGGAATCAAGGGCACCGATTATCGTGAAATTGAATTAAATCTTGAATACTGCAACACAGCAAAAATTGGAAGTGCCATTGCTGACTCGGATATTATAATATCAATGAATCATTTCAAAGGTCATGAGATGACAGGATTCGGCGGGGCTCTTAAAAACCTCGGCATGGGCTGTGCCTCAGTAGGCGGCAAGTTATTTCTGCACTCCGGATCCTCACCTGAGATCTATGAGAAAAACTGTACCGGATGCAGAGTATGTGAGAAATACTGTGCACATGATGCCGTTTCTGTTGGTAAAGATAAAATTGCACATATAGATTATGAAAAGTGTGTGGGTTGCGGACAATGTGTTGCCGTATGCCAGTATGATTCAGCCAGGGTTGTATGGCAGAATTCTTCAGAGACGGTTTGCAGGAGAATTGCAGAATATAGTTTGGCTGTTGTAAGAAATAAACCTTCTTTCCATATTAATTTTATTATGAATGTATCACCCGATTGTGACTGTTGGGGTTTCAATGATTACCCGCTTGTGCCAGATCTGGGTATCGCTGCGTCATTTGATCCGGTCGCACTCGATCAGGCATGTGCTGACCTGGTAAAATCAGCCCCTGCTCTTCCCGGAAGCAGGATATGTACCGATCATTCCGATAATGATATGAGCGGTGAAGACAAATTCAAAAAAGCGCATCCGGATACATTCTGGCAGTCAGGACTTGAGCACGCTGTAAAGATCGGTCTGGGTAATATGGATTATGAATTGATCAATCTCTCATAGTATTTTCTGCGGCTACTATTAAGCTGTATCACTATAATAATTAGTTCTTATGAATGCGAAGGTAAGTATAGCCCGTCTTTCAATTATATCCAATACACTGCTTATTCTTATGAAGATGGCTGTGGGGCTGATTAGCGGTAGTGTGAGTATCCTTTCAGAGGCAATCCATTCTTCGATGGATCTTATAGCTGCAATAATCGCATTTTTCTCTGTAAAAGTTTCAGATAATCCCCCCGATTCAAGACACCCTTATGGTCATGGGAAGGTCGAGAATATATCAGGAGTTATTGAGTCTTTACTTATTTTCGTTGCTGCTGTATGGATCATTTATGAAGCTGTAAAAAAACTGCTTGGTGCTGAAATAGAGTTGGATTCCATAGCCCTTGGGTCAGTGGTGATGTTCATTTCAGCAGCAGTCAATAGCTTTGTCTCGAGGAAACTCTATAAAGTTGCACTGGCAACAAATTCTGTTGCACTTGAAGCAGATGCTTTGCATTTGAAAACCGATGTTTATACATCTCTCGGTGTTGCCATCGGACTGGGACTAATTATTATCACAGGTATTAACTGGCTTGACCCTGTTATTGCAATACTTGTAGCGCTTTTTATAGTATATGAAGCTTATCGGCTTTTGGTTAAAGCCTTCACTCCTCTTCTAGATACTGCCTGGAACCAAAACGAAATCGTGGATCTCCAAACGACTCTGAATCAGCTTGAAGTCAAGTATCATGATCTCAGGACCAGGGTTGCCGGAAACTACCGTTTTATAGATATTCATATTGAGATCCCAGAGGATGTCTCCGTAGGAAAAGCACATAAATACTGTGACAAAATAGAAAATAAGCTAACAGATATCTATGATAATCTGACAGTCACAATTCATGTTGAGCCGAGCTAACCTGGAAACAATTTCCTTCAAAGAAAAGTCCACATAAATCTGCTTTTTGTAACATTTATTCCTTATTCACGTATAGTGGATAATCGGAATCTTAGTTGCAATGAGTAATGAGAAAAAACCTTACAAGATTTTCAGTAAATACCTTACAGAACTATTACTGTTTTTTTAACCTTATGTCATAGATTAACATACCTTTACCTGCAGTTAATATTACCTGATCGACTCTTAAATATATTTTTCTGCAAATGCTTTCATAAATAGCCATTATGAAGAAACTTCTACTTTTTTTAGTATTTCTTACCGCCGGGGTGATTACTTTTGCACAGGTTATAACTCCATTCAAAATAAGGAAAACTGTTACTCAAAAGGGAGGAATAATATATCTGTCAAATACCTCTTCAAAGGCAATTCCTGATAATATAGTCCAGAATGAGATGCCTCCTGCCGGGACAGGATATGATAATAATTTTACTAATGGTTATGTCGATATTGACGGTGATGCTACAACATTCATGTCAAGCAGCGACCAGTTAAATTTGCCAGCCTGCAGTGAAATTACATGGGCAGGGTTGTACTGGGGTGCAGATTGTTCAAGCGGAGATGAAAACTTTTCGACCAGGGATCAGGTTAAACTCAAGGTTAATAGTGGGGCTTACATGAATCTCACTGCTGATCTTAAGTATGATAATACTGTCGGGTTCAGGACGTATCACTGTTTCAAGGATATAACAACGATTGTTAAGGCTAATGGATTGAACGACCTGTACACCGTTGCCAATGTCGCTACTGATATCGGCGGCAAGAATCTTTTTGGCGGATGGTCAATAGTTGTAATTTACAAAAACAGCACATTGACCATGCGAAATCTTACGGTATTTGATGGTCTGGCAAGTGTGAGTGCCGGGACCTTTTCAACTGTTGACATACCTATATCAGGATTCCAGACTCCGTTAGCTGGTCCAGTTACTTTTGAGCTTGGAATGATAGTCTATGATGGAGACAGGTCACTTACAGGTGATCAGCTTTTGTTCAAAGGAGCATCATCCTTTGTTAACATATCAGATGCTCTTCATAATACCAACGACATCTTTAACAGCACTCTGTCACGCAATGGTGTTCTCACTCCTTTACGTATCCCAAATTACAATAATACACTCGGTTATGATGCAAATATTTTTTCTCCTAATAACACTTCTAAAAATTATATAGGTAATAATGCAATATCTGCAACAATAAGGCAGACAACCGGAGGTGAAACATATCTTACTCAGGTTGTCACTTCTGCAATAGACGTGTATGAGCCTGACCTTAGAAGTGCCGTCCGTGTTAAAAATATAACTAATCCTGGTAGTACTACTGCTGAGAAAGGAGATATACTTGAATATACTGTAAACGGTTTAAATATAGGATCAGATCCTTCTGTTAACACATTTGTCACAGATACAATCGAGGGCAATGCTCAGTATATTCCAGGCTCAATTATTATAACATACGGGCCAAATGCCGGAGCCAAATCAGATGCAGCTAATGATGATCAGGCTGAATACGTTGCTTCAACTAAAACTGTAAAAGTCAGAATAGGCACTGGCGCCAACGGAACTAAGGGTGGAATAGTTAACAACTCTCCGGTCGGAACTGACAGTACTCAGTTCAAATTCAGGGTTCAGGCAACGTCCGATTGCGTATACCTGGCCTGTGATGCGATAATTGACAACAGTGCCTATATTATCGGAACAGGAAATGTCTCAGGAAACACCTTCGATAATGCCAGCAATCCGGGTGTTTTTGACACTTTTGGTTGTCCATTACCAGGAACAACCAAAACTGCCATTAATACAACAGGGTGCTCCGCTCCTTCAGCAACAGCAAATTCTCCTATATGCCAGGGAGGAACTATAAACTTCACTGCCTCCGAATCTCCAAGCGCCAGCTATTTATGGACAGGACCCAATAATTTTTCTTCAAACCTCCGGGAACCTTCTATTATTAATGTTACGGCAGCAAATGCCGGGAACTACACTTCTAATATATTTATTACAGGAAAAACCTGCCATTTTACATATACTTTTAAGGCAGATATAAATATAGCCAATGCCGGACCTGATCAGACCGGCAATTTAACATGTGGTCTTGCCACAACCACACTGGCCGGAAATAATCCATCAGGAACTACTGGTACATGGACAATTATCTCAGGTACAGGAGGCAGTTTTGGAGCAGGACATACTTCAACAAGTACGGTGGCAAACAGTACATTCAACGGAACTCCCGGTAGTGCATACACCCTGCGCTGGTTATTAAACAGTATAGGATGTGATCCCACATCAGATGATGTTAATATAAAATTCAACCAGGGACCGTCAGGTTCTGTTTTATCCGGGACATCTTCGGTTTGTTATAATAACTATGCAAATGTAAAAGTTGCAGTAACCGGGGGGGTATCTCCATACACTGTTGTTCTTGATAATGGCGGGGGAACATTTTCGAATTATGTTTCTGGTAGCGATATTATAGTTGGTCCACTTACAACCTCTAAAACATTCGGTCTCGTATCAGTAACTGATGCAAACGGCTGCTTGTCAGCAGGATTAAGCGGAAGTGCAGTCATTTCGGTCAGCAATGCTATTACAGGTACTGGAATCATTACACAGTTGAATGCTCCTGTTGGCGGAGGTGGTCCAAAAACTGCAGGTACAGCATCAGGTTGGATCAATTCAGGGAATACGACAACAAGTGATAATGTTTATGCAACAATTAGCATTACCAACACTAATTCTGCATATATGTACCTGTCTAATTTTGGATTTGCTGTCCCCGCGGGAGCAACTATTGTCGGTGTTGAATCTACAGTTGAAAGAAGCTATACTACCACTGGTTCAAGAACAATATCAAGCGGAAGAATATCCCTGGTGACAAATACAACTTTAATAGGCAGTAATCAATCCATTACTTATCCGGCTAATACTGATGCGAGTGTAACTACTGGGGGATCAGCGAGTATGTGGGGAGCTAACACAATAACTTTAACCCCAGCTATTGTGAATAATTCAAACTTCGGTTTGAGATTCAGAGTCAGCCCCGGTGGTAATTCAGGAACAGCAACAGCCAGGATTGACTATGTGACATTAAAGATATATTATACCCCAGCTCCATCATATTGTGACGATGTAAGCGGTGTCGGTTTTTCCGTTGCAACATATACAAATGCAACAAACTATACCTGGGCTCCTCCATCAGGGGGTTCTGTGGTTACAGGACAGGGAACCAGTTCATCAACTATGGATTTTAATGGTGCGGGTCAAAGTGGAAACTATAATGTCTGCGTAACTGCTTCGAATAATTGCCAGACACTGGCACCGTCGTGTATCAGTATTCCAATATCCGACTGTCCCAACTCAAGCTTATACATTATAGGAAATGTTTATTGGGACAAGAATGCAATGGCAGATAACCTCGTTAACGGCACTCCCATCAGCACAGCAAATGGGATTCAGCTGTATGCAACTCTGATATTGACAGCGGGAACTACAGCCGTACAAAACTCAGTTCCGGTTGCAGTGAATGGAACATATAAATTTGCTGTATCTGCCAGCACTAATTATACAGTTGTCTTAAGTACCACAAACTATCTTACAGGTCAGACACCGGTTGCTTCTCTGCCGGCAGGTTGCTCCAACACCGGCGAGATTGTCAATAATATAACTAACACAGCAACCGGGAACGATGGTACAACAAACGGAAGGCTGTCAGTGCCTGGTTTCACAACCAACAATAAGGTAAATGTAAACTTTGGTATTAAAATATCAACTCCTCCAGTTGCGGTAAATGATGTTACAAGCACCAATGAGGATACTCCTGTTACTGTCAATGTTATCTTGAATGACACAGATGTTGATGGCACTGTAGTCGCAAGTTCAGTTGATTTAGATCCTGGTACAGCAGGTATTCAGAATGCTTTTACAAATATTTATGGAACATGGAACGTAAATTCATCAGGGGTTGTGACCTTTACTCCTGCTCTCAACTTTAACGGAAATGCCAGTGTAACCTATACGGTAAATGATAATGATAACAACACTTCAGATGTTGCAACACTTTTAATAACTGTTGCTCCCGTAAATGACGCTCCTGTTACAGTTGATGATGCAATTACCACTCCTGAGGATACCCCTGTAACCATAAATGTTACTTCGAATGATTATGATGTTGATGGAACTGTTGATGTATCGACTGTAGACTTAGATCCGGCTACACCAGGAATTCAGACATCTGTCACCGTCCCGGGGCAAGGTTCTTACTCAGTAGACAATTCAGGAGTTGTAAATTTTGTTCCATTTTTAAATTATAATGGCATAGCAACCCCGATTCATTATACGGTAAAAGATAATGCAGGCCTGACTTCCGCAAGTGCTTCGCTTACAGTTACAGTCACGTCTGTAATAGATCCTCCCCTTGCCTTTAACGATAACGTAACAACCGATCAGAATACGCCGGTCTCAATTAATGTTACGACAAACGACATTGGTGTTGATGCTCCTGTTGATCCTTCAAGCGTAGATCTCGACCCATTAACTCCCGGACTTCAGTCTGATTTGACAGTTATAGGGGAAGGAGGTTATCATGTCAGTAATACCGGCAGTGTAACCTTTACACCCCTTTCAACTTTCTATGGAACTACTTCACCTGTAGGCTATACTGTAAATGATAACCTGGGACAGCCATCTAACATTGCAACATTGACAATCACTGTAATCGCAGCCAGCGCTCCGGTCGCAGTAAATGATGCTGCAACAACTAATGAAGGTACCTCAGTCACAATTGATGTCACCTCAAATGACAGTGCACCAAACGGTTCTTTCAATCTCGCCAGGATAGATTTAGATCCGGCAACAACAGGTATTCAGCAGTCATATGATATTCCATCAAAAGGAACATTTATGGTTGATTTACTGGGCATAGTTACATTCCAGCCAGCATGGGGTTTCAATGGAATCGTAACCGGACAATATACCGTTAAAGACAATCTTGGTTTGGTTTCAAATGTTGCAACTATCACCGTTACAGTGATTCATGTTAATCAACAGCCATTTGCGGTTGACGACTACATATCAACAAATGAGGATACACCCGTTAGTTTTAATATCGCTTCTAATGATTATGATACAGATGGTACAATTGCAGTAAATACTGTTGATCTTGATCCATCTACTGCTGGAAGGCAGACAACCTTCAGTGTTGCAGGTGAAGGAACTTATGTTGTTGACAACTCAGCGAATGTAACTTTTACACCTTTCCTTAATTTCAATGGAATTGCTACTCCTGTATATTATACTATTAATGACAACCAGGGTTTATCCTCTGATATAAATCTCCCCGGGATGATTTCGGTAAGCATAATCTCAGTGAATGACCCTCCTGTCGCAGTAAATGATGCAGTTACAGCTCCATCAAACACAGATGTTTTGATAAACATCATCCTTAATGATACAGATGTGGATGGAACAATTGATCCTTCTGCAATCGACCTTGATCCAACATTCCCCGGAATACAGAAAACTTTCACTGTAACTGGCCAGGGGGACTATTCGGTTGACAATTCCGGAGTTCTGACTTTTCACCCTTTGCCGGCATTTGTGGGACCAGTAATTGCCACTCCAGTTTCTTATACAGTAAATGATAATCAGGGCGCAGTATCAAATACAGCATCGGTAACTATTACATTATCAGACCCCAGTGCACCGGAAGCTGTTAATGATATAGCGGGTATGAATAAAGATGGTACTCCGGTTCTGATTGATATTCTTGCCAACGATAATCCGGGATCAGGCAATATTGTACCATCAACTATTGACTTAAATCCTGCCACTATTGTCGCACACGAAACAGATCTGATTACCTCCGAAGGACACTGGCAGGCAAATACCTCAACCGGAGTTGTAACATTTACTCCCGCAGCCAATTATTTTGGCACTGCTGTTATTCACTATGTTGTTTATGATGATAATTCAACTCCATTATCCTCTAACACTGCAAGTATTACAGTTACAGTACTTCCTGTAAATGATATCCCTGCCTTTTCAAAAGGCACAGATCAGACAGTTTGTGCAAACAGCACAGTTCAAATAATAAATAACTGGGCAACATTAATAAGTGCAGGACCGGCAAATGAATCTTCCCAGTCCCTGACCTTTATTGTAACAAATACTAATAATCCCCTCTTTAGCAGCCAGCCATCAGTTGATGCTACAGGAACTCTTTCCTATGCCCCTGCTTTAAATCAATCAGGTACTGCGACGGTTTCCGTCCAGATAAAAGATGACGGAGGCACACTGAATGGAGGATTGGACATTTCAGCTGTCCAGACTTTTACAATTAATGTAGTATCACAACCTGCTCCGACAATTGGTCTGATTACCCAGCCAACATGTGGCCTGACCACAGGTAGCGTGGCATTAAGTGGCCTTCCATCTTCAGGTACATGGACGATCATTCCATCTTCGGGTTCGATTGTTACAGGTTCAGGAGCAAGTTACACCGTATCAGGTCTATCCGCCTCAACCGTATTTACTTTTAGTGTGACAAATTCGGCAGGATGTACTTCTGGTTCTTCAGGTAACGCGACACTCAATAATATCCCTTCTGCCCCGGTAATTCCAACGACTTCATCTGTTGTTAATCCGGGCTGTGGTGAAACCACTGGTAGTATTGTATTTAACAGTCAGGCGGGTGTTCAATACAGCATTGGTGCCGGATACCAGGTAAGCAACAGTTTTATAAATCTTATTCCTGGAAGTTATATATTGAGTGTCAGAAATATTGCTGATAATACCTGTATTACCCAAGGATCAGCATCTGTTACAATTTCAAATGCTCCTGTAGTTCCTGCACCTCCTACGGCATTGGCATCACAGACCTTCTGTAATGGCATAAGTCCAAAGGTATCAGACATAATGGTTTCAGGGGCAAACATAATCTGGTATGATGCTGCCACCCTGGGAATTATTGTTGCACCTGTTACACCTTTGGTCAATGGCACAACTTATTATGCCAGTCAGACTACTGGCAGTTGTGAATCGATCTCGAGAACTGGAGTCACTGTTACCATTTTTTCATGTACCGGACCGAACATCATTGATAATATATTGAGTCTCAATGAGAACTCAGCATCTGGTACTTTTGTTTACGACGTTAATGATAATAATACCGGGAATGATAAAGATCCCGGAAATAATAATTTAACATATACAATTATAAGTGGCAATTCATCAGGAGCATTTGTTATTGACGCAGCCACTGGCATTATTTCGGTAACCGACGGGTCAAAACTTGATTTCGAGACCACGCCGTCATTCACTTTGATAATTCGTGCTGATAATGGTACGGTGACAGATGATGCTTCAATAACTATTAACCTGATAAATCTTAATGATAATAACCCTGTTTCTTCAGATGATAATTATTCTTTGAATGAGGGAACAACTTTAGTGATTCCTTCTCCTGGTGTACTGACAAATGATACAGATGCCGATGGAAATACCTTAAGTGCAATTAAGGTAACGGATCCGTTACATGGAACACTGACACTTAATGCAGATGGATCTTTGACTTACATTAATAATGGTGATGAATCGGCTTCAGACTCATTTACATATAAGGCTTTTGACGGATTGAACTATGGGAACATTGCTTCTGTTAATTTCACAATAAATCCTGTGAATGACCCTCCTGAGGTAAGTGATTTTACTAAAACGGGTAACGAGGATGTTTCAATTAACTTTACTGCTGCTGATTTTACAGCCTCCTATACAGATGACGAGTCAAATCCGATGACTAAAATAATGATCATCAGTTTGCCTCCAAATGGGATCTTAAAACTCTCAGGTTCCAATGTCAGCATTAATGATGAAATATTGACTGCAAACGTCTCAAATCTGACTTTTGAACCTGATGCAAACTGGAACGGGAACACTAGTTTCTCGTGGAATGCTAATGACGGAACAGTTTACGCTCTGACTAATGCCAAGGTAACAATTACCCTAAATCCGGTTAATGATCTGCCAATCTTGTCGGATATTTCAAAGACTATAAATGAAGATAACACACTGACATTTCTCGCAAGTGATTTTACAGGCGTTTTTAGTGATGTCGACGGAAATCTTTTGGTGAAAATTATGATAACAAGTCTCCCTGCAAACGGAACATTAAAACTTTCAGGTGTGAATGTCAGTGTTAATGATGAAATCTTAACGGGTAATCTTGCCAACCTGATATTTGTGCCCGATCCAAACTGGAATGGCAGTGCTAATTTCGGCTGGAATGGATTCGATGGAAATTCATTTGCATTGGTTGAAGCCCATGTAAATATAACGGTAAATCCGGTAAATGATCTGCCGGTTCTTGCAAACACTTCAAAATCAGTGAATCAGGGCAGTACGCTAAGTTTTTCATCATCTGATTTTACCGGGGCTTTTACTGATATCGATGGTAATTCACTGAATAAAATACTTATTACAAGTGTTTCGTTAAATGGAACTTTAAAGCTTGGTGGAAATACTGTTTCAGCAAATGATGAGATATCAGCAGCGGATCTAGGAAACATCACTTTTGTTCCTGAAGTCAACTGGAATGGGATAACATCCTTCACCTGGAACGGGTTCGACGGAATTTCATTCGCACTTACAGATGCGACCGTAACAATTACAGTCATCCCTGTAAATAACCCTCCGACTCTAATAAACATTGTTAAATCAGTGAATGAAGATAATATTTTGAATTTCACTTTGAATGATTTCACTTCCGCATTTAATGACCCTGACGGCAATACACTCAAAAAAATCAGGATTACGGGACTTCCGGCAAATGGAACGCTTAAGCTTTCCGGTGTTAATGTAAGTGCAAACGATGAAATACTTGCCGCCAGCATTGGAAACCTGACTTTTATTCCGGATGTTAACTGGAATGGAAACACCAGTTTTGGATGGAATGGCTCGGATGGGTTAGTTTACAGTTTGTCAGGCGCAAACATAAATATCACTGTTAATTCTGTGAATGATGCGCCCGTTCTTACTTCTCAGTTGCTGCAGGTAAGTATTAATGAAAATAGTGGAGCACATGAGATTGTTATCGCCGGCAATGTGACTGATGTTGAAGGAAATATTCTGACTACCACAGTTGCAGACAGTCCAAAGCATGGAACATTCTCCGTAAATAGCCAGGGAAATATAGTTTACACCCCAGATGCAAATTATTCCGGAAACGATACTATCGTCTACCGGGTCTGTGATAATGGAGTGCCATCACTTTGTGTAACAGGTAAAATAAGTATCACAGTTCTATCAACCACACCGTTGAACCATGCCCCGGCTATCACCGGAATTACCAAAACTACTATTCAGAATAAACCGTTCATCTTTGACCGGAGTGATTTCTTATCAGTCTGGTCCGATGCTGATAATGATACACTGGTAAATATCCGGATAACACTTTTACCAGCTTCAGGTATACTGAAAATAAATGGGGCCTCAGTTTCTGTTGGTCAGGAGATCAGCTGGAAACAGATGAATGCAATTGAGTTTACTCCTTTGGCTGACTTTGCAGGTGAAACATCTTTCCAATGGGAAGCTTCGGATGGAAAAGACTACTCATCATCTGCGGATGTTGTAATTACCATTACACCTGAGCAGCTATTTATCCCGGAAGGTTTTTCTCCAAACGGTGACGGGATGAACGACTTCTTTGTGATCAGGGGAACGGAGGGCAATAATGTTGCGATCTCAATTTTTAACAGATGGGGAAATATGGTTTATTCAAGCAAGAACTACCAAAATGACTGGGATGGTACGTCAAATACAGGACTACTGCTCGGATCAAAACTGCCTGATGGAACATATTTCTACGTAATAAATCTGAATAACGGTGAAAAAGCTAAAGTGGGTTATATAACCATAAACAGGTAATGACCATGAAAAAAATATTAACTCTGATTTTGTTTATCTCGGGAATATGGACAATTGTTCTTGCTCAGCAGGACCCTATGTATTCTCAGTATGTCTTTAATGGATTAATAATAAATCCAGCCTACGCAGGGACCAGAGATGTGCTTTGCGCATCAGTATTGTATCGTGATCAATGGGTAAATATCCCAGGGGCTCCAAAAACAGGTATTTTATCTATAGACGCGCCGGTCAAAAATAAAAATGTCGGAGTAGGTCTGACTGTCGAATTTGATAAGATAGGGGTGACATCCCACACTGCATTCAATGGGATTTACTCATATAGACTACGGTTTGCTCAGAGTTCCCTGGTATTCGGGTTGCAGGCCGGGTTAGGCTTTTCCAACTCAAATTTTTCTTCAGTGCAATACACTGACGGGACCAGGAATGACATTGCTTTTCAAAATAATTTCCATGATGTTCTTCCTAATTTCGGGTTTGGCCTTTATTATTTCTCAAATAGATTCTACGCAGGATTTTCAATACCTCAGATAGCGGGATATGCAATACAGAATGCCCTTTATCATAAAACTGAAAGTGCTTATCTCGATCTGGCAAATCATTACTTTATCAATACTGGTTATCTGTTTGATCTTAGTCCCGATATTAAAGCCAAACCTTCAATACTTCTGAAATATGTGCGGGGAGCACCTGTTGAAATGGACCTTAATGGAATTGTATGGTTTTATGACCTCATTGCCGCAGGAGTCTCCTACAGGAGCCTGGCTTCTCTTGACTTTATTCTCCAGGTAAAAGCCAGTCCTCAGATTTCAATTGGATATGCATATGAATATGCCACCACAAAACTGAATACATTCAGCAGCGGGTCGCATGAGATCATGCTTCAGTACTTCTTTGACTTCTCACATTCGAAGATTGTGACACCCAGGTATTTCTAATTAAAATGTCTTAAATGAAAATAAAATTACTGCTATTAAGTTTACTGATAACCTCTGCCACAGGTGCCCAGAATTTTATAATGAAGGAAAAGCTGGCGGATGACTATTATAATCGTTACAATTATTATAAAGCTATACCAATGTACGAACAGCTGATACCTGGTTCTCCTGATAATATGGGAATCTATGAAAAACTGGCTGATTCTTACAGAAAGGTGAACGACAGTAAAAATGCAGAACGGTGTTATGCTATCCTCGTAAATAGCCCGTCCTCAAAGCATGAGCATCTCCTTTTCTATGCACAGGCATTGTCAAGAAACGGGAAATATGATCAGGCAGCAGTTTGGTTTCAGAAATATAGCGAAACAGAACCGTCTGATATAAGAGGAACCGGATTTAGCGTATTGTACAGAAACATGAATTCTATCTATCGTGATTCTTCAAGATATATTATTGTCAATGCACCATTTAATTCTGAAACTTCCGATTTCAGTCCTTCTTATTTTGGAAATGACATCCTTTTCGTCAGTGCACGAAAAAAAGTATCGATAATAAGGGATATCTATAACAGGACAAATACTTCATATCTGGACCTCTTTATTACTTCTCCCGATTCAAAAAATGCTCGACCATTTTCGACGGATATTAATTCAAAATATCATGAGGGACCAGTTACATTCACCAGAAACCTTGATACACTTATTTTTACCAGGAGCAATTTTTATAATAAACACTTCGGAAAAAGCAACGAAGGGATAAACAAACTAAAACTCTACCTGGCTGTCTGGAATAGGGATCTGAAAAAGTGGACAAATATAGTTCCTTTGCCATTCAACAATGACCAGTATTCGGTAGGCCATCCCGCTTTCAGTACTGATGGTAAGACGCTTTATTTTGCATCCGATATGCCCGGAGGCGTTGGAGGTACAGATATCTATATGTCACATCTTATCGCTGATCATCAGGGAAATAAATCATGGAGCCAACCCATTAACCTGGGATCTGAAATCAACACACCCGGAAATGAGATGTTCCCTTTTATTGATAATGATGGAAATCTCTGGTATGCAAGTGACGGACTTGCCGGACTTGGGGGTCTCGATGTTTTTATGGCAGGACGAAAGAATGATGGCTTCCTGAAACCATTGAATCCCGGATATCCTTTGAATACCCGTTTTGACGATTTTGGATATATCACCAAAAACAGTGGGGAAGAAGGATATATTAGTTCTGATCGTAATAATAAGAACGGAGATGATGATATATACAAAGTTACCCGGTTAGTTATTCCAGCTAAAACGGAACTTGTGAAGCTTGTCGAACCAAAACATGTCCCAAAATTCAAATTAACCGGAAAAGTATATTCAGCTGATAAACTCACTCCCATTCCAAATTCAACAGCCTTTCTCACAAATAAATCGGATTCATCTGTTAAGGAAGCAAAATGTGACAGTACAGGAATTTTCACATTTAATCTTGAAGCGGAGTCAGACTACTCTGTAAAGGTATCTGTCCAAACCTCTGGGAGCAAATGCAGCTCCAATCCAAATGAATGCTCAACAAGAGGGTTAAGTACCGACGTAAATTTTAACCAGTCTTTTCCGGTATTTTGCGTCGGAGACGTTATTAAAGTTGAGAATATTTATTACGACCTTGGGAAATTCAATATACGATCTGATGCAGCTATTGAACTCGATAAGTTGTTTGATATTATGAATACCTATCCTCATATGAAAATTGAGCTCCGTTCCCATACGGATTCACGTGGAACCGCTATCTCAAATATGGCGCTTTCTGATAAGAGAGCGAATGCCGCGGCAGAGTATCTGTTTTCAAAAGGCATAACCCGTGACAGGATTACCGCTAAGGGTTTCGGCGACACTATGCCTGTAAATAACTGCATCAAGGGTGCCAGATGCACAGAAGATGAATATAAGGTCAACCGGAGAACTGAGTTTAAGATACTCTCAATAGAATAAAAATCCAATTTTGAATATTTAAAATCGGCTAATTACAAAGATCACAAAGAATTGGTACAAAGTAGACAAAGAACATACCTGTATTAACTTAGCTTTGTGCGCTTCGAGGTTAAAATAAAGTTGGAACCAGCAACACCTTACCGGCTGTCATATTATTTAAATAAGTGTCTAAAGCGAATTGTGCCAGGTTGAGAGGAAACCGTTGATTCACAGTAATTTTAAGTTCATTTTTGAGTAAACTCCTTACTCCTGCCAGATTCCGCATGGTCTTAATCTGACCATTATCTTTCATCCAGTTACCCAGGTAGAAACCATGTAGCTTTTTATTATCCAATACCAGCGGCCTCAGTGAAGGCCCTTCTGTATCTGCGGAGAGATTCCCGTAAACGATGACAGTTCCACCGTAAGGAATTGCGTTGAGAAGCTGTCCGGTGTAGCTGCCTGCAACTGGATCAAGCGCAAGGGTGGCATTTATTTGTAGTGATAGTTGATGAAGCTTATTTTGGAAATCATTTTCAGAACTGTTCAGTATGTATTTCTCCCCCTCATCATGCAGAATTTTCACCTGATTTTCATTTCTGACGACGTTAATAACAAGGATCTTTTTCTTTATCGCAATATATCTGATCATTCTGCCCAGTGCTCCGGCAGCCGCTGAGTTGATTATCGCGTTATGCTTTTCCTTGCTGATAATATCGAAAAATGCAAGAGCAGTCATCGGATTCACAAGCAGCATAGATCCTTGTTCATCTGAAATTGATTTTGGCAATGGGAAGCAAAATGAAGCTGATGTTACCATATATTCTGCCCAAGTACCACTTTCAGGATGAACTGCGGAGCAGGCAACC
>Ga0302322_100002065_pt1 | contig 16812 bp, 11 predicted proteins | sample Fen_T0_2_FD_203757 | JGI IMG/M metagenome (GOLD analysis project Ga0302322, IMG submission 203757) | Peat permafrost microbial communities from Stordalen Mire near Abisko, Sweden - Fen_T0_2 | ecosystem: Environmental > Terrestrial > Soil > Wetlands > Permafrost | place: Sweden: Abisko... | reverse complement strand
ACGGGCGTGGCCGGTCCGGGTGCGGGGCTCGTGGCGGCGACGAGCGCGGGCTCGAGCGGAGGCGCGTAGCTGGGGACGCCGTCGGGGCGCAGCCGGCGGTCCAGCCACTCGACGAGGAGCCGGGTCAGGCCGGCGGGCCAGTCACCGAACCGGTGCCGCCCGTCGACCATCGGGCCCAGCCCGTGCGGGGCGCGCACGCGCAACCCGTGGTCGGCGCCGCGCACCACGGCGACCCGGTGGTCCAGGTGCCCCGCGTCGCGCAGGGCGGTCCGGACGCCGCGCACGCTCCCCTCGAGCGGCACGCAGGGGTCCTGCTCCCCGAAGAGCGCGAGCACCGGGACGGTCAGCGCGGAGAGGGTGGGTCTCGGGTCGTGGCCGTCGGCCTGCGTGGGCACGACCGCCGGCGTGCAGGCGAGGATCACCGCGGCGATCCGATTACTGTAGGTAGCCGCCTGGGCGGCGACCCAACCGCCCTCCCCCCAACCGACGAGGGCGACGGCCGCGACGTCCAGCTCGGGCAGGCGACCCAGGCGCTCGACGGCCGACAGCACCTCACGGGCCTGATGAGCGACCGGACGGCGGGCGCCGGGACTCTCGTCGCGCGGGCCGGCACGATCCCACGTGAAGGTCGCGATTCCGGCTCGGGCGACGGCATCCAGCCACGCAGAGTAGTCGCTCTGGTCGCGCCCGGGCTCCTGGACCACCAGCAGGACGGGGTGCGGGCCGGCGGTCGGGGGCAGCCGCAGGTCGCCGCTCAGCCGGTCGTGACCGTGCCAGAACGACAACTCGTGACGTACCCCGGAGGACCACACGCCGCGATGCTACGTCGGGTAACGAGTGGTGACACGGCGCCACGCCGTCCGGGCGGTTCGTCACCGGATCACCCCCGCCGGCACTCACCCCCGGTAGCTCCTGGCTGAATGACGGACGACTTTCGTCCACCACTCGTCGCCACCACCGCGAATTCCCACCAAACGGGCATCGCGGTGCGTCACCGGATCAGCCCCGTCCGGCCATTGTCCAGGGATTTTCCGCGGCCGCCGGCCCCGGCCGTCACCGCACGTCAGGACGAGGAAGTGGGGGTCACGTGACGGGACAGTCAAGACTTTCCAGATCGACCGTGCGCGACCGCCCCGCCTGGCATGCTTCGCACGCACAGGCACGACAAGGTGCCGTTCGTCCGTGGAGGAGCTCGTGGCCTGGTTCATCATCCAGTCCCTTCTGACAATTGTCCTCGCTTTCGTGCTCGGCCTCATCGTGGGCTGGCTCTGGTGGCGGCGTCGGAAGGTTCATTTCAGCCAGTCGGATGCCGTCACGAGCGTCACCTCCCGGCATGAGGCGGCGCTCGCCGCCAAGCAGACCGAGCTCGACGGCACCGCGGTCGCCCTCAAGGAGAAGGACATCGAGATCGGCCGCCTCAGCGGGCTGGTCACCGACGACGCCGCCGAACTGGCCGCGCGTCACGACGCCCTCGTCGCCGCCAAGGACGCCGAGATCGCCGAGCTGACCGGCCGCCTGGAGGCCCGCGACGCCGACCTGGCCGCCAAGGACGCCGAGCTCGACCGGCTCTCCGCCGCGACGGCACCGGTCGTCGTCGAGGAGCCCGTGGTCGACGAGCCCGTCGCGGTCGTCGAGCCCGTCGCGGTCGTCGAGCCCGTCGCGGTCGTCGAGCCCGAGCCCGTCGCGGTCGTCGAGCCCGTCGTGGAAGAGCCCGTCGTCGAGGCGAAGCCCGTCGTCGAGGAGCCCGAGGAGGTCGCGGCCCTCGTCACCCCGGTGGAGGAGCCCGCCGCCGAGGAGGCCGAGGCCGGGCTGACCCCCGCCGCCACCGGCACGATCGACCTCACCCAGATCGAGGAGCCGGCACCCGAGCCCGTCGCGGAGGTCGCCGCCACCGAGCCGGAGCCGCAGCCGCAGCCGGCACCCGAGCCGGTGGCCGAGGCAGCACCCGAGCCGGTCGCCGTCGTCGCACCGGCGGACGTCGTCGAGACGCCCGCCGAGCCCGACGAGCTGGAGCGCGTCGAGGGGATCGGCCCGCGCATCGGGGCCGCCCTGCGCCAGGCGGGCATCGTCACGTTCCGGCAGCTCGCCGACGCCGACACCGCCACGCTGCAGGGGGCGCTGGAGAAGGCCGGCCTGCGCTTCGCCCCGAGCCTGCCGACGTGGAGCCGCCAGGCCGCCCTGCTGGCGGACGGCAACGAGGAGGGCTTCGTCCAGCTGACCGAGTCGCTGGTCGGCGGCCGGGACGTCTCCAGGACCAAGCGATGACGCAGCAGACCGAGGCGCCGCAGGACGCCGCGGGCCCGGCCACCACGACGACGACCACGCGGACCAGCACGCTGGAGGGCCACTACTGGGAGCGCGCCCGGCGCGGCGCCGTCCCCTGGATCATCGGCGCGGTCGGTCTGGCCGCGCTCGGGGTGGGCCAGTTCGTCCCGCTGCGTCACCACATGGAGTCCGACCTGCGCGACCGCTCGCTCGGCGCGCTCCGCGCGGCCGGGTTCGGCGACGTGGCGGTCGACTTCACCGGGCGCGACGGTCGGCTGACCGGGACGGTGGCCTCGCCGTCCGACATCGACCGGGCGTTGGCGACGGTCCGCGGGCTCGAGGGCGTGCGGGTGGCGTCCGCCGATCTCAAGGTCCCCGGTCCGGTCGCCACCGCGGCGTCCCCGGCCGTCAAGGCCCAGCTCGCGGACGGGCGGCTGGCCCTGATCGGGTCCGTCGGCTCCGAGGCGGCGCGGCAGGCGCTCGTCGAGACGGTGAAGCAGGCCTTCGGCGCCGGTTCGGTCGACGACCAGCTCACCGTGGCGGCATCGACGTCGGACGCCGGGCTCCCCGCCCTCGGCTCCCTGGTGGCCGCGCTCGGGCCGGCCACCACCGCGACGGTCGACCTGTCCGCGGGCCGGTTGACCCTCACGGGCACGGTGCCGGACGCCGGCCGGCTGGAGGCCGCGAAGGCCGCCGCCGCCGCGGTGACCGGTGACCCGGCCAAGGTCACGAACCAGCTCGCGGTGGCGGCCGGGACGGCGTCGGCGAGCCCGACCGAAGCCGCGGCGTCGGCCTCGCCGTCGGAGTCCCCGTCGGCGTCGGCCTCGCCGTCGGCCGCCGCCTCGCCGTCCCCGTCGCCTTCGGGTGACGGGACGCAGACGCCGGCCCAGCAGGCGCTGGTCGACCTGCCCAAGGTCTCGTTCGAGACGGGCAGCGCCACGCTCACCCCGTCCGGCTCGGCCGTGGTGAAGCGCGCGGCGCAGATCCTCACCGCGAACCCCAGCGTCAACGTCCGGATCGAGGGCTACACCGACGACCTGGGCGACTGGGACGTCAACAAGGCGCTGTCCTCCGCCCGCGCCGACACCGTGCGTCGCACGCTCGTGGCGGACGGGATCGACGCCGGCCGGCTCTCGTCGTTCGGCTGGAGCGAGGAGCACCCCAAGGTGCCGAACACCTCGGCCGCGAACCGGGCGACCAACCGGCGCGTCGAGTTCGTCGTCCTGCCCTGACGAGCCTCGACCGGCCCTGACGGCCGTCTCGACCGGCCCTGCCGTGATCGTGCACGCTCACCTCGAGCGTGCATGATCACGGCAGGGCGGGGTTGTCCCGGGAGACCTGGTAGGCGGCCGCCTGGGCGATCGGCCGGACGACGATCTGGTCGAGGTCCACGTGCGGGGCGCGGGTGACGGCGAAGGCCACCACCTCCGCGACGTCGTCGGCCGTGAGCGGGGTGACCCCGCGGTAGACGGCGGCGGCCCGCTCTGCGTCACCACCGAACCGGACCAGCGAGAACGGCGTCTCCACCATCCCCGGCGCGACCTCGGTGACCCGGATCGGCTCGCCGTTGAGCTCCAGGCGCAGGGTGCGGGCCAGCGCGTTGACGGCGTGCTTCGCCGCCGTGTACCCGCCACCGCCCGGGTAGACCTCGAAGCCCGCGATCGAGCCCAGCAGGACGACGTGTCCCCGGCCCCGGCGGCGCATCCCCGGCAGCAGCGCGTTGTGCACCCGGACGGTCCCGAGCACGTTCGCCTCGTACATCCAGCGCCAGCCGTCGACGTCGGCGTCCTCCACCCGGTCGAGGCCGAGCGCTCCGCCCGCGCTGTGGACCACCACGTCGACGTCACCGGCGGCCTCGGCGAACGCCGCCACGGAGGCGGCGTCCGTGACGTCGAGCGCGAGGGCGCGGCCGCCGACCTCGGCGACGAGCGCCTCGCAGCGGTCCAGCCGCCGGGCGGCGGCAACGATCTCGAAACCCTCGGCGGCCAGCGCCCGCACGGTCGCCTCCCCGATGCCGCTGCTCGCGCCCGTCACCACCGCGATCCGGCCCGCACCACGACCCGCACCACGACCCGCGCCGGACCCGGCGCCACCAGCCACTCCACCATCGGTCATGCCCGCCATCCCAGCACATCGCCGCTACGCTGCGGGACGTGCGGCTGTACCTGCGATCAGCCGATCGCCGACCCGATCCCGCCCCGCTCCCGACGAACGACCGGGCCACCGTGCTCGCCGGGATCGCCGGGTGGGCGCTGCTGTGGGCCGTCGCCCTGCTGTCCCACTCCTGGCTCGCCGACACCGGCCGCGGCTGGTGGCTGTGGACCCCGCCCGCCGGCATCGCCCTCGGCCTGCTCGGCCTGCGCTACCTGCGCCGCCACGACCGGGTGCGGCCCCGGCGCCCGGAGCCCGACGGACGCGACGGGCCCGGCGACCTCACGCGCTGAAGGCCTCGTCGACGACGGCGGCCGCGAGCACCTCGGGGTCGGCCAGGACGTCGGCCACGGCACCGCGCCGCTGCCAGCCCCCGGCCGCCCAGGCCAGCCCGCGGGCAAGCCCTTCGGACGTGCAGGCGTGCACGGTCGCGTCGGTGCCGTGCCCCTCGACCCACCAGTCGACGTCCATGCCGTCCACGACGAGGTCCTCGTGCTCGCACCACGTCGGCGGGACGCCGGGCAGCAGGACGCGGACGGCCGGCGGGGTCGGGGCGACCTGGCCGGTCTCCTCCACCTTGCCCAGGGCCAGTTCGCCGGCGAGCGGGACGTCGAGCAGGTCGGCGAGCGACGCGGCGGCCCGCGGGGTCGGCGCGACCACCGCCCCGCCGAGGTCGGTGCGCTGCAGCCACGCCGGACCGTCGACGACGACCGCGTCGCGCACCCGGACCACCTGCGTCGTCAGCCCGTCGAGCACGCGCACCCAGGCGGGCGGCGCGACCTCGGTGCCGTCCGCCAGGACCGACTCGGCCAGCACTGCCAGCTCGCGCCACAGCACGACGGCGGTCGCGGCGTCCATGTCGACGTCGGGGTCGGCCATCCCGGCGAGCACGGCCTCGACGGCGGCGGCGTCCAGGTCCGCGGCCGAGCGGACCCCGCCGGCCGCCCGCCGCACGTCCCGGTCGAGGCCCGCGAGCACCGCGGGCGGCGGGGGCAGGAGCGCGGCCAGCGACGGATCCGCCTCGGGGTCCGCCCACGGGCCGCCGGCGAGCGTGCGGGACAGCCACCAGGCGGTGTACGAGGGGACGTCGGCCACCCCGCCGCCACCGATCCAGCGGACGACGACGCGCGCCGGCCGCAGCAGGGCCGCCCGCAGCTCGGGGTCGCCGGCGAGACGCTCGAGCAGCTGCGGCCATGCCTCCGGCAGGACGGCGTCGAGGTCCCGGACGGCGACCAGCTCGGGCAGCCCGATCTCCAGCCCGTTCACCGCGCCCGGCGCCTCGCCGTCGTCGTGGCCGTCGTCGCCGTCGTCGGGCAGGCCCACGGCGGCCGCGGCCAGCCGGGCGGACTCCTCCGCCCAGTCCTCCCACCCGTCCAGGTCGTGCGGCGCCGGGCCCTCGACGTCGTCGTCCCTCGCCAGGTCGGCGGTCGGGCCGACCAGGGCGACGTCCGGCAGGCGCAGCAGCCCCGGACCCTCCAGCGCCCCCACCGCCGCGAGCACGTCGCGGCCCCAGCGTTCGACCGCGTCGGCCGCGACCAGCGCCACCTCGTCCGGGTCGAGCACCTGCGCCGCGAACGAGTCCGGCAGCGCCAGCAGGGCCGCCGGGGAGACGTCGTCGTCGGCGTCCGGCAGGGGCAGGTCGGCGAGCCACGGCAGGTCGCCCGGGGCGAGCCGGCCCGCGGCGACCGCGGCGGCGACCACCTCGAGGACGGCGGAGGCCAGCTCCAGGTCGTCGTGGGCCGCGGCCGCCCGCACGCCCGCCCGGACGGCGGGCAGCTCCAGGGCGGCGCGCGCGTCCAGCGGGACGGCACCGAGCTGGCCCAGCAGCGGGTGCACGGCGTCCGGGTGGACGACGCGCACGCCCAGCGTGGCCAGCGCCGCCCCGAGCCCGGCCGGGGAACCCGCCCCGGTACCGATGCCGGCGCCGGTGCCGTCGGGCAGGCCCAGCCCGCGGACGCCGCGCACCACCCGGCCGTCGGCGAGCGGGACCGGGAGCGAGCCGAGCGCCTCCCGGGCGAGCGGGTCCGCGGCGAGGCCGGAGAGCGCCGCGTACAGCCGGTGCCAGGCGGCCGGGTCCGGCACGGGCGGCAGCTGGTCGACGACGTCCGCGAGCGCGATGCGCCGCACGCCGAGCAGGTCCAGGACGGCGGCCGCGGAGCGCGGCGCGAGCACCAGCCCCGCCACGACCGGCGCCAGGCCAGCCACGACGACCGGGTCCGCGCCGGCCGGCGGCTCGAGGACGACCGCGTCCCGCGGGCGCAGCAGCGGCTGGACGTCCGACGGCGGCCAGTGCTGCTCGGCGGCCCGCAGCAGCGGCGTGCCGGGCAGGAGGGGGCGCAGCGCCTCGCGCAGCGCGCCGTCCAGCGCGCCGCGGGCCAGCCCCACCGGGACCAGCGGCCACACCGGCGCCCCCGCCAGCGCCCGTTCCCGCAGCAGGTCCGCGTAGGCGATCGCGGCCTCGGCGACGAGGACGCCGGTGGCCGCCCCCGGGGCCACGTGCCGCCGGCCCGGGTCGAGCGGGAAGGGCGCGATGAGCAGGGCGGGCCACGGCAGCGGCTCGTCGGTGACCGTTGGCGCGAAGACGGCGCCCGGCAGCACGCCGGCGGCGGCCGGGACGACGTCGCTCGGCACCGCCCAGGTGACCGTCCAGGCGGTGCGGCGGCGTTCCTCGGTGGGCCGGTCGGCGAGCAGGGCCGGGTCGAGCCGGCCGTGGCGGCGCAGCACGTGCCAGCGATCGGCGACGTCAGCGATGCGCCGCACGGGCAGGCCCGGCACCTCGACGACGACCTCCGTCAGGGCCGGCAGCGCCAGGAGCAGCGGGTCGCCCAGCTCCGCGAGCAGCCGGGTGACCACCTCCTCGGCGACCGCGTCCCGCAGCGGCAGCAGCACGGCCGTGTCGTAGCCGACCGGCGGCACGCCCTGCGCCGGGAAGGGCAGGCGCAGCACCGGGACGTGGCCGTCCCGCCGGGCCACCTCCTCGGCCAGGCCGGGGGCGTGGACGGCGACCTGGGCCACCAGCGCCCGGGTGTCGGCGCCGGAGAACCGGACGCCGCCCGCGCGGGAGATCACCGCGGGCTCGTCCGTCACGGCCAGGACGGCGGAGAAGCCGACGCCGAACCGCCCGACGGCGTCCTCGTCGGTGCCGCGCTTGGCCGAGGCGCGCAACGTGGCCAGCGCCAGCACGCCGTCCGCGGTCAGGGGCGCGCCGGTGTTCGCGGCGACGAGGACGGCCCGGCCGTCCAACTTGCGCAGCGCCAGCAGCAGGCGCCCGGGGACCCCGGCGAGCGCGGCGGCGTCCGCGGCGTTCTGGGCGAGCTCGACGACGAGGCGGTCCCGGTAGCTGCCGAGGGCGTGGTCCTCCTCCGCGTTGGCGTCCTCCCGGAAGCGGACAGGCGCGGCGGACCACCCGGCGAGGACCCGCTCGCGTACCTCGGCGGTCGCGAAGGGGTCGTCGGTCATGGCCGGGTGGACGGGTCGGAGCCCTCGCCGTCGGCAGCCTCGCCGTCGGCAGCCTCCACGTCGACAGCCTCGCCGTCGGCAGCCTCCACGTCGACAGCCTCGGCAGGGGCTGTCCGGCGCGGCGGGAGGACGACGGTCTCGTGGCCCGTCTCGTCGAGGACGGGGCTGGGGAGGGGCTGCGGCTCGAGCCGCTCGACGTCCGTCTCGCTGTGGGCGCCGCAGCCGTGGTCGACGCTGACGACGCGCCCGTCCGAGGGGGACCACTCGTTGGCGCAGACGCCGAACACCTGCCGGAGGGGGCCGGCCAGCGACAGCCAGTAGCCGCAGGTGGAGCAGGGGGCGGCGGCGCTGACGGCCTCGTCCGCGGTGGGGCCGCGGTCGCCGAGGTACCAGCGCGTGGCGGCGGCGTCCCGGCCCTCGGGCGAGAGCACGCGGGCCCGGCCGAGGCCCAGCTCCCACGTGGCGACCTCGTCGACGACCTCCTCGCCGACGGCCGCGTAGCCCTCCACCAGGTAGGGGTCGTCCTCCCGGTACGGCAGGGCGTCGGCGGCCCCCAGGTCACCGGGGGCGATCCGCTCCGCCCACGGCACCCAGGCCGGCGCCAGCACGGCGTCCGGGCCGGGGAGCAGCACCACCTCGCTGACCGTGGCGTGGCGGGCCCGGGGCGCCCGGGCGACCGTCACCGCCCAGCGCCACCCCCGGTACCCCTTGGACCGGCAGGCGAAGTAGTGGGTGGCGGTGCGCACACCCTCGGCGACGACCGCCAGGTGCTCGCCGACGGCGCCCCGATCGGCCTCCTCACGGGCGGCGGCCGCGGCGGCCGTGACGGCGGCCGCACAGACGGCGTCCACGTCGTCGGCGGGGCGTTCGGTCACGTCGGAGAAGCTGGGCGTCGCTGGCACCCGACGATTCTCCCCCATCGGCGGCCCCCCGGCGCACATCCGGGCGACACGCGGCCGTCACGCCCCGAACACCCCCTCGTACGACGCCTCGCCCACCGCCTCGCACGACGCCGCGACCGGGTTTCTCTGCGGCGTCCCTGCTGCCCCGGTGCGCCTCGGCGAGGCAGGATGTGCAGCGATGTCCCACGATCAGCGCGAGGGCGCGCCCGGACCGTCGTCCGGGCGCGACCCGACCGTGCCCGCGGGCCGCGGGAGCACGGCGGCCGGCCGGGCCGGCGGTGCCGGGCGGGCCGACGCCCGCCCCGGCGCAGCGCGGGTCGGCGGCGCCGTCCGTGGCGCAGCGCGGGTCGGCGGCGCCGTCCGTGGGGTCGGGCGGGTCGCCGGCGGCGCGGCCCGGCGGACCGGACGCGGCGGCCGGGCCACCTGGCGCGGCCTGCGCCGGCTCACCCACGCCCGCGGGGCGGGCGAGTCGGGCCTCGGCCGCGTGATCGAGCTCCACCTGGTGGCCTCGTTCGCGGACACCCTCATCGTGACGGCGCTCGCCACGACGATCTTCTTCGCCGTGCCGACCGGGCAGGCGCGCGGGCGCGTCGCCACCTCGCTGCTCATCACGATGGTGCCGTTCATCCTGATGGCGCCGGTGATCGGCCCGCTCCTGGACCGGGTGCGCAGCGGCCGCCGCTACGCGCTGGCGACGACCATGGTCGTGCGGGCCTTCCTGGCGTGGGTCATGGCGGGGGCGATCGGCGGGGCGGGCGGGTCGGACGCCGCGTTCCAGCTGTACCCGGCGGCGTTCGGCTTCCTGGTGTGCCAGAAGGCGTACATCGTGACCCGGGCCGCCGCACTGCCCCGCGTGGTGCCGCCGGGGCTCGGGCTCGTGGCGGCGAACTCGCGGATCTCGCTCGCCGGCGTCGCCGCCCTCGGGCTCGGCGGCGCGGTGGGCGGCGGGCTGACGGCGTGGGCGGGTCCCGCCTGGACGCTGCGCCTGGCCTTCGTCGTCTTCGGGGCCGGGACGGCGCTCGCCCTCGCGCTCAGCCCGCGGATCGATTCGGACGCCGGGGAGGTCGGCGCGCGGATCTCCAGCACGCCGAACCGGGGCGACCGGAGCGCCGCGGGCCGGAGCGCCGCCGGCGGGCCGGGGGACGCGATCATCGCCGGGCTGGCGCGGGGCGGGTCCGGCCCCCGCAGCGACGCCACGGCTGCCGACGGCACGGCCGACGCCACGGCTGCCGACGCGTCGGCGGGCCACGCACAGGCGGGCGACGCACCGGCGGAGGACGCCCCGGAGCGGACCACCACCGCACGACGACCGCGATGGAGCATCGGACCGGCCGTCGTCCTCGGGCTGCGCGCCAACACGGCGGTCCGGGCGTTCACCGGGTTCCTGACGCTGTTCCTGGCGTTCCGGCTGCGGACCGAGCCGCTCCACGGCTTCTCCGACACGGCATCCGTCGTCCTCGTGGTCGTGCTGGCCGGTGTCGGGGGCGGGGTCGGCAACGCGCTGGGCGCCGCCCTGCGCCGGATCCGGCCGGAGACCGCCGTCGTCCTCGTGCTCGTGGTGACCGCCGCGGCCGCCGCCTGGGCCGCCGTCGGGTACGGCCCCTGGGCGGTGGGCGCCGTGGCGCTGGTGGCCGGCACCGCCCAGGCGCTGGGCAAGCTCTGCCTGGACGCGCTGATCCAGCGCGAGGTGCCCGAACGGGTGCGGACCTCGGCCTTCGCCCGGTCGGAGACCGTGCTGCAGCTGGCGTGGGTGCTGGGCGGCGGGGTCGGGGTGGCGCTGCCGCTGTCCGGACCGTGGGGCCTCGGGCTTGCGGCGGCCGCGACGACGGCCGCGGCCGCGGTCACCGCGGCCCCGCTGGTGCGCCGGGCGCGCACGTCACCGGCGTCGGAGTCGGCGCGCGGCCGGCCCTGAGCGGCCGGCGTCAGGCCTCGAGATCGTCCGCGACGGCGCGCAGCACGGTGGCGACCTTGCGAGCCATCCCCCGGTCCGGGTAGCGACCCCGGCGCAGCCCGTTGGAGAGGTCGTCCAGGATCTTGATCACGTCCTCGACGATGACGATCATGTCCTCGGCGGGCTTGCGGGTGCCCTTGACGACCGACGGGAGCGGATCGAGCACCCGGACGGAGAGCGCCTGGAGGCCGCGCTTGCCCTCGGCCACCCCGAACTCGACCCGGGCGCCCTGCTTGAGGGTCGCGGTGCCCGACGGCAGCGCGGAGGCGTGCACGAACACCTCGCCGCCGTCGTCGTTCGCCAGGAACCCGAATCCCTTGTCGGCGTCGAACCACTTCACCTTGCCAGTGGGCACGTCAGACCTCGACTCGCATCGCTATCGATCAACCAGGAGCCCCTGCTCCCGACCCGTCCAGGCTATCCCGCCCCGCTGGTTCGGACCGGGCGAGCGAGTCACGCGCTCAGCTCGGCCCCGAAGCGGTCGTGGAGCCAGGCGGGCAGCCCCCGCAGGTCCGCCAGGACGACGTCCGCGCCCTCCGCCAGCAACTGCGGCGAGGTGAACGGTCCGGTGGCCACGCCCACCGCCACCGCGCCCCCGACCCGCGCCGCCTCGATGTCGCCGGGGTGGTCGCCGACGTAGACGTCCGCCCTCTCCCGGCGCAGCAGCTCACCCTTGGCGCCGGCGAAGCGCCCGCCGGCGACCAGGTCGGGGGCGTGCGGCGGCCGGTCCAGCCCGACGTGGGCGAGCACCCGCCGCACGGCCGGCTCCGCCTTCGCCGAGACGACGAGGACCCGGCCGCCGAGCGCGTGGACGGCGGCCAGCGCCTCCCGCGCCCCCGGCAGCAGCGTGATCGGCGGGATGCCGTGCTCGGCGTACAGCTCCCGGTAACGGCGGGTGACCGCAACGGCGTCGACGTCCGGGGCCACCACCGCCAGCGCGGCCTCCAGCGGGACCCCCACGTGCGGCCACATCTCCTCCCGCGTGACCCCTCGACCGAGCTCGGCCAGGGCCGCCTGCAGCGTCGCGGCGATCCCGGCGGCCGAGTCGACCAGGGTCATGTCGAGGTCGAAGCCGACGACCGGGGACGTGGCGGAGGCGGGGGACATCGGGGAGGCGGGCACCCGGTCAGGGTATCCAGCGTGCGGTCGGCCCCTGCGCCCGCTACGGCCGGTCGAGCGTCGCCGCGACCAGCCCGGTGGCCGCCGACACCGTGATCCGCGCCCGGTCGGCCGCGGGCACGGCCAGGGTCACCGTGCCCGCCACGACGCCGGCCCCCGCCACGACGCCGTGCCGGGCACCCCGCACCCACCCGCGGCTCCCGCCCGTCCACACCGTCACGAGCTGCCCGGCGGCGGGGGTGACGGTCACCGTGACCCGGCTGCCGCGCCAGCGCACCGCGACCCGGGGCGCCACCGGGACGACGACGAGCGCGTGCGCCGCCGTGTGACCGGTCGCACTGGCACCGACCGTCCAGGTCGCGGTCCGCGCCGGGCCCACCGCGAGACGGACCGTGCCCGCGGCGTCCGTCCGCCCGCGCACCGACCGGTCGCCCGACGACACGGTGACCGTCGCCCCGGGCACCGGCCCGTCGACGTCGCTCACCACCGCCGTCACCACGGCGGCCGCGCCGAAGACCACCGGGGAGGTCGTCGCCACGGTCCGCACCCGCAGGGCGACCGGCGCGTCGGTGGAGCTCGGCGAGGGGCTGGGCGACCCGCTCGGCGAGTCCGTCGGGCTCGGGCTGGGGCTCGGGCTGACGGTCGCCGGGCAGTGGCCCACCGAGCACAGCGCCGCCACGACGTCGACCTCGCCGGCGCCGGTGTCGTCGTCCCGGCCCGGCACCTCCAGGTCGTGCGCCGCCGACACCAGGACCTGCGCCACCCGCGCCGGCGACAGCGTGGGCGCCACCGAACGGATCAGCGCGACCGCCGCCGCCACGTAGGGCGTGGCCATCGACGTCCCGGACATCACGACGTACGACCCGCCGGGATAGGTACTGACGATCGAGCTCCCGGGAGCCGCGAGCATGACCTGCGACCCGGAGTTGGAGTAGGTCGCCGACACCCCCGACGACGTCGTCGCGGCCACCGCGACGAGGCCCGGGATGCTGAAGGCAGCCGGGTACTCCACCGGGTTGCCGTCCTCGCGCTCGTTGCCCACGGCAGCCACCACGACGACCCCGCGCGAGATCGCGTAGGTGATCGCGGTACGCACGGCGTCGGAGGCGTCCGGTCCGCCGAGGGAGAGGTTGACGACGGTCGCGCCGTGGTCGGCGGCCCAGATGACGGCGGAGGCGATGTCGCTGTCCCAGCCGCCGCCGTCCGAGTCCAGCGCCCGCACCGGCAGGATGCGTGCCTGGGGGGCCAGCCCGGCGACGCCGATCCCGTTGCCGGCGACCGCCGCGATGATGCCGGCCACGTGGGTGCCGTGCCCGTAGGGATCGCTGCGGCCGTCACCGCCGGGCGACACCTCGTCCGTGCCGACGAGCACCCGGCCGGCCAGGTCGGGATGGCTCCCCTCGACCCCGGTGTCCACCACGGCGACGACCTGCCCGGCGCCCGCACTGACCGGCCAGACCTCCTCGGCCCGCAGGTCCGTGAGGGCCCACTGCCGGGACCGGTAGAGATCGTCGGACGGCGTCGTCACCGCCGCGCTCGGCGGCCCGGTGGGCAGCGTGGTCGGAGCGCCGGTGCTCGGGGCGGCGGTCGGCGTCGTGGCCGAAGCCGTGGCCGAAGCCGTGGCCGAAGCCGTCGCCGTGGCCGTCGACGTCGGCTCGTCGAGGTGCACCCGGTGGTCGAGCTGGACGGCGAGGACGTCAGGGTCCGCCTGGGCGGCCGCGACCGCGACCCGCGCGGCGTCCGGCCCACCGGCCGGGACGACGTCCACCCGGACCGTCGCTCGCACCCGCCGCAGCGCCGCGACCCGGACCTGCTGCCCCCGTTGCACGCCGGCGACCAGCACCTCGGGCCGCACCCGCGTGGAGGCGCCCCGGCGCAGGGCGAGGGCCGCCGACGACGACGAGGGCTGCCCGCCGACCTGCCCGCCGACCTGCCCGGCCACCTGCCCCGCGACCTGGGACGCCGTGCTGCCGGCGGCACCCGTGCCGGACCCCGCGCCGACGCCCGTCCCGGTGCTCGTCCCGGCCGTGGACGGGCCGGCTCCCGGGCCAGGCGAAGCCGGCCCGCCCACGGCGCAGCCGCTCGACAGGGCGCCTGCCAGTACGCTCGCGGCCACGAGCACGGCGCGCGAACGTCGCTTGATCAGGGTGTCCTCCAGCCCATCGAACGAACACTCAGAGTAGTGCTTCGACAGCGGATAGTAGTCACCCAAGAGGTTGGTCCGCGTTTCCCCGCGCCCGTCGTCCGGCCGAATCCCTCGAGCCCTTGGTCGCGCCCGAGCGCCGGGATGGGACGGGTATCTTGTGCGGAAACCAGAGGTGAACGCAGCGCAAATCGAGCTGGTCACCGACGACGGACGCGTCACCCCGCGCCGAGCTGCGATGGAGCCGCCGTGACGACCCAGGACGATCCCCGCGCGCACCCGGCCCCCGGCGCCACGTCATCCGGCCCCCTGATCCCCACCCCCCGGCTCACCTACCGCCGCGCGACCGACTACCACCTCGACCCGGAGCGCGAGCACGTCCTGCTGCGCGCCCTGGTGGCCGCCACGCCCGGCGTGCAGCACCTGCGCCGGTACCGCCGCGCCTGGCTGCGCCCGGACGTCTTCGCCGGGATCGCCGTCGCCGCCTACCTCATCCCGCAGGTCATGGCGTACACGGTGATCGTGAACGTGCCCCCGGTGGCGGGGCTGTGGACCGCGCTGGCCGCCCTCGTCGTCTACGCCGCGATGGGGTGCTCACGGGTCCTGTCGGTAGGACCGGAGTCGACGGTGGCCCTGATGGCCGGCGCCGCGGTGAGCACGATGGCCCACGGGGACCAGTCCCGCGTGATGGCGCTCACGGCGGCACTGAGCCTGATCGTGGCCGGTTGGTGCGCGCTGGCCCGGCTGGCCCGGCTCGGCGTCATCTCGGACCTGCTCTCCCAGCCGCTGCTCGTGGGCTACCTCGCGGGCGGCGCCATGCTCATGGTCGTCGGGCAGCTCGGCAACGTGACCGGCACGGCGGTCCACGGCGAGAGCATCGTCGCGCAGGTGCGGTCGTTCGCGAGCGGGGTGGGCGGCACGCACTGGCAGACGCTCGCCGTCGCGGGTGGCACCCTGGCGCTCCTGGTCCTGACGCACGTCCTGCGGCCGAAATGGCCCGCGCCCCTCATCGCGGTCGCCGCCGCCACGATCGTCTGCGCGGTCGCCGGGCTAGACCGGTACGGCGTCGCGGTCGTCGGCCACGTTCCCACCGGGCTGCCCATGCCGCACCTGCCGAAGGTGAGCTGCGACGACGTCCAGCTGCTGCTGGTCGCGGGCCTGGGTGTCGCGGTCGTCTCGTACGGTGACAACACGCTCATCGCACGCGGGTTCCCGGTGACCACCGACGACGGCGAGGGCCGTGACGAGGTCGACCCGCAGGCCGAGCTCGTGGCCCTGTCGGGCGTGCACGTCGCGGTGGGGCTGCTCGGCGGGTTCCCGGTGTCGTCGTCCGGCTCGCGGACGGCACTCGCCCTCGCCGCAGGGGCACGGAGCCAGCTGTACTCGCTGGTCAGCGCGGCCTGCGTCGTCGCGGTGCTCTTCGCCGCCGGACCGCTCTTCGCCGACCTGCCCAAGGCCGCGCTCGGCGCCGTCGTCTTCTACGCGGCGAGCAAGCTGGTGTCACTGCGGGAGTTCCGGCGGCTGGCGACCTTCCGCCGGAACGAGCTGATCCTGGCGCTGGCCGGCGCCGTCGGCACGGTCGTGTTCGGCATCCTCGTCGGGGTGGGGGTGGCGATCGGCCTCAGCCTGCTCGAGATGGCGCAGCGCCTCGCCCGGCCCCACGAGGGCGTGCTCGGCCGGGTGCCCGGCTTGGCCGGCATGCACGACGTCGACGACTACCCGGACGCCCAGACCCTCCCCGGCCTGGTCGTCTACCGCTACGACGCGCCGCTGTTCTTCGCCAACGTCGCGGACCTGCGCCGCCGCGCCCTCCTCGTCATCGAGCAGGAGAACGCCGCCTCGCCCGACCATCCGGTGCGCTGGTTCGTGCTCAACGTCGAGGCCAACGTCGAGGTGGACATCACCGCCGTCGACGGCCTGCGCGGTCTCTGCGAGGACCTCTCCGCGCGCGATATCCGCCTCGGACTCGCCCGGGTCAAGCGCGACCTGCTCATGCCGCTGGAGCGCGCCGGACTGACCGAGCTCATCGGCGAGGACATGCTCTTCCCCACCCTCCCCGTCGCCGAGGAGGCCTACCTCTCCTGGGCGACCACGCCCCCGACGACGCCGACGGAGCCTCCTGTCGAGACACCCGCAGAGGGGTCACCCTCCTGATTCCGCCCTTGCCCGGCTCGTGGTGATCACCTAGAATCGAACACATGTTCGAATCAGGGGATCCGTGGGGCCCCGCCGGCGCCGGGCCGTGGCCCGAGCGTGCGGGCGGGTCGCCCTTCGACCCCTGGGGCGCGGACGACGAGCCGACGGCGTGTGACCAGCCGGCGGAGTTCTGGGCCGACCATCCGGACCGGTGGGTGTTGGAGGCGCCGGTCGACCTGCCTGTCGCGTGGGGTGCTGTGGTCGGTCGGGCGTGGGTGGCTTCGGCTGCTGGGGAGCTGCGGGTCGATCCGGGTGTCGATCTGGTCGCTGCGGTGGTGGACCTGTTGCCCGAGGGGCGGGTCGGGGTGTTGTCGGATGATGAGTTGGTGCGGTTGGTGACCGCGACGCATCGGTTGGTCGGGTGGTTGACCACGGTCCGCGCGGATGCCACGCGTGTCGTTGGCGTGTGTGACGTCGCGGCAGGCGGTGCAGGGCTGGTTGTCGGTCGGGGATCTGCTCGCTGATCCTGATCGGTTGCCGGTCGCGGCGGGTGCGGCGCGGGCGGGACTGCTCGATCCGGCGAAGTGGCGGGAGATCCAGCGGGTGACCGCGCCGTTGAGTGTCGAGCAGGCCGGGCAGGTCGACACCTTGGTCACCCACCGGACCCTGATCCCCGACCCCACCGT
>Ga0302322_100002064_pt1 | contig 16820 bp, 15 predicted proteins | sample Fen_T0_2_FD_203757 | JGI IMG/M metagenome (GOLD analysis project Ga0302322, IMG submission 203757) | Peat permafrost microbial communities from Stordalen Mire near Abisko, Sweden - Fen_T0_2 | ecosystem: Environmental > Terrestrial > Soil > Wetlands > Permafrost | place: Sweden: Abisko... | reverse complement strand
CATGCGCTTCGACTTCGGCGCCTCGAGGGTCAGCTTATCAACAACAATCAGCTTCTTTTCTTGCGCCCGAAGCGAAAGTGCCGAAGCAAGGGCCGCCTTCTTGACCTTCTTGGGAAGGGCATATTCGTAGCTGCGCGGGTGCGGCCCGAAGACCACGCCGCCGCCCACGAAATTGGGTGACCGGGTGGATCCCTGCCGGGCGTTGCCGGTGCCCTTCTGGCGATAGGGTTTTCTACCGCCACCGCGCACATGCATGCGAGTTTTGGTCGAATGCGTCCCGGCGCGCTTGGCGGCCTGCTGCGCCTTCACAGCCTCCCACAGCAACGGCTCTTTCACCTTGGTGGCGAATACTTCGTCGGCGATATTCATCTGGCCGACCTTCTGTCCTTCGATATTTACAACGTCGATCTGCATGGCTGGCCTCAGGTCTTGATTTCGACGTCGACGCCCGCCGAAAGGTCGAGCTTCATCAGTGCGTCCAGCGTCTGCTGCGTCGGATCCAAAATGTCAAGCAACCGCTTGTGCGTCCGAATCTCGAACTGCTCGCGCGACTTCTTATCGACGTGTGGCGACCGCAGAACGCAGTACTTGTTGATTTTCGTTGGAAGCGGAATGGGTCCCGCCACCTTCGCGCCGGTCCGCTTGGCGGTGTCGACGATCTCACCCGCTGATTGATCCAGCAGTCGGTGATCGTAGGCTTTTAGCCGTATCCTGATTTTGGGTGTCACTTGGTGCCCCCTTCTACTTTGCTCGCTTTAACTCCGCCAGTGATAACTACGCAATAATCTTCGTCACGACGCCAGCGCCGACCGTCTTGCCACCTTCGCGGATGGCGAAGCGCAATCCGTCTTCGCAGGCGATGGGCGTGATCAGCGTGATGTCCATGGTCACATTGTCCCCAGGCATCACCATCTCCATGCCGTCTGGCAACTTCACATCGCCCGTCACGTCCGTGGTCCGGAAATAGAACTGCGGCCGGTATCCCTTGAAGAACGGCGTGTGTCGTCCGCCCTCTTCCTTCTTCAAGATGTACACCTCACCCATGAAGTTCTTGTGCGGCGTGATCGATCCGGGCTTCGCCAACACTTGACCACGCTCGATTTCCTCACGCTTCGTTCCGCGCAAGAGCGCCCCAATGTTGTCGCCTGCCCGACCTTCGTCGAGAAGCTTGCGGAACATTTCCACGCCCGTCACCACCGTCTTCATCGTGTCCTTGAAGCCCACGATTTCGACTTCCTCACCCACCTTCACGATTCCGCGCTCTACACGGCCCGTCACCACCGTCCCGCGGCCGGAAATCGTGAACACGTCTTCCACTGGCATCAGGAACGGCTTGTCGATCTCCCGCTTCGGCTCGGGAATGAACGTGTCCAGAGCCTCAAGCAACTTGGCAATCGAGCCCTCGCCAATGTCCGACTGCTCACCCTCAAGTGCCTTCAACGCGCTGCCGCGCACGATCGGCGTGGTGTCGCCGGGGAACTGGTACTTCGACAGAAGCTCACGAAGTTCTAGCTCGACCAGGTCGAGAAGCTCCTCGTCCTCCTTCGCCACCATGTCCACCTTGTTCAAGTACACAACCATCGAAGGAACGCCAACCTGGCGGGCAAGCAGAATGTGCTCCCGCGTCTGCGGCATCGGGCCATCCGGGGCAGAAACCACCAGCACTGCGCCGTCCATCTGCGCCGCGCCCGTGATCATGTTCTTGATATAGTCGGCGTGGCCCGGGCAATCGACGTGCGCGTAGTGGCGCTTGTCCGTCTGATACTCCACGTGCGCGATAGCGATGGTGATGCCGCGCTCTCGCTCTTCTGGCGCCTTGTCGATCTGGTCGTACGCCGTGAACGTCGCGAAGTTCTTCTTCGCCAGCACCTTTGTGATCGCCGCCGTCAGCGTCGTCTTGCCATGGTCCACGTGCCCGATCGTTCCTACGTTCAGGTGCGGCTTGTTACGGATGAATTTTTCCTTGGCCATCGTCTGATCTCCGGATGAGCGCTGTTTGGTTGTTCTCAGCCCAGTTGTCTAACTTACTCGTTTGGAGCCCACGACCCGGATTGAACGGGTGACCTCGTCCTTACCAAGGACGCGCTCTAGCCAACTGAGCTACGTGGGCGAGTTTGTTGTGTCTACATGCCTTCTGCTACTTCTTCCTACAATCTTTTTCAGACATGCTGCGAAATTTGGGCGGCAGCCTGCCCGCAGAGCGGGAGACGGGGTTCGAACCCGCGACGTCCAGCTTGGAAGGCTGGAGCTCTACCAACTGAGCTACTCCCGCGTTGAAATACTTCTGCTATTCGTTTTTCTGAACGCCCACAGATGTAAGCAGTAAATTGTGGAGGGGGAAGGATTTGAACCTTCGAAGCCAGTGGCGACAGATTTACAGTCTGTTCCCTTTGACCGCTCGGGAACCCCTCCGAAACAAGTCCTATCCGACGATGCACCCGGCCGTAAGTGCGAACCGAACGCTTCGTTATCTTTTCATTAGATTTCATGGTGTCTGCGGAGCTGGAGATGGGAATCGAACCCGCAACCTGCTGATTACAAATCAGCTGCTCTGCCATTGAGCTACTCCAGCACCGGGCTTTCATCAGATATCCTGTAATTTCACCTAGTTAGTTAGTCCCCACCTGCGGGTGCAGCTGTCTCCTCCGCACGCAGAGGCGCGAACGTATATGTCGGAGCCAGAGGCCTGTCAAGCAGAATCCGGGCCGAAGTCCCTTGAATCGCTTGCATGCCTAGGCTCAACACGTCATTCCGCGCTACAAAACGTGCCGCCGGAGGGCGTCACCATCGCTCGGAGCAGACTCCTTGGGCGCTTCGCCGCCGCGAAAGGGAGCCTGCGGCACAGGTGGCGGTGTCGCGCCGGGACCGGTTGACGGGGTTGGCTGACGGTCAGCGGGAATCTCCTCATTCGGGCCGGGCAGCTTGGGATCAAGAAGCCGCAGAATCTTCGTGTAGGCCAACTTGCTCTTTTCGGCCCAGTCCGTAGCGACCCCGAGCCGCTCGATCATGAGCAAGTTCTCACGCTGCCAGCGCAATGACTTCTCAAGAAGGACGCGGATCTTCTTGTGTAGTTCTTCTTGGTAGATGGTGCGAGCTTCGGCATCAAGCTGCGAGGGAACAGGTACGTTCATAAATGCGTCGAAGAGCTCTTCGTAGAGCGACCCCACCTGGAAACCGGCGGCGGAGGCCCACGCTGGATTGCCAAACTTGATGGTGTCGATGTACGCCCGCTGAGCTGTCAGAAGCAGGTGTGCCTTCTCTTCAAGATCCTTGTCGAGCTGCGCCTCGGGGAGCCGCAGCGCCGCCTTGCGAAAGCGCAGGTGAAAGATCTGGCCGAGGTGATATTGCGAAAAGGCCAGGTAGAAGTCGGTGGAGAGGCGCTCCTCGGTCTCGATCTTTTGCTTGAAGACCATGGCTGCGCGGAAGGTCTTTTCCGCAGTTTCAAGGTCGTTCAGATTGAACTGCGCGAAGCCGCGACGAGCGATGGCCTCGATACGATCATCGGCGTTCAAATCACTTCGATCGAGGATGCGAGCAAAGACTTCGGCCGAGGCCGGCCAGTTGCTTTGCTCCGCGTAACACGCGCCCAGCTGAAACAGCGAATCCTTCGCGTCCAGGTGGCTCGGATACTTCTCGATGAGCCCCTTGAAGGAATCGATGGCCGCGGCCCAGTCCTTCTTGCCAATCTGGGTAAGGCCAAGATTGTAGAGTGCTGGCCGCGCGTACGGCGATTCAGGGAAGCTCTTGAGCAGCTTGCTGTACACCTTCGCCGCATCGTCGAATCGACTGTCCGACAAGGCCTTGCCGCCGTGTTCGAACAGTTCGGGGGCGTCGTAGGCGTCGATGTGGACGCCATCGGCGTCGGTGGTAGCCTCGATCTTGATGGGATCCATGTCGAGGTGAACCGCCTGCTCGACACCAGGTTGGATTGGCTTGACTTGCTGGCCCGTACCGGCGCATGCGGATGCGAAGCCCAGCGCGACCAATGGCCACCAGGAATACACTCGGATGGAAGTTTTGTTGGTCTTTGTCATGGTGCCCCCTGCCAGTATGGACAACGCACCCCACGGCTGGGTTCCAGGCTATCTTGACGTGAGGAGAAATGATTTTGGAAGATAACCCCTTGGTTGTATCCGCGCCGCCCCGTCAGCTTATTTCCGCCGAGGAAATCGCGGCCCGCGTGACGGTGCTGGGACAAGAGATGGCCGCGGCCCTGCCCGCCGGCCCCATCCTCGCAGTTGGCATCCTGCGCGGGGCATTTATCTTCATGGCGGATCTAGTGCGTGCCATAAAGCGAGACGTGCGCTGCGATTTTCTCGCCGTGCGCAGCTACGGATCGTCCACCGAGACCTCGGGCGTCGTCGAGATCACGCACGATTTGAGACTGCCCATCGCCGGGCAACACGTATTGGTGGTGGAAGACATCGTCGATACGGGACTGACGCTTCGCCATCTGCTGGATGTGCTCGACACCCGCCACCCGGCCAGCCTGCACACCTGCGCCCTCCTCAACAAACCGTCCCGCCGCCGCACCCAAGTCCCGCTGCACTTCGCCGGCTTCGAAATTCCCGATCGCTTCGTGGTTGGTTATGGTCTCGACCACGATCAACGCCACCGAAACCTTCCTTACCTCGGCGTCATCGAATGACGTCCGAAAGGATTCCATGAGACGGACCATTGTTCTTCAACACCTCGATCGCGAAGGGCCGGGATGCATCGCGGACCTCTGCCAGCAACGCGATTTTGAGGTCCATGTCGTGCGGCTCGATCTGGGAGCGCCGGTGCCGACGGCCCTTGAACGTGGAGACATCTTGGTCGTCATGGGTGGTTCGATGGGCGTTGCGGACGTAGCCGACCCTCGCTACCCGTTTCTGGCCAAGGAAGTTGAGTTGTTGCGGACGGTTGTGGCGAAGTCCCAACCGGTGCTGGGCGTTTGCCTCGGCGCCCAGCTCCTGGCCCACGCGGCGGGTAGCAGGGTGTACCCGAACCAGCACCCCGATGCGCTGGGAGTTCTGCGTCCTCGGCGCGAAGTTGGGTTCGGCGACGTCCGCCTCCTTGGCAATGACCACGAACCGTCGCTGGCCGGCCTGCCTGATGTGATTCCCGTTCTCCACTGGCACGGCGACACCTTCGATCTTCCCGCCGGGGCGGTACGCTTGGCCGAAAACGACGTGTGCGCAAACCAGGCCTACCGCCTCGGACGGCACGCCTACGGCCTGCAGTTTCACGTCGAGACCGATGCCTCCCTGGTGCGCGATTGGGCCGAGGAGGATGCAGCGTTCGCGCGCAGCGCGCTTGGCCCCGACGGTCCGACCACCATCATCGCCACCTGCGAAGAGGCCACGCGTAGCATGCGCATGACCGGCGAGCGACTGGTCGGTAACATCCTTGGCGAGATGCTAGCCGCGGCTGCTCAGTAGAGACGCTGGCTCATGCAAGCTCACCCGTCGCTGCCGCGCAACTTCGCAGCCCCCAGGACGCAACAAAAAACCAGGCTGCCGTAAAGAAGATAGAGGACGTGGAGGCTTACCGCCGTGACGCCGAACACAAGCCCGCCGTGGCCGAAAAAGAAGCGGTAGATGGCCCGGTTGAGGGCGATCAGCACGAGACCGAACGCGGCAGCGAGGCCGGCCGCGGACGCTGAGCATCCGAGGCAACCAAGTCCGGCGCTTACCAAGCAGGTCAGCACAGCCATGGCCGCAAGCCACGCTAGCATCGCAGACCAGCGGCTCTTGCTGTCGGTGTTGAGCCCGGACGGCAACCGGCCCTGCCGCACGATGAGGCGTGACCAGGGAACCGCGCGCGAGAAGATGTCCGTGCGTAAGAGGGAGCCAAGCGTCCAGCGCTTGAGATGGGTGCACTGGATCTCCGGACGAAGCACGATGCGATGCCCGGCTTCGCGCAAGCGGACTCCCAGTTCGATGTCCTCGATACTGGGGCGGGCATAGGTTTCGGCGAAGCCATCCATCGCGAGGAAGGCCTCGCGGCGAACGCAGCCACAACCGGCCCAGAAGGTCTCGGCGTCGCCCCCACCCTGCTGGTGGACGTAGTGGTGAAGTAGGTTCTTGTATCTGCTCACGTTGCCCCGGGCTGGCGGACGATCGTCGTAAGAACCGAAAGCGGCCGACACCTCGGGATTGTCCGTGAACAGGCGCTCAAAGCGTTCCAGGGTGTCCGCGTGAATCATCACGTCGGCATCCACGAACACCAGAACGTCCCCGCCAGCCTCGCGTGCGCCGTGATTGCGAGCGACGGCAGGTCCGCGCGGTCCCTTCAGGTGAATGACCTTGGCCGAGAATTCGGCGGCACACGCCGGCGCACCATCCGTGCTGCCATCATCGACGACGATGACCTCGTCCGGTTTGCGCGAAGCTTGTCCCAGGGCTTGCAGGCACAGGCGCAAGTCCGATCCACCGTTGTAGACTGGGATCACCACCGACAGTTTCATGGCCCTGCCTCGGCGGCATGCTGGCGCTTGGCAAGGCCAAGGGCCTTGAACAAGGCTTCCAGCTCGCGGGCGGAAATCGTGCCCAACACGCGCAGCACCAGCAAATACCCGCCAGCTGCGGTCACGTACAGGATCACGTTAAGGCCGAGCGAGGCGCGCAGATAGGCCAGCGGCGCGAACGCCAGGCCCACGCCGACCACCATGGCCCAACGACCAAACGCCGTTTCTATCAAGGAACGGTTCTTCCACAGGTACACCACGGTCTGGGCGCCCGTCGCAAAGAACACGGTCGCGCAGGCCCCAAGACTGCCCCAGCGCGACACCAGCGGCCACCCCAGCGGCCAGAAGCAAAGTAGTCGAACGGCGGTCGCCTGGATCATAATACGAGGCCGATCATGGGTCAGCGCCAGCATGCCGCACACGTGGGTCAGGGGCAGAAACAGCAGCGTCGCTGACATGACCGCCACGTTGCGAAATACAGAGGTGTATGCCCGGCCGAGAACCAGCGGAACGATGTCCTTGCCCAGGATCACGCTGCCGAGAAAGCCAAGCATGGCGACCACGGCCAGCCACTTGACCAGCCTGGCGACCCATACTTTCAGTTCCGCGGCTTCGCCCCTTGCTCGCAGCACCGTGATCAGCGGAACAAAGGAGGTGGCAATCTGATTGGAACTCAGCATGGCGGCGGCGAAGATCTGATACGAGACTCCGAAAAGGCCGACCTGCACATAGTCGTGGGTTGCGCTGCGAACCAGGACTGCGCCACTGCGCTCGAAGGCTGATGACACCAATTCGGCGGCGTAGAACAGCATCCCAACGCGAAGATGGGGCGCCACCGCCCGCAGATTGAACCGCAGAGCGGAGCACGAAAGCGATCGGCGCGCGCCGACCACCCCCATCAAGAAGATGATCGTCTCGGTCACGAGGTAGCCGGTCACGGCCCCGCGCAACCCGCCAAGAAGATAGCAAGGTAGGGCGAATAAGACGCTGCCCCATTGCCGGACCGCCTCCGGAAGAGCCCAGCGGCCGATGCGCCCCTGCCCTAGAAATAGCGCGTAGCAAAGACTGGCGGGCCCGCGCAGCAGCACCGCGACCGAAAGCACCAGCAGGATGGGCCACTCAAGATCGCGCAGCCACAGGCGGGTGGCCACCAGGTACAGCAGCGCAACCACAACGCTGGCTAAGGTACGCAGGGCGAGCAGATTGCCGAACAGCGAACGCAGCCTCTCCACGGCCCCTTCGTGTTCGAGCTGCGGCGTTTGGCGGCTGACCACCTGCGCGGTGCCCAGTCCCCCCAGCATGGAGAACCAGAAAGTCAGCATGGTGATGAGGTCATAGCGCCCATAGGTCGCTGGCCCCATGGTTCGCGGAACCAGGGTGGCCGTGGCCACGCCCCCGGCCAGGATGAATCCGCGCAGCAGCAGCAGCACGCTGACATTGCGAATCGCGGTACGCTCGCGCGGATCGTGCGACCGCGTGATGCTCTGGCCGGAAAGCCCTACGTCTGGCTGCGTGTTTGGGTTATCCGTCATCGGCGCTGTCGTCGGCTCTGTCATCGGCCACGAGCCAATTTTCCGGCACTCTTCCCTTTGTCGGCAATTGCGTCAAGCGGCGAAGCGTCCGCCAGGGTAACACTTCTGTTCGCGGCCGGTGTTCTGGTAGGAGAGAGCCCGCATGGCGGTGGACATCGAAAGCTTCTACAGGAGCCACGGACCTATGGTCCTGCGCAGATGTCGCCAACTATTGCGGGACGAAGCCAAGGCGGTGGATGCCATGCACGACGTATTCGTTGAAATTCTGCGACGCAAGGATTCCTTGGACGCCAGCTCGCCCGCGGGGCTGCTGCTCACCACGGCGACCCACGTGTGTCTCAACCGCTTGCGCAGCGAGCGGCGCAAGCCCGAGGATCGGGATGACGAGATGCTTTTCCACATCGCGGCTATCGAAAACCAGGGAAACGCCGAGGGTCGAACCTTGGCGGGGCGAATCCTGGACCGTCTGTTCAGCGGCCAGGCCGAGTCCACCAAGCTCATCGCTGTCCTTCACTACGTCGATCGACTGACCCTGGAAGAAGTGGCCAGCGAGGTCGGAATGTCCGTCTCCGGCGTACGCAAACGGTTGCGTACCTTGAAGGAGCGGCTGCCGGCCGTGACAGGAGAAGCATGATGGCCAAGGCGAATGACAAAGTTCCCAACTGGCTGCTCGAACGCTTGGCCGCGGGCGAGCTGCCACCGGCTCAAGCCGCGGCCTTGCGCCAGCGCTTGCAAGCACAGGGCGAATCGCACCGTTTGGCGGAGCTTGCAGGTTCCAACGCGGAAATCCTCTCCGCGCTGCCACCCGGGCAAGTTGTTTCGGAAATCGAACGGCGCGCGCCCCTTACCGCCGACAAAGCCAGGCCGGCCGGCCGCCGGCTGCGGCCCATGTGGGCCATGTCCGCGGTCGCGGCGTGCGCCGCTGGCTTGGCGGTGATGATGGTGGTTCGTGACCACGGGGCCGTCACGCAGTCGGGACCCGGCGAGACGCAGCCCGAGATCATCAACGTCAAGGGCGAGGTGAAGCCCGCCCTGCGCATCTACCGCAAAACGAATGCTGGCTCCGAGCTTCTGCGCGCCCACGCATCCGTGCACCGGGGCGATACCTTGCAGATCCGCTATGTAGCCGCGGGCAAGCACTTCGGGGTCATCGCATCCATCGATGCCCGAGGCCAGATCACGTTCCATCTGCCGGAAGCGCCTGGCCAGGCCGTTGCCCTAGAGCGCGACGGCGAACGCGCCCTGCCCCACGCCTACGAACTCGATGATTCCCCGGGATTCGAGCGCTTCCTCTTCGTCACTTCGGACGGCCCATTTTCGACCGCCGAAATCGCCCAGTCGCTCAAGAATGGCACCACCCTGCCCGCCCACCTCGCCTCGTTCGCAATGCCGCTCAAGAAGGAATCCCCATGAAACGCGTCGTACTGCTCGGGGCAATTATGCTAGTTGCCACCCCTAGGGCTCAGGCGGGCGAGACGTCCCCCGACGCCACGGCCATCCGGCGCTTCGCCCTGGTGGCGTCGTCCAACGACGGCGGCCCCAGCCGCACCCGCCTGCGCTTCGCCAATTCCGACGGAGAATCCATCGGCCGCGTGCTCGCCAACCTGGGCGGCGTGCGCGAAGGCGACCTCATCATGGTCAGCGACGCCACCCGGGCCAGCCTGACCCAGGCCTTTGCCGAGCTGAAGAAGCGCATCGCGCACGAAGCCCGCCCTCAGTTGCGCCGCGAGGTTTTCGTCTACTACTCGGGGCACTCGGACGAGGATGGACTGCTGCTCAGTGGCGAGCGCGTGACCTACCGGGAGCTGCGCCAGTGGATCGACTCGGCCGGGGCCGAGGTGCGCATCGCCATTCTCGACTCGTGCGCGTCGGGCTCGCTCATTCGTCTCAAGGGCGGCGTCCATCGCGCGCCTTTCCTCAGCGACGTGTCCACGCAAGCGCGCGGACACGCCTTCCTAACCGCCAGTTCGGCTGACGAGGCCGCGCAAGAGTCCGATCGCGTGGGCGCGGCCTTCTTCACCCACTTTTTGCTCTCGGGCATGCGCGGCGCCGCCGACGCCAACCACGACCGCCGCGTGACCCTGAACGAGGCCTACCAGTTCGCCTACAACGAAACCCTGCAACGAACCGAAACCTCGCGCGCGGGAGCCCAGCACCCGGCCTACGATATCCAACTGGCGGGCACCGGCGATCTGGTGATGACCGATCTGCACACCTCGGCCTCCCGACTGGTGCTTGCGCGCGAGCTCGCCGGACGCATTTACGTGCGCGACAACGCTGGCCGACTGGTGGTGGAACTGCGCAAGGAACCGACCTATCCCGTCGAACTTGGACTTGAAGCCGGCGCCTACCGCGTGGTTCTGGACCGCGACGGCAACATTTCCGAAGGGGCAGTCCAGCTTCCCGCTGGAGGCAAAGTCGATCTCGCCTCGACCGACCTTTCGCCTGTCGCGCCCCTGGTCAGCGTTCGCCGCGGCGACGAGCCAGCGGAGGCGGCGCTCCCGGCCTCGCCAGTCATCGGCCCTATCCTCCCCGCCACCGCGGATCACTCTCGCCAATACCGCTGGGTGGGATTCGACTTCGTGCTGGCGCCTGGGTACCGCATGTCTGGAGACACCGGCCAACCGGTGGAGCACGGTTTTGTGCTCGGCCTCCTCGGCCACTCCGACCGCGTACACGGGGCCCAGGTTTCGCTGGCCGGGAACATCGCGCAGGACGGTGTCATGGGCGCACAAGTCGGCGGCGCATTCGCCTTGAGCTACGGACCTGTCGTCGGCGCCCAGGTCGCGGGCTACAACATGGCCTTGGGTGGCTTGCACGGCATCCAAGCCGGCTGGATCGGCAGCGTCGCGATTGGCCCCGTTCACGGCGCCCAGGTCAGCATGATCAACTTCGCCAAAGGCCCCGTGCGCGGGGCGCAGATTGGCTTGGCCAACGTGGAACAAGGTGATCTCAACGGTGCCCAGATCGGTCTTGTCAACATCGACAGTCCAACCCGTGTATCGCACGGCGCCCAGGTGGGTCTGGTCAATGTCACCAAGGGAGCCGGCGAGCACGCTGCCACCAGCGTGGGCCTAGTCAACGTAGCCCGCAAACAGAGGGGCGTCCAAGTCGGACTGGTCAACATCGCCGACGAGGTGGACGGCGTGCAAATCGGACTGGTCAGTTTCGCACGCAAGAACAGCGGAGCCTCGTTCGCGCTCCTGCCGCTGGTCCTCGACGGCGACAATCGGTTAACCATGGGCTGGAACACCACCAGCGCGGCGAACCTTGGATTCAAACTCGGCACGCGCCGCTTCTACGTCGCCGCCAGCGTCGGCATCACGCGCGACACTGAGCAGGATGGCAGCCGCATCTATGCGAGCAGCTTCGGACTGGGCGTCCATCTCATCCCACGCGGCGGCCGCTTCTTCCTCGACCTCGATGCGCAGCAGACCGAGTTCTTCACCACGTCGCCTGCACGCTATGCGAACCGCTCGCTGAACAGCCTGCGCCTCCAGGCCGGCTTCGCCATCGCCAAACACCTGGCCGTCGTGGCGGGCCCGATTCTTAACGTGCAGGTGGCCGAAGGCGACGACGACCGCCGGCCCCGCCAGGTTTCGTCCGCCGAACAAGTCTGGACCTCCGGCAACACCACGGTCCGCATGTATCCCGGCCTTACCGCCGGACTCGAATTCTAGATAACCTTTGGGCCAGCGGCACATCGGCCGGCGGCAGATTCAGTTTGGCCAAGCCCCGGCGCGGGACCCACGCGATGGCCGCAACCTGGCGCGCGCGGGGAACACCGGCGGTGATGCTGGCGTGGTACACGGGCATGATCAGGTCGAAGTCGGGGTAGGCGAAAAATACGAGATCGACAATCGCTTTGACCCGAATCGTGCAACCAAGCTCCTCGCGAATCTCGCGCACCAGCGCCGACGTCAGATCCTCGCCTGGCTCGACCTTGCCCCCAGGAAACTCCCAAGCCAGGGGGAAGGACTGATCGGCCCGGCGCTGGGAGAGCAGCACGCGGCCCCGCCGTTCGATGTAGGCCGCCACCACCAGCAGCCGCTGGCGTTCAGGCCTGTGCTTCTTTGGCAGCAACACGGTCCTCGATCAATTCCAGAAGCTCGCGCAGTTGGAAGGGTTTGTTGATGCACGCGATGTCCGGTTCTTCCAGGAATCGCCTGGCCTCGGCCGAAAAGGCTCCGCCGGTGATGAAGATGAAGCGTTCGGCCAGCTCCGGCCACTGCTGCTTGACCGCCGCATAGAGCTCGACGCCGGACATATCCGGCATTTGCAAGTCGCACAGCACCACGTCGAATTGACGATCCTGTCCGAAACAGCGCAGGGCCTCGCGCGCACCCAGCTTGGTTTCGATGTCGTGATGGGACGCTAGCATGCGCTGAAACGCCTTGAGCAGCAGCGCCTCGTCGTCGATGGCCAGCACGCGCCGCCGCTGGATGGCCTTCAGCGAGGGTGTGCTCCGGGTCTTGGCCTGGGGAACCCCGATGGCCGCGGGCAGGCGCACGCGAAAGACCGCCCCACGCCCAGGCTCGCTCTCGGCCACCAGATCGCCACCGGCGCGACGGACGATGTCGAGCGAGATGGGCAACCCCAGCCCCGTTCCCAGTTCGGGCGGTTTGGTGGTGAAGAAGGATTCGAAGATGCGCGGCAGGATCTCAGGACGGATGCCAGGACCGTTGTCTTCGATCTCGACGATGACTTGACCGGCCTCATCGCGACTGCGCACGTACAAGCGATTGCGCCGCGGGTGCAGCTCGGCTAGCGCATGCGCGGCGTTCATGAGGAGGTTCAGGAAGACCTGCCCCAGGCGCGCGGCACTGGCGCGCACAAGTTGGGTCGAACGCAGGCTGCGCTCGACGGTGGCCCGGTAGCGCAGCTCGCTGCGCAGCATGGTCAACGCCGAATCCACCGCGGCATTGACGTCCGAAAGCGCATTGCCGTCGTCATCGACACGCGAGAACGAATGCAGGTCGCGCGCAATGCGATGGATGCGCGCCATGCCTTCCTTCGATTCCTGCACGACGGTCATGGCATCGAAGAGCAGATTCGCCAGCCCGCCATGTTTGTCATACACATTCTCCAACCGCAGCGAATCGTCCACCTTGCGCAGAATTCCCGCCAAGGAATCCACATTGGCCAACACGAAGGAGGCCGGGTTGTTAATTTCGTGGGCCACGCCCGCCGCCAACATGCCGATGGCAGCCAGCTTCTCGGACTGCAACCGGCGCAGCTCACGATCGCGCTCCTCGGTGACATCGCGGATGTAGACCAGCGCCCGCCCCCCTGCCGCGGGATTGGCACGGACATCGAGCTGCCGGCCTTTCAATACCAAGGTGCGGCTGTGCACCGTGTTTTGCCGATTGGCCTCACGGGCAATCTCGGCCAAGGAATCAAAGAAAGGCCGGCCGTCGCCGCCATCCTGGCCATCGCCACCCGCTCGGGGCTGCGGCATGGCCGGCGGCTGCTCAAGCAACCGGCGGCCAGCCGTGTTTTCGATCAGGACTTCGCCCTGGGCGTCGAGCAACAGCAGCCCATCCTGAAAGACGTCGAAGGTCTCGCGAAGGGCGTCGCGCTCGATACGCAATTCGCCAGCCAGCGATTCAAGCTGGCGTGTACGCTCGACGACTTCTTCGGCTAGTTCGTGGTTGTGACGGTGAACCTCGTCGGCGTGGGCCTTGGTTCGCAGCAAGGCGTGGACGCGCGCAACAATCTCGATGGCGTCGAGTGGCTGCACCAGAAAATCGGAAGCCCCGCTTTCCAGCCCGCGCTTGCGATTTTCGGCTTGCTGCCCGGTCTGGGCAAGGAGGAGGACGGGAAGCCTGCCGGTGCGCGCATCGGCCTGCATACGCCGGCAGACCTCGAAACCATCCACATCCGGCAAATCGGTATGGATCAGGGCCACGTCGTACGAGCCCTTGGCGGCCTCGCGCAGAGCCTGATCGCAGCACGCAACGGCGACCACCTCGAAACTGCTTTGCGAGCGGACAGCCGCGGCTACCGCAGACTGCTGCTCGCTGTCTGGTGCGACAAGCAGTATGCGAGCCATCGCCACGCTCGCGCGCTCAGGCCGTACCTAGACGTGACTGACCCGCAGCCTCGGGCAAACGTGGCACCGTGAAGCTGAACTTCGACCCGGCACCCACCGTGCTGGTGGCCCACAGATCGCCTCCCATGCGAATGATCAGCCGCCGGCTCAGTGTGAGCCCTAGGCCACACCCATGTGCATCCTTCCCGACTTCGCCGTCAACCTGGTAGAAATCGTCGAACAGCCGCGGCAACTGCACGCCCGGAATACCAACCCCCGTATCGACCACGTGAATGGCCACGGACCGGTCGTACAGCTCGGTCGAAATGGTGACTTGCCCTCGCTCGGTGAACTTGATGGCATTGGCGACCAGATCGGCAAGCGCCTGCGCGAGGCGGGAGGGATCCGCTAGGACCTGCGGCAGCGGCCGCACCGGCGGCTCGACGACCAACCCCAGTCCCTTGGCTTTCGCGGCGGGCTTTAGCGCGCGTGCAACCTGCTGAATGATTTCATCCAGGTCGAGCGGCTTGGGACGAAGAGCCAGGTCGCCCCCTTCCAAGCGCAGCAGATCAATGTAGTCCCGCAAGCGCCGTGCGGTCGTCGCGGCATCGCCAGCGAGCAGCTCGATGGACTTGCGCTGCTCTTGCGATAGCTTGCCCCCCGAACCATCGAGCAGGCGCTGGTACGTGGCCATCGATTCGTCGAGTGGCACCGCAACCTCATCGACGAGGCGATTCAGGATGAGTGAGATTTTCGACCCACCCTCCGGATAGGCGGCCTGCTCCTGGGTTTTCCGAAGGCGCTTTGGAAGTGACATTGATTCGTTGCTCATAATTTCCCGTCTTGGACGCCATTATCTTTCGAGCGCCACCAGTCTTTCAACAGCGAACAGCGCGACAATGGGTATTTCGCTCTATCTGACGCGCATTGACACGCAGGCGCATGGCGCCGCGACTCGGTGTATATTCCGTTTGATGTACTCGGTGCGTGAGGCGATTGCGGTGCTCGAAATCAGCATTGCGCGCTTGCGATCCTACTTGCGTTCTGGGCTGGTGGTGCCAACCCGCGACGAACGCGGTCAGATTCGACTGTCCTTCCAAGACCTGGTGTTCTTGCGCAAGGCCGAGGGACTGGTCGCCCAGCGGATTCCGCCCCGCCGCGTACACATCGCATTGCGAGCCCTGGCCGAGCGCCTGCCCGACGGAGCCGTGGTAGCCAGTCTGCGCTTGGTTGGCGAGGGCAAGGAGGTGGTGGTCGATGACGGCGGCAAGCGCTGGCAAGCAACGTCGGGACAAACCCTGTTCGACTTCGGCCAGCCATCCACCACCACCAGCGAGCAAGGCGCCAGCGTCACGCCGCTGGTCCAGAAGAGAACCGCCCGCGACACACCGCCTGGCACCCCATTCACCATCGACCAACTCTATGTCCGGGCGTGTGCCATGGAAGAAACCTTTCCCGAAGAAGCCCAGGCAACCTACCGAAGCATTCTGGAACGGGAGCCATCGTTTGCCGACGCGCACGTGAACCTGGGCCGGATGCTGCACGATTCCGGGGATATCTACGCCGCGCTCGTGCACTACCGCGCTGCCCTTTCCATCCGGCCACACGATACGACCGCGGCGTTCAACGTCGGCGTCGCGCTTGAGGATCTGGGCGCAAGCGCGGACGCCATCACGGCCTACCGGCAAGCCATCGAAACCGATGCGCGCAACCCCGACGCCCACTACAATCTCGCCCGGCTGCTCGAACAAACCGGAAAGCCGGACTTGGCCGTGCGACATTTGCTCCTTTACCGACAGCTCGTGAAGAAACGATGAAGACGGCCCACTCCCCTTTGCAATTCGACCTTCGCATCAGCACGGCCAGCGCCATGCAACGCCTCGCGGCCCAGGTCGGCCGAGCGCTGCAGGTCGGTGACGTCATCGGCCTGACCGGCCCGCTGGGCGCCGGCAAGACGACCTTCGTGCAAGGATTGGCCGAAGGCCTGGACATCCCCGCCGAGCGCCACGTCGCCAGTCCCACGTTCGCGCTGGTGAACGAGCACCCCGGGCGCGTTGATTTCGTGCACGTGGATTTCTATCGCATCCGCAGCCCGGCCGAATTGCCCGAGCTAGGCATCGAGGAAGCCTACGACCGGGCCGCCACCGCCATCGAATGGGCCGAGCGATTTCCCGACTGGCTGCCGGCCGACACCCTTCACCTCACGCTGGACGTCGAGGCTGATGGAACGCGCATTGTGCGCGCCCGAAGCAGTGGCCCGCGCAGCCAGGCGTTGCTCGGGGTTCTGGCCACCGCCGAGCGGTAACGCGTGCGAAGCCTGCCGGCTTAGCGAGCGCCGGCGCGGTGCAGGTCCACGCGCTCGTTGCGCAGCCGGCCGCTGCGCGTAAGGTTGGGCGCGATGGGATCCTCGGAGCCGCGCCCGGTGGCCACCAACTGATCGGTACTGGCGCCTTTGCCCACCAGCAGGTACTTCACCGCTTCCGCACGCTTCTTGGTCAGCGCCAGGTCTCTCTTGGCATCGCCGCTGTCCCCCGTGTGGCAGAGGATTTCCAACCGAACCCCGGGCTCCTTCACCAACGCGGCCGCCAGCTCGCCGAGGAAGGGCATGGAGGCCTCCGCGATCTTGCTGGTCGTCCCCTCGAACTTGATTTCCTTCGCCCGCTCAAGCAGGTCACTCACCGTGCGAGCGTTGGTGGCCAGCGCGACAGCCTCTGATTCCTCGGCAACTTCGCCCGAGCGGACGTCCTCGGCCGGATGCAGCCAAGCCGCCTGTGCAAGTGGCGCGGACGTCACGGGCTGCTCTACCTCC
>Ga0302322_100002063_pt1 | contig 16822 bp, 10 predicted proteins | sample Fen_T0_2_FD_203757 | JGI IMG/M metagenome (GOLD analysis project Ga0302322, IMG submission 203757) | Peat permafrost microbial communities from Stordalen Mire near Abisko, Sweden - Fen_T0_2 | ecosystem: Environmental > Terrestrial > Soil > Wetlands > Permafrost | place: Sweden: Abisko... | reverse complement strand
TTCTTGCTGTCTTTTTATCCTCGTATGAAATGATTTCAAGATTATTAAGTTTGAGTTTCCCTTTATCGGGTTCATCGAGCAGTCCGATAATATTGAGAAGAGTACTTTTCCCGCACCCGGAAGGTCCCATTACTGAAACAAATTCACCTTCTTTAACATCAAAATTTATATTATCAAGAGCAAGCGTTTCAATCTCTTTTGTTCTGTAAACTTTACTTATGTTCTCGAGTTTTATCATAATATTTTGAAATAAATTGAAATAAAGTAGATATAGAATTAAAATAAGTTGACATAGTTTGAAATAAATTGAAATATTGATGACTTTTAACTTTTAACTTTTAACTTTTGTTCCCGCTTTGCGGGATTTCGTTACTTCGTTCCTCAACTTTTGTCTTTTTTGCCCCCCGCCCTCCCTAATCATCTGCCCCCCAACCCCCCTAAAGGGGGGCTTATTCTGTCATATTACTATAATTTATATATAACCGCGGACGGACCCCCCTTCAGGGGGGCAGGGGGGCCAACCTGTACTATTTTCTTACCCTAATCTCCTCTCTCGTATATTTCTCCGCAATATCAGTCAGGATAACTTTTTCTCCCGGCTGCAAACCTTCCAGGACTTCCACATAATCAAAGTTGGCATCGCCAAATAGGATTTTGGTTCTGTGAGCCTTGTTTCCCCTCACCACATACATCTCTTTGTAACCACGATCTTTATAATATGGACCATTGGGAAGCCTCAGAACATTATCCTTATAAGATATAACAACTCTGATCTCAACTTGCTGATCAGGCCGTAAATTCGTGATATCTCCTTTATCAATCCTGATCAGACATTCCATCATTCCCTGACTCACGGCAGGCATTATATTTTCAATTATGCCTGTTAGTGATTTTCCCTGGTTGCGTACTTCAACCTTTTGTCCGTTTGCAACTCTTCCGGCCCAGGAATTACTTATTGAGCCTTTCAGCTTATAGCTTGAAAAATCAGCCACCCGTGCAATCTGCTGACCATCAGAAACAGAGGCTCCGGGCTGATCAATCACCCAACTCAGGTCACCCTTAAAAGGAGCTTTGACATAAGCCTGGTCAACAAGATCTTTTGCCTTTATAATCTTATTCTTCAGGATGTTTATTTCAGTCTCGAGCTCACGGATACTATTGTTTCTGGAATTTACCTGGTTGTTAAAGTTATATTTTGCCTGGTCGTTTTCAAGCTGTTCAATATCCCAGTCTGTTTTGGCTTTTTTTACATTATAGGCAGGGCTTCCTCCCATTTTATTCAGAGTAGCCTCCGCTTCATAAGCCAGTCTTGAATTTTCAACTTTTATCTCTTTTATCTTCCGGCTGAATTCAAAATCCTCCCGTAGCTGCTGAAGTTCAATTTTAAGTTTATCAATTCGAATGTTTTGCAGATCATATTCATTCCTCAGCATATCGAGATCATTCTCAGCGAGTTTATTATTCAGCACAAGAAGGGTATCTCCCGGAATTACTTTATCCCCGGGTTTTTTAAGAATCTTTACGATATTACTCCGGAAAGGAGAAGTGATAACCTCCTCATAAACAGGAATAACGTTACCAGATCCCTGGACAGTAATCTGAATATCTCCCTTTTCAGAGACGGTCGTTATAACCTTTGAAAGACTTACTGTAGGAATAAAAACGCTTTTAATAAAGAGCACAATTGCCAGTGGGACAATTATAATTATTGAAATGACTCTTATTTGCCTGATAAGTAATTTTCTCTTGTGTTCTTTTGAAACAGGGCGATCCATTTAATACATGTGTTTAATAAGCATAAGAGAATTCAATCTTCATGCCAAAAATATATCATCAAGATTGTCTGATATTTAGAAATTTGGTTGAATGATTGATTGTATCAGAATGATACAGTGGTGAACAATCTGTGGTTCTCGTGGACCCTCTGTGCCCCAACTATGATATTATATTGCGGGGTCACTACTTTTGAATAAAACAATATCTGCAGAAATCAACAATACAAATTTAATTTTTTTGTTTAACTTTATATAACCTAACCAGTTTTCCGTGAGAATAAAATGAAATATTTTGCTTTATACCTTCCTCTTCTGATTATACTTACATGCTGCCAAAAAGTTAAAATCGATATCCCTGATAATGGTCGTAAGATTGTTATCAATGGTCTGATTTCAAGCGATAGTTTATTTAATATCGGAGTAAGAAAAAGTTCTTTCATTATCGATAATATTTACTCACAAACAGGAACTTACGATTTGGATAGTGCAATAGTCAGCATTTATCAAAGCGGTTTACGTGTTGATTCTTTGTATCATTCTGATTCCAGGCTGGATGTAAGTACTTTAGAAATTTTCAAATACGGAAATTACTGGTCAAAAAGAATATTCCCAATTCCGGGACAGGAGTATGAGATTGTTGTAAAGGCACATGGTATGCCGGATGCAACAGCAAGCACAACAATTCCTGACATGGTTAGGATTGAACATGTGGATTCATCACGAAAATATCAAACCATCTACCCTTATCCATTCTATCTCAGCAACGTAAGCATGATATTCAATATTGAGTTTACAGATCCGGTTTATGAAACAAACTATTATCTGCTTAACGTGTGTAAAGTACCTAATTACTCCTCACCATGGTCTACAAATATTGGGTTTGGATCCACAGATCCAATTGTTGAAGAAGTCCTGGGTAGAGGATACCAGCAGATGGGAGGTATTGCTTTCACCGACAAAGTAATCAATGGTAAGAAATACAGTCTGACTGTAACTGTCGACGGTAATGAAATTGGCCAGCCGTTCTGGGACGACTCACCCCGAATGAATGGTATTCCTCTTCCTGATCACAAAAAGACTATCTATTTAAGACTTTATTCCATTACGGAAGAATACTTCAGATATATCCAAACATTAAACCTGTTTGAAAAAGACTTTGGGGACCCACTGACTAATCCGGTACAAGTATTTTCAAATGTTACAGGAGGCTTTGGAATTTTCGCCGGAGCTGCGGTTTCGAGTGATTCTATTGTGTTCAATTATTAACCCGATGATTAAGATGGAATTTTAAACTATGTTGAGAATTAAATACCTGATCATTTTTCTTGTAATTTTCCAATCGGTATACTCCCAGAGTCATACCATTTCCGGTTATGTGTCAGATGTGAATACAGGAGAACGCATTATCGGAGCATATGTGACTGACAGTTTGAGCAAAAGTGTATGCCAAACCAATAACTTTGGTTTTTATATACTTAAGAATATTGGCAACAAATCAATACTTCAGGCCACATATATCGGATTAAAATCGAAAGCTGTTTATTTATCAATATTACAAGATACCTTGCTTAACATTGGTATGCAACCAGCTGTGGAATTAAAGGAAGTGGTTATATCTACTTCCAAATATAAACATAATGTAAATTCCCCTTTAGGGCTAAATACTATTTCGATAAGCCAACTGACATCTATTCCTGCTCTTGGGGAACCTGATCTGATTAAATCCATTCAAAGTCAACCTGGCATTAAAGGGGGTATAGAAGGTTCCGCAGGAATTTATGTCCGTGGAGGTAGTGCCGGAGAAAACCTTTTTATGTTAGATGATGTACCAATTTATAATATCAGCCATTTATATGGTTTTTTCAGTACATTCAATAGCAGTGTGGTAAAAGATATTAAACTGTTGAAGGGCTGCTTCCCTGCACGATACGGAGGGCGGGTTTCTTCGGTTGTGGATGTGCGTAGCAGGGATGGTAATAATAGATCGATCCAGGGCGAAGTATCGATCGGTATTATTTCATCAAAACTCACTCTTGAGGGCCCGTTGCTCAGTGATAAAACAACATTTGTAATATCGGGCCGCAGATCTTATTTCGATTTGTATTCAGGCCTTCTGAAACATGTGAATTTACTGGACAAAGACTTTCCAGGATATTACTTTTATGATTTGAATGCCAGGCTTACCCATACATTCTCGCAGAAAGACAAGATATTTCTGAGTATCTACAAGGGGAATGACAAGATCAGTAATAAAAATGAAACCACTTTAACTTCCGATATCATTGACGAAACCTCAGGATGGGGAAACCTTATTGGGTCCCTGCGCTGGAATCACACCCTTGGTAACAGTATATTTCTAAATACTACAATTGCCTACAGCAGGTATAGTTCTTTTACCCTGAACCGATATAAAAGTACCTATGAAGACTCAACCTTGAATAAAACATTTGAGAAGAATTATAGGGCCAGTTACATGTCAGAGATTTCAGATATAATTGTAAAAACAGACTTTGACTATTCCATTTCAAACAATCATAAGCTATTGTTTGGCGCAGGAAACACATTTCATACTTTTAACCCCGGGGAGAATACTTATACCATGAGCGATCAGAAGCTGAATGAACAGATAGATACATCCTTTACTAATAAACGATTATATGCGAGCGAGCCATTTTTCTATGCTGAAGATGAACTAAGTGTATCAGATAAGGTAAGCATTAACACAGGATTAAGATTAAGCGGATTCGTTTCAAATGGTACGATGTACTTTAATGCCGAACCAAGATTATCTGTTAATTTTAATTTGCTGCCCGGGCTTGTATTAAAAAGCGGATATTCAAGGATGGTCCAGTATATGCACCTGCTGACCAGTTCAGGTTTAACCATGCCTGATGATATCTGGGTTCCGGCATTAAAAGGATTATTGCCGTTGAAATCTGATCAGATAAATGCTGGTGTTGCTTATGATTTGGATAAAATAATCCTGTTCTCAATTGAACTTTATTTCAAGTGGCTGAATAATACAGCTGACTATCGAAATGGCTCTTCATTGCTTGCCGACCTTTCACCTTGGTATGAAAAAACAACGCAGGGCCATGGCACTACAAAGGGAATTGAAGTTTCGGTTGAGAAGCAGGAAGGACGTATGACAGGAAGCATCAATTATACCTTATCAACAGCTTCAAGAAAATATGCAGATCTAAATAACGGGAAAACATTCCCATTTGACTACGATCGTCTTCATGATTTAAATATTTCATTAAATTATCATGTTTTTAAAAAATGGGATCTTTCTGTTTTATGGGTTTACGGGTCCGGATATCCTGTCACGCTTCCTGTTGAAAAGTATTTTTCCGCTCTGGGTACTATCGGATATAAGCAGATATATTATTTACCATCGCTGAACAACTGCAGGTTACCTGCCTATCACAGGCTTGACATGGGCATCCATTACAAGACACAGACCCGTTTAGGTGAACAAATATTAAGTTGTGATGTCTTCAATGCTTATGATCGTAAAAACCCTGTTAATATGTATTATAACGGAGATTCATTTAAGTACTCCTATTTGTTGCCAATCATCCCATCTGTAACATATACATTGAAATTCAGGTAGGCTATCCGAGGTGTAGGAAAGTCGGAAATCGGAAGTCCGAAGTCAGAAGTTGGAAATCCATGAACCTCAGAGTACATGGAGGTTTTGCCCTGTGCACTTCGCCCTGTGCTCTGTGCCAATTATGCCCTTGCTCCGTTGTGCCTTTATGCCGTTATGCCCTATTTATATGAATCAATATGTACACTCTTGACTGACCTGCCGGAGGGATCAATCATGTTCTTAAATGAAGCATCCCAGGCTATAGCTTCAGGTGTGCTGCATGCAACAGATGGAAGCGACGGAACACATAGTGCCGCTGAATCAGAAGGGAAATGCTCAGTAAATATGCATCTGTAGAAATACTCTTCCTTCGACATCGGAGGATTAATAGGAAAACGGTATTTAGCATTTGCAAGCTGGTCATCAGTGACTTCCTTTGAAGTGAGAGCCCTGAGTGAATCAATCCAGTTATATCCTACCCCGTCGGAAAACTGTTCTTTTTGCCGCCATGCCACGCTTGCAGGTAAGTAGTCTTCAAATGCTTTTCTCAAGACCCATTTTTCCATACGGTCCTTAGTTATCATTTTGTCCTTTGGATTAAGCCGCATCGCAACATCCATAAATTCTTTATCAAGGAAAGGAACGCGACCTTCCACACCCCAGGCAGCAAGTGATTTGTTTGCACGGAGACAATCATACAAATGTAATTTGCTGATTTTTCTTACGGTTTCTTCATGAAATGCCTTTGGATCAGGTGCTTTATGGAAATAGAGATAACCACCGAAAATTTCATCGGCGCCTTCACCCGAGAGTACCATCTTTACCCCCATAGATTTGATCACCCTGGCAAGCAGGTACATCGGAGTGGATGCCCTGATAGTTGTAACATCGTATGTTTCAATGTGGTATATAACGTCTCTTAATGCATCGAGCCCTTCTTGTACTGTAAAATTGATTTCATGATGAATAGTTCCGATATGATCAGCAACTTTCCGCGCTGCAGCCAGGTCGGGTGATCCTTCAAGTCCAACTGCAAATGAATGCAACTGGGGCCACCATGCCTCACTCTTATCCTGCGATTCAATTCGTTTAGGCGCAAATTTCTTCGCTATTGCTGATACAACCGATGAATCGAGACCACCTGAAAGCAGAACTCCATACGGAACATCCGACATTAACTGACGGTGAACCGATGCTTCCAGAGCATGTTTAAGATCCTCAATACTTGTAGGATTATTTTCAACTGCAGAATACTCCTCCCAATCCCTTTTGTACCACTTTGTCATTATGCCATCCTTGCTATAGAGATAATGTCCTGGTAAAAACTCCTGAATCTTTTTGCATACTCCTTCCAGAGCTTTAAGTTCGGAAGCTACGTAAAAGTTCCCAAATGAATCCCAGCCTATGTACAATGGTACAATGCCAATATGATCACGTGCAATGAAATAGCAATCCTTCACCCTATCGTATAATGCGAATGCGAAGATTCCATTTAATTCCTCAATGAAAGCCGGACCTTTATCCTGATAAAGAGGCAATATTACTTCACAATCGGAATGAGTTTGAAATTCGTATGTGCCTTCATAGCGTTTTCTTATCTCCTGATGGTTATAGATCTCCCCGTTAACTGCAAGTATCAGATTGCAGTCTTTACTGTATAATGGCTGTTTGCCCGATTGTGGATCAACTATCGATAACCTCTCATGAGCAAGGATGGCTTTTTCACAATAAAATATTCCTGACCAGTCGGGACCACGATGCCTCACTTTCTTTGACATTTTAAGAACAGTTGCCCTTAGCTCCAAATGATTGACTTTCAGATCAAATACGCCTACAATTCCGCACATATCATTAGTTTAAATAAATTGAATGATTAATAATTTTCAAGAACTCAGGCAGCAAAGCTAATAATATTTTATTAATCATTATTCAAATTGATATATTTTATGACCAATATTACAAATTATATAAGTAAATTATTATAATTACTAAATAATTGATATATAATTCTTGTAATTATTAAATATTATTAATATGACAAAAATCATCTTTTTGACTTTATTGTATTTAAGGCCAGGTATTTTTATCTGTTTAAGAAATAACCTCCCCAAATGTTAAAAAGTACTAAATGACTTATTGGACGGTTATTCTGTAGTAGATGTCATTAAAATCCTTTTAATTTTGTGAACTAAACAAAACATGTCAAAAATGAGAAGCACTACATTATTTGTCCTTTCAATTTTAATATCGACACAATTACTTAAAGCTCAAAATTTGAGCGAATGGAGACCCGAGCATCGTACAGGTGTTTCGGCAGAGACCGGATTACTGAAATCGTGGCCTCAAAGCGGACCTGAAATGATTTGGTTTAATGAGGAATTGCCCACTGGGTTCTCATCAGAAACGTTTGGTAATAATCTGATATATCTTACGGGTATGAGTGAAAACAAAGATATATTAGTTGCTTTGGATTCACTTGGTAAAATCAAATGGAAGGTTTCATATGGCCGTTCATGGAATGGATCTAATCCTGAGAGCAGATGTACTCCGACAGTCGAAGGAAACCGGGTTTATGTAAGCAGTGGATCTGGCGATTTAGCCTGCATTGATGGAATTAATGGAACAATTATATGGTTGCTCAAAGCCAGTGAAACTTACAAGGGAACTTTTGGTCCATGGGGAATTGCTGAATCACTTCTTATAGACGGAAACAAACTTTTTTTTACGACAGGCGGACCTGAAACCATGACTATTGCCCTGGATAAAATGACAGGAAAGTTGGTTTGGAAATCCGAAAGCCTTAATGATAGTCCGGCTTATGTTTCTCCTGTTTTAATCAATTATTCAGGTAAAAAGTTTATTATCAATGTTTCTTCAAGCTATGTTTTTGCAGTCGATCCATCAACCGGAAAAGTAATCTGGAAAATAAAACACCTGGATATTAATCATGAAAAGGCCGAGGTAATCAAATGTGTCACTCCACTTTACCACGACGGGAAGATTTATGTAACAGGTGGCTATGATCATGGAGGATTTATGCTCAGCCTTACTGACGGAGGCAAAAATGCTGCTGTCACGTGGACAGATAAGGTTCTGGACGTTCATCACGGGGGAGTTGTTTTATTAAACGGCTTCATTTATGGCTCCAACTGGTTAAGCAACAGTGATGGAAACTGGTGTTGTATCGATTGGAAGACCGGGCAGAAGAAATACGAAGAGCACTGGAAATGCAAAGGTTCAATCATTTCTGCAGAAGGTTTGTTATATATATACGACGAAAGATCCGGAAATGTTGGTCTGGTCAAAGCAAATCCCGAAAAATTTGACTTAATCAGCAGCTTTAAAATATCGAAAGGTTCCGGGCCATACTGGGCTCATCCTGTTATTCATAACGGAAAACTTTATATCCGGCATGGTAAAGTACTTATGGCTTTCAATATTAAAAGCAATTAGTATTAATAAAGTCCGTTTTTTATTACTCAGGGATTTTAAATTCAGATTTGTCTGATTTCTTAATCTGACTGCATCCTGTAATTGGACAAAAAATAATTAATAGTAGCTTTGCTGACTGTGTACACATATACATTTACCTATAGCGGATATATTTGATGTTATTACACATAAAAAAAAGAACCTTAATTCCCGCCGGAGTTGTAGTGGTCCTTGCATTTGTTTTATTCTGGTGGTTGCTTAAAGTTCAGCCTTTAGATCTGAGTGAAAGGATTCCGGGAATGGATAACCGTTCTAAAATGGAAACAAGGTCAGATACAGTTATCATAGGTCAGTTTTTCGACACCCTTGCGGAAATGGATGCTTTGGTCCCCGGTGACTGGCCACGATTCAGAGGTTCTGAATTTGATAATATAAGTAAAGATATGACCCCGCTAGCCGAATCATGGGACAGTTCGGGGCCTGCCATCATCTGGAGAACTACTCTGGGTGAAGGATACGCCGGTCCGGCCGTGCATAATGGCCGGGTTTACCTTCTTGATTATAACGAAAGGAAGAAAGCTGATGCACTAAGATGTTTTTCACTCTCTTCAGGTAAAGAATTATGGCGAAGATGGTATTATGTTGATCTGAAACGAAATCACGGATATTCAAGAACTATCCCTGCTGTAACAGATAAGTATGTTGTCACTTTAGGTCCTCGGTCGCATGTTATGTGTGTCGATCCTGTTAAAGGCAATATGCTTTGGTCGCATGATCTTGAAAAGGAATTTGGTATTAAAGGAACGGAAAAGGGAAGAATTACACCCGATTTCTATTCAGGTCAATGTCCTCTGATCGAGGATGGAATTGCTGTTCTGGCTCCTGGAGGAAGAGCTCTTATGATTGGCATAGATTGCGCTTCTGGCAAAATATTATGGCAAACGCCAAATCCCGACTCTCTCAGGATGTCGCATGGTTCTATCATCCCTATGGTGATCCATGACAAAAGAATGTATGTTTATAATGCTGTCGGAGGTGTATGTGGCATATCTGCCGAAAAGACAGATGTAGGCAAGTTATTGTGGATTACCACTGAATGGAGCCCTGCAACAACTGCAGCCTCTCCCCTCTTTCTGGGAAACAATGAAATAGCAGTTTTTGGGAGCTACGGTGCCGGCGGAGCAAGGATATCAATAAATTATGACGGATTAAAATATTCAGCAACTGTTAAGGAACAACATAAGGCAACCAGTGGTCTTGCCAGCGACCAGCAAACACCTGTAATTATTGGAAATTATATCTGGAGCGTTCTGCCTGAAAATGCTGGTGCATTAAAAAAACAGCTGGTCTGTTATAAAAAATCCAATCTTCTGACAGCTGTCTGGTCAAGCGGTAAAGAAAACCGGTTTGGACGTGGTCTGGGACCATACATTGTGAGCGGAGATAAACTATATCTTCTTGATGATGACGGAAATCTGTATTTTTATAAAATAGAAGAGAATAAAGTCACATTAATTGCCAGTCATAAAGTAATAAAAGGTATTGAAGCCTGGGGACCAATGGCAATCGCTGGTAAATACCTCATTATGAGGGATGCAAGAAATTTACTCTGTCTGAATATTGGTAAATGAACTAGGAATGAATAAAAAAACTGTTACAATCTTGTCGGTGCTTGTCATTCTCGCTTTTATTGTGTACATGATCATCGATTTTGTCAAACCTGCTGCTTCAGTGAGCGATGAGTCAATAATTCAGCAAGGTCAGAAAACAGACGATGCCTGGAAAATTTCAAGTGAATTTAAAGTGAATGAAGGAGACTTGAAAACAGTTTCAGTGACTCCTTCAGGAAAAGTCTATCTCGGAGGTGATTCTTTTGTATCGTGCTATGACAATTCCATGAAGCTCATCTGGAATATTAAAGCTCCTTCACCCATAACATCTATTTCAAACTGGGGTGATACAATTTTTGCATCTACTTCGGAACAGGTACTTGTAATGAATGCTAACGGCAAAATTTTAAACGAATGGGGGCCGTTCGAGGATAGCTGCATGATCACTTCAGTAAGTTCAAATGAGAATTATGTTGCGTTTGCAGATGCCGGCAATAAAATAGTCTATATTCTCGATAAAGGCGGTGAGGTTAAAACGATGATAGGTCAGAATGATAAACATTTTGTTATTCCAAGTCCGTATTTTGAAGTGGCTCTTGATAACAACAATAATCTTTATGCGGCAAATACAGGCTTGCATCGTATCGAAACGTATACAATTGATGGTGTTTTAAAAAGTCAGTTTGGTGAAGCAGGCACTGCACCAGGTGCCTTTTGTGGTTGTTGTGCTCCTCCTCATTTCGCGCTTATTCCGCAAGGCTTCGTGACAGCTGAAAAAGGTATTAACAGGCTTAAAATACTTAATAAAAATGGTGAATTTGTCGAGTTTGTAAATTCTAAGAATAACTTTATTAAATCTGTGCCTCTCGATCTTGCTTCTGCTGACGGAGTTACAATATATGCAGCTTATCCGGGTGATTCTAAACTTTATGTATTTAACAGGAAAACCCCCTAAATCCCCCAAGGGGGGACTTATTCTCTTTCATATTTTTAGCCCCCCATTTTGGGGGATGGGGGTCGAAAACAAAGAAGAAATGAAGAACTTACACTGAGAAACACAGAAAAGTCACAGAGAAACACAAAGAGTACACCGAACTTACCCCCCTTTAGGGGGGCAGGGGGGGCAATAAAAACGGAAAGGAAAGGATATGACAAGAAGTGAATTAATAAAGAAACTTGGGAGATATATTCTCCTGATGCTTATCGCAATAATTGCAATTTCTCTCGGGAAAAAGGTTTCCGGAGAAAATGCTTGTTCAACCTGCTCTGGTAAAGGGATTTGCAATGGAAATACAGACTGTAACAAATATAAGGTTCGGTAAGTATGAATGAAAGTAAAAATAAATATCAGTCAAGGCGCGACTTCGTAAAATCTGCTGGGAAGCTGATTGTAGTTTTACCATTGGTGGTTGTGCCTGCATTTCTTATAAAAAAGACATCTGTCAAAGGATATGTCTGGCAGATAGATCCTTTCAAATGCACCCAGTGCGGGCAGTGTAAAACAAACTGTGTGCTTACTCCATCTGCCTCCAAATGTGTTCATGCCTTTCGCATGTGCGGTTATTGTGATCTCTGCGGAGGTTATCTACGGCAGGGTGTAAAAACTATCAGTACAGGAGCTGAAAATCAGTTGTGCCCGACCGGTGCGATAACAAGAAAATTTGTTGAGGAACCTTATTTTGAGTACACCATAAATGAGAAGCTGTGCGATGGTTGTGCGAAATGTGTCAAGGGATGCGGCGATTTCGGTAACGGATCGCTTTATATGCAGATCAGACACGACAGATGCGTCAATTGCAATGAGTGCTCAATTGCCCGCACATGTCCGTCAAATGCAATTTCCAGAATTCCTGCAAGCATGGCATATTTACCAAAAGATGTAGCAAGAAAGTAAACTGTAGAAAGTAAACAGAAAACAGCGAACAGTAAACAGTAAAAAGAATTCTAATCTGCGTTAATCTGCGAAATCTGCGGGAAATAAAAAGAAGAACTTTCACAGAGTTGCACAGAGTAATCACAGAGAAATGCAGAGGGCAAAACATAGCGAACCCCCCTTTAGGGGGGAAGGGGGGCAAAAAACGAACATTGATTACATGAAGAAAGCATTACCATATATTATTTTCATTTTGTTGTTGCTCTGGCACGTAGTTCTTTTTGCCCAGGACCGGTTTCCTCGGCCTGAATTTGAGTCAGGTCATGTTTATCCGACAAACCAGATGCCTGTTCCCAGAGCTCCGTTTTGGCAATATCTTGACGTAGTTGTCCTTATTGCTGCACTGGGAGTAACTACCTGGCTGGCCTTGAAAAAGCGATCACGTCAGGGTTTAGTATGGATGTCACTCTTTTCCCTGGCATATTTTGGATTCTATAGACAAGGTTGTATATGTGCAGTCGGGTCAGTTCAGAATGTATCCCTTGCTTTATTTAATACAGGGTATTCGATTCCTCTCACCGCACTTTTATTCTTTACTATACCACTCTTGTTTGCGCTTGCCTATGGACGTGTTTTCTGTGCCGGAGTTTGCCCTCTGGGTGCTATACAGGAACTTACAGGTATAAGACCTGTCAAACTACCTAAATTTGTTGAAATATTACTGGCATCCGTTCCTTTCATTTATCTGGCGATTGCGATCCTGTTCTCTTCAACAAACAGTCAGTTCATTATATGCCGTTATGATCCTTTCGTTGGAATATTCAGGTTTGATGCCCCTTATACAATGATAATTTTCGGAGCCCTCTTACTCTTATCGGGCGTATTTGTAAACAGACCTTATTGTAGGTTTCTTTGCCCATATGGTGTTCTTTTAAATATTTTTTCAAGATTTGCAGGTAAGCATCTGACAATTACCCCTGCCGAATGCACAAATTGCAGGCTTTGTGAGGAAGTTTGCCCATATAATGCTATCATTCCTTCAAATCTGGAAGAAAGACCGGAAGAGACGGAGAAATCAAGAAAGCATTTCATTCAATATTTTGTTCTTGTTCCGGTATTTGCCATCGCAGGTGCTTTATTACTTTACAACCTTGCTCCTGTTTTATCGGGAGCAAATAGCAATGTCAGATTGGCCAGGGAGATTCGTGAAGAAAAAAAGAGTGGTATTGAATCAACCCTGAAAGATGTAATTGCCTATAAAGAATCGGGTAAGACGGAATCAGAATTATTTAATGAAGAAGCGGTGATCATAGGGCGTTTCAGAAATGATTCTCCCTGGGCCGGGGCATTCCTTGGAATATCATTAGGTATTGGTATGATATCATTCACAATAAAGAGCAGGCGAACCGAATATAAGCCCCATCAGGGAAAGTGCTACAGCTGTGGCAGATGTTTTAAATATTGTCCAATTAAAGTAAAAAGCTGAGATGAAGTTTAGTTTTAATGAAAAGGATATAAGTATTCTCAAAGTCATCAGTCAGGTCTCAGGCGGTTTTGCTCTCATTGTCGCGCTGACAATGATCTTCAGTCTTGTTCAGCTGAAAACCGTCAATCCCCTCGATAATCCAGTTTTGTTATCAGTTAAGGAGCAATATGATAAGGATCCTTCAAATGCAGCCAAGGCAGAGCAGGTAAGGGCAATGGATCTGATGGCAAGGAAAGCCTACTTCAGTTCAAGATGGCAGGTTGAGACAGGTTCCTATCTTCTTATTGCAGGAGTGGTCATTTTCATTTTTTGTCAGAGGATGATTGCAGAAAGCGAAAAGCTTAAGCCTGTTGTTGCGGATTCAAAACCTGATTCATCGCTGATTAGGGGAAAGAACAGGAAATACCTCCTTTCAGCAGCGGCTTTTATCTTAATAGCGGCATTTGTTTCATCGTTTTTCCTGCGCGCCGATCTGCCGGATATATCAGGAAAAGCTCCTGCTGGCTCTAAGAAGGAAGCTAAAGGTAATGAAAAAGCCTCTGCTCCTGATAAAACCAACTGGCCTTCATTTCGTGGGCAGGATAGCCGTGGAACTGCTGGCGGAAAAGGATATCCGACAGAATGGGATGCCGCATCGGGAAAAAACATCTCATGGAAACTTGAGATACCTAAAAAAGGGAAGAGCTCACCTGTTATCTGGGGAGATAAGCTTTTCATAACAGGTGCTCAGGATAAGATCTGTGAGGTTTACTGCATTGATAAAAAATCGGGGAAAATATTATGGACAGGTTCAGCTTCTGATATCCCCGGAGAACCTGCCGTTTTACCTCGAACTGATCCAGAGGCCGGGTTGGCTGTATCAACGGCAGCCATAAATGGTAAAGTAGTATGCGCAATTTTTTCGAACGGTAACCTAGTTTGTTTCGATCTGGACGGGAAAAAGAAATGGATGAAAAACATTGGTGTTCCTGAAAGCAGTTATGGTTATACATCTTCACTTATAATTTATAAAGATCTGCTGCTTGTACAGTTCGACAGCAATACAAAAATCTCACTCCTCGGCATTGATCTTGAGTCGGGCGACCAGAAGTGGGAAACGATACGACATGGACGAGCCGTATGGTCCTCTCCTGTTCTTGGTAACTTTAATGGCAAACCCGTAATTGTTATAAATGGTAATCCTTATGTTAGTGGTTACGATCCATTAACCGGCAATTTGCTTTGGGAAGTTGAATGCATGAGCGGTGACGTGGCACCTTCTGTGGCAGTAAACAGTACTATGGCTTATGCCGTAACTGACTATGCTAAACTGGTTGCTATCAAGCCTGACAATGGCGTTTCAGTGGTATGGGAAGATAATACATATACCCCGGATGTCTCAAGTCCTGTTGCAACAGATCTATACCTCTTCCTCTCAACGGGCAACGGTGATGTAGCCTGTTATAACGCTATAAAGGGAGATACTTTGTGGACACACTATTTTCAGGATCCGTTCTATGCATCGCCTTTAATAGCAGATGACATGGTATACCTTCTTGACAGGAGCGGTAAGACACATATTGTAAAAGTCGGAGCAACATTTAAACTTATTGCTGAATCGGCTTTGGGAGAAGCAGCCGACTGTTCACCTGCATTTTCAGACAGTAAAATATACATCCGGGGCAAGAAAAATCTTTATTGCATTTCGAAAAATTGAAAACTGAAAAGACTACCATATTGAACAATGACTGCAACTGTGAGGAGACATCCAGGGTAAATATTCCTTCGGTTGTAGATGAGGTTGTGAGCTACACCGGACGAGAATCAGATAAGGTTATTCTTATACTTCAGGAGGTACAGAAAAAACTTAACTGGCTTCCATCTGAGGCGCTTAAATATATATGCGAAGTAACGGACATAACGCCAGGTCAGATTTCGGGCGTTTCAACATTCTATTCGCAGTTCAGACATCTTCCAGTTGGGCAGCATACCATAAAAATTTGTGCAGGAACTGCCTGCCATGTAAAAGGGAGTCCGCTAATATCTGATGCATTTAAAAGGGTTCTTAAAATTGACGATACCAGGAATGCTTCGCCCGATAATTTGTTTTCAATTGAAGAAGTTGCTTGTCTGGGCTGTTGCACACTCGCACCTGTTGTCCAGATAGATGGTAAAACCTATGGACATGTAAGACCAACCCAGGTAGATGAGATAATTAATGACTTTCTTAATTCTCATGCTGGAAGCGACAAAACACCAATGTCAGAACAAAATGATGATATCGATGCCGAAATCCGAATCGGAATTGGATCGTGTTGTGTTGCCGGCGGAAGCAGGGAAATTCTCTCAGAAATAATTGAAATCAGGGAAAAGTATAATCTTAACATCCGCCTTAAGCCTGTAGGTTGTGTTGGTGTATGTAACCAGACGCCATTAATGGAAATAGTTACACAAGATAATATTCATTCGAGGTATACAAAAGTCAGTAAACCTCAGGTAGAAGAGATCCTTCTTAAACACGTCAAACCAAGAACATTAAGAAATAAAATCAAGTACAATATAAACGATCTGGTTGATTCCTTCCTATCAGATGATAAAGTTACGGGGCAGATCAATGTTTCTGATGGTGTGAGAGAAAAATATCTTAATAATTTTCTTAATCACCAGGTTCATATCGCCACCCTGAACAGTGGTAATCTTTCTCCGGAATCATTTGAAGAATATACTTTGTCGGGCGGATTTGAGGCACTTAAGAAGTGTATTTCAGATTCAGACCAGGAAACGATTATCCGAACCATCACCGCAAGTGGTTTAAGGGGAAGAGGCGGAGCCGGATTTCCAACTGGTAAAAAGTGGAAAATATCTATGCAATCTTCTGGCTCTCCAAAGTACGTTGTATGCAATGGAGATGAAGGTGACCCGGGGGCTTTCATGGACAGGATGCTCCTGGAGTCTTTTCCTTTCAGGATAATTGAAGGAATGTTAATTGCAGGATATGCAACAGGTTCTTCAGAAGGAATCTTCTATATCCGTGCAGAATACCCTCTGGCAGTATCAAGAATCAGATTGGCA
>Ga0302322_100002062_pt1 | contig 16822 bp, 11 predicted proteins | sample Fen_T0_2_FD_203757 | JGI IMG/M metagenome (GOLD analysis project Ga0302322, IMG submission 203757) | Peat permafrost microbial communities from Stordalen Mire near Abisko, Sweden - Fen_T0_2 | ecosystem: Environmental > Terrestrial > Soil > Wetlands > Permafrost | place: Sweden: Abisko... | reverse complement strand
CCCGTGATATCGCAGGAGCGCTTTAACGCGGTAGCTCACACCCTCTACACTTTATCGAAACAACTCTCATCGACAGCCTATCAAAATGTCCAGCAGGCACGCTTCATCGCGGAGCGCAATCGCGCCGAACAGAAGCTGCAGGCAACCGAGAGGCAATTCCGCGAAACGATCGAGCGTTCAGGGGCCGGCTATTTCCGTATCAACCGGCAAGAACACTTCGAGATGGTCAATGGCGCGTGGTTGAAGATGCACGGGCTGACGTCGGCGGATGAGATTCTCGGGCGGCATTTTTGCACGACGCAAATCGAACAAGACCGCGCGGCAGCGGAGAAAATTATTCAACAAGGGTTCAACGGCTGCGAAGTGCCCACCGGTGAGTTTTCAAGAAAACTAGCCGATGGTTCGGTCGGCTATCACACATTTTCACTTCATCCGGTCACGCGTGATCAAGAAGTGGTCGCTTTGGAAGGGTTTGTGATCGATACGACGCTGCTCCGGCGGGCCGTTGCCGACTACAAGATGCTCTTCGATACCATGCAGGCAGGCTTCGCGGTGCATGAGATCATTTGTGATTCCGCGGGCAAGCCGGTCAATTATCGTTTCTTGGCCGTCAATCCGGCGTTTGAACAACAGACGGGGCTCAAAGCTGAGAAACTGGTGGGACAAACCGTGCTCGCGGTCATGCCAGACACCGAACAAGTTTGGATCGACACTTACGGCCGCGTCGCGTTGACCGGTGAATCAATTATTTTCGAGAACTTCAGCAAGGCTCTCAATCGATACTTTACGGTCAGCGCCTTTCGTCCTTCGCCGGGACTATTTGCCTGTATGATCGTTGATATCACAGCCCAGAAAGTCGCAGAGATCGAACTGCGTAAACTCTCACGGGCGGTAAACCAAAGTCCTGCCATGGTTTTGATCACGGACGTGAACGGCATCATCGACTACGTAAATCCCTGTTTTTCCACAACCACCGGATATGCCTTCGATGAGATTCGGGGGAAAAAAACTGATTTCCTGAGGCACGGAGTTGCAGTCAATGACGGCTTCAACGAAATGTGTGTTCGGGTTGCTGCCGGGCGTGAGTGCAGAGGAGAATTTCAAATTCGCAAAAAGAATGGAGAACTCTTTTGGGAGTCCTCTCGCATCGGCCCTATCTTCGGCGAGGACGGACGCATAACGCACTACCTTGCAATTAGCGAAGACGTCACGGAACGCAGAAAGGCCGAGGAACAAATTCGTGAACAAGCCGCACTGCTCAACGTAACCCAGGACGCCATTATCGTTACCCGGCTTGACCGGACGGTAACCTACTGGAATCGCGCGGCCGCGATCCTGTACGAAATTCCTCCGGATGCGGCCGGACAAAAGATCGAGGAACTCACCAACAAAGGACTGCCGGCAAACTATGATGAACAGTGGAAAAACCTCGAAGAGAAGCGGGAGTGGGCCGGTGAACGCCGCCAACTCACCCACTCCGGGCGGCTGATCGACGTGCGGATTCGTGCCAAGATTTTTTGCAACGCCAACGGGAACGACACCGCTGTGCTCTTCGTCGGCACCGACATCACCGAGAGCAAGCAACTCGAAGCACAGTTCCTCCGCGCGCAACGCCTCGAGAGTCTGGGCGCGCTCGCCAGTGGCGTGGCCCATGACCTCAACAATGTGCTGACCCCTGTGCTCCTTTCGGTCGAGATGCTGCGCCCCCTCGCGCAGGCGCCCCAAGACCACGAAATGCTCCAGTTGCTCAGCGACAGCGCGCGGCGTGGTTCGGAAATCGTGCAACAGCTACTATTGTTTGGTCGGGGCAGCGATTCGCCCCGCGCGCCGATCAATGTGGCTGGAGCAATCAAGGACGTGGGCCGGATGATGCGCGGGACGTTTCCTAAAAACATCGTGCTGTCGGTCCAGTCGCCAGCAGACCTCTGGCTGGTCGAGGCTGATCGCACCCAGGTCCATCAGGTCTTGCTCAATCTTTGTGTGAATGCCCGCGACGCCATGCCGCAGGGAGGCCGGCTTTCGCTCAATGCCGAGAACGTCCAAGTTGACGCTGCGTTTGCGCGCAGGCATGACGGCAAAAGGATCGGCTCCCACGTCCGTATTCAAGTGCGGGATACCGGCAGCGGCATTGCACCGGAACATATCGAGAAAATCTTCGATCCCTTTTTCACGACCAAACCCGTTGGTCAAGGGACGGGATTAGGTCTTTCGACCGTACTCGGTATCGTGCGCAGTCACGAAGGCATTTTGGACGTCAATTCCACCGTGGGCGAAGGCACACTCTTCGAGATCTATTTGCCCGCGGCGGCCTCGGTCACTGGGCAAGTGGCGGGGGAAGTCGGGCGTGAGCCCTTGCGCGGAAAAAATGAATTGATCTTGTTAGTCGAAGACGAAGAAAGCATCCGCAGCATCCTGCAGCGCACATTACTGAAGCATAATTATCGAGTGCTCGTAGCCTCAGACGGAGCGGAAGCGCTAGGCGTTTTCGCCCAGAATGCGGTCAAGATCCAGCTGGTGATAACCGATCTTCTGATGCCGGTGATGGATGGCGCCCAAATGGTGGCGACCTTGCGCCGGCTCAACCCCAACTTGCCAGTCGTGGCGATGAGCGGACTGCCGTTGCACCGAGCTGAGTTTGAGCGAAAATTCAGGACACGGCTCCGGTTTCTGACCAAACCATTCGAAATCGACCACGCGCTCGAGCTGGTCCGTTCGTTGTTGGACGAAAGCACGACGCCCGCAGCTTCTTGACCTCTGCGCTGTTACCGCAGATTATGTTTTTGTCATGCCCGCCCGAATTCTCCTGATCGACGATCACCAGATCATCCGCGATGGATTGCGTTTACTGCTCCACAATCAGGCCGACCTAGAGCTCGTCGGCAACGCCTTTGATAGCGAATCCGGGTGGCAAGCGGTGGAGGAGTTGCGGCCGGATTTGATCGTGATGGACCTCGATGTTCCGGGTGAAGGCGGTGCAGCGCTCACGGCCCGTGTTCGCGCAATGCATCCGGAGATCAAAGTCGTCGTCCTGACCGGCTCCACCGAAGCGCGACACCCGCAAGCCGCGTTGGCCGCCGGAGCCAATGGCTACGTCCTAAAAAGCAACGGGTTCGTCGTGTTGCTTGAAGCGATTCGGACGGTGCTTACTGGCAAAACCTATCTTTGCCCCGAAGTGTCCACCATCGTGGTGGAACAGCTGCAGCGGCCAAACGGCACCTGGTTGTCCGACAGAGCGCTGTCCGCCAGGGAAATCGAAGTGCTTAAGCAGATAGCGAATGGTTCGACAACCAAGGAGATCGCGTTCAATCTGGGCCTGAGCCCCAAGACGATCGAAACGCATCGCGGGAACCTCATGACTAAGCTAAATGCAAAGAGCATCGCTGAGCTGACGAAATTCGCGGTCCGCGAAGGCCTGACCAAGCTGCTGCCCTAGGGACCGAAGGCACCTGCGTCTTTGCGCGGGACCGACTCAGTGAGGAACACACCCCAGCCGGTCTCAGCAATTGCCTGAGCCCCGTCAGGCTTTGCTTCGTTGGTTTGAAGTGCCGGGACCTGTTGATTTCGTGACATGAAATCTTGGACCATTGGAAAACGCATCATCCTAGGATACTCGGTCGTGCTATTGGCGACCATCGCCATCGGCGGCTTCGCTTACACTCGACTGAATATAATCAAAACGCATTCAGATTCGCTAGTCAGCGACAGCCTGCCGGGGATTATTGGCCTGACCAAGATTCAAACCAGCTTGCTCAGCAACAATTCAATGCTGCTGAAACACATTCTTTCGACTGACCAGACGGAACTCGGTGCGATCGAGCAGACGGTCAAGGAAAGTGGCAAAACGAATACGGAAATCTATAAGAGCCTGGAGGGATCAGTAACCACGATGGAGGAACGCGCACTATTCGAAAAAGTTCTCACGGCTCGTGTCGCTTATCAAAAATCGCGCTCCGAAGCGTACGAATTAAGCAACGCTGGGAAGAAATCTGAGGCGTTTGCGTTTTACAAACGTTCAATAGAAGAAGCGTTCAACGCCTACAACACCGCCCTTCAGGCTGAAGTAGATTACAACAAAACGAATGGTACTAAATACGGCGTGAGTATCAATGACGCGATTGTGGCGTCGAAGAAATTTATCGTCATCGGCCTCGTCGTGGCCATCACACTTGCCGGTTCCATTGGTTCTTTAATTATTCGCGGCACCAACCGAGCACTATCGACCGCCAGCCGCGCGCTTGACGAAGGCGCCTCGCAGGTCACTGCGGCCGCCGGCCAGGTTTCCGCTTCCAGCCAGTCCCTCGCCGAGGGCGCCAGCGAGCAGGCTGCCAGTCTCGAAGAAACCAGTTCCTCCCTGGAAGAAATGGCCAGCATGTCCAAACGGAATTCCGAGAGTGTGCAGCAGGCTAAAGTGCTCTCCAGCGAAACCCGCCTCGCCGCGGACACCGGCACCGCCGACATGAAGGAAATGAAAAACGCAATGGATGCGATCAAAGCGTCTTCCGACGACATCGCCAAAATCATCAAGACCATCGACGAAATCGCCTTCCAAACCAATATCCTCGCCCTAAATGCTGCGGTTGAAGCTGCGCGCGCTGGCGAGGCCGGAGCTGGATTCGCGGTCGTCGCCGACGAAGTACGCAACCTCGCCCAGCGTTCCGCGCAGTCCGCCAAGGAAACCGCGACCAAGATCGAGGAGGCCATCACCAAGAGCGAATACGGCGTGAAGATTTCCGACAAAGTTGCCCAGTCGCTCAGCGCCATCGCGGAGAAAACCCGCAAGGTCGACTCTATCGTCGCGGAGATTGCAACCGCATCCGACGAACAGAACCAAGGCGTTTCCCAGGTCAACCTCGCCATCGGCCAGATGGACAAGGTCACCCAGTCCAACGCTAGCAACGCCGAAGAAACCGCCTCAGCCGCCGAAGAGCTCAATGCCCAGGCGCTTTCACTCAAGGAGGCGGTGGTCGAACTCGGCAAACTCGTCGGTCACACATCAACGTCAGAGGCGCATCCGCTCGAACCAACCGCGAGACAAACTTCCGCGTTTCGCTCGGATGCCGGCGCGCAAACCACTCGCACGACATCAAGATCCACAACGCCCTCACGCCTCGTCGGCGCCACTTCAGGTTCGAACAACCACGACCTCAACTTCAAGGACGTCTAAACCCATGAGCACACTCACAGCAAAATCTTCCATCGAGAGTCTCGCCGGCAAATACCTGACCGTCGCGCTCGACCACGAATCCTACGGTATCGCGGTGCAGAAGGTTCGGGAAATTATCCGTATGCAAAAAATCACGCCGGTTCCGCAAATGCCGGATTTCGTTAAAGGTGTGATCAACCTGCGCGGCCGTGTCATTCCCGTGATCGATCTACGGGTCAAATTTGACCTCAAGGCGGAGTTTGCCGAACGCACGTGTATCGTCGTCGTTCAAGTTAAACTCGCCTTCGACCGAACCACTCAAATGGGCCTCATCGTCGACGGCGTCGAAGAAGTCGTGACGCTCAAAGGCAACGAAATCGAACCCACACCTGAATTTGGCACCCGTGTCGAAACGAACTACCTTCTTGGCATGGCCAAGGTCGGCGAGCAGGTCAAAACCCTCCTCGATATCGACCGCGTCGTCGCCCCTGCCACGGTGCAGGCGATTGCCGGTTTGCTCGACGAGAGCGTGCCCAACACACCGCTCGTCGAAACTGCAAAATCAGTGTCTACCAACATCCGTTTTGCGCGATGAGTGCCAATACAAACCAGCAGCCGAGAAGCCTCGACTCTCCCAGCACCGATTTACGCGCAACCATGATCGGGCTTTGCTTCGCATGTCCGTTTGATCAAGGAAATCCCGAGGAATGTCTTTTTCACGAAATCCGGAAACGTTCGCTGGCCGAACGGTTCGCCTGGGTGACGCATCTCGATGACGCAACTAAGCAGACGCTTTGTGAAAAGCATGGTTGTTGTCTCGCTAAGAAGGAAACAACGCCGGCGTATCCTCAGTTGGAGCCGGTCGACGCCTGCAGCACCCGCTAAAAATGCTCCCCGGCATCGTGATCAAAATGGACTCTGGCGCTCGTTTATTTTATTCAGCTCCGGTCGGAAAACGCCGATGTGAAAAGTTCGTGACTCGCAACTCGTCGCTCCGGCCCGCGCCGGTGGTCAACAAAATCGCGGTAAATTAACTTCCTCAGCCCAAAATCCACTCGCCTCGTTTGTGGAGTGAGTCACACACGCAGAAAAACCATGAATGCCCACCCCGAGCACACCGCCGACCCCTCAGCCCTCCGGCAACTCCTCGACGACTACCTGCAGATGTATGCATCCCGTGATGAGCGGCTGACCAAATTCTTCAGCGAAGACTTTTCCGGCTTCACGGGTGGCGGCAATTTTCTGGTGAAGGACTTGCAGGCCTGGATCGCAATCACCCGTCAAGATTTCGCCCAAGTCAAAGACTCGATCCGAATCGAACTCAAGGACACCGCCATCCAATCGCTGACGGATTCGATCGCCGTCGCGACCGCTTTTTTCACGATCCACCTGCCGATCAAAGATCACATCCTTTCACGAGAGACAGCCCGCCTCGTCTTGATCTTTCGCAAGGAATCTGCCGGCTGGAAAATCTGCCACAGCAGTATTTCAATCCCCTACCAGCTGGTTCGTAAAGGCGAAGTCTATCCACTGAAGGAATTGACCGACCGCACGCACGTCTTGGAAAAACTGGTCGCCGAACGCACCGCCCAGCTGTCAGAGGCAAACGAGCGCCTGAAGAAGTCCAATAGCGAATTGGCGCGGGAAATTGCGGAACGCAAGCAGACCGCCGAGGCCCTGCAGAAGAGTGAGGAACGCTACCGCTCCATCCTACACGCGTCTCCCGACGACATCACCATCACAGATCGCGAAGGTCGCATCCTCATGGTTTCACCCGCCGCATTTAAGATCTTCGGCTTTGAACGGGAAGCAGATTATCTCGGGCGTTCCGTCACCGAATACATCGTCGCCGAGGATCGTGAACGCGCCATGACCCAGGTTACCCAACGACTCCAGGGCGCCAAATCGGGACCCACCGAATACCGCGGCCTACGCCGAGACGGCAGCACGTTCGATATCGAGGTAAACAGCGAGTTTATCCGCGATTCAGCGGAAACGCCCATCGGCATGGTCATCATCTCCCGCGACATCAGCGAGCGAAAACGAGCGGAGGAGGAGCGGCAGAAACTTGAAGCCCAAAACCAGCAGCTTCATAAGGCCGAAAGTCTGGGCCGCATGGCGGGAGCCATCGCACATCACTTCAACAACCAACTCCAGACGGTCACAATGAGCCTCGAGCTGGCCTTGGATGAGCTGCCAAAAAAATCCAGTGCCATCGACTACGTCACTGCGGCCATGCAATCCGCCCGCACGGCAGCGGAGATAAGCAACCTCATGTTGACCTATCTGGGCATAACCGCCGCAAACCGGGAACCCCTGGATTTATCCATCGCGTCCCTTGAATGTTTGCCCTTGTTGCGTGCGATTATACCAAAAACCGTGGTCTTTGAAACCGACTTACCCGCCCACGGACCGATCATCGCTGCTGACTCAAACCGTATTCAACATGTTCTGACCAACCTGATCACCAATGCGTGGGAAGCCATTGGCACTGCCATGGGAAAGGTTCGCGTAACCGTAAAAACGGTCTCTGCGACGACAATTCCTACAACCCACCGATTCCCGGTCGACTGGCAACCACAAGCGACCGCTTACGCCTGTCTGATAGTGTCGGATACAGGAAACGGGATCGCGGAACAGGACATAGCGAAGATCTTCGACCCTTTCTTTTCCACAAAGTTTACCGGACGCGGCATGGGTTTGGCGGTGGTATTAGGTATCGCACGCACACTCGACGGCGTCATCACCGTGGAAAGCGCATTGGGATGCGGAAGCAGCTTCCGGGTTTTCCTACCGGTTTGCCGGCAGGACGTATTTCAAAAACACGGTGTATCATCCTGAACGAAGTGAAAAGCCCACGAGATTATCATCCATGTTCGCTGCACCATCTCACCAGATGTCAGCCGGTCGGCTTCGCTTCGTATGGTCCCTCGGACACGCCCAAACACGGTCCGCGTCATCGCGAAATTCTGCCAACGCTGCTTTGAGTATGCGGGCCCACATCTCATCAAACCATGCACGATTCCATACCTCTGCATTCAAAGCGATAATAGCTCAATTTCTCATTAAATAGGGATTACCCTCGTCCGATATGAGGGAGATCCCACAGCCACCTCCACCGCCATGTCCAGCCCAACCAGAGCCTTTTCCGGCCAGGAAAAATCCTTTGCCGAAAATGAAATCATCGTCAGCAAGACCGACTTGCGAGGCAACATCACCTACGCAAACGACGTATTTATCCGTGTCTCTGGCTACTCGGAGCGACAGTTGTTGGGTGCACCGCACAACATTGTCCGTCATCCCGATATGCCGCGCTGCGTCTTCAAACTGCTGTGGGATACCATCCAGACCGGGGACGAGATTTTTGCCTACGTCCTCAACCGCTCGAAAGACGGAACCGGCTACTGGGTCTTTACGCACGTTACGCCAAGTCACGATCTACAGAACCGTCACGTCGGTTATCATTCCAACCGTCGCGTTCCCTATCCGGACGCATTGCCGTCGGTAAAAGAAATCTACACCACGCTCCTCGAAGAGGAAAAAAAACATTCCAACCGCCACGATGCCGCTGAAGCAGGTCACGCCCTTCTTCTGAAAGTGCTCGAAAGCCAGCAGACCGATTACGCCAAGTTCGTGTTCGGACTCTCCCGCCACACTCGGCTCGAGGCAAGCGTGGCATGAGAAATCAATTTCGGGCTGCCGCCCGCACCGCCTCCACCCCCAATTTCTGGCAACGCTTCTCGCAGCTTCTCCGCCGGCGTTTTCGCAGCCGCACCGCCGAGGTGACGGCGATCTGCCGCCGCGCTGCTGTTGGGGACTTGGAGGCACGTATCACTGGAATGGGTACACGTACCGATTTTGGTAAAATGTGTCAGGCGATCAACGACACACTCGACATGGCCGACTCGTTCGTCCGCGAAGCCTCAGCCGCCATGGAAAACTGCAGCCGCGATCGCTTTCACCGGCCAATTCTTCCGCGTGGGCTCAAAGGCGCTTACCGGCAGAGTGCGGAAATCATCAACGCCGCTGGACTAAAGATGAAGGAGAACAACGACAATATCGTCTTCGTCCGCGCGCAGGCCGCCGAAAACGCGATGAGCGTTTGCCGTGTCGCTGCCGCCTGTGAAGAACTCAGCGCGGCAACCGCCGAAATCTCAGGCCAAACAGGCGCCGCCGCCAACACCGCCAATGAAGCGGTCAACGGCATGACCAAAATCGCCGACGCCTTGCAGGAGTTAACCCATGCCGTTGGCAAAATCGATCGCGTCGTGGAGGTGATCAACAATGTCGCGATGCAGACCAATCTCCTTGCGCTAAACGCATCGATCGAGGCCGCTCACGCCGGCGAGCAAGGCAAAGGCTTCGCCGTGGTGGCCACCGAAGTGAAATCGCTGGCGACCGAAACCCGCAAGGCAACGGACGAAATCGGCTCCGAAATGCAACACGTGCAGGACACGGTGGCTCAGGTAACCACCTTGATCGCTTCGATCCGAACGACAATCGGTGGAGTCCACGATACGGCAACGACCATCGCGATTTCCATCAAGGGACAGGTTCAAGCGACAACCGATATCAGCAATTCCATCACCGAAGTTTCGAAGAATTCCGAGGAAGTCTCGCTGCGTCTCGCGCAAACCAAGGAAGACGCCGCAACCGTCGAATTCGCCAAAGAGGAAAAATCCGCAGCCTGAGCGGATCGCGTAGAGCGCAAGGCCGTCGCACCAGGTCCTTGATTTATCGGAAAACAAAGCTCTGGTTTGGCCAATAGATCGACCTGTAGTCGGCTACAGAGATTCAATAGCCCCGATTCATCTTCGAGGAATGCTATGCCTGAGTCTGAGTCGCTTGTAGACGCTGTAATAGTTCGACGTATTCCCACATCGGGCCGCGCACGCCACGTCGGCGGAGCTTTTCCACCGTCACGAGGAAATCAGGCGGTGGATCGCCGATAATCCAGTTATTGCTCTTGGTCCGTACAGCATCGAGGCGTTTGTAAAGTGCATCCACGGTGAAATCAGGCGACAGGTAAAACCGGGGCTCCACGAGGTAATCGGCAGGCGTCTCGCCTTTCTTTTCCGGCGCGATTTCCCGCCACAATGGAGTGCCTGGATAAACGCGCATACCGATCGTCGCGAAGTAGTAGGCGCCGCCCAACGTCGCCGCACGCGCGATTGTCTCCTCGAGCGTCTCGGGAGTTTCACCTGGTCCACCAAGAATGAGAAAATGGCTGTAGTTCATTTTCAAATCGTGGGTCAGCTGACTGACGCCCTCGATTTCCTGATAGCAAAAACTCTTGCCGTAGCGCTTGAGCACGGGATCGGAAAAACTGTCCGAGCCAAACTCCACGTGGCGCAGCCCTGCGTCGCGCATCATCTCCAGCACATCGCGGGTGATCAGCCGGCTGGGTCGCAGGAAGCACTCCCATTCTATGCCCAGATTGGCGCGGATCATTTCCTGGCAGACATCGCGCACGTGGTCAGGCCGGGTGTTGAAAACCGAATCAACGATGAATGTGTACTTCACGCCGAGATCCACCAGGCGGCGCAACTCGGCCACGACCTCCGCTCCAGTGCGATAACGGCTGCGCTTGCCCTCGATCACCGGATAAGTGCAGTAGGTGCATTTCAGCGGACAGCCGCGTTGGGTTTGCACACCCGGCAACGAACCATGCCCTAGGTAGCTCTTGAGCAACGCTGCATCATGGAACGGTTCGGACGAGAATACTGCATCCGATGGATTGCGCGGAATGTGCCGCACCGAACTATCTGTATTGCGGCAAACGAGGCCGGTAATTCCATCAAAGGCACTTTTTGCGTGTAGCGCGCAAAGCAACCGCGTGAGCATGTCCTCGCCTTCACCTTCGATACCGTAGTCCACCTGGGTCAGCTCAAAGAGCTCTTTTGGGAAAACGGAAAAACCGCTGCCACCGAGAATCAGCGGAACTGTGGTGGAAGCGCGGATACGTCGGCAGCAATCGAGCAGATCGTGAATGAACGATTTAGGGCTATGGCACTGGACGTTGTCGATATTGCGCAGTGAGAGGCCTACGTAACTAGGCTGGTAGGCGGCAATGCATTCCTCGATCGTCCCATCCGGGAAAAGCGCATCCCAAATCTTGACGTCGAAACCCTTATTGCGCAGCGCACCGGAAAGATAAGCCAGTCCCAAGGGGTAAACCGCGTAGGGTTGCGTGTAGCGATTAAGATTGATCAAGAGCACCCGTGGAGGCGCAGAAAATGGCAATGAGATCATGCAGGGACGCGGTAGGTGACAGACAGAGCCGGGAGGATGCGAGGGAGTTTGGTGGTTGTCAGCCACGCAGGCAGTGGCTTGCGATGACGCTAACACAGGCGGCCGATCTCGCAACTAAACCGCCGGAATTCCTCGCCGCTCACGGCCCGAGTTCGGGGGCATCGCCAAGCGCTGTAGCAGGTCCACGTACTCGCGCATCGGCCCGCGCACCCCACGCTGACGCAGCTTGGTCAGCGCGTTGGAAAACGCGGCCGGCGGATCACCAACGATCCAGTTCGAAGCCGTCTGCTGCAACTCACGGAGCCGCGCATGCAACGCTTCTGCGGTCAGGCCCGGCGCAAGATAGAAACGCGGATCCACGAGATAGTCGGCCGCCGTCTCCCCCTGCTGTTCGGGAGCGAGTTGTTTCCAAAGATCCGTATCCGGATAGATGCGCATGCCGATCGTCGCGAAAAAGAATGCCGCCGGCAGTGTGGCCGCCCGCGCCAACGTTTCCTCGACGGTATCCGGCGTTTCGCCCGGCCCACCGAAAATCAGAAAATGACTGTATTGCACACCAACCGAATTCGCGAGCTGGCTGGCCTCGCGGATTTCTTCGAAAGTGAAACTCTTCCCGTAGCTGTCCAATGCCGTATCGGAAAAACTGTCTGCGCCGAACTCGATATGTCGCAACCCTGCCCGTTGCATCAACTGCAGCAAATCCTTCGTGATGCCACCGGGCCGCAGGAAGCATTCCCATTGCATATCGAGTTTCGCGCGGATAATGGCCTCACAAGTTTCCACCACGTGACTGGTTTTTGTATTGAAAACCGAGTCGACAAAAAACGCATAGCGCATCCCGTGGGCAGACAACTGCCGCAGCTCATCGACGATCTCGTCGCTACTTCGAAACCGGCTGCGACGCCCTTCAATCACCGGATAGGTACAATAACAGCACTTCAGCGGGCAGCCGCGCTGCGTCTGAATACCGGGCAACGAACCATGCTGGGCGTACGCCTGAAGTACACGCGGCTCGTGGAAAGGCGCGCCGCTGAAAACGCCCGAGAGCCGACACGGGCTCACCGAGACCGAACCTGTTGATGAACGGCAAACAACCCCAGGAATCGCTTCAGGGCCCGTACCCGAGCGCAGTGCCGCGAGCAATGCCACAAACGGCAGTTCCCCTTCGCCTGCGATTCCGTAATCCACGCCAGCTAGCGCGAAGAGTTCCTTCGGGAAAATCGAGAATCCGCTGCCACCAAGGATGAGCGGCGCGTGGGAAACCGTGCGTAAACGGCGGCAGTATTCAACCAACTCCGGTACGAAGGAGTGCGGGTTCACGCACTGCACCGTGTCAATGTTGCGCAACGACAGTCCGATGAAGTCGGGCTGAAATTTCGCGACAGCTTCTTCCAGTGACGCCGCGTCGGTGCAGGCATCCCAAATCCATGTCGCGTGTCCGGCCGCCCGCAAAGCGCCGTCAACATACGCCAAACCGAGCGGGTAAACCGGGTACGGCTGATCATAGCGGTTGATATTTGCGAGCAACACACGCGCTGGAGCGGCGGCTGGTGGCGAGGGAAGGATCATGGCTGATGTGAGCGAAAGTCCGAAACTGTCTGTTATCGTTAAACTATCCCTGCGTCTTTCCTGGCGGGCGTGGCCGTTGGGCGAGTGGAACGAGTTCCACCGCGACCAACGCGGTCACCACGATGAGCGCAACGGTGGCGCCGAGTGCTTTAACCACAGGGATTTTGCTCAACGCAAGAATGCCAAAGGAAGCCGCCGTGGTAAGCGCGGACAGACGAATCGAAGGCGGCTGCTCCTCGCCGCGAGCCGCGTTCTCCGCGGTGAAAATGGCGTAGTTGTGACTGAGACAAACACCGAGAAACGCACCGAGCAGATGAAATAGGTTCAGCGTTTGCCCGGCCAAACCGAGAACGCCGAAAGCGAACAGGCACGAGCCCAGCGGCAATGCGAAAATCTTAGCCCCTCGCCACGCGCCATAGAGCACAAGCATGCTGAGCCCAACCAGGCCAAGGCCCCAGGCACTCAGCCGCAACGCCGATACGCGGTAGCGACCGAAAAGCTGGTTCATGTTTTCCAAACCGGAAACCCCGATCGTTGCCGTATCGGCTGGCGGCTCGCGACCAGGCGGATGGTTCGCCACGCTGAAAAACCAGCAACGGCCCGGTCCAACCGACGCCATCATCTGCAAAGGTCCGCGGAGGACAGCGATGAGACGCCCGACCGAATCCTCGTACACAGGCCGCGGCGCCGACCGCCAGGCTTGCCAGTCGTTGACGAACGGCGCGAACGCCACGGCATCAAAACCATGACGCTCCAACGCGGCTTGCAGGGCTGGAACGAACTTCTCTAGACCACTAAGGCGCTCGGGTTGCGCCTGCCAGGCCGCCAGCGTCGGCACCGCATTGCCAATCGAGGCGAGCGTATCGCCAGGATATTCCCGCGCGTGCCAGGCAGCAAAACGCGCCAGCGACTCGCGTGCGCTGGCCAAACTATTTCCCCGCGTAACGAAAAGCGTGCGCTCAGAATTCTCGCCAAACAGCGTGCGCACCTCAGCAGCTTCCGCCTGCAACGCGGGCGTCGGGATTTCCAGTTCGCGGATATCGTCGCGCCAATGCAAAAGCCACGGGCCGCCGAGTGCGACGAGTACACCAACGAGCAAAAGGCCTTGCGCCAGTCTGCGAACGACAGCGCTGTCGCCGGTAAAGCGAGCACTCGCAAAACTACGCGTTGGCATGAAAGGAATGTCGACCTGAGCAAACCAAAGTAACGCCGTCGCCAGTGCGCTGAGTAAACCAGCGCTGACAAAAACGCCCAGCTGACGGATGAGCGGCAGTTCCGAAAACAACAGGAGTGAAAATCCGATTACGGTCGTGAGTGCGCTGGCGAGCAGTGGCTTGATCAGTCGGCCAACTTTCGAGCGGTAACGTTCGTCAGGGAAAGCCGGCGGCTGCAGGTATAAATAGAAACCATAGTCCACCGCCACGCCACCCAGCAGCGACCCGACGACGAAAACCAGCACATGCACGCGGTCAAAAACCAGCGTTGTCGCCACCCAAGCTCCGAGCAAACCGCCAAGCATGACTGGCGCGAGGTGCACAGCCTTAAACACCCGGCTGAGGCAAACCGCCGCGATCCCGATCACCACCGCCAGTGAAAGCAGATTAAGTCCCGACAGCTCATTTTCGATGCGATCCCTGCTCGCACTGGCGATCCGGCCGATAGAAACCCAGCGCAACTTTGCCTCTGGCGCATCGGAAAGTGCAGCCGCCTGCGCCTTGCCCACGGCTTCGAAGACCGGCCTCTGCCCTTCCTCTTTCCACGGCGATCCGCTGGTGCGCGCCCAGATCAGCGTCGGAGCGCCCGCGTCCGTGGGGGGCGGGCTGTCCACTCCCTGCACCGAGTCGATCAACCGCGGCAGCAACAAAAGTGGATCAGCGGGCAATATCTCCTGAAAAGCCAGGGCCTCGGGACTTCCCAAATAGCTCTGAAGTTTGAGCGCCACGCGCTCAGCCAACCACTCCGCCCAAGGTTCACGCCGCTCCCCCGCCACATATTCCTGCCAGTTCGACTCCAACCAACCCGGCAGCAGCAAATCAAAACGCTGTTGAAAAACTTGATGCCCCAACGCATCGCGCGCGGTGGTATCACGCAACGAAACAACCTCGTCAAAGGCCGGTGCGCCGCGCAGCGTCTGCACAAATTTCTCCACCGCTGCCTCGCGCCCCGCGGCAGCACCACGCACATCGAGAGCGAACAGCGCCACTCGCGACTGCTCCTCACTGGCGAGTTCGCGCGTGAGTGCGAGCTCCGGTGACCGCTCGTCGGTGGGAATCAGGTCGAGGACATTGGTTGAAATCTTCTTTGCGTAGTCCAACTGCGCCAACCACCCCAAACCTGCCAGCGCAGCCACGGCGAGCAGTAATCGAACGAACCATTTTTGACTGAATATGGCCATGCCGGGTCAGCGAAAAAAACGTTTTAGTTCCACGTCAGTGAAAACGACGCCCGCCGCCGAATCATCAATGATGATCTCTACGCGTTGCGAATTCGACCGACGAAACTCAAGCTGCTGAACTTTCGCTTCCTCGCCCCAGACGATGATCCGTCCGATCATGTGGGCCAACGCGACGTCACGCGGCTCGAAATCCAGACGCCAAGCTCGACCGGAACGTGCGGCATGGAGCAAAAACACCTTAGCCAGTTCTTTCTGGTCGAAGCGCATCACCGGCAAAAGCGCGGCATTAATATTGCTCGCCCGCGGATCGGGCGGCACTTCACGACTGCGGCCGCGGTCGTCTCGCAGCAACAACCCGCGCTCATCGACGATCATCGTACGATCATCGGGTTGTGTATAATGCAGGCTTAATCCTCGTCCCGTAATCGACCGCATTTCGCCGTTGAGCACGACGGGGATCTTTTTGAAGGGGAACCAACGGTTCTCGGTAAAATGCGAAAAGACGGTGCCCTGGCTGGCGAGTTTTTCGAACAGCGCCTGCCAGTCAGCATCGGCACTTCCCATCTCCACCAACGGACCTGGTTCAACCAGCTGAGTTGGTCCATCCGCGGCCAGACAAAGGACTGGCGTGAGCAGTAGGAAAAAAAGAAGTTGGCAATGTCTGTTCATTTTCAAGAGGAGCTTGCACGGCGTAGACGCCACACACCGAACCACCGCCAAAGCACCAGTTCAGTAATGAGTCGGGTGTGCAGCCAGACCATGCGTACATTATCACGGAAGTAGTGAAAATGGGAGATGCCGCCCTCGGCTCGCGAGAGGTAGCGACACGACGCGGGGAGGTTAAGCGTCGGCGTACCCGCCCAAAACAGACGCACCGCCACTTCGGGATCGAAGTCGTAGCGTCGCGCGCCCCACGTGCTCCGCAAAACCCGCACCAAGGGAACCAGCGGATAGACACGAAAACCAAAAAGCGGATCGTCGATGCCTTGCCCGAAAGTCTCCCAATGTACCAAATTGACGCTGATCCGCCGACCTTTCAATCGAACCAACGGCGCTTCCGGACCAAACACCGGACGGCCCAGCACCAGCGCAGTCGGAGCGGATTGCGAAGCCCTCATAAAATCGGCAACGCGACTCGCCGGATGCTGTCCATCGGCGTCCATCACCAGAGCGTGGGTGAAACCTTCACGTTGCACCAACTCTGCACCGGCGAGAACAGCCACGCCCTTACCTCCATTGCGTGGCAACTCAATCACGCGCAAGCCTGACTCGCTTCGCGCGAGTTCAACCACTGCTCGTTCACTGCCGTCGGTACTGCCGTCGACAACAACCACAACCGGCTGCCAGCAACCAAGCACCTCTTTTACCGTCGCGAGCAGGCGTGGCCCAGTGTTGTAACTGGGAATAAGAACGAGATGCGTAGCGGAAGACGTCATGCGGAAACAGGACGAAGAACCTGCAAC
>Ga0302322_100002061_pt1 | contig 16822 bp, 13 predicted proteins | sample Fen_T0_2_FD_203757 | JGI IMG/M metagenome (GOLD analysis project Ga0302322, IMG submission 203757) | Peat permafrost microbial communities from Stordalen Mire near Abisko, Sweden - Fen_T0_2 | ecosystem: Environmental > Terrestrial > Soil > Wetlands > Permafrost | place: Sweden: Abisko... | reverse complement strand
GAGCCCGAGCAGCGCCTTCAAGAGCGTCGACTTGCCCGCGCCGTTGGGGCCGAGCAGGCCGATGATGCGGCCGTCGACCTCCGCGGTGACGTGGTCGAGCGCGGTCACCGCGCCGTAGTGCTTGGCCAGGCGATCGAGCGAGATCAGCGCCGGCCCGCCGGTCCGCGGCTCGGCTTCGATCACCGGAGCACCTCGACGGTCACCGGGACCACGCCGGCGTCGATCATGTCGAGCCGCCGCGCCGCGGCCTCGGACAGGTCGATGATGCGGCCGCGGTTGCCATACGGTCCTCGATCATTGATGCGCACGATCACCGACCGTCCATTCCGGGTGTTGGTGACGCGGACGCGGGTGCCGAGCGGCAGCGTGCGGTGCGCCGCCGTCATCTGGCGCTTGTCGAACCGCTCGCCCGACGCCGTCGGACCGCCTTGTTGCTCGTCGCCGTAGAACGTCGCCATCCCGCGCTGCACCGTCGCCCGGCCGGGCTGCGTGACCTCGGTCGGCTGCTTGGGCTGGGCACCGCACGCGGCGACCGCGAGCGCGGCCAGCGCGATCACCAGCGGGCCGATCCCGAGACACCGTGCGACGCCGCAGGCCGCAGCCGCGGCTCGCGTCAGGAGGCAATGGTCACCTCTGCGTGGGCGGGCCGTGCGCGGGGCGAGCATCGTCGTATTGTGCCCGCGCCGGCGCGCGGCTGGGGTGGCGATGCGGGGTTCGTTGGGGGGTGCACGGGGTTCGCCCGTGCACGGGCTATTCCAGCCGGCTCGCCGGTGAGGGTTCAGCGCGTGCAACCAGCGCCGAGCGCGCGACCGGCCTTGTCGAGCGCGACCTTGCGGAGCTGCGCGCCGGTCGGGCCCTCGCCGAGCTGCTTGCGTCGCGCCTCGCCGTGGCCGGGGCCGAGCACGTCGCGCAGGTAGGGCTCCAGCTGGAAGGTATCGCTGTGCTCCTTGGTGTGGCACTGCGACGCGCAGAGATCTGCCGCCGGGGCGAGCTGGATCGCCGCCGGCTTCTCGAGTCCGCCCTTGGCGATGTGGATCGATCCGGGGCCGTGGCAGGTCTCGCACTGGACGTCGCGCAGCTTGTCGTTGTGGCCGAGGTTCGAGCCGCCCGGCCGCTGCCAGCCGGTGACATGACAGCCGATGCAGTCGAGATCGAACTGCTGGCCGCGCTCCTCGAGGGTCTTCCACGCGGTGGCGTGGACCGTCTTGTTCCAGAACGCGACCGCGTCGGCGTGGCAGTCGGCGCACGACGCCGTGCCGGTGTAGCCGGCGTGGCCCTTGGCCGGCGCCTGGACCGCCAGGCTGGCGGCGGCCTTGACGTTGGCCTCGCCGGTCGCCCGGTAGAACTGGCTGACCGCGTCCTGGACCGCGGGATCGCACGCCAGCGCCTTGTTGATCCGGACCTGCTCGAGCGTGAAGTAGCTGCCGTGGGGCGGCACGACCAGCGGTTGCTGCTTGAGCCGGTCGCGATCGGCGGCGAGCTGGGCGCGCTCCCGGCGCTTCTGCGCGACGAACGCCGGATCGGCCGACTTGTCGGCGGCGAACGCGGCGAGATCGGCGTCGAGCGCGGCGAGCCGCAGGTCCTGCCCGGCCCGCCTGACGGCGGCGGCGGCGGGCCCGATCGCGTCGACGAGCGGGCCGGAGCCGCGCACCGTGATGTCGATCCGCGCGACCAGCTGGCCGCGGTTGACCGGGACGACGAGCCAGCTGGTGCCGATCGCGCGCGGCTCGATCTCGACCTGCTCCGGATCGGGGGCGAGCGCGCCGAGCCCGGCGATCGCGAGGTCGATCCCGCCGATGTCGCGCACCAGCTTGGTCGCATCGCCCTTGTTGGCGGCCTGGATCAGGCCGATGACGACCTGGGCGCCCTGGCCGCGCAGCTGCGCGACCGCCTGCTTGCCCGCGGCGACCGCGTCGCCGACCTCGATCCCGGTCACCGCGCCGTCACCGATCACGGCGAACACGCCGGCCTTGGCGCCGCCGACCTCGATGACCTTGGGGGCCACGGCGGAGATCCCGGCGCCGACGGCGTTCGACGCCATGCGCGGCAGCCGCAGGTGGTCGATCCCGGCAGGTAGATCGGCGGGGCCGATCCCCAGCGCGTCGACCTTGAGCGCGGTCTGGTAGGTCCTGGCGAGCAGGTCGGCCTTGAGGGTCTCCTGGGGCTCCAGCGCGGCCGGGATCGGCGCGCGAGAATAGAGCAGGGAGCCGGCATCGACGAACAGCACCGGTCCCGCGGCGCGCGCCTGCTCGACCAGCTGCGCGGTCCTCGCGATATCCCCGAGGGGGTCGGTGGTGCAGCCGCAGGGGCCGATCTGCCCGCGAACCTCGGCGGCGGCGAACACCGTGAAGGTCGGCTTACTGGGCGCTGGGTCCACCGCCGCGGCCGCGCCGGTTGATTTCACCTCGGATTTCGAACAACTTGCGACTGCTGCGAGCGCGATCAGCAGCCCGACCCGACGTAGCATGGTGAGGTCTATAGCACGGTTGACATGGCATACATCGCTGGGTAGATTCCCGCGCTCTCGAACACCGCTCGAGGAACCCATGTCTGTAGCGATCCGTTTTTCACGTCAGGGTAAGAAGCGCTCCCCGTTCTATCGCATCGTCGCAGCTGACAAGCGCTGCGCCCGCGATGGCCGGTTCATCGAGCTCCTCGGCACCTATCACCCGATCACGAAGATCCTCAAACTCGACGATGAGCGCTACACGAAGTGGCTCAAAGTCGGCGCGCAGCCGAGCGGGACGCTCGCTGCGGTGATCCGTCGCGTCAAGCGCGCGGCCGCGGCCGAGGCCGCGGGCGTCAAGAAGACCGCCTAGCATGGCGGACGACGATGATCGCGATGGCCCAGAAGGCCCGGGCAATGGGACCGGGGGTGGCCCCGACCGCGCGCCGGACCTCGCCGAGCTGATCCGCTATCTCGCGGTGAACCTGGTGGATCGGCCCGATGAGGTTCGCGTCGAGCTCGTCGAAGAGCGCTCCGCGAACGTGTACGAGCTCGAAGTCGCCGAGGTCGATCTCGGCAAGGTGATCGGCCGCGGCGGCAAGACCGCGCGCGCGCTCCGGACGGTGGTGCAGGCGGTCGCGCCGCGGTCGCGCAAGCGAACGCTGGTCGAGATCCTCGAATAGCGCCGGCGCCGTCGGCACATGCGCGGCGACCTACGGATCGAGATCGGACGGATCACGCGGGCGCACGGCATCCGCGGCGAGGTCGTGATCGTCACGCACGACCCGGCGTCCGACGTGCTCGAGGGCGCAGCCGCCATCTGGGTCGGCGGCGTCGAGCGCAAGATCAGCTTGGCGCGCGATACCCATCGCGGCTGGCTGGTGCAGTTCGACGGCATCGCCACCCGCAACGACGCCGAGGCGCTGCGCGGCCAGCTCGTCGAGGTCGACCGGGCGGCGCTCGGGCTCGACGACGACGACATCCTGCTCGACGATCTGGTCGGCTGCCAGGTCCGGCTGGTCGACGGCACACCGTGGGGCACGATCCACGAGGTCCAGAGCGGCATGCAGGATCTGCTGGTGATCCACGACGGCGAGCTCGAGCGGCTGCTGCCGCTGGTCGACGCGTTTGTCGCCAACATCGACCTCGAGGCCGGCGTGGTGACCGTCGATCCGCCGGACGGCCTGCCCACGCACAAGCGAGACGCGTAACCCGAGGCCGTGGCGGTGCCGGCGATGAAGTTCACGGTCGTGACGATCTTGCCCGAGCTGATCGAGCCGGCGCTGTCGCAGCTTGGGGCCGGGGTCGTCGGCCGGGCGCGGCAGGCCGGTGTGATCCAGGTCGCGACGGTCAACCCGCGCGACTTCACCAGCGATCGCCACCGCACGGTCGACGACACGCCCTACGGCGGCGGCCCGGGCATGGTGATGAAAGCCGAGCCGCTGCTCGCGGCGATCGCCGCGGCGGCCACCCCGGTGCCTGCCGATCCCGGCGCCGCGCCGCTGGCGCCGCCGCATCGCATCCTGGTCACGCCGGCGGGCGCGCCGCTGACCCAGGCGCGCGTGCGCGAGCTCGCCGCGCTGCCCCACATCGTCCTGGTGTGCGGGCGCTACGAGGGCATCGACGAGCGCGTCATCGAGCGCGCGATCGACGAGCAGCTGTCGATCGGCGACTACGTGCTGTCGGGCGGCGAGCTCGCGGCGCTCGTGATCATCGACGCGGTCGCCCGGTTCGTGCCCGGCGTCCTCGGCGAGGCGACGTCGGTCGATGACGAATCGCACAGCGCCGGGCTGCTCGAGTACCCGCAGTACACCCGGCCGCTGCATCTGGCCGACGACCCGGCGCTATGCGACGGGCCGTCGGGGGAGCCTGGCGGCGCCGCCCGGCGCGAGGTCCCGGCGATCCTGACCTCGGGCAACCACGCCGCGATCGCCGCCTGGCGGCGCCGCCAGGCGCTCGAGCGCACCGCGCGGCGCCGGCCGGACCTGTTTGCGCGGTTTCGTCCGAGCCCGGCCGATCGCAAGCTGTTGCCGCCGGCGCTGCGCGGCCGCACGCACCTCGCGCTCGTCCATCACCCGGTCGTGGATCGCACGGGCGCGGTGATCACCACGGCGCTCACCAACTTCGACATCCATGACCTGGCGCGCTCGTCGCTGACCTACGGCCTCGCCGGCTACCACGTCGTCACGCCGATCACCTCGCAGCGCGACAAGGCCGCGCACATCGCGCGGCTGTGGATCGACGACGCGCAGGGCGAGCACCGCGCCGCGGCGCTGCGGCTGGTCCGCACCGCGGCCTCGATCGACGAGGTGATCGAGACGCTCGCTGCGGAGCACGGCCGAGCGCCGATCGTCGTGGCGAGCTCGGCGCGCGCCAGCTCGTTCCCCGGGATCCCCCGGAGATCGCCATCGGAGCTTCGCGCAGAGGCCGCCGCCGATCCCGCCCCTCTCCTGCTCCTGCTCGGGACCGGGTGGGGCCTGGCCGAGGCGCTGATTCCATCGGTATCTCGAATGCTTGCGCCGATCGACGGCGCGTCTGACTGGAACCACCTGTCGGTCCGTTCAGCGGGGGCGATCTTGCTCGACCGGCTGTTCGGCGACGCCACCGACCGGTAGCTGGTCCCCATCGCTTGACGGGGAGGGGGGTTCTCTGGCAGAACCCTGCGTCCCAACGAGTTTTTCCGGAAATCGTACCCATGAGCGCCCATCGGATCCTCGAATCCATCGAAAAGTCACAACGCCGGCAGGCGAGCCTCCCCGAGTTTCGCCCGGGTGACTCGATCAAGGTATGGGCGAAGATCCGCGAAGGTGAGAAGACCCGTCTTCAAGCCTTCGAGGGTGTGTGCATCCGCCGCGTCTCGAAGGGCGCCCGGTCGACGTTCACCGTCCGCAAGATCTCCTACGGCGTCGGCGTCGAGAGAATCTTCCCGGACAACTCGCCGAACATCGACAAGATCGAAGTGATCTCGCGCGGCCGCGTCCACCAGTCGCGGCTGTACTACCTGCGCGATCTGTCCGGCAAGGCCGCCCGTATCAAGGAGCGCGAGGGCACCGCCGAGGAGCGCGCCGCGGATGCGGCCGCCCGCGAGGCCGCTGCGCTCGCCGAAGCGCCGCCGCCGAGCACCGCCGAGGCCAAGGCGCCCAAGGTGAAGAAAGAGCGCAAGAAGGAAAAGAAGAAGGCGTAACGGCCCAGCTTCGGCGCTGCGGAGCGGCAGCGCCCCCACGGTGCTGCCGCGGGCAGCGATGATCGTTCTCTGGGAGGGGAAGGGTTCGTGGTTCGTGGACAGCAAGATCGCACGCGGCGCCTCTGCGGAGGCCGCTGCCGCGCAGCTGCTCGCCGCCGCCGGTTACACGGTCGTCGAGCGTAACTTCCGCTGCAAGGTGGGCGAGCTCGATATCATCGCGCGCGATCGCGGCGTGCTGGTGTTCGTCGAGGTGCGCAGCCGATCGGACGCCGACCACGGCAGCGCGGCCGAGATGATCCGGCGAACCAAGCAGCGCCGCGTCGTGCGCGTCGCCCGGTACTACCTCGCGACCATCGAGCCGGTGTTCGACGAATGCCGGTTCGACATCGTCGCGGTCACCGCCGGGGAGGCGATCCTGCTGAAGGACGCGTTCCGGGCGTAGGCAGGAGCACCGACCATGCCGCGCACCGGTGAGGTCCGGTGAGGTCAAGGTCAAACTCGAGGTCGACGCCCAGGTCCCCAGGTTCGAGGTCGACGACCACGCCCCACGTTCGAGAGCGCGGCGCTCAAGAGGTGTCGAACAAAGGGCTGGGACCCGGCTCAGGCGCGCACCTCGCTCCAGGTGAGGTTGACCTGAGCTTTGAGCGTGACGGAAGTCGTTGAGGTTGACGTGGCCGAGTCGACGTCTCCGTCGCCGTCAAACTCAACGCCTTGGGGACAACGTCGAGGTCAACCTCAACGTCTTCTGGAGATGTTCCAGGCTTCGTTCTACACGTCTTCGGGCGGCTTCGCCAAGTGCTCCCAGGAGCGCCTGAGCGGGTTCAGGGCGCCGCGGTCGGCAGCTCGGCCGACGCGGTCGCGTTGCAGTCGCCGCGGCCGGGCAGGTTGCAGCACTCGTTCTGCGTCAGGTTGGGGTTGCAGGTCTGGGGGGTCTCGATCTCACCTGAGGCAGGGAGCACGATGTAGTCCTTGCAGATGCAAAATTTCTTGCAGCAGAACGGACCGGCCGTGACGGCGACGCCACAGGTGAAGCCGGTGACACACGGCGACTCGGGCACGCGGTCGCAATCGGCGTCGGCGCTGCACTCGGCGGTGCACAGGCCGCTGTTGTCGCCGGGTGGCACACTGCCGGTGGGCAGCGTGCGGCTCGGCGGTACGCGCAGGCAGGTGCGCGACACGCAGTCGAGCGACGGCGAGGCGACGATCACCTGGTTGGCCTGCGGGGTCGCGGTGCCGAGATCGCAGATGCGACCGACCGGGTTATCCGTGCAGCCGACGCTCAGCGCCGCGATCGACAACAGGACCACGAGGATGGCGTCATGGCGTCGCTTCATCGAGGACGATAATAGAAGCCGCGACTTTCAAGTCAAGCGCACGGCCTCACTCAAAGCCGCCCCGCGCCGGCGGTTGCTCGACGCACGTACGCCTTCCCACACCGCGCCCATCAGCCGTTGGATGAAGGCCGCGAAACCCACATCGTTTCCTGCAACACGTGCGCGCACGCGGTGTCCGAGACTCCTGTGTCCGATCTCCGGACCTGGGCTCGACCGGCGCTGCCTTGACAAGGCCCGTCGTCGTTGCCGATGATTCCAGGTGCTCCGGCCCTCTTGGGGTCGGCCTCGCTCGTCCGTTCGAAGGAGGAACTAGATGCGTCCCCTGCCGCTGTTCTCGCTCGTCACGATCTCCGCGCTCGTGTGCGGGGCCGCCGTTGCTGCCCCCGCCAAGGATGGCGGCAAGGCCCCCGCTGCCGGCAAGGCACCGGCCGCGAAGGATGCCGGCAAGCCTGCCGCGCCTGCGGCGCCTGGCCCCGCGCCGACCACCGCCAAGCCGGCTGCCACCGAGATGGAGTTCGAGCCCGAGAACGCAGCCTCGACGCCGCCGTCCAAGACCCTGGAGCGCGCGATCAAGCTCTACGACAAGAAGGACTTCTTCTCGGCCTCGATCGAGCTCAAGAAGGTGCTCGACGGCGAGAGCGGCGACGACGTGCGCAACAAGCAGCGCGCCGAGTTCTTCATGGGCAAGACGCTCTACCAGATGGGCTACTACGCGGGCTCGCTCGCGTACTTCGACCGCATCGTCCACACCGGCGCGGGCCACACCTATCACGGAGCCACGCTCAAGTGGCTCGCCGCGCTGTCGCGCGTGCTGCCCGAGACCTCGGGGATCCTCGCCAAGATCGGCACGTACGACTCTGCCTCGCTCTCCGATCCGTCGCTGGCGACGGTCCACGACGAGCTGCTGTTCCTGCTCGGCCGCAACTACTACCGGCGGGCCGGCGAGGGCGACTTCGAGAAGGCGATCGCCCTGTTTCGCCAGGTCTCGCGTAACAGCGAGTTCTTCATCAAGGCCAAGTTCTTCGAGGGCGTGACCTACGTCCGCAAGCTCGAAGGCAAGCCCGCGGTCGATGCGTTCAAGGAGATCCTGATCATCGGCGAGCAGCGCCCGGCGCAGTACCGCCCCGGCGATATCGATACCTACCGCGAGCTCGCGCAGCTCCAGATGGCGCGCGTGTTTTACTCGACGCAGCAGTTCGACACCTCGATCAAGTACTTCGAGAAGCTCGACCAGAACTCGGTGGACTGGACCGAGTCGCTGTTCGAGGCGTCGTGGGCGTACTTCATGAAGACGCTCAACTCCAAGGCGCTCGGAAATATCCACACCCTCAACGCGCCGTACTTCGAGAATCAGTTTTTTCCTGAGTCGATGCTGCTGAAGGGCGTCATCTACTTCAACTACTGCCTCTACGATCAGGCCGAGGAAGCGATCGGCGACTTCAACGACAAGTACGGCCCGCTGACCAAGAACCTCAACGAGCTGGTCGCCAAGTATGACGACCCCGCCGAGTTCTACGAGTACGTGAAGAAGGTCAAGGCGGCCAAGGCGGGGCTCGATCCGGTGACCCAGCGGCTGGTCATGAGCGTGCTCGACGACAAGACCCTGCTGAAGACGTTCGCGTGGGTCGACGAGCTCAACCACGAGCTCGAGATGCTGCAGAAGGCGGACAAGGCCTGGCAAACCACCCAGGTCGCTGCGGAAGTGCTCCAGGAGCTCACCGTGCAGCAATCCGTGGCGGCGGCCGACGCGGGCAAGCTCGCCCGTGACCGCGTCGCCCGGCTCGGCCGCGAGCTCGGCGCCATGGCGCGCGACGGCTACAAGATCAAGTTCGAGATCCTCGAGGCCAAGGGAAATCGCCTATCTGCCCAGGCGGCCGGCGCCCGCGTCTCGGCCGATCACAAGGAAGAGCCGATTATCGTTGACGATGAACACTTTCAATGGAAATTTGATGGCGAGTATTGGAAGGACGAGCTCGGGTATTACCGGTTCAAGATCCGGTCTCGGTGTCCCAAGCGATAAAGCGTCTTCAGCCGGCAGGCGGACATGACGGCTGATCCAACGAATCTACGGCCCCAAGCCTGGCTCATCCGACGAGCCGGGCTGGTTGTCGTTTCGGCCCCCGAGGAAGGGAATCGTACATGCGCAAGATAACGCTGGCTGTCGTGGGCCTCCTGGGGATCCTGGTGCCGAGCGCCGGCGCCTGGGCGCAGAAGGCGAAGTACACGCGTTCGCAGGACCTGAAGGTCGACGTCAAGCTGTCGGACCGCGTCAAGCCGATCGTCCCCAAGGAGGGCAAGGACCAGGCGCCGCAGCCCGAGCTCAACGCCGATCAGGTGCTGTCGATCGAGGGCCTGGTCGGTGAGTTCCGCAAGGAGCAGGAGGGGATCCTGAATGACCTGATCAAGCAGACGCCGGACTCCGACGCCGAGGAGAAGTCCGACTACTACTTCCGGCTCGGCGAGCTCTACGCCAAGGAGCAGCGCTACTGGCGGCTCAAGGCCGCCGAGCGGCAGATCGCGGCCGACCGCATCAAGGACAAGGCGAAGAAGGCGGAGGCCAACGCCCAGGCGACCGAGGCGCAGGGCGAGGCGAAGGCGAAGCTGCTCGCCGCGGTCAAGACCTACAAGGATCTCACCGACAACCCCAAGTTCCGCAACTATCCGAAGATGGACATGGCGCTGTTCTACTACGGGTACACGCTGCAGGGCGGCAAGTACCTGAAGGAGGCGCGCGCGGTCTACGACAAGCTGCTGAAGAATTATCCGAGCTCGAAGTACGTCCCCGAGGCCCACCTCGCGTTCGCCGATTACTTCTTCGAGATCGGCCAGCTCGACGACGCCGAGGCCCGCTACAAGATGGTCCTCAAGTTCCCGAAGTCGTCGGCCTACTGGTACGCGATGTACAAGATGGGCTGGATCGATCTCAACAAGCAGCGCTACCAGGACGCGCTCGAGACGTTCCTTCAGGTCGCCCAGGCGACGCGCAACGACAAGAAGCAGGAAGTGCTGAACCGCGCCTCGAAGAAGGACTTCGTCCGTGCCTACGCCGAGATCGGCAAGGCCGACAAGGCCTACGCCGCGTTCCAGCGCGTCGACACCAAGTACGCGTTCGACATGCTCGAGATCCTCGCCGATCTGTATCTTTCGCAGGGCAAGAGCGACAAGGCGATCTACGTCTACCAGGAGCTGATGAAGCAGGCTCCGACGAACAAGAACGTCTGCCTGTGGCAGTACAACGTCGCCCACGCCGAGCTGTCGATGAGCGGCGCGCAGAACGCCGACAAGGTCAAGGAGATCGAAAACCTGGTCCGGTTGTGGGGCGTGCTCAAGGCCAAGAAGGCGCTGCCGGCGGCCGAGGGCCAGGAGTGCCACGACAACGCCGCCGCGATGTCGGGTGAGCTGGCGCGCGCCTACCACTCGGAGTCGGCCAAGACCAAGAACCCCGAGACCCTCGCGTACGCCGAGAAGCTCTACAAGGTCTATCTCCAGGTGTTCCCGGATGCCGACGACTTCGCCGACACCCAGTACTTCTACGCCGAGCTCCTGTGGTCGCGCGCCGAGTCCGAGAAGAATCCGCGGCTGCAGACCGAGCTGTGGGAGGACGCGGCGACCGCGTTCACCGACGTGGTCAAGGGCGGCAAGGCCGACCCCCGGCGGATCAAGGAATCGGCCTACGCCGCGGTGCTCGGCTGGAAGAACGCGCTCAACGTCGACCCCCGCGCCAAGCAGCAGGCTGACATGGAGAACCCCTCCGACAAGAAGGCCGAGCCAAAGCCGATCCCCGAGCGCGAGCTGAAGATGCTCGCGGCGTTCGATATCTACATCAACTACATCAAGGATCCCAAGGACGACGACCTCGTCGCGATGAAGTTCACCAAGGCGAACATCTATCGCCGCTACAACCACTTCGACGAAGCGATCCCGATCTTCCTCGACATCATCGACCACCACAAGCAGCACGAGACCGCCGAGTTCGCGGCGAACCTCTTGCTCGACATCTACAATAACCAGCAGAACTTCGCCGGCATGCTCGCGCTGGTCGACAAGCTCGACGGCGACACCAGGTTCCTCGAGGGCAAGGACGACCTCAAGGCCCAGCTCGCCAAGCTGAAGATGCAGGCGCTGCGCAAGGAGGTCGAGTCCAAGGAAGCCGAGGGCAAGAAGACCGGCGACTTCTCGAAGTACGTCGCGTGCGGCCAGGGCTACCTCGACATCTACAACCGCAACCCCGAGGCGCCCGAGAACGACGTCGTGCTCTACAACGCCGGCGTGTGCTTCGAGGAGGGCAAGTCGATCAGCGCCGCGATCGGCGCGTTCAACACGCTGCAGAAGTACTACCCGAACTCCAAGCAGACCGCCAAGGCGATCGCGCGGCTCGGCAAGGCGTACGGCGACATCGCGTACTACGACCGCGCGTCCGACAAGCTCGAGGAGTACGCCAAGCGCTACGGCGGCGAGCAGGACGCCTACGACGCGATGAACGACGCGGTGCTCTACCGCAAGGGCATCGGCGACGACGCCAAGGCGATCGAGGACACGAAGTACTTCGTCAAGACGTTCGGGCCCAAGCGGCCCAAGGAGGCGGCCAGCGCGATGTTCTCGCTGACCGGCATCTACGAGAAGCAGGGCGATGGCGACGTCGTGATCAAGCACCTGCGCGACTACATCCGCCAGTTCGGCGAGAAGGGTGGCGCCGATCGCATGGTCGTCGCGTACGCCAAGATCGGCCAGGTGCTGTGGCACCAGTCGTGTCCGGTCAAGGAGATCGACGGCGCGTGCATCAAGGTCGTCCGCGAGCGCGCGATCAGCACCAAACGCGCGAAGAAGACCAACAAGAAGGGCCAGACCGAGCAGCCGCTGCAGTGCGGCCCCGAGTCGAAGATCAAGCTGACCGTGGTCAAGCGCGACGAGCGCAAGCTCAAGGAGGCGCTGCAGGCGTTCGGCGCGGCGGCCCGCGAGTACGAGAAGCGCCAGGGCAAGACTGGCGGCGACGACGCCGCGGCGCGCTATTACTACGGCCTGGCCAAGGTCGCCGAGGCCGACAAGGACTTCGAGGCCTACCTCGAGATCAAGTTCCCGCCCGGCCTCAACTTCGACCCGGCCCCCGAGCACAAGGCGATCGCCGCCAAGTCGCTCAAGCGGTTCAACGAGTGGTTCGCGCAGAAGGGCAAGCTCGGCGGCTCGGCGCGCGCCAAGTACAGCGCCGTCCTGGCGATCAAGGACCCGGCGAACTCGATCACCGCGGCGGCCCGGATCGGCCAGATCGCGCAGAACTTCTCGGACGCGCTGTTCACCGCCGAGATCCCGGCGAACGTGCGCACCGGCGAGTTCGCCGACGAGAAGGTCGAGGCGTTCTGCGACGCGCTGACCGAGAAGGCCGAGCCGCTCGAGAACACCTCGCTCGAGGCGTACGGGATCTGCTTGTCGAAGTCGACCGAGCTCGGCTGGTTCAGCGAGTGGTCGAAGCTGTGCGAGCGCGAGCTCGGCCAGATCAAGCCCGAAGAGTTCCCGACCGCCTCCGAGCTGCGCGGCGATCCCGACCAGGTGGCGCCGATCATCCAGGTCGAACCACCCGCGCTCAAGCTGGAGTAACCGTGATCACAACCCACGCCATGACAACGAAGCTCGCGACGCGAAGCGTGACCGGTCGCAGGCCGAGCGCTCTCCACCGGATCGCGGCGATCACGCCGCTGTGCGCGCCGGCCGTGCTGGCCTGGCTCGTCGCGTGCGGCGGCGGCAACGCCTCCGTCAAGGGCACCACGCCGCCGCCGCCGCCGAGGAGCGCCGTGGGCGAGCTGCCCCAGAAGCCGGCGCCCAGGCGCGACGTGTCGAACGACGCCCGCAAGGACTACGAGAGCGCGGCGCAGCAGTTCGTCGCGACCGACAAGGCGCGCGGCTGGACCGACGGGACGTGCCGCCAGTCCGCCGATCGGTTCACCGCCGTGCTGCGCGCACACCCGGAGCTGGTCGAAGCCCAGTTCATGATCGGCCTGTCGTTCCATCGCTGCGGGATGCTCGGCGACGCCGAGAAGGCGTACCAGCAGGCGCTGCGGCAGAAGCCCAACCACGGCGCGTCGATGTCGAACCTCGGCGAGATCTACTACCGCGCCGGCAAGCTCACCGAGGCCCGCCAGTACTGGGACAGCGCGCTCAAGGCCAACGGCAAGCTCACCGGCGCGCACATCGGCGTGGCGTCGCTCGAGCTCGAGCAGATCCGCAAGATCGGCAACCCCAAGGACGGGCAGTGGAAGAAGCTCGAGGAGGATGCGCGGTTCCACCTGTCGAGCGTGCTCGGCGTCGCGAGCGACGATGTCGCCGCGTACACGGTCTACGGCCTCGTCTACATGGAGGGCTGGCAGGCCAACAAGAACCGGCTCGATCTCGCGAAGCTGCTCCTCGACGAGGCCAAGCAGCGCAACGACAAGTACGCGCCGCTCCACAACGCCTTCGGCCTCTACTACATGCACCGCGCATCGCTGAACCTGGCGCTGCAGTCGTTCTCGACCGCGGTCGAGCTCGATCCCAAGTTCGTCGAGGCGCGGATGAACGTCGGCATGATCACGCTGGGATTCCGCAAGTACGACCTCGCCAAGGAGATGCTGAGCAAGGTGATCGACCTCGATCCCAAGAACTACGACGCGTACATCGGCCTGGGGGTCGCGCTGCGCGGCCTCAAGGACCTCGATGGCGCCGAGGCGCAGTACAAGAAGGCGCGCGACCTCGATCCGAAGCGCGGCGATGCCTACTACAACCTCGGCGTGCTCTACAAGGATTTCCGGGCGAGCAAGAACAGCGATCTGAACGCCGCGATCGGGATCTACAAGCAGGCCAAGGACCAGTTCCAGCAGTTCCTGACCACGCAGATCAGCGCCGCCGACAAGGCCGAGGCCAAGGAGCAGATCGTCCTGATCGACAAGACCGTGACCGAGGCCCAGCGGTTCCTGAAGAGCCAGGCCAACCAGCCACCTGCACCTACCTCATCGACCGAGCCCAAGAAGTAACTATTTGGAACTGCTTGCAGTTCTACGAAGCGTGCCGCGCTTCCTGATGCTGGCCGATTCTGGCCGATTCTGGGAACCTAGAAGCTGCCCCGTTGTCGGATGCTCTGTGCGTACGGATCTCCGCAACGTGGCTTCCTCCCGAGGAAACACCACCATGCAGAACCTGCTACGTCCGCTGATCGCCGCTTCCGTCGTGTTCGTGCTCGCCACCGGTGGCAGCGCGCTGGCTCAGGAGAAGAAGGGCGGCGCGCCGGCCAAGGCCGATGCAGCCCCCAAGACCAAGGTCTACGACTTCTCTGGAGATACGATCGAAGGCGACCTGATCAAGCCGGAAGGCTCGACGGTCGATGCCCGCGATTTCGCGAAGCATGCGTCGTTGATCCGGATCCGGAAGGACTTCATCCAAGAGATCGTCAAGTCGGCCGAGGACCTGTAGATCGCTCCCGGCGCGCAGGCGCTCGCGATCACCGTCGGCCGTCCCAGTCTGCAGCGCTTGAACGGGAGATCTGACTATGGCCGGCGCGAAAGTTCCACTTACATTTCGCATCTACAAGGGCGATCAGCTGCTCCGCGAAGAGCGGCTGTCGCTGAGCGTCATCAAGCTCGGCAAGGTCCCGTCGGCTCACCTGAAGCTCGACGACGAGACGGTCAGCCGGATGCACGCGATCATCGAGGTCAACGGCCCGGGTGACGTCAGCATCATCGACCTCGGTTCGACCAAGGGGACGTTCGTCAACGGCCAGAAGGTCAACAAGGCGAAGCTGCAGTCCGGCGATGCGATCGTCGTCGGCGAGACCCGGATCGAGCTGCAGATCGGCACGTCCGATGAAGACGAGCCGACCCGGGTCGGCCGGAGCGCGCTGCCGCAGGCCGAGGTGATGTCGTCGACGCCGCGGTCGATGCCGGCCCCGCCGGTGCATGGTGCGCCTGTGCCGCGGACCCCGGCGTCACCGCCCACGCCGCCCTACGGCGCACCGCCCGCGTACGGCGCGCCGCCCGCGCCGCCGCAAGCGTATGGCGCGCCGCCCGCGCCGCCCGCGCCGCCGCAAGCGTACGGCGCGCCGCCCGCGCCGCCGCAAGCGTACGGCGCGCCGCCCGCGCCGCCGCAAGCGTACGGCGCGCCGCCCGCGCCGCCGCAAGGGTATGGCGCGCCGCCGCAAGGGTATGGCGCGCCGCCGCAGGCGTATCCGGTGCCACCCGCGCCGCAAGCGTACGGCGCGCCGCCGGCGTCGTACGGTGCGCCGCCCGCCCCGCCGGCCAGCTACGCGGCGCCCGCGGTACGTCCGCCGCCCGGACTTCCGGCACCAGCGCCGATGTTCGGCGCCGCGATGGCTCCGCCGGTCAACTTCCAGCAGGCGATGGCCGAATCGATCGACGATCACAGCGGCGCGCGCGCCATCGAGGTCGCCGCGATGATGGGCGATTCCGTCGTCGGCGTGAAGCACTGCATCGATCCGCGCAGCGGCAAGATCTCGGCCGCGACGTGGGGGCTGTTCGGCATCGGCGTCGTCACGCTGGCGGCCTGGGCGATCCTGTTCTTTCTCTCGATCAGCAACGCGACGTTCAATAAGGCCGGGCTCGACGCCTGGGTGCGCGGCGACAAGGATCTCGGCATCGCGCCGCAGCCGGCGTACTCGTACCGCCCCAAGCGGCTGTCGCCGGCGTACGACTGGGGCGCGATCGGCGGCATCCTGATCTCGCTGGGGTCGCTCACGCTGGGCCTCGCGCGGATGTCCAAGGAGCGCCAGAGCCCGTACGTCCGGATCGGCACGGCCCGCGACGTCGAGTTCCCGACCGAGAGCGCGCCGTCGCCGAGCTTCGCGATGATCGCGCCGCAGGGCGACGAGTTCGCGTTCCACTTCGGCCGCGGCATGGACGGCGAGATGATGGTCGGCGGCCAGACGACGACGCTCGCCGAGCTCGCCGCCAGTGGCCGCACGACGATCTGCCCGATCCCGCCGACCGCGAAGATCCGGGTCCGCACCGGCCCGCACACGACCTTCCTGATCTCGGCGGTCGCCCGGCCGCGGCGCCAGACCGCGCCGCTGTTCGCCCAGCTCGACACGCTGTTCGCGGCCTCGCTCGGCGGCACCGTCGCGGTGTTCGTCGTGTTCATGCTGCTGCTCTGGCAGATCGCGCCGGAGGATACCGGCGTGAACCTCGAGTTCTCGTCGCTCGAGGACACCACGACCCGGACGTCGAGCACGTCGCAGGACGATCCGCCGCCGCCGCCGCCCGAGGACAAGCCCGATACCGGCGCCGACAAGTCCGGCGGCACCGGCACCGCGATGCAGCTCGACGACGGCAAGATGGGCAAGAAGGACTCCGATCGCGCGACCGGCCAGTACAAGATGGCCAAGAACCAGGACGACCCGGTGCTCGCGCGCCAGCAGGCGCTCGAGGAGGCGCGCAACGCTGGCATCCTCGGCTCGACCGCGCTGAGCCAGGGCGGCGCGTTCGCGTCGCTGACCGGCACCGGCGATCTGTCGAGCGGCTTCGACGACGCCAACATCTACGGCGGCCTGCTCGGCAACGAGGCGGGTGAGATGAGCGGCGGCTTCGGGTTTGGCCGCTCCGGGTTCGGCCCCGGCGGCGGTGGCACCGGGTGGGGCACGATCGGCACCGGCCGTTACGGCACGATCGGCCACGGCGCGGGCACCGGCGAGGGCTACGGCGTCGGCGGCGGCCGCGGCGGCATGCGCGGTCGCACCGCGGCGGTCCCGTCGGTCTCGATCGGCCAGCCGAGCTCGTCGGGCGATCTCGATAAGGCGATCATCCGGCGCTACATCAAGCGCAACATCCAGAAGATCCAGTACTGCTACGAGAAGCAGCTGCTGGCCAAGCCGACGCTGTCGGG
>Ga0302322_100002060_pt1 | contig 16826 bp, 9 predicted proteins | sample Fen_T0_2_FD_203757 | JGI IMG/M metagenome (GOLD analysis project Ga0302322, IMG submission 203757) | Peat permafrost microbial communities from Stordalen Mire near Abisko, Sweden - Fen_T0_2 | ecosystem: Environmental > Terrestrial > Soil > Wetlands > Permafrost | place: Sweden: Abisko... | reverse complement strand
AGGACTGCCACAGCTCCAGCGCGCGCTGCTCGAACCGGGCCCGGACGTCGCCACCGGCGAGGTCGGGACGGACCGGTTCGAACCCCTCGTAGGCCAGGTGCGGGGACCGGGTGCGCACGTCGTCGGCCAGGCCCGCGGCCCGGGCGGCCGGACCGACCGTGCCCAGGCGCCGGGCGTCGTCCGCCGTCACGACCCCGACGTCGGCGAGCCGCGCCGCGAACGAGGGGTTGAACACCAGGTCGCGCCAGCTCGCCGAGGCGGCGGCGCGCACCTGTGCCAGCTCCTCGCGCAGCGCGCGCGCGCCACCCGCGTCGAGCGCGAGGTCGCTCCGCCCGATCCGGACGGCGCCGAACAGGAACCGGTGGCCGGCCAGTCCCGCGTTGAGCCGGCGCATCCGGTCGGTGAGGGCACTGAAGCGGGTGTTGCCTGCCGCGAGCCCGACCCCGGCGCAGACCGCGGCGACGTCGTTGAGGTGGTTCCAGACGCGCTCCAGCTCCAGCAGCACGGTCCGCGGCCGGGCCAGCTGCGGCGTCGACACCAGGCCGGTGAGTTGCTCGACCGCCAGCGCGTACGCGACCGGGGAGGCCACGGCGCAGGCGGCGCAGGCCCGCGCCACGTACGCCAGCGCCTCCTGCGGCGAGCGGCCCTCCGCCGCCCGTTCCAGCCCGCGGTGCTTGTAGAACAGCCGGGCGTCCAGGTGCAGGATCCGGTCACCCACCAGGTGGAACCGGAAGTGCCCGGACTCGATCACCCCGGCGTGGATCGGCCCGACGGCCACCTGGTAGGCGTCCTCGCCGTGCACCGGGACCGTCCAGGCGGCCAAGGGGGCGTCGTGGTCGACGAGCGGGCGCAGCGGCTCGTGCCCGGTGAAGCGGATGCCGTGCAGGTCGTGGGCCTCGCGCTCGTCCCAGTCGGCGGCCGGGACGAGGTCGACGAGGGCGGGGGCCGCGCCGTCCACGACCGGCGCCGTCACGATCTCCACCTCGCCGCCCGCTCCCGGCGCGGCGAACCAGGCCCGGACGGCGTCGCCGCCCGGCGCGACGGACAGCCCCGCGAACCGGTGGCCCGCCGCGAGCAGGCTGCCGGCCCACTCCCGGTAGCCGGGCGGTGCGGCGACCACCCGCGGCCCGCCGTCCGGGACGACGGCCTCCCCCGCCGGACCTCTCATCGGACCCCTCATCGGACTCCCCTCACGAGCGCGGCGACGATCCCGCTGCCCGGCAGCCACAGCGCCGCGACGGCCAGGGCGAGCAGGCAGGGCACGCAGGCGGCGGCGAGCAGCCCCGCCCCGCGCAACCCGGGCAGTGCGGGCAGCGCGGGACGCCCGGCACCCGCGGGAGCGGCAGGACCGGCGACATCGCCCGCCGTCGACTCCAGCAGCGCGCGCACCAGCCCGAGGAACGCCAGCGCCAGCGCGAGGGCCGCCGCGACGGCGGCCCACGCCCACCCGGCCGTGAAACCCCCGGCGACGACGAGCAGCTCGCTCACGAACAGCGGCGACGGCGGCAGCCCGGCGAGCGTGCCCAGGCTGAGGCCGAGCATGACGCCCAGGGCCGGGCGGGTGCGGCCGACGCCGACGAGCGGGTCGGTCGCCGCGGACGGCCGGTGGGCGAGCAGCGGCGTCACCGCGACGAACCCGAGCGTCTTGGCCAGCGCGTGCCCCACCACGTGGACGGCGACCCCGGCGAGCGCCAGCGGCGTCCCGAACCCGACGCCGAGCGCGATGACGCCCATGTGCTCCAGGCTGGAGTAGGCGAGCAGCCGCTTCCAGGCGAGCGGCCGGGCCAGGAACGGCGCCGAGACCAGCAGGGACGCCAGCCCGAACCCCACCAGGACGCCGCGCGCCGTCCCGTCACCGATCACGGGCGCCAGCCCCGCCTCGCACCGCCAGGCCACCAGCAGGACGGCGGGCAGCAGGGCCGCCGAGAGCAGCGCCGAGACGGGGGCGGGCGCCTCGGAGTGGGCGTCCGGCAGCCAGTTGTGCACCGGCGCCCAGCCGGCCTTGGCGGCCAGCCCGGCGAGCAGCAGCAGGTAGGCGACGAGCGCCGTCGAGGGTCCCGCCGCGTAGGTGGGCAGCGCGCGCCAGGTGAGCGACTCCAGGTCGCCGCCGGGCACGCCCGCCGCCAGCACGCTGACCCCGAGCAGCGCGACGCCGAGGCCGAGGGAGGTGAGGATGAGGTACTTCCAGCCCGCCTCCAGCGCCCGTCGCCGCCCGCTGAAGCCTACGAGCAGCGCGGACGTCGCGGTGGTCGCCTCGATGAGCAGCCACGCCGCCGCGAGGTTGCCCGCCAGCGGCACCCCGAGCAGGCTCGCCCAGAACGCGAACACCAGCACGTAGAACACGCGCCGCCGCCGCGGCTCGGGCACCAGCGACCGGGTCGCCGCGTCGAGGTGGGCGGGCGAGACGAGCACCGCGACCAGCCCCACGACGCCGATGACGGCGAGCAGCAGGCCGGCGGCGGCGTCCAGCGCGATCCAGGGACCCACCTGCGGGTGGGCCGGGTCGGCCAGGGCCGCGCCGCCCGTCACCAGCGCGAGGGCGGCGGTGATCACCGCACCGGCGCGGGCCAGGCCAGTGGTCCAGGCACGCGGCAGGCACGCGACCAGGCAGGCCGTCAGCGCGGGTGCCATCAGGGTGGCCTCCGCCAGCAGGGTCCGATCCATCGAGCGCTCCCGTCCGTCCGGCCGTCAGTCCCGCAGGGTCGCCAGTGCGGAGGTGTCCCCGGCGCCGAACTCGGCGAAGATCCGTTCGTGGAAGACCCCCGCGACGAGCGCGATGAGGGTCAGGTCGAAGGCGACGCCCAGCTCGATCAGCCAGGACGTGCCCGGCAGGTCCAGCGCCGCGAGGGCGAGCCCGTTCTCGACGAGCACGATCCCGAGCACCTGGAACACGGTCGAGCGGGTCGTCGCGGCGACGAGCAGGCCGAACGCGACGCACGAGAGCACGACGCCCTCGACCGTGCGCGACGCCAGGCCGGCGGACGGCACGAGCCAGACCAGCAGCAGGGCCAGCCCGACGGCGAGGGCGCCGCGCCGCGCCGGACCGGCACCGGCCTCCACCGGCCGCGGGTCGCGGGTGCGCGCGGCCAGCACGAGGAACACCGCCGCCAGCGCCAGGGCCCGCACACCGAGGGCCGCCGCGGCGACCACCTCCTGCGGTCCGGTCGCGTGGTGCACGGCGAGCGCGACGACGACGAGCGCCTGCACGGTGACGGCGCCGAGCGCCATCCGCCGTCCCCGCAGGGTCACCACGGGCAGGCCGAGGCCCACGAGCAGCCACGCGGACAGGGTGTTCACGCCAGCCCCGCCAGGCTCGCGGTGACGCCCAGCCCGGCGGCGACGGCCCCGGCGGCGAGGAACCGCGGCACGCGCAGGATGCGCATCTTCGCCGCGAGGGTCTCGGTGAGGGCGAGCGCGCCGCACAGCGCCGCCAGCACGACCGGCAGCAGCGCCAGTTGCGCCCACACCGCGGCGGGGTGCGGCAGGAACACCTGCGCGGCCAGCACGAGCACCAGCCAGTGCCGGGCCGCGGCGGCCCACTGCAGGTAGGCCAGGTCGCGGCCCGCGTACTCCAGCAGCGGGCCCTCGTGGATCATCGTCAGCTCCAGGTGCGTGTCCGGGTTGTCCACCGGCTGGCGACCGGTCTCGGCGATCGCGACGAGCGCGAACGCCACCGCGCCCAGGGCCCGCACCGGCGTCGTCCAGGCGGTGGCGCCGGCCCCGGCGGCGATGATCGCCGTCAGGTCGGTGCCGCCCGCCGCCAGGGCGGGCCCGGCGAGGGCGAGCACGAGGGTGAGCTCCACGAAGACCGCGATCATCAGGTCGCGGCTGGCCCCCATGAGCGCGAAGCCGTTACCGGTGTCCCAGCTCGCGGCGGCGACGGCGAACCGGGCCAGGGCGAGCAGCCCCCCCAGCGCGAGCGCGTCGTGGCCCACCCCCCACCCGGCCGTGCGGGAGGCCACGGGCACCACGAGGACGGCGGTCGCGACCGCCGCGGCGACGACGGCGGGCGCGAGCCGGTAGACGGCGGTCGTGCCCTCGACGGTGACGGCGCTCTTGCCCCACAGCCTGCGCAGGTCCCGGAAGGGCTGCCCCGGCCCGGCGCCCCGGCGGCCCTGCAACCGGGCCTTGAACAGCTGCACCAGCCCGGGCAGCAGCGGCGCGAGCAGCAGCCCGCCCACCACCTGGACGGCCGCCGCCGCGGCGGGCTCGGCCCCGATCATGCGAGCACCCCCGTCCGGGCCAGGACGAGCAGCAGCACGACCAGGCCGATGAGGTATCCCACGTACGTGCCGAGGCTGCCCGACTGCAGCCGCCGCGCGTACGCCGCGGCCACCGCCGACCGGCGGGCCGCGGGCCGGTAGACCCGCTCGTCGATGAGTTGCGGCACGTGGCCGCGATAGGTCACCTCGTGCACGATCCCGGCCTCCTCCCGCACGGAGATGTGCCGCCGCGGGCGCAGCACGCTCTCCAGCACCAGGCGCAGCGGCTTGGTGAAGCCCGCGCCCGTCCAGTTCAGTTCGGGCCCCACCACCTGGCCGCACGCCCAGGACGGCGCGGGGGCCGCCGAGCGCCGGCCGCGGGCCAGCGCGAGGACGGCGGTGAGCGCCACCAGGACGGCGGCGAGGCCCGGGGTGGGCAGCCCGCCGCTACCGGGCAGGTGCAGCGCGGCGCCGAGCGGGGCCGCGGTCACCCCGGCCGAGCCGGCCCCGGCGCCGTCCGGCAGCCACGGTGCCAGGGCGACCAGCGGGCGCAGCAGCAGCCCGGGCACCACGCCGAGCACCACGCAGGTGGCGGCCAGCAGGGCGGTGGGCCCGGTCATGGACGCCGGCACCTCCCGCGCGGCGGCCGCGCCCGCGCTGCGCGCCGGGCCGAGCAGCACCAGCCCGACGACCTTGACGAAGCACGTCACGGCCAGACCCGCCGTCGCGGCGAGGGCCGCCAGGGCCAGCAGCCCCGCGACGCCGCCGAGCAGGTCGTGGCGGGCGGGCAGGCGCAGCAGCACCTGGAAGGTCACCCACTCCGACGCGAACCCGTTGAGCGGCGGCAGCCCGGCGATCGCCGCCGCGGCGACGGCCACCGCGACACCGGTCCGGGGCATCCGGCGCAGCAGACCGCCGAGGTGGTCCAGGCGCAGGGTGCCGGTGGCCCGCTCGACCGCCCCCGCGCCGAGGAACAGCAGCGCCTTGAAGACGGCGTGGTTGAGGGTGTGCAGCAGGCAGGCGCCGAGCGCGACGGCGGCCCACGCGTCGGCGCCCTGGGCCCGCAGCACGAGGCAGGCGCCGAGGCCGAGCAGGACGATGCCGACGTTCTCGATAGAGCTGAGGGCCAGCAGCCGCTTCAGCTCGTGCTGGAGCAGCGCGTAGGTCACCCCGCCGACGGCGGAGAACCCGCCGACGGCCAGCACGAGCACGCCGAACCAGGTGGGCAGCGGTCCGAGCAGGACGACGAGCAGCCGGACCATCCCGTACACCGCCACCTTGACCATGACGCCGCTCATCAGCGCGGACACCGGCGCGGGCGCGATCGGGTGGGCCCGTGGCAGCCACACGTGCAGCGGCATCGCCCCGGCCTTGGCTCCCATGCCGAACAGCGCCGTCACCGCGATCACCACCTGCACGCCGCGCCCCGGGGGCGCCATCGACCCGCCGAGCACCCCGGTCCGGGCGGCGAGCAGCACCGCCGTCCAGGTGCCGACGCCCGCCAGGTGCGTGATCGCCAGGTAGGTGAAGACGGTGCGGCGCGAGCGGGCGTCGGCGCGGCGCTGCACCAGGATGACGACGGCGGGCACCAGGCTCATCGCCTCCCACCCGGTGAGGAACCCCACCGGGTCGCGGGCGCACAGCACCAGGACGAGCACGAGCACGAACACCCCGGTCAGCGCGGCGACGGCGCGGGCACGCCCGTCGGGGCGGTCTCGCCCGTCCGGGCCCGGCGCCGTCAGGTAGCCGCGGGAGAACACCAGCGCCGCGGCGGCGACCAGGCCGAGCGCGAACAGGAACAGGCCCGACAGCCCGTCCACCCCGAACCGCAACGGCGACCCGGCCGGGTCGGGCCCGCCCGCGACGGCGACCAGGCCGGGCCCGAAGCCCTGGCCCGCCCGCTCCCCGGCGAGCAGCGCCCACAACCCTGCCCCGGCGATCCCGGCGGACCCCGCGGCCTGCGTCCACAGCCCGGTGCCGAACCCGCGGCGCGTGGCGCTGGCCACCGCACCCACCGCGACGACCACCACAGCAGCGATCAGTAGCGTGCCGATCACGAATTGCTCCCAGCCCGGTGCGCGTCACCGCGGTCCAGAGTCCGCGCCCGCGCCGTCCACCGGCTCCGACGTCACCGGCGCTACGCGCGCCGGACGTGAGCCACTCTCCCACGGCCGGATCACCCGCCGCGCCGATGCCCGGGGAAACCGGCCATCGGGAGGACGGCCGACCCCGGGTCAACGGTCCAGCCCAGGCCCTCGGTCCCGCCTACCCCTGCGATCCACAGAGATCAAGCCCGTCCGGTGAGACTCTGCCGACACCCCGTGAGACTCTGCTGGTCACTTCCGACAGCACCCCGCCCCTCCCCGCGGTGATCATGCAATCCGGGACGATCATGCAATTCGGGAACCGCGCGGCGCTCCCGTCCTGCTGGTCAGAGTGCCCGGACGCCCGGTCGAGGGGGATCGCTGCCGGTCGATGGGCGAGTTGATCCGCTCGAGCGGGTTCGGGACCCCCAAGTTTGTGGGGTTCCACACCCGATCGAACGCCGTCCGGCCCCGGATCGGGGTCGTCGGTGCGCACCCAAGGGCGGCGGGGCGCGTCCCGAATTGCATGATCACGACTGGGGTGGGGCTCTCATGTGGGGTCGGGGCGCTCCTGCTCGCGGGCGGCGAGGACCCCCGCGACGTAGGCCCGCTCCTGTTCCACCTTCGTGCCGACGACGAGCCCGGCCCACCACAGGGCGGCGAAGAGGGCGCCGATCCCGAACATCATCGGGACGGCGAACCCGGTGGCGATCATCACGGCCTGCAGCGTCCAGCCGAGCGCGAACCCGGCCCGGCTCCGCAGCAGGCCCGCCGTCAGCACGCACGCCAGCGCCAGCACCGACCCGCCGCCCACCGCCTGCGCCATCGACAGGTCGGACAGGTCCTTGGCGACCAGCGCCGCGAAGAACAGGACGAACGCCTCCAGCACCAGGGTGGCGGCGGCCAGGGTGCGCCGCGGGGAGCGCACTACCGCGCCCCGAGCAGCACGCGCGCCTCGGCCACGAGCGGGATCGACCCGGTGATCAGCACGCCGCTGCCCGGCCGCCCGTCCTCCTCGGCGAGCGTCGCGGCGAGGTCGATCGCCTCGTCCAGGCGCTGCGCCATCCGCACCCGGTGCTCGCCGAAGACCTCCGACGCGACCTCGAACAGGTCCTCGGGCAGGGTCGAGCGGGGCGACGACGACCGGGTCACCACGACCTCGTCGAGGATCGGCTCGAGCGCCTCGAAGATCCCGTAGTGGTCCTTGTCGGTGAGGATCGCGACCACGCCGACGAGCCGGGTGAAGGTGAACGCGTCCGGCACGGCCTCGGCCAGCGCCTGCGCGCCCGCCGGGTTGTGCGCGGCGTCCACGAGGACGACCGGGCTGCGCCGGACCACCTCCAGCCGCCCGGGGGACGTGACGTCGGCGAAGGCCTCCCGGACGACGTCGGCGTCCAGCGTGATCGCCGGCCCCCCGAACGCCGCCCCCGGCTCCGGACCCGAACCGGCGGCCCCCGACGCCAGGAACACCTCCACCGCCGCCAGCGCCACCGCGGCGTTGCGCGCCTGGTGCGGCCCGAACAGGGGGAGGAAGACGTCGTCGTAGGTGCCGCCGAGCCCGGCGAGGGTGAGCAGCTGGCCGCCCACGGCAACCTCGCGGGCCGCGACGCCGAACTGGAGCCCCTCGATCGCGGGCGTCGCCTTGACCTCGACCACCCGCCGCAGCAGCACCTCGGCGGCCTCCGGCTCCTGCTCGGCCAGGACGGCGACCGCCCCCGGCTTGATGATCCCCGCTTTCTCGCCCGCGATGGTGGCCACGTCGCGGCCGAGGAAGCGTTCGTGGTCGATCGCGATCGGGGTGACGACGGCGACCTCGCCGTCCGCGACGTTCGTCGCGTCCCAGGTGCCGCCCATGCCGACCTCGACGACCGCGACGTCGACCGGCGCGTCGGCGAAGGCCGCGTACGCCATGGCGACGAGCACCTCGAAGTAGGTCAGCCGGGGTGCGCCGGTGCCGGCGAGGCGGCCGTCGACGAGGTCCAGGTAGGGCAGGACCTCGTCGTAGACCTGCACGAACCGGTCCGCGGGCAGCGGTTCGCCGTCGATGCTGATCCGCTCGCGGACGTCGGACAGGTGCGGGCTGGTGAAGCGGCCGGTGCGCAGGCCGTGCTCGCGCAGCAGCCGCTCGATCATCCGGGTGGTGGAGGTCTTGCCGTTCGTCCCGGTGACGTGCACGACCCGGAACGTCTGCTGGGGGTCGCCCATGAGCTGCGTCAACGCCTCGATCCGGTCCAGGGAAGGCACCAGGTCGTGCTCGGGGGCCCGGGCCAGGATGTCCCGGTTCACCTGGCCCAGCCGGGCCCGGGCGGCCGCCTGCTCGGCGGCCACCCGCGCGTCCCGGCCGGGCCCGGTGCCTCCGGCGACCCGGGTCATGCCCTCTCCACGGCGAGGTGCACGCCGAGGCCGTCGCCCAGCGTCACCGGCACCGCATCGGCCGGGACGTCGCCCAGCGCCAGTCCGACGGCGAGCGTCTCGGCCGCCACCAGGGACGTGAACGCGGTGACGGCGGCGGCGGCCTCACCGTCGGCGGCGACGGTGAGCCGGATCCGGTCACCGACGGCGAGACCGGCGTCGCGGCGCACCTGCTGCACCGCCCTGATCAGGTCGCGGGCGAGCCCCTCGCGGGACAGTTCGGGGGTCACCTGGGTGTCCAGGACGACGAACCCGCCCGCGGGCAGCACCGCGACCGCCTCGTCGCGGGCGCCGTCGTCGACCACGGTCTCCAGCGTGTACTCCCCCTCCTGCAGGGCGACGCCGCCGCAGACGACGCCGTCCGCCGTCGCCGTCCAGTCGCCGGCCTTGCTGGCCCGGATCACCGACTGCACGTCGCGGCCGAGGCGCGGGCCCGCGGCCCGGGCGTTGACGGTCAGCCGGCGGGTCACGCCGACGTCGTGGGCGCCCGGGTCGTCCAGGCCGACCAGGCGCACCGCCTTCACGTTGACCTCGTCGGCCAGGACGCCGGTGAACGGCTCCAGCGCGGCCGGGTCGGCGGTGACGACGGTGAGCGCGGCCAGCGGCAGCCGCACCCGCAGCCCCTGGGCCTTGCGCAGCCCGAGGGTCGTCGAGGCGACGTCCCGGGCGGCGTCCATGGCGGCGACCAGCCCGGGGTCGGCGGGCAGGGCGGCGGCGTCGGGCCAGTCGGTCAGGTGCACGCTGCGCCCGCCGGTGAGCCCGCGCCAGATCTCCTCGGTGACCAGCGGGGCCAGCGGCGCCGCGACGCGGCAGAGCACCTCCAGAACGGTCCACAGGGTGTCGAAGGCCGCCCGCGCGTCGTCGGTGAGCCCGCCCGTCGCCCAGAACCGCTCCCGGGACCGGCGCACGTACCAGTTCGTCAGGACGTCGAGGAAGTCCCGCACGCTCGCGCACGCCCCGGCGACGTCGAACAGGTCGAGCTGCTCGGTGACCTGGTCGACCAGCCCGCGGGTCTTGGCGAGCAGGTAGCGGTCCAGGACGTCGGTCGAGTCGGTGCGGCGCGACGCCTCGTACCCCTTCTCCCCCGCCGTGTTCGCGTAGAGGGAGAAGAAGTACCAGACGTTCCACAGCGGCAGCAGCACCTGCCGGACGCCGTCGCGGATGCCCTGCTCGGTGACCACGAGGTTGCCGCCGCGCAGCACCGGGGAGCTCATCAGGAACCAGCGCATCGCGTCGGACCCGTCACGGTCGAAGACCTCGCGCACGTCCGGGTAGTTGCGCAGGCTCTTGGACATCTTGCGGCCGTCGTCGCCGAGCAGGATGCCGTGGCTCACGCAGGTGCGGAACGCCGGCCGGTCGAACAGCGCCGTCGCCATCACGTGCATCAGGTAGAACCAGCCGCGGGTCTGCCCGATGTACTCGACGATGAAATCGCCCGGGTAGTGGTGCTCGAACCACTCGGCGTTCTCGAACGGGTAGTGCACCTGGGCGAACGGCATCGACCCGGACTCGAACCAGCAGTCCAGCACCTCCGGCACCCGGCGCATGGTCGAGGCGCCGGTGGGGTCGTCGGGGTTGGGCCGGGTCAGCTCGTCGACGAACGGGCGGTGCAGGTCGGTGACGGCCACCCCGAAGTCGCGCTCCAGCTCGGCCAGCGAGCCGTAGACGTCGACGCGCGGGTAGCGCGGGTCGTCGCTGACCCAGACCGGGATCGGCGAGCCCCAGTACCGGGTGCGGCTGATCGACCAGTCGCGGGCGTTGGCCAGCCACTTGCCGAACGAGCCGTCCTTGATGTGGTCGGGCACCCAGGAGATCTGCTGGTTCAGCTCGACCATCCGGTCCTTGATGGCCGTGACCTTGACGAACCACGACGACACCGCCTTGTAGATCAGCGGGTTGCCGCAGCGCCAGCAGTGGGGGTAGGGGTGGTCGTAGGTCTCCTGTCGCAGCAGCACCGTGCCCGGCGAGACGTACCCGGCCGTGCCCGCCTTGAGGTCGGCGATCACCGGCTTGTTCGCGTCGAAGACCAGCTGCCCGGCGTACGGGGGCACCTCGGCGGTGAACCGGCCGCCGGCGTCGACCGGCACGACCGGCTCGATCCCCGCGGCGTCGGTGGCGACCTTGTCGTCCTCGCCGAAGGCAGGGGCCAGGTGGACGATGCCGGTGCCGTCGTCCGTGGTCACGAAGTCGGCGGCGAGCACCCGGTGGGCGGCCGGGCGGCCGGCGAAGAAGGTGAACGGCGGCGCGTAGGCCAGCCCGACCAGCTCGGAGCCCGTCATCCGCCGCACCACGCGGTCGGCGGCGTCGGCGCCCAGCTCGCGGGCGTAGTGGGACAGGCGCGCCTCGGCCAGCACGAACCGCACGCCCTCGTGCGGCGTCCCGGGGGCGCCCGTCACCACGACGTAGTCGACGCCCGGGTTGACGGCGAGCGCCAGGTTGCTGGGCAGCGTCCACGGCGTCGTCGTCCACAGCAGCGCGGTGTCGCCGTTCTCCAGCCGCAGCCCGACGGTGACCGCCGGGTCCTGGCGCTGGCGGTAGACGTCGTCCATCCGGGTCTCGGTGTTCGACAGCGGCGTCTCGTCGCGCCAGCAGTACGCGAGCACCCGGAAGCCCTCGTAGATCAGCCCCTTGTCCCACAGGGACTTGAAGGCCCACATCACGCTCTCCATGTAGTCCAGGTCGAGCGTCTTGTAGTCGTTCTCGAAGTCGACCCAGCGCGCCTGCCGGTCGACGTACTCCTCCCACTCCTTGGTGTAGCGCAGCACCGAGGTGCGGCAGGCGTCGTTGAACGCGGCCACGCCCATCGCGTCGATGTCGGACTTGTCGACCAGACCCAGCTGCTTCTCCGCCTCGACCTCGGCGGGCAGCCCGTGGCAGTCCCAGCCGAAACGCCGCTCGACCCGCTGCCCGCGCATCGTGCGGTACCGGGGGACGACGTCCTTGACGTAGCCGGTCAGCAGGTGGCCGTAGTGGGGCAGGCCGTTGGCGAAGGGCGGGCCGTCGTAGAAGACGAACTCGTTGCCCCCGACCGTGCCGTCGGCGCCGTCGGCCGGGCGGGCGTCGACGCTCGCACGGAACGTGCCGTCGGCCTCCCAGTACCGCTGCACCCGCTCCTCGAGCTGCGGGAGGCGTGGGGCCGCGGGGACGTCGTCCGACGCGCCCGGCCCGCCGGACGTGGCCTTGGGGTAGCTCACTGGGGGTTCTCCTCGTCGTCCTGGGCTCGCGGTGACCGTACCTGGCGGTACGGACACTGTCGGGCGAGGACGACGTCGACCCGGGTCGACGCCCGGGCGGCACCGCGGTACCACCTCGCTTGCCGCCCGTGAACCGGTGGACGGCCGCTCGTCATCGGCTGTGACGGGCCGTCCCGTCCGGTTCTACTGAGGCCCGCACCACGACGGCCGCGGTCCCGTTCTTCCGGAGGCTCACCGGTGATGGCCGGGTCGAAGCCTGTCCCCCGAGGATACCCGCCCCCGGCCACCGCGCCGACCGGGTTTCCCGCTCGGCGATCACCCGAGGCCGTGTCACGCTGGGTGGATGCGGCCCTCCCTGTACGAGTACGCGGGCGGTTCCCCCGCGCTCCTCGCCCTCGCCCGCGCGCACCACGCGCGCTGCCTGGCGGACCCCGAGCTGAACCACCCGTTCTCCCATCCCGCCCAGCACCCGCAGCACGTCGAGCGCCTGGCCGCCTACTGGGGCCAGGCGCTCGGCGGCCCGGCGGCCTACACGGGCGACCACGACGGGACGCACGCCGCCGTGGTGTCGATGCACTGCGGCAACGGCGACCTCACCGACCTCAACCGCCGCTTCCTCGCCTGCTTCGTCGCGGCGATGGACGACGTCGGGCTGCCCGCCGACCCCGCCTTCCGCGCCGCGATGCGCGGCTACCTGGAATGGTCGATCGGCGAGATCAGCGGGCGCCCGGACGGCGCGGCGCCCGTGCCGGACGGTGTCCCGGTGCCCGGGTGGTCCTGGGACGGCCTGCAGTAGCCGCCGCGGGCCCCGCGCCGCCCGCGGACGCGAGAGGATCGCGCCCGTGGCACGCACCCCGGGATACCCCGACGCCGTCCGGCTCCTCGCCGGGGACGACAGCCAGCTCCTGCGGACGCTCGACCGGATCGCGGGCGGCGCGCTGATCGCCGGGGCCGTGTTCGGCGCGCCCGCGCTGCTCGGCCTGCTGGAGGCGCGGGGGGAGGTGGCCCGCCTCGGCCAGGACGCCGTCCGCGCGGCCCGCGGGCGCCGCGAGCCGGGCTCGCGGGCCGACCGCACCCGGCGGCTGCAGGCCGCGCAGGAGGTGCTCGTCGTCACCGCGTTCTTCGAGACCCTCGCCGCGGCCGACCTGCCGTTCCGGTTCGCCGACCTGGAGCTGACGGCGGCCGACCGCGCCCGGCCGCTCGCGCCGGGGTCCCTGCCGGGCAGCCCCGCCGGGGACGCCGTCGCGTTCTTCCGCACGGGCCCGCAGGTGCGCGAGCGGCTCGTCGCCCGGTACCGGGAGGCGGCGGGGTGGCTCGCGACGTTCGTGCAGGGACTCGCCGTCTGGGACCGGCTCCCGCAGGCCGACCGCGACCGGTTCGACGCCGCCGTGCGGCCCCTGCCCGAGGCCGCCGCCGACCGGTACGTGGAGCTGTTCCGGCGCCTGTGCGGTGACGTCGGCGAGGCCGCCGTCTGGGCCGACCAGCTCGCCCACGAGCAGACCCTGTCCGCCGTGGCGGCGACCCGCGCGGACGTCGCCGGGCTGGGCGCGGACGTCGCCGGGCTGGGCGCGGACGTCGCCGGGCTGGGCGCCGCCCTCGGCGCGCTGGAGCGGCGCCTCGCCGAGGCCGCCACCGGCGCCGCCCCGGACGCCCGGCGCCGGGCCCTCGCCCGCGCGTCCCGGGCCGCGCTCGACCGGCCGATCGCCGAGAGCGGGAACGGTGGCGGCGGCCCGGAGCTGCCCACCCTGGCGCAGGGATACGTGCCGCCCGCGTTCCGCGCGACCCCGGTCGGGGCCGAGCCGTTCCGCGGTGGCGGGGACCGGCTGAGCGACGAGGACGCCTGGTCCCGGGTGCCGGTGCAGCAGGACCTGGCCGGGTTCCTGGCCCGGTACCTCACCGCGCCGCAGGCGAGCACCGCGCCGCTGCTCGTGCTGGGCCAGCCCGGGTCGGGCAAGTCGGTGCTCACCAAGGTGCTGGCGGCGCGGCTGCCCGCCAACGACTTCCTCGCCGTCCGGGTGGTGCTGCGCGACGTCCCGGTGGCGGCCTCGATCCAGGACCAGATCGAGCACGCCGTCCGCGCGGAGACCGGCGAGCGCCTCGACTGGCCCGACCTCGCCCGGTCGGCGGGCGACGCGATGCCCGTCGTCCTGCTCGACGGCTTCGACGAGCTGCTGCAGGCCACCGGGGTCGCGCAGACCGACTACCTGGCCCGGGTGGCGGCGTTCCAGCGCCGCGAGGCCGAGCAGGGGCGGCCGGTCGCCGTCGTCGTCACCACCCGCACCAGCGTCGCCAACCGGGCCACCGCGCCCGACGGGTGCGTCGCCGTCCGGTTGGAGCCGTTCGACGACACCCGGGTGCGGTCCTGGACGGCGACGTGGAACGCCACCAACGCGGGCTGGTTCGCGGCCCGCGCGGTGCAGCCGCTGCAGGCGGACGCCGTGCTGGCGCACCCGGAGCTGGCGTCGCAGCCGCTGCTCCTGCTGATGCTCGCGCTGTACGACGCGGACTCGGGCGCCGTGGCCCGCTCGGCGCGGCTCGGCACCGGGGAGCTGTACGAGCGGCTGCTGCACGGCTTCGCCCGGCGCGAGGTGGCCCGCGAGCTGCCCGGCGCGTCGGCGGCCGACCTGGACGCGGCGGCCGGGCGGGAGCTGCGGCGCCTGTCCGTCGTCGCGTTCGCGATGTTCAACCGGAAGGCGCAGTGGATCGGCGAGGGCGAGCTGGAGGCCGACCTCGTCGCCGTCCTCGGACCCACGGCGGTGACGTCGCGGGCCACGACGCCCGACCTGCGGACCCCCGTCCGGGCGGCGGGCCTGATGCTGGGCCGCTTCTTCTTCGTGCACCGGGCGCGCTCCTCGGCGGGCGGGGACGAGCGACGCGAGACGTACGAGTTCCTGCACGCCACGTTCGGGGAGTTCCTGGTCGCGCGGCTGACCTGGCAGGTGCTGCGGGACGTCGGGGCGCGCGAGGCGGCGTCGACGCTCGACTTCGGCGGCGAGCCGGTCGACGACGACCTGCTGCACGCCCTGCTGTCCCACGCCTCGCTCGCGTCCCGGCGTCCGGTGGTGGACTTCCTCGGGGAGCTCGCCGCGGGCACCCCGGACGCCGAGCGGGCGCGGCTGGCCGGCCTGGTGGTGCGGCTGTTCGGGCGGGCGGCGGGCCCGGCGGTGCGCCGTGACCGGTTCCTGGACTACCGGCCCGCGCCGCTGCCGGTGCCCGCCCGGTACGCCGGATACACCGCGAACCTGGTGCTGCTGGCGGTCTGCTCCGGGGGCGAGGTGACCGGCCGCGCCCTGTTCCCGCAGGCGGTCGACCCGGTGGAGGACTGGCACGCGCTGGCCCTGGTGTGGCGCGCCCACCTCGACGTCCCGGAGGGCTGGAGCCTGCTGGTCGAGACCCTCGCGGTGCGGCGGGTGCGCGACGGCGACCGTCGCGACGTCGTCCTGCATCGGCGGGACGGCGCCTCCCTCCCGCCGCCGACCCCCGTCGACCTGTCCTGGACGTACGCCGGCCGCGCCCAGGACCGGCTGTTCGCCACCCGCCACCACCATCCCGACGTGCTGCGGCACAAGGCGGACGTGCTGTGCGGCAACGTGGACGACGTGGCGCTCCACGCGCTCGAACCGCTCGCCGTCGCCGCCCCGGAACTGGTCAACACCTTCGTGCCGACCCGGCTCGCCGGGAGCCTGACCTCCTACGCCCACCTGCTGCTGGACATGCTCCTGCGCTCGGCCACCGCGCCCGACGCCGACCTGGACGACCTCTACCACCGCTGCGCCCGCGCCCTCAGCGTCGGTTCCCTCCTCCTGCCGGAGGGTGCCCTGCTCCCCTGCCTGATCCTGCTGCTGGACCGGATGGCGGCCCGGCCGCCGGCTGACACCGTCGCCGTCAACCGCCTCGTCCGGGACGCCGTGGTACCGGGCGTGCTGTTCACCTCCCCGGCGCTGCGGGCGGCCGTGCAGCGCTGGGCCCGCGCACTCGACGAGCAGGGCGTTCCCGTGGACCCGTTCCTCGGCGAGGTGCTGGGCGTCATGGGCGAGGTCCAGGGACCCTGACGCGTCCCGCACCGGTGCCGGGACGGGGACGCCCGGCGCGCCAATCCGGTTGCGGCCCGGTCGCCCGGCATGGCCTCATGGCTCCTCGGCGGAGGGAGCTGCACGGCTCCTCGGCGGGGGCCGCCGGCACGCCGAGGGAGGGGACGAGGACGATGCCGTACACGCAGGTGCCCGGGGCCCGGGTACCCATCCGGATGTGGGCCGACCCGGCCGGCGTCGAGGACGCCGCGCTGCAGCAGCTGCGCGCCACCACGACCCTGCCGTGGATCCACGGGCTGGCGGTCATGCCCGACGTCCATCTCGGCAAGGGTGCGACCGTCGGGTCCGTCATCGCGATGCGCGACGCCATCAGCCCGGCGGCGGTCGGCGTCGACATCGGGTGCGGCATGACGGCGGTGAAGACCTCGTTGGTCGCCGACGACCTGCCGGACGACCTGGGCCCGCTGCGCGCGGCGATCGAGGCCGCCGTGCCGGTCGGGTTCGCCGTCCACCGCTCGGCCGTCGACGTCGAGCGGCTGGGCGACCTGCCCGCCGACGTGCGCGGCGGCTGGGACGCGTTCTGGGCGGGCTTCGACACCCTCGACCCGGCCGTCGCCCACCGCCGGGAGCGGGCACACGTCCAGGTCGGGACGCTCGGCGGGGGCAACCACTTCATCGAGGTGTGCCTCGAGGACGGCGGGCGCGAGGACGACGTGCGCGGCGCGACCGATGCGGGCCGGGCGCCGGTGTGGCTCATGCTGCACTCCGGCTCGCGCGGGATCGGCAACGAGCTGGCGCAGGTGCACATCGAGCGGGCCCGGTCGCTGCCGCACAACCAGGACCTCGCCGACCGTGACCTCGCGGTGTTCGTCGCGCACACCCCGCAGATGGCCGCCTACCGGC
>Ga0302322_100002055_pt1 | contig 16838 bp, 9 predicted proteins | sample Fen_T0_2_FD_203757 | JGI IMG/M metagenome (GOLD analysis project Ga0302322, IMG submission 203757) | Peat permafrost microbial communities from Stordalen Mire near Abisko, Sweden - Fen_T0_2 | ecosystem: Environmental > Terrestrial > Soil > Wetlands > Permafrost | place: Sweden: Abisko... | reverse complement strand
GAAGCCAGGAGCTTTGACGGCGCACACATTGAGGGTGCCACGGATCTTGTTTACCACGAGGGCCGCGAGGGCTTCGCCTTCGACCTCTTCAGCGATGATGAGGAGGGGCTTGCCGCTCTTGGCGACGGTCTGCAACAGCGGGAGCATTTCCTGCAGGTTGCCGATCTTCTTTTCGTGGATGAGCACATGAGCGTCTTCGAGGACGACTTCCTGGCTCTCGGCGTTAGTTACGAAATAAGGAGACAGGTAGCCCTTGTCGAACTGCATGCCTTCAACGACTTCGAGGGTCGTCTCGATGGACTTGGCCTCTTCAACGGTGATGGTGCCGTCCTTGCCGACCTTGTCCATGGCGTCAGCGATGATCTCGCCGATGGTGGTGTCCCAGTTGGCCGAGACGGTCGCGACCTGGCGAATCTCTTCGCGATCATTGACCTTCTTAGAGATTTTTGCGAGTTCGGCAACAGCGGCCTCGACGGCCTTGTCGATACCACGCTTGAGATAAACCGGGTTGGCACCGGCGGTGACGTTCTTCAGGCCTTCGCGATAGATGCCTTCAGCGAGCACGGTGGCGGTGGTGGTGCCGTCGCCTGCGGTGTCAGAGGTCTTGGAAGCGACTTCCTTAACCATCTGGGCGCCCATGTTCTCGTAGGGATCTGGAAGCTCGATTTCCTTGGCAACGGTCACGCCGTCCTTGGTGACGGTCGGGGAACCGAATTTCTTGTCGATGACGACGTTGCGGCCCTTGGGTCCAAGGGTGACCTTGACGGCGCGGGACAGAAGTTCGACGCCACGGAGGATTTTTTGACGAGCGTTCTCGTCGAAGATGAGTTGTTTAGCAGCCATTGTGATTAAACGTTTTAAATTTGTAGGTTGATATTGGGTGTGGTCCTCAGGCGATCACGCCGAGGATGTCGTCTTCGCGAACGAGGGTGTACTTCTCCCCTTCGATCTTAACTTCGGTGCCGCCGTATTTGCTGATGAGGACCTTGTCGCCGACCTTCACTTCGAAAGCAACGATCTTGCCGTCCTCGCCTTTCTTACCAGTCCCGAGAGCGATGACTTTGGCCTCTTGGGGCTTTTCCTTGGCGGAATCAGGAATAATGATTCCACCACGCACTTGTTCCTTTTCTTCGATGTGTTGCACGAGCACACGATCGCCGATGGGTTTGATGTTTACTTTAGCCATAATGTATTGGTTTGGGTTGAGATGTTGTTCGTGTTTCAGGAACGACGTAAACCGGCAGCCATAGGCGACCGGCTCACGCAAATTCGCGGAAAGTTATTTCTTCTTATCGTCGTCTACCACTTCGAAGTCGGCGTCGACGACGTCGGCCTTCTTTTCGGTTTTCTTAGGGCCCTCGGGGGCAGGACCGGCGGAAGCACCGGCGGCACCGGCCGCCTCCGCGGCCTTCTGGGCTTCGGCATAGAGTTCAGCGCCGAGTTTGGAGAGGTTCTCCATGGCTGCCTTCATCTTGTCGGTGTCGTTTGATTCAAGATCCTTCTTGGCCTCGACGAGAGCGGCTTCGATGGCGGTCTTCTTGTCGGCGGGGAGCTTGTCACCCGCTTCCTTGACGGCCTTTTCGAGCTGGTAAATGCCGCCGTCAAGCTGGTTCTTGGCCTCGACCGCCTCTTTGCGCTTCTTGTCTTCGGCGGCGTGAAGTTCGGCTTCCTTGGTCATCTTCTCGACCTCTTCCTTGGAGAGACCGGACGAGCCCTGGATGGTGATCTTCTGGTCCTTGCCGGTACCGAGATCTTTGGCAGAAACGTGGAGAATGCCGTTGGCGTCTATGTCGAAGGTGACTTCGATCTGCGGAGCGCCGCGGGGCGCTGGCGGAATGCCGTCGAGCTTGAACGTACCGAGCGTTTTGTTGTCGCGCGACATCGGGCGTTCGCCCTGTAGGACGACGATTTCAACACCAGGCTGGTTGTCGCTGTACGTAGAGAATGTCTGCGTCTTCTTGGACGGGATCGTGGTGTTGCGCGGAATCATCGGCGTCGCAACCTGGCCAGCGGTCTCGATGCCGAGCGTGAGCGGAGTCACGTCGAGCAAGAGGACATCGCGAACCTCGCCTTTGAGCACGCCGCCTTGAATGGCAGCGCCGACAGCAACAACCTCATCGGGATTCACGCCTTGGTGCGGCGGCTTGCCGCCGAGCTGTTTGGCGATTTCGACGATCTTCGGCATGCGGGTCATGCCACCGACGAGCACGAGCTCATCGATTTGCGCGGAAGTGAGATTGGCGTCTTTGAGACAGTTCTTGAAGGGCTGGAGGCAACGATCGGAAAGTGATTCGCAGATCTGCTCCATCTTCGCGCGGCTGAGCTGGACGTTGAGATGCTTCGGGCCAGAGGCATCCGCGGTGATGAACGGTAGGTTTATATCTACCGACTGGGTTGAGGAGAGCGCGATCTTGGCCTTTTCGGCCTCTTCCTTCAAACGTTGCAGCGCCATCGGGTCCTTGCGGAGATCGATGCCGTTGTCTTTTTTGAAGGTGTCGACCAGCCAGTTAATGATCGCTTCGTCCCAATTGTCGCCACCGAGGTGTGTGTCGCCATTGGTCGCCTTCACCTCGAAGACGCCGTCACCGATTTCGAGCACGGAAACGTCGAACGTGCCGCCACCTAAATCGAACACAGAAATTTTTTCGTCCTTCTTTTTGTCGAGACCGTAAGCGAGCGAGGCTGCCGTGGGTTCGTTGATGATACGCATGACCTCAAGGCCAGCGATTTTACCTGCATCCTTAGTGGCCTGGCGTTGCGCATCATTAAAGTAGGCGGGAACGGTGATGACGGCCTGCGTGATCTTTTCGCCGAGATAAGCTTCGGCGTCGGCCTTCATTTTGCCTAGGACAAACGAGGCGATCTGCTCGGGCGCGAAACGCTCGGTTTTATCACCGATCTTAATTTCGATGTAGGCGTCGCTATTTTTGCCTTCGACGACCTTGAACGGGAAGCCGGCGGCTTCTTTTTGGATTTCGTTAAATTTGCGACCAATCAGGCGCTTGGCCGAGAAAACGGTGTTGCTCGGGTTAGTGACGGCCTGGCGTTTTGCGGCCTGACCAACCAGGCGTTCACCAGTTTTCGTGAAAGCGACGACCGACGGAGTGGTGCGTGCGCCCTCAGCGTTGGGGATGACCACAGGTTCGCCACCTTCCATGATGGCCATGCAGGAATTCGTGGTGCCAAGATCGATACCTAAAATGCGACTCATGCCAGCTTCTTAGCAATGCATGTGCCTCGTTTGTCAAAAATCATGTTTATCATTACATAGTAACATCTTAAAATTATAACGACCGTATAAGGCCGCCGGTTTAGCTCCTAATTCTCGCGCCATTCTGGCACGTTTGTGCGCCAAATTCCAAGGTCGACTGCCCAGTTAACGTCACGGTTAGCAGCATGGCGGGATTGTAGGCGTGCAGACAAAGAAATTTCCGCCCATGAAGTTCCCGATCTCAAAGCTACTTCCTGTTAACTTATGTCACTCACTAAGGATAAGCAGCGGGATTTACTTTGTTTTATCAAGCTTCGTATAAATTAGTTATGCATTAATAATTCGAACTATCTGGCATTATATTGACTAAACACCACTGTTTTAGTCTACATTGAAATATCGGCGATAATTTAGCCTATCTCCGAAGCCAGTCAGCCGTCTCTTCGGTTCGGCGCCAACGCCGGCCGGTTAGACGTCCAGCCAAGCCGACCGTTTCCACGGAGGCCCCTCTCGTCCAGCAGCGCGAACCACCAGACCACTGGAAGTAACGTGCACACGCCACGCAAACCTTCCCGTAATGTCCTTTCGATCCCTCGCTCGAACCAGCGGCGCGCTCGCAGCCGCCTTCACTCTTATCACTCTAACACACGCTGAACCCGAAGACGCGTTTCCAAATGTCATCACTCTCGACAAGTTCGTCGTCACGGACGCCAACTCGCTCAAGACCACGCTTCCCGTTCGCGCCGTAAGCGGTGTTTACGGCTTTGAGGTCCCTTACCAAGACATTCCGCGCAGCATCACGCAGATCAATCCCAAGCAGTTCGAATTCGATATTATTTCGAGCTACAGTGATTTCACGCGTTATTCGCCGTCAGTCAATCAGGCGACTGGTCAACTAGCCAACTACGGCTCACCGACAATTCGCGGTTCTGTGACTGACGTGTACCAAAATGGCGTACGCATGCTGGTTCGGCAATCCAACAACCGGCCATTCACACTCAACGCATATGAAGCCGCCGACATCGTCGCTGGACCCGCACCTGTCATTTATGGCCCGTCCGCGCGTACCTCAGGATACGTCAACTACCTCACGAAAAAGCCCTACTTCGACGGTTCACATACCACCGTCACCCTTCGGTTCGGCAAATACTACTTCGATGGCACCGGTTTCAAAAACAATGAGAACCTGACTCTCGACACCGGTGGCGCTTTGATTCCCGGCAAACTCGCCTATCGGTTCAGCTACCAGGGCGAAAACGTCGATTCATTCTATCGCAACGTCGACGATCGCTTCCACGATATCTATGGTACACTGGCCTGGCTTCCATCGGACGGCCTAACCGTGGATTGGAACTTCGAGTACGGCAGCTTTAACTGGAGGGTGAACAACGGCGTGAACCGCGTCACGAACGACTTCATTCGCGACGGCACCTACTTAGCCGGCCCTGCCACGCCCATCATTCAGGTCGGCTCTTCCTTCTATTCACCGGTTTTAGATTCGACGGGCGCTGTCACTAGCTGGATCACGCGTACAAAAAGCGGAACAGGCTACACCCCTGGAGCCACAACCAGTAATCCCACCAGCAACACCTCGGCGGGTGCAGGCACCGTTGTCGGCTACATACTCGATCCCTCGATCGTTCATCCACAATCGATCGGTAACAGCTCCGCCCTCAATGCCCCCGGCTGGCCTTCAACCACAGACGCTTTCAACACCCAGTTGCGCTTGAAAAAGGCACTCAGTCCAAGCCTGACCCTGCTGAACAACACGATTTTTCAATACTACAAGACCGACACCACTTCCAACGGAGGTTTCTACAACTGGATTACGACTCACACGGTGGAGAACCGAACCGAAGGCTTGGTGCGTGCAAACTACAGTTTGCTCAATCTTCCCGTAGAACATAACAGCAACACCGGACTTTCTTACCGCTACGAAGTTGTTAGAAATTACAAAGACAGCCAGGCGAGTGGCTATGGCCCAACAGGCGACAATTACGATCTCTCCGCCGATCCGACCAACTTCACCCGCAACGCCTTCTTCGGCGCCACTGTTTTCCCCTTTTCCGGCACGACTTCGACGCCCGTCCTGACTCGCTTTGGATATTTGAAAGGTTTTTGGACTTATCTGACGGTTCCTGAAAGCCCCAGTAACTACGTCACAGCAGGTGGCTCCAGCACGGGCACTGTTGGCGGAAACCTGAGCACCGCGAGCAACTACACCTGGACCCACAGCCTGAGTGCTTACTCGCAACACAGTCTCAAGCTAGGAGAACAATGGCTGCTTGATCTCGGCGTCCGCGAGACGCTGATTTACTCTCATATCGAAAATCCTCTGCCGCTGAACTCCAGCTATGCCGACCTCCACGACGGCATCAAAGCATGGAACCCCAGTTCGTCCGCCAGTTTGAGCTACAAGCCGGCCAGCTGGATAACCCTGTACACCACCTACGACTATGTAGTGGCGACAAACGGAATGACGACAGGATCGCCCACTTGGGCCTCCGTCAACGGCATACCAAACCAATATGATCCGGCAAATTTCCATAGCACCAGCGAGCTCAAAGAGCTCGGCACGAAGTTTGTGCTCATTCCAAACAAACTCACCAGCGCCATAACTGTTTACCGCCAGACTCGCGATCTGTCGCTCACCACGGTACCCGGACAGGATCCGATTCTAGCCAAGGGTTTTTACGAAGGCGTCGAGACCAGCGTACGCTACCAGCCCACACGCACCTTCACCGTCGGATTTAACTACAGCTACCTCACCGCAACCACACACAATCAGGTAATCAGCGCGCCCAACGCCCTCGTAGCCGACAATACCACCAACTTTATTGGGTCCACCTCGCTTGGGCTGGGCAACTGGCGTATCACCAACTTGCCGCGCAATAACTTCACTTTATTTGGCTCCTACCAGTTCGTTTCGGGTTTCGGTGTGAAAGTCGATCTCTGGCTCCGCGATTCCTACATCGCCAATGCCGATGGTTCGGTCGTCGTGCCCTCCGAATACAACGTCAATCTAGGCGCCTTCTACAACCGCCCAACCTGGTCGGTAGAGCTGGACGCGCAGAATGCCACCAACCAGCGGAACTTCGCAGGAAGCGCCACTTTGCTTGAACCATTCAACCTCCAGGCCCGCTTCACGGTTAAACTATAACTATTAACACATCTCCTAGTATGACAACTCGTCGCGAATTCATCCGCACCGCTGCGCTCACCGCAGCGGTGTCCTCCACCGTGCCCGCATTGCTTAAGGCAGCGCCCTCAGATTCATCTTCCGCAGCTACAACCACACCTTATTCCACAAATCTAAAACCACTCGTCGATTGGCATAGCCACATCGTCACGCCCGGCGAACTCCGCTTCCTCGCAGGACGCAAGGAGGCTCCTCGCGTCACCGTAGACGTTCAGGGTCGCCAGCTCTTCGAGAACGTCACCACCGTTTCAAGTGTTTCTCGCGGTGCTTCCCCCACCTTACCGTCCGATATCACCAAACGCATCGCACATCTCGCGGCGAGCGGAATTCAACGACAACTCCTCACCTACACGGTCGCGATTGGCTACGACGCCACGCTCCCGGTCGAGGAGATCCGCCCGTTTTTCCGCGGGCTGAACGACGAGCTTGCCGCCATTGTCCGTGCTCACCCAGACCGCTTCCTTGGCGTCGCCGCATTGCCGACCACCGATCCGAAGTGGGCCGCCGAAGAGCTGGCCCGTGCCCATAAAGAACTTGGCCTGATCGGCGGCGCGCTTCCACTCAATGCTTTCGCCTCGCTAGAAAGCGCCCGAACACTCGCGCCCATCTTTGCCGCTGGCCAGAAGTTTGGTTCTCATTTTTTCATTCACCGCGCTCCGGCCAATCCAAAACTGCCAGGACAGCCACCGCTCATCGTGCCCACCGACACCGACCAGGTCCGCTGGAGCATCATCAGCAACACCCACCTCGCCAATGGCGCGCTCACTCTCGGTTTGACCGACTTCCTCGATCCTTATCCCGATGTCTCCGTCCAGGTGATCATGCTCGGCGGCTTCCTGCCGTACCTGATCGACTCCATCGTGGCCTCAGGCCCGCGCCTCGGCATCAAGGATCCACTGGCCCGCCTGCGCCGTATCTACCTCGAACCCGGCCCTTACTCAGGCAGCAATAGCGACTGGGTTGCCTACGCCGCTGGAAAATTCGGCGCCGACCGCATCCTCTTCGGCACCGATTATGGTGTTGGCGGTGGTTCGTCTACCGACCGGCTTGCGCCTTCGGTGACTGCACTCGACAAAGCCCTCACTCCGGCCCAACGCCAGCTCATCTACGTCGACAACACAAAAGCGCTCCTTCGCTCCAAAGGCCTCGCCTGATCTCAGGTGATTGCCAATATCAATGCGTCTCCGCTCACCAGCGCTCGGCTTAGCTAGATCGCGCACACCGTTTCGCCGACGTCCAAAGCTGGCGCACAGGTGAAAGTTTACTGCAGACAGCCGTCGCGGTGAGTTGAAACGATTTTGCCCCAGCGGGCAGCCGCAGCAAAGTCGAGGCAATGCCCGCTTCGGCTTGGATTTTGGCGGAGCCGATAACCTCGGCATCGCCTTCAATAGTGAAGACGATCTCGCCAGTCTCGTTGATACAGAGATTCCCTGATTCGTCACGCCAGCGGGCGTGAGCGAAAAGCAGATCGGGTTCATTGGCGGCAGCGCACACGCCGACATCTTCGATTGTCAGTTCAATCTTTGTTGGAGTTCCGGGTGTACTGATACGATGCGTCGCAACCACTTTTCCACCAATCAGGCCGACGGCTTCGAGCTCTCCAGGCTCGAATTGGGGCAGGTCGAATGCGACAGGCGGGTGTGGAATATATTGGGTGGTTATAGCCTTGGAAGGAACTTGTCGACCGAGCCTAACGTCGTTGAGTCGAAGCTCGATTTCCTCGCAATTACTGAATACGAGCACGCGCAGGTTGGACGCCAACGTCCAATGCGAAGCGATAAAAACCTCGGGACCGCCTGTCCAGTTCGCTCCAGTCTCACCCACATCGCGCTGGCTGCGGTAGAAGTAATAAGAAAATTTCGGCAACCGGAAAACATCCATGACGCCCGTCGCCGCTCGTACGGGATGATACCCGCGTGCGTAATCAAATACCGTCCACTGGCCATCGAGTAAAGCCGGCGAAGACAAAGTGTCATTTAGAGAAATCATATGGTTCGTCGCCTGTTGGCGCAGACCGTTTTCACCCGCCGAGCGGAATTGGCGACTGTTACTCGACGCGGCGTGCAAACCAGCGCCGGTCTTTTGATCAAAGCCGTGGTTCGCCGCGTAAAATTCCCAGTCACCATACTCGGCGATGACGAGCGCCTTGTCGGCATTGCGCCAACAGTGCATTTCACCGTGCTGGCGCGAATGAATATACACGTCATAGCGATCCATCCAACCACAGGTAAACATCTGATCGCCCGGATACTCTTCGTGGCCGATCGCTTGAAGCCGCGCCATGAAAGCCTCCGGCATGTCAGTTTCGTTGAGTGACAGTTCCCACAAAACCACACAGGGATGATTGCGGTCGCGACGGATCAGATCACGCGCCGCTTGATAACAGGCTTCGCGAAAACTTTCGCCGCCGACGAACTGCCAACCAGGAATCGCGTTCATGACCACGATTCCGAGTTCGTCACAGGCATCAAGAAAGTCAGGTGATTGCGGGTAATGCGAAAGCCGCACGTAGTCGAAACCGGCTTCCTTGATACGGCGAGCGTCACGATACTGAGCCGCGCGCGGCAAAGCGTAGCCGGTATAAGGATATTCCTGATGACGGTTGGTTCCCCTCAAGCGGACTCGGCGGCCATTGATTACAAAACCACCGGAGCGTGAAAATGAGATATGGCGCACGCCAAAACGCACTCGTTGTTCATCGAGCACGTGGCTGTCCGGATCGCATACGAAAACCCGAGCGTGGTACAGCGACGGCGAGGCCGGGCTCCATAAACGCGGTCGCAGAATCACAAGCTCAACCTCGGGGTGCGCCGACTTCCCCGCATTAAGCGTACCGAGCGTCACACAGCCTAAAGCCACTATCTCATCCCCATTCAACAACTCGACGCCAACAATTAGCGGCTGGTTAATGTCAGAGGCATTTCGAATGTGCGCTTTCACTGCCACAACAGCTTCAGTTTCGGAAGCGCGTAGTGTTCGTATAAATACACCTCCGCTAGCGACCTCACCAGCCGCCACCGCGTCAGTGATGTGCACAGGCGGATAGATGCGCAGTTCAACCTCACGGTAGAGCCCTCCGTACCAGCAAAAATCGAGCTCGGCGAGGGGCTTGCCTGGCGGCACGTCGGGATTATCACGGTTATCTAACCGCAGGATAAGTTCGTGCGATTTGCCGTCACGCAATTGCGCGGTGAGATCGATTTCAAAAGGCAAGTATCCTCCGATATGTTTTCCTACTATAACGCCATTGATAAAAACCGATGCCGTGTGCATTGCCGCGCCGACGTAAAGGCAATAGCGTGCGCCTAATGCCGGCGCCTCAATCAACAAGATCCGGCGGTATTCACATTCGCCCTGCCAATGGCCACGGCCATCGATATCGACGTTCACGGCGGAATGCGGCAGGTCAACCTGCGTCCAGGCTGCGTCGGGCGTGGGAGCCACGCGCCGGAAACTCCAGCCAAGATCAAGTTTGAGGGTCTGCAACATGGGCGAATACGTTTAGAATGTTTTATTTAAAATCTAACTCTTCAATTTTCAGCGTATGACTCACTTGCGGTTCATTTCGGAGTTGGCGTTACATTAGCCAACAGAATCGCGTTCGATCAGTCGGACCGGAAGCGTGACATGACGCGGGGTCACTTTTTCCCCTGCGGTGAGACGATCGATCATATCAGCAGCACATTCCGCCATTTCACGGAGAGGTTCGGCCAAGGTGCTCAGCGGAGGATTCATGAGCGATGAGATACCTTCGTTTTCACCACCGATGAGTGCAATATCCTGCGGAACCTTTAGCCCCATTGAATAGGTTAGGATGTGCAGACACTCCATCGCTTGGAAGCTGGTACCCGGGGCATAGATCGCATCTGCCCCCGCTCGAACCATGCGGGTCATAACCGAAAGTCGGCTTGTCTCGGGAGTGAAGAGCGTGAGCAACCGCTCGTCGACCGTCACCTTTGCTTCGGCTAAGGCTTTTTTATAGCCCGCGAGCCGTTCCCTCAGCGGACGATAATCCAAGCCAAAAAAGGCGGGGGCTTTTTTGCCTCGCGCGAGAAAATGTTTTGCAGCAAGATATCCAGAATTGAAATGATCCGAGCAGACGCCGTATTCGCGTGCTTCGAGGTCGAACTTATCGGTGTAGACAACCGGCATACGCGTTTCGAGATCAGCCAGCAACGTTGCCAAGCCTTTGTCAAAAGTAACAGCCACTACGCCGTCGAGAAACATACCAGGAAGTTCCTCCTGTGGGTTGGTTGGAATGAGTACTCCGAGCCCTCGTTTCGAAAAAGCAAAAGCCAGATGCGCTGTCATTGTCGCAGCATAGCCTTCGATACGATCCGGGTAATTTGGCTCAGAAAGAATCGCGATTTGGCGTGAACGAACTGCCGCCTGCGGTTTGAGATTGAGTTCTTTGGCTGCACGGAGAACGCGTTCGCGCGTGGCGGCTTTGACCTTGTCGCGGTTGTTGAGTACTCGGCTCACCGTGCCAGGGGATACCTCGGCGAGACGCGCAAGGTCATAGATAGTGGCTTTCTTACGGGGAGTATCGTTGGACGCAGAACGGCTCATGCCTTCAGATTTGGCGCCTGCGAGCCGCGGCGGCGAATCCTTTGTGGAGGTTTTGAATGAGAGGGACATGGCGTACGGTCAAACCGAGACACTTCCGCGCCGCGCTTCCAGCTCAGCACGGATTTCGTGAGCTCGCTTACGATCGAGTGGATAGGCTCGCAGGAGAAAAATCGCGAGCACGGCCCAAGCGGCAGTCGAAAGAGCGAGGATGAGGCGCAGCCTGAGTATGGTTTCGGGCATCTGCGCGCCACCAAACTCGGCCTTGAATCCCGTCATTTTTAACGAAAGTAACGCGCCGAAGAACGCCGTGGAGTAACCGACTTTCTGAATCCAAGAAAAGATTGCGCCGAACACGCCTTCGCGCCGCAGCCCGCCACGCAGTTCGTCCTCATCGCAGATGTCGGCTAGCATAGCCGGCGTGAGCACATTGATCGCAATCCACACCGGTCCACACAGAAGAGGATCCAGCAGGACCTTCCACTCATGTCCTGGCGTATAGAGCAGCCACTTGCCAGCAGCACCGACAAATACGAGTCCGAAGGCAATCGCCACCGTCTGGGTCTTCCCAATCCGCCGCGCTAGCCAAGAGACCGGGTAAATCGAGAGGATACCCACGATTGCGTAGGCCAATGAGAGATGCCCCTTCCACGTTTCGCCGACGGTTACATTTCCACCGTGCAGATAGTAGACGAGGAGGTAGCGATCGAGGTTGCTCGCAAACATCCCTGCCACGATTTGCAGGAGCGTGAGTGCTACCAGGATTGTGAACGCGCGGCTCGAGAATGCGGCACGGATACCGGGAAGCAGCTTAACGGTTTCTTGCTTCTCGGTTTTTTGAAAATAGCGCTCGCGGACAAAAAGCGCTGGCAAAAGCGCAACGATGCCGAGAAAGACGATACCGACAATCCACCCGAGCGTGCGCACGCCCGTGATGGCCGAGGCGAATATCACCGAACTCGCGATCGGAAAGATGTAGTTGTAACCCATCTCGCCGGCCTTGCCGAAGAATCCGACGTACGAGGAAACACTCGTGCGCTCGTCATAGTCCGGCGTGATCTCATATTGGAGCGCAAGAAACGGAACGGAGAAAAACGAGTAACCGATATAAAAGACAATCTGCGTGGCGACTAGCCATGCGGTCAGCGCGATCTGGCCCCATGTCGTTGGAACCATCCAGATCAGGCCAAACGCGATTGCTTGTATGAGGGCGCCGAGGGCGATCAGCGGACGCCGGCGTCCAAAGCGCGAATGGAAGTTGTCGGAAAAACGGCCGACCACCGGATCAATGAACGCGTCTAAAAAACGTGGCACCGTCAAAGCCGCGCCAAGCCAGACAGGGTCCAGCTTGAGGGTCATATTGTAAACCGGTGTTGCGAAGCTGGCGACGGCGGCCAGGCCCAGAAAAATCGGCAGGCCGCCCGCGCCGAGCGCCGTCTTTTCCAAAACACCAACCCTGTCCTCTTTCCGAGTCTCGCGAACTGTTTCCGTGTTCATACGTGGGGTGACGTTTGGCTCAGGAAAATAGTTCGTCTGAACTTGTTGTTCATGTCAGCTGGACAGATAGGCGGAGTTTATAATTTGGTCAGAAGTGCAGTGAGGCGGACAATGTGTACTTGCGGGGCTCTTGCAGGCCGATGCGCTCAGGAATAGAGGAAGTCGTATCCCACCACGCGAGAGTGTAGATCTGCGACCGCCGGTTATTGAGCAGATTGGCCACATTAAACTGCAATTCCGCCCACGATCCTTTACCGATAAATTCAGTTTTGAAGGTGTAACCGAGCGAAGCGTCCGCGAGGACGAGGCTGGTGCCGTGACGAACCTCGCCGTTATAAAATCCAAGAACGTTCGGACTCTGATACCGGCCGCCACCGCCAATTGAAAAGTTCTTCAACGGGCCGGAACTGAATGTATATTTATTATACAAGTTGGCTCCATATTCGCGCTGTCCGCGCGCTTCGTGGCCATCGAGCTGGACCACTGGGTTGATATGATATTGGTAGAGCCAGCCGTTCTGCGCGCCAAGCGTATCCCACGCATTCGAGGCACCGCTCAACAGGAAGTTCGCTCCGCCCTGTGGCGCCGCCTTGGCCAGCCAGAAAGCCGTATTCGCATCTGCCCACGCCTTCACCTCAGCCATGGAATTGCGCGCAACGACATGGTTGATGGAAAAATTCGAAGAAATGCGCCAATTGGGAGTGGGGTTAGCCACCACAGAAAATTCCCAGCCACTGGAATCGCGGTCCTGCAAGTAGCCATTGGCGTTGATCGTGTGAGAAGTTTGTTCAGCCGCAGTGATCAGCCCGGCTGAACGCAGCGCGGCTAGTACGCGGGTGTTAAGGTCCGTAACCGAAGTCTGGATATCGCCCCAATCCGTGACGTGTTTGGATTTCGTCTTATAGTATCCAGCAGTCGCGTACAATTTGCCGTCCAGCAAATCCAGTTTGATGCCAACATCGCCGCCTTTGCTGTCAGGCATCGGGGGGATATCCGTGTTGATAATGTGAATTCGAATATCAGGAATATCCCGGCTGCTGGCAAAATTGCCATAGAACGAAAACGGTTTATTAACGTGATAAACCGCTCCAGCAGTAAAGGTGTCGGCGTTGAACGTGTGCGACAAACGTGTAGGCGGCCGCGACCACCAATTCGTAGTAACGGCGTCGTAGTTGTAGCGCATGGAGTCGTCGCGCAGTCCGAAGATAGTGACTAGTTTTTCATCGAGGAAAAAGCTCTGCAGGGCCACCATCGCGGTGCCCTGTTTTTGTTTCGCGTTTTCCGGGGTCTGATCGACCGCCCAACCTGTACCTGCAACCGGCGTACGCCAGGAGGCCACATGGATATCTGCGGCATTCCCCTCTTGGAAATAGTGACGACGATAGAGTCGGTACACATCACTCGTTGGGTTTGGATCTGGGTTCGTTACAGGGTCGACTGGATTGGCTTGATACGCCTGGGACCCTGGAAGGAAAACCTCCGACTCTTCTTTACGCGAGAAATCCCGGTCATTGTAGTCGAGCAAACCGGCTATGCGATGTTTACCCCAAGCGCCCGTGTCCAAGTTGTAAGCAGCAGTACCACGAAGTTCGGTGGACTTGATGTGCTCGGTGCGCCGCGTCCAGTTATTCTCGATATAGAGTTTACCGGCATTTGGATTTACAGCACCGCTGGGCAAGTCGGCGCTCGCGTCACCCCAAATTTCACTGGTGCTGCCGTAGTAAGTGGTGGCTCGGCTGCCGTCGGAATCGTAACCGAGAAAATCAGATTTCTGATGGTTCAGAGCCAATTCGATCGAGAAGCGATCGGTGATCTGGTTTTCATAAAACGCGCTGAGTGTGTTGTACTTTGTCTCACGTATCGCATCGGGGCCGCCGAGATTGGAATTGATCGGCACGATGTTGTAATACTTGGGATCCAATTGCGACCAGGTCGGCGGATTCCAACCGGTGGCGGCGCTGGAGCCATTGGCGTTGCTGCCGTAAGCACGGCCGAGCCAGTTGCTCACAATACCATTGTCAGCGACAACAAAATGATCAGGCCAAAAAGTAGCAACGCTCGATGAAGTACCTGAAGGCCACGCGCCCGTGTAGGTCGGCCGGCCGGCGTTGCGCCAGAGAAAAGATTCATCGATTGCCAGCCAGGGACGGGCCACATTGTCGTTGACCTTGCCGACTTCGGCTTCGACCCGAACCGATGATGTTTTGGTCGGCTGATATTTGAGAGCGACGTCTCCGCGGCGAGCCCGGTCAAATTCGAATTCACGCCAGGTTTTTCCGTTTTCCGCCACGAGATTGACCCGTAAACCCAGTTCTCCCGGGATGAGCGCCAAGTTGCTATCCAGCGTGCCCCGATATCGGCTCCAACTGCCGAAGGTGAACGAGACCTCGTTTGTGTCTCCGGTAAGTAACGCTTGTTTTGTAGTTGTATTGACGATACCGCCGGGAGCACCAAATCCGAAGAGAATGGAGTTCGGGCCGCGCGCCTGATCGATACGATCGACATTATAGAAATCTGAGGACACCTCCCACTTGAAGTAATTGCGGGCATAGCTGGCGGGAAGCCCTCGAATGCGTAACTGCCACTCGTTATTACCGACCAGCGGGTTGCCGTTGACGCTATTCGCCGCGTCACCGAAGTCCGGCACGGCGTTGTTTTGGAAAAGAATAACGTCCTTCATGCTCGTCGCGCCGATGTCCTTCAGAAACTCGGGCGTGAGCACACCGATCGCGGCACCTGTATCCTTGAGGCTAGTGTTAAGGCGGCTGCCGGCGAGGGTGTTCCCCGCAAGATAGCCAACGTCTTTCGATGTGCTGACCGTGAACGGACTGAGCACAACGGTTTCGTCGACCACTGTCGGTGGTGTGATCGCGTTTGCGGTTTGAGCGGCCGACCAAACAGCTGGTGCGAAGGCAAGAGCCGCGCACAGCGTTAATTTTTGCAGGCTTGAGGGGTTCATGGTGTGTGGGGGATTGGAAACCGATTACTTTGATATCTCTAAACTATTTCATGGTTTGTGAGCAAAACCAGCAGCAGGCAAAACGTTGCCCTTGTGATCGAAAAGTGCGCAAGAGCCACCGACCCAAACCGGCATGTCGGCAACCAGCACCGACTCAGGGTGCCAATAAATAACGCCACGACCGAGTCCGTCAGGCACAGCTCGGGTGCACGCAACCACGTCGTGCAAGAAACGCAGCTGCCCCGCCTTGGTAAGCGGCCAATCCATATGCGGGCGCTTTTCCCAGTGCTCATCTTTCGTCCACGGATAAGCAGTTTCAACGACGATAACCGGCTTGTGAAATTCCGCGGCGAGCGTGTTCAACGTCTGGCTCAGCTGAGCCACCGTTCCATGCCAATCGGGATAATAGCTCATGCCAATCCAATCGAAAGGTATATTCGCTGCAGTCGCCTCCCGACAAAACCACAGCGCACGCTCCTGCTGCTGTGGACTCTCTAGGTGTAAAATGGTAATTGGTCGCGCATTTCCCGGAAATGCATCAGCCAGCCCGTCGTAAGCCGCACGCAGTAATCCGCCGAGACGTTCCCAGGCTGCATGGTCGCCGGCTTTTCCAAACTCTACCTGTCCTTCCGGCCAGAGCATGCCATTTGTGATCTCGTTGCCGAGTTGCACGTAATCGGGTTTCACGCCTTCGTCTACGAAACGTTTGAGTGTGTCTGACGTGTAGGCCCGTACCTTTGCCTTAAGATCTCCATATGACAGGTTTTCCCAGGCTGCCGGCTTGAATTGTTTAGCCGGATCCGCCCATGTATCGGAATAATGGATATCGAGCATGAAGGCCGCACCGGATACTTTCACGCGCTTGGCTAAGGCCAGTGTATAATCGAGGTTGTTGGTCACCGCGCCCTGGCCGTTGGGCGCCACAAAAAGACGTAGACGAAAACAATTCATGCCCTGACCGCGCAGAATTGTCAGCGCGTCTGATTTTTTGCCTGCACTTTGGTAGACTGCGCCATGGGCCTCCAAGGTCGCGAGAGATGAAACATCTCCCCCGACCAAAAACGAGGATTCAGCCGCTACAGCACATGAAGTGAGTCCAGCTAATATCGTCAAAGACCCAAACAACAGTCTGATACAACTAAATGCACGCAGTTTCACGGTCGGGCACAAAAAAGATGACGTTTGCAGGTCAGGCAAAGGGGATGACAGGGGTGGCAACGTCATCACTCAAACGATGCGATATTTAAGTCAATTGTTTTATTATTTATAAAACTGTTTTATTTTCGTTCGACATTTCTCTCTCGTCTATAAGCGATACCCACCGCACGCACGGGTTGAATTTGCCCGAGATATACCCCATGTTATCATTATGGAAATGGAGATTATCCTGCCGAACGAAGTAGCGA
>Ga0302322_100002053_pt1 | contig 16846 bp, 16 predicted proteins | sample Fen_T0_2_FD_203757 | JGI IMG/M metagenome (GOLD analysis project Ga0302322, IMG submission 203757) | Peat permafrost microbial communities from Stordalen Mire near Abisko, Sweden - Fen_T0_2 | ecosystem: Environmental > Terrestrial > Soil > Wetlands > Permafrost | place: Sweden: Abisko... | reverse complement strand
TTCCCTGACGCCGACGCTCTCCCTTCGTGGCTGGACACCACCCGTCTCCGGGCGGTCCAGGCTCCCCCCGACGGTGGCAGCGGGCGATCCTTGGCGAAGTTCTCCCTGGCCGGGGTCGGTCTGAAGTTCAGCATGCTGCGTCAGGGGAGCCGGCTGACCCTTCCGGCGAGCGGGCGCGGAGGTGACTGGATCGTCAAGTTGCCCGATCCGAAGCACGACCACGTACCCGTCAACGAGTTCGCGGTCATGTCGTTGGCGGCTCGGGTCGGCGTCGATGTGCCGGAGGTCTCCTTGGCCAGCCGGGACGAGCTCCCTGACCTGCCCCCACGCGCCTGGCCGACGAGGGAGGACGTGGCCTTCCTGATCAAGCGCTTCGATCGGGGGGATCAAGGACGGCTGATCCACATCGAGGACTTCGCCCAGATCCGGGGCTGAGCCTGGGTCGAATGAGGGGCGTCCAGACCCGTCGAGTCCATGAGGGAGTTTCATCCGCGTGCCCGGTCCGGGTTGGCTTCGCCGGCCGTGGGGTGGCGACGTGCGTGCCCCGGCGTGGTGCTCGACGTCGGGTTCCGTGCCCGGCGGGCCTGTCATCGCCCGAGCCGTTCTCGCCCAGGCCTGAGCACGTTCACGCTGTGCGGGACGACGTCGCCGGCTCGTCCGCGGGATGGCGTCGGCAGGCGCTTCTGTGAGGACCTGCGGCTCCCCGGTCGTTGAAACTTCCGGAATGGTCCGGGGGTGCCGAGCGGGGGCGATCGCCCGGTAGCGGGACGTCGAACGGTCAACGACCCGGACGACCCTGGAGAACACCGGAAGGCCGGTGGGGTCTCCCGGCCCTCTCCAGGGGCTTCGTCGTTGAAAACTTCCGGAAGGTTGACGAGGGGTCACGGTGCGCCGATCGTGGCCTCAGTCCGCGCCGGCCGAGGTGCCCAGGCGTCGATCGTGGCGGACGTTCACACGGTGAGCTTCAGTTCTCGATCAAGGAGACATGAGATGTCGGAGATCGTCAGGGCGCGACGAGGCGCCATGACACGACGGCGGCGAGGCATCGCCTGGGCCGCCGTCCCGGTGGGGGCGAGCCTGCTGGCCGGAGCGCTGGTGGCTCCCTGGGCCGACGCGGCGAGCGCCCCGTGCAAGGTCGACTACTCGATCACCAACCAGTGGCAGGGCGGGTTCGGTGCCAACGTCACCGTGACCAACCTGGGGTCGCCGGTGTCGAGCTGGCAGGTGGGCTGGTCGTTCGCCGCCGGGCAGACCGTCCAGCAGCTGTGGAACGGGACGGTCTCCCAGTCCGGGTCGCAGGTCACCGTGACCAACGCGTCCTACAACGGCTCACTGGCCACCGGTGGCGTCACGTCGTTCGGGTTCAACGGCGCCTGGAACGGCTCCAACCCGGTCCCGGCCGACTTCACCTTCAACGGTGTCTCCTGCACCGGCGTCCCCCCGACCACCACCCCGCCGGTGACGACGACGCCCCCGGTGACGACGACCCCGCCGGTCACCACGACACCCCCGGTCACCACGACCCCACCGGTGACGACCACCCCGCCGGTCACCACGACGCCGCCCGTCACGACCACCCCGCCGAGCAACCCGTACGAGCGCGGCCCGGCGCCGTCCGTCGCGAGCGTCGCCGCCACCTACGGCTCGTTCGCCACCACCTCGATCAACGTCGCGCCGGGGAACGGCTTCAACGGCGGCACGATCTACTACCCGACCGACAGCAGCAAGACCTACGGCGCCGTCGCCATCGTCCCCGGCTACACGGCCAAGTTCGCCAACGAGGAAGCCTGGATGGGCCCGCGCCTGGCGTCCTTCGGATTCGTCGTGATCGGGGTCGAGACCAACTCGACCACCGACTGGGACACCGCCCGCGGCACCCAGCTGCTGGCCGCGCTCGACTGGCTGACCACCAGCAGCTCGGTGCGCGGCCTGGTCGACCGCAACCGGCTCGCCGTCATCGGGCACTCGATGGGCGGCGGCGGTGCGATGAGCGCCGCGGCGAGCCGCCCGTCGCTCAAGGCCGCCATCGGGCTGGCCCCGTTCTACGCCTCCGGCAACGGCAACCTCTCCGGCATCAAGGTGCCGATCCTGATCCAGGGAGGCCAGAACGACGGCACCGTCACGCCGTCCTACCTCGACGGGATGTACCCCACCCTCACCAGCACCACCCCCGGCGCCTACCTGCAGATGGCCGGGGCCGACCACCTGTTCTGGACCAAGGCCAACGCGACCGAGCTGCGCACCCTGATCCCGTGGCTGAAGATCTTCGTGGACAGTGACAGCCGCTACCGGCAGTTCCTCTGCCCGAGCGTGGCCGATTCCACCGGACTGTCGAAGTCCAGCGTGAGGTGCTCGCTCATCCCCTGAGCGTCCTCCCGATGCGACGCACCGCAGGGATCTCCCCGCGGTGCGTCGCTGTCGTGGGCGCAGCTCGGGCGAGCCGCCGCTACCCGGCGTCCACCACGGTGGTCTGGGTCCAGGTCGAGACGGGACCGCCGCCCGGCGCGGGCCACAGCTGGCTCACCGACAGCCGGTAGGTGCCCTTGTCCTTCAGTGGCAGGCGCAACCGGAAGACCCCCCGCTCGCCCGCGCGGGCCGTGCTGCCGTCGTCGCGGACGAGCCGCTCGGCGCCCGTGGTGACGCGGCCGTTCGGCCCGGCGAGCGACCAGGCCACCGTGCCGTCCCCCGTCGTCACCGCGTCGCCGGTGACGACGGCGATACCGGTCCGCAGGTGCTGGCCGTAGATCACGGAACTGATCCACGCCGGCGCGCGCGGGTCGGTGCCCGCCCGGGTGAAGTCGCGCCCGATCGGCAGCGCATCGAACAGGGACGACGTGGGTGCGGGACCCTCGATGCGCACCGGGACGTCGCGGCCGGTGACCGCCGTCGCCGTCCACACCAGCTGCTGGACGGCGAGCTCGGCGAGTGCCCGCCGGTCGGTCGTGGCGCCCGTCGACGGCTGGGCGCCCGGCAGTGCGGCGACCGGTCGGGTCGCCAGGAGCTCGGTCGAGAGGTGCACGGTGATCCCGCGCTCGCCGAGCTCGGCGTCGAGGTCGCCCGAGACCGACTGCACCGACCAGGCGCTCGCCAGCTCCGGGTTGCTGCCGACGCCCGACACCGCCATCCGCAGCGCCTCGGTCAGCCGCTCGGCGCGGTCGGCCAGCCCGGTCGGGGCGAACTCGCGCACGAGCGCCCACCGGCCCTGCTGCCGCGCGACCAGGTAGACGGGCAGCGGCGACGCGCCGCCGGGCGGCTGCGGGGTCGACTCGGCGGGGCTGCCGCGCAGGACCGCGGGCACGGCGCCGTCGATCACGCCCATCCGGACGGCGCCGAGCCCGCCCGCGATCGTCGCGACGGCCGCGGCGGTGGCCAGGGCGGGCAGCCAGCGCGTCCCGGCGAGCGCCGCGCGGGTGCTGCCGGCGCCGCCGCTCCCACCGCGGCGGGGGCGCGGGACGAGACGGCGCAACCGGCCGGGCGCGGGCAGCTCGGCAGTCGGCAGCGGCTCCGGCTCCGGGGGATCGCCGGCGAGGTCCGGGGCGTCGGCGTCGGTGGGTTCCGGGGCGTCGGGACCGCCGTCGGATGCGGGTTCGGGTATGACCTCGGGCCTGACCTCGGCTGCGACGTCGGCCGCCGGGGCCGTCCGGGCGGCGGCGAGGATGCGGGCGAGGCCGTCGGGGGAGGGGCTCGCGGGCACGGCCGCGGCCTCGCGGTGCAGGACGACGCGCAGCAGCGCGGCCGTGGCGAGGTTCTCGGGGGTCTCGACCGCGCCGTCCCGCTCGGCGGGGCCGGCGGTCGGCAGGGGGCGGGTGGTCTCGGCGCCGTCCGGATCGGGACGGCGTCCGGAGGGCTGCGCGGGCAGGCCCTGCGGGCGGGCGTTCATCGGGTCACCTCCCCGGGGGCGGGGCGGTCGAGGCGGGCGAGGGCGGCGCGGAGCGCGCTGAGACCTCGGTGGGCGTGACTCTTCACGGCACCCTTGCTGAGGCCGAGAGTCGCGGCGATGTCCTGCTCGGAGTAGTCACCGTAGTACCGGAGTACCAGCACTTCCTGCTGACGTCGCGACAGCGTGCGCAGCGCCGCCATGACCCGGGCGTCCTGGTCGGCGCGGACGGCGTGCTCCTCGGGGCCGGCGGGTTCGGGGGGGCCGGGCTGGCGGTAGCGCTCCTCGACGCCGCGGTGGCGCAGCGCCGACCGGGCGCCGTTGACCACGCTGGTGCGCAGGTAGGCGGCGGCCGCCGCCCGGTCGGTGAGGTCGGCCCAGCGCCGGTGCAGCGCCACGAAGGAGTCCTGCACGATCTCCTCGGCGACCGAGGCGTCCCTGGTCAGCAGGGTCGCCAGGCGCACCAGCCGGGACCAGTGGGCGTGGTAGAGCTCGGCGATGCCGGCATCGGCGTCCAGCGGGGTCGTCGCGGTGGTCGCCGAGGTCTCCGCCGTCGGTGCGGTGCGGGCGGCCGCGGTCGCCGCAGTGACGGCGCCGAGGTCGAGGGGCCGGGTGGCGGCGTCCAGCTCGGGCAGACGCGTCCGGGCGGCATCGCCCGCAGCGGCGGCAGGTGCGGGGACGCCGGGACGCGCGCCCGCGACGGGGCCGTCCTCGCCCGCGTCCGGGGCCGCACCGCCCGGAACCACGTGCACCGGTACCTCCTGCCGCCCCCCTGCGCGCCGCGCGGCACACCCGGGAGGCGGGCCGGTCCTCACCAGCGCCACCGTCACCGTCATGCCGGGTACACGCGCGGCTCCCGACAGGGGTTGACATTACCGGCTGGCCGTTCGGGGGATGGTCGGCTTGGGGCGAGCGGCGCGGGGGCGGGCCGAGCGGGGGACGGGCGGGCGGCAGGCGGCGCTGAGCTGGCGACTTGCGGCGCCCGGCGGTCGTGCTCTAAGCCAGCGTCCATGGCGGACTGCTTCTTCTGCGCGATCGCGGACGGGTCGGCGGGCGTGCCCCTGCTGGTGGCCAGGGACGGCGTGGTGGCCTTCCGGGACATCGCCCCGCAGGCGCCCCTGCACGTCCTGGTGATCCCCCGCGGCCACCACGCCGACGTCCCCGCGCTGGCGGCGGCCGAGCCCGGGACGCTTGCCGCGCTGGTGGACGTCGCGGCGGAGGTGGCCCGCACCGAGGGGGACGGGGAGTTCCGGCTCGTGTTCAACACCGGCGCCGGGGTCGGCCAGAGCGTCTTCCACGTGCACGGGCACGTGCTCGCGGGGCGACCGTTCAGCTGGCCCCCCGGCTGAGCCGCAGCCTGCGGGCCGCCCCGCCGGGTCCACGTCCGGCGGAACGGGCCGGCTAGTGCCAGATCCCGACGAGCCGGCGGTGGTACCGGTCGTCGGCGAGCTGCCGGACGAGGAAGTCCGCGACCTCTGCGGGGGTGATGGTCTTGAAGCCGCCGGGGAAGGGGCCGGGGTCCTCGTGGTAGCGGGCGGCGGGAGCCCCGTCGCGGATGTAGGGGCAGGCCGCGAGGACGTAGTCCAGGTCGCTGGCCCGCACGATGTCGTAGGCGGCGGCATGATCGGCGGCAGCCTTGATGAACCGTCGCACCGGGACCAGGGACAGCCGCCCGCGCAGGGTCGTGGTGGGCATGTTCGCCGTCCCGCTGACGCCCAGGTACCGGTCGGGCCCGACCTGCTCCATCGCGGCGACGATCGAGCGGACGGAGTCGGTGACCACGGTCGAGGCCTTGAGCGGGTCGGATCCGACCGCCATGATCACCGCCGTCACGCCGGTGAGCTGCTGCAGGGCGCCCAGGACGCCGTCGGCGCTCGTCGCGTCGGCCTGGACGACGGCGAGCCGTTCGTGCCGGGCCGTCACCTTGGCCGGGGTCCGTGCGACGGCCGTGACGCGGTGGCCGCGGGCGAGGGCCTGCTCGACGACGGCGGCCCCGACGCGCCCGGTCGGTCCGAAGACGGCGACATGCTCGGCAGTGCCCATGGGATGCTCCCTGCGGCCGGACGGTGCGGTCGAGGAGAGATTAGTTCGAAGCTTCGAAGTATTCAAGGAGCGGTGTGGTCCCGGCGGAGGTGCAGGCCTTTCATGCACGGGTGATGAGCCGGCTCATGGCGGATCTCGCAGGCCTGATCCACGAGCACGAGCTGACGCCCGCGCAGATCTCGACGCTGTTCCGGCTGCGGTCCCGGGACCTCACCGTGAGCCAGGTGGGCTCCCAGCTCGGCCTGACCGCTCCCACGGTGAGCCACCTCGTGGACCGGCTGGCGGCCCGGGGCCTCGTCGAGCGGCGGACGTCGGCCGAGGACGCGCGCCGTCGCGAGATCGCGCTCACGCCGGCCGGTCTGCACTTCCTCGACGCCTTCGACACCGGTCTCGCCGCGTCCCTGGAGCGCCTGCTGTCCGGGGTGCCGGCGGCGGACCTGGAGCGGCTGGCGGGCGCGCTGGGCGCCGTGCTCGCCCGGCTGGACGACCCGCGCTGATCGCGCCGCGCGGAGTCGACGTGCGGAATCAATCGGGGCCGCCGCTGTTGACGCCCGCATGAGTGGAAAGACGTGGTTCATCACCGGAACGTCGCGCGGGTTCGGTCGGGAGTGGGCGATCGCCGCGCTGGACCGCGGCGACCGGGTCGCCGCGACGGCGCGGGACACCTCGACGCTGAAGGACCTGGTGGAGGCCTACGGGGACGCCGTCCTGCCGATCGCGCTCGACGTCACCGACCGGGCCGCGGCCTTCGAGGCCGTGCGGGCGGCGCACGAGCACTTCGGGCGCCTCGACGTCGTCGTCAACAACGCGGGCTACGGTCATTTCGGCTTCGTCGAGGAGGTGACCGAGGCCGAGGCGCGGCGCCAGCTCGAGGTCAACCTCTTCGGCGCGCTGTGGGTCACCCAGGCGGCGCTGCCCTACCTGCGGGAGCAGGGGAGCGGGCACATCATCCAGGTGTCGTCGATCGGCGGGATCTCGGCGTTCCCGATCGTCGGGCTCTACCACGCCTCCAAGTGGGGCCTGGAGGGGTTCAGCCAGGCGCTCGCCCAGGAGGTCGCCGGGTTCGGCATCAAGGTCACCCTGGTCGAGCCGACCGGGTTCAGCACCGACTGGTCGGGGTCGTCGGCCGTGCGGTCGGCGCCGCTGCCCGCCTACGACGAGGTGCGCGAGCAGACCATGAAGGCGCGCGCCGCCCGGATGTCCCGTCCCGGCGACCCGGCCGCCACCCGGGCGGCGATCCTCGCCGTCGTCGACGCCGAGCGGCCCCCGCTGCGCATCTTCTTCGGCGACGGGCCCCTCGCGATCGCCACGGCCGACTACGAGTCCCGCCTGAGGACCTGGCGCGAGTGGGAGCACGTCTCCGTGGCCGCCCACGGCACGCCGCCGCCGGTCGGCGGCGCCGAGGGCTGACGGCGCGGCGTCGCGGCGGACGGCGGTCAGTCCCCGGCGCGCGGGTGGCCTCGCCGCCGGCGGGCCGCCCTGAGGCGGTGGTGCGGGGCGAACGGGGATGAAACACGTTCGTCCCGGCACGGTCACGGTAGGTTCCGGTGGGCCCGCGCGGGAGGTGGCGTGATCGTCAAAGGGTGGCACGGCCTGGTCGGGACGTTCACCGGCGTCGTGCTGCTCACGGTGGTCGCGCTGCCGGCGGCCGTGCTGGCCGCGTGGGTCCTGGCGCGGCGTCGCCGGGCCGCGGGCTGGACGTCGTCGTGGGCGTGGCGCGCGTCGGTGGCCGAGGTCGGCATGGTCTACGGGACGGTGCCGTGGGTGTGGATGATCCTTCTGCCGGGCAGCCGGGCGGGCGTCGGCACCCCTCGGGTGAGCCTGGTGCCGCTGCGCGACCTGCTGGCGGTCCTCGTCGCCGGGCCGGTGACGGCGACGGTCCAGCTCGTCGGCAACCTGCTCGTGTTCGCGGCGCTGGGCTTCTTCGCCCCGGTCCGGTGCGCGGCGCTGGCGTCGCTGCCCCGGGTCCTGGCGCTCGGGGCGGCCTGCTCGGTGGGGGTGGAGACGGCGCAGTACGTGCTGCGGCTGGACCGGGTGTCCTCGGTGGACGACGTCCTGGTCAACGCGGCCGGCGCCGGGCTGGCCGCGTGGGCGTCCCGGCGCTGGTGGCGGGCGGATTGTCGGTGGGCGTGGATACGATGACCTGGTCCGGTGGTCCCTGGTCGCCGGGCGGTCCCGCACCATGACGACGACGAGATCCGGAGGGTGGTCGGCCTCCCGAGGCCGATGACGGACCTGATGACGAGCAGCCCCACCACGAGCAGCCCCGATGACTGACACCCCTGAGGTCCCCGGCCGGGCGAACGGCCTGCGGGGCGCCGACGCGCGGGCCGGTGCCGCCGCCCAGCCCGTGCACCGGATCGTCGTCCCCGACGACGTCTCGATGGTCTCGCTGCTGGGAGCACGTGACGAGGTGCTGCGCGCCGTCGAGCGGGCCTTCCCACGCGCCGACGTCCACGTCCGGGGCAACGAGGTCACCGTGTCCGGGCCCCCGGCGGAGATCTCCCTGGTGGAGCGCCTGTTCGACGAACTGGTGGCCGTCGTCGTCGCCGGGCAGCAGCTCAGCGTGGACGCCGTCCAGCGGTCCGTCGAGATGCTGCGCGCCCAGACCGCCGAGCGGCCCGCCGACGTGCTCACCCTGAACATCCTGTCCAACCGCGGGCGGACCATCCGGCCCAAGACGCTCAACCAGAAGCGGTACGTCGACGCGATCGACGACCACACGATCGTCTTCGGGATCGGCCCGGCCGGTACCGGCAAGACGTACCTGGCCATGGCCAAGGCCGTGCAGGCGCTGCAGGCCAAGCGGGCCAGCCGGATCATCCTCACCCGCCCCGCCGTCGAGGCGGGGGAGCGGCTCGGGTTCCTGCCGGGCACGCTCAACGACAAGATCGACCCGTACCTGCGCCCGCTCTACGACGCGCTCCACGACATGATCGACCCCGAGTCGATCCCGCGGCTGATGGCCGCCGGGACGATCGAGGTCGCTCCCCTGGCGTACATGCGCGGGCGGACCCTCAACGACGCCTTCATCATCCTCGACGAGGCGCAGAACACCTCGCCCGAGCAGATGAAGATGTTCCTGACCCGCCTGGGCTTCAACTCCACGATGGTCGTCACCGGCGACGTCACCCAGGTCGACCTGCCGAGCGGCACCCTGTCGGGGCTGCGGATCGTCCGGGAGATCCTCGAGGGGATCGACGACGTCCACTTCTCCGTCCTGACCAGCAGCGACGTCGTCCGGCACCGGCTCGTGGGCGAGATCGTCGACGCCTACGCCCGCTGGGACGAGAGCCAGGAGCTCGCCCGGCAGGGGCCGGGCCCGCGACCGGGCGGCGGCGGCCGCCAGCGCGGGGGCCGGCCGTGAGCATCGAGGTCAACAACGAGAGCGGCGTCCCCGTCGACGAGGCGGAGATCGTCGCCCTGGCCCGGCACGTGCTCGCCGCGATGCACGTCCACCCGCAGGCCGAGCTGTCCGTCGTCCTCGTCGACGAGCCCGCGATGGAGCAGCTGCACGTCCAGTGGATGGACGAGCCCGGCCCGACCGACGTCCTGTCCTTCCCGATGGACGAGCTGCGCCCCGGCACCGACGACGAGGACTCCCAGCCGGGCCTGCTCGGCGACGTTGTCGTGTGCCCGCAGGTCGCGGCGACGCAGGCGCGGACGGCGGGGCACTCCACGCACGAGGAGCTGCTGCTCCTCACCACGCACGGCGTCCTGCACCTGCTCGGCTACGACCACGCCGAGCCGCAGGAGGAGAAGGAGATGTTCGAGCTGCAGCGCACCCTCCTGCTCACGTTCCTGTCGACCCGGGGACGAGGGTGACCGTCCCCAGCGTCCAGCTGGTCGTCGCCGCGCTCGTCCTGCTCGCCGTCGCCGGCACCTTCGCGGCGTTCGAGGCGGCGCTCGCCCGCGTCTCCCGCTCCGCCGCGGCCGAGTACGCCGAGTCCGGCCGCCGGGGCGCGGGGGCGCTGGAGCGCGTCGTCGAGGAGCCGGCGCCGGCCCTGAGCGTCGCGACGTTCGTGCGGGTGCTGGCCGAGTCGGGGGCGGCGGTCGCCGTCGCGATCGTCGCCGTCGACGTGACGGCCGCCTGGTGGCGCGGCTACCTCGCCGCCGTCGCGATCATGACGGCGCTGCTGTTCGTCGTCGTCGGGGTCGGCCCGCGGACGCTCGGCCGCCAGCACGCGGACTCCATCGGCCTCGTCGCCGCGCCGGTCGTGGCGGCGCTCACCCGGGTGCTGGGGCCGCTCGCGCTGCTGCTGGTCGCCGTCGGCAACATGCTGACGCCGGGGCCCGGCTACCGGCACGGGCCGTTCGCCTCCGAGGCGGAGCTGCGCGACCTCGTCGACATCGCCGAGGAGACCGACGTCATCGAGCCGGACGAGCGCGAGATGATCCACTCGGTCTTCGAGCTGGGCGACACCATCGCCCGCGAGGTGATGGTCCCGCGCACCGACCTGGTGTCGGTGGACAGCGGGACGACCCTTCACCGGGCGATGAGCCTCTTCCTGCGGTCGGGCTTCTCCCGGGTACCGGTGGTCGGGGACGGCGTGGACGACGTCCTGGGGATCGCGCACGTCAAGGACGTCGCGCGCCGCCTGCACGTGCACCCGGAGGCCGCGCGCAGCCAGGTCGTCGACGACGTCATGCGCCCGGCGCACTTCGTGCCCGACAGCAAGCCGGTCGACGACCTGCTGCGGGAGATGCAGCGGACGGCGGCGCACGTGGCCGTCGTCGTGGACGAGTACGGTGGCACCGCGGGCCTGGTCACCCTCGAGGACATCGTCGAGGAGGTCGTCGGCGAGATCTCGGACGAGTTCGACGCCGACGAGCCCGAGGTGGAGGCGATCGGGGACGGCGCGTACCGGGTCCCGTCGCGCATGAACATCCAGGACATGGGCGAGCTGTTCGGGCTGGACGTCGAGGACGAGGACGTCGACAGCGTGGGCGGCCTGCTCGCCAAGGCCCTGGGCCGGGTGCCGATCGCCGGCGCGCGGGGCAGGGTCGACGGCCTGGAACTCACCGCCGACCGGTTCGAGGGTCGGCGCAAGAAGCTCGCCGCGGTGATCGTCCGGCGCCTGCCGGACGAGGCGGGCGACGACGGGAAGGAGGCCACGGAATGAGCGGTCGACCGACGTCGTCCCGGCCGGGCGGGAACGGATCGAAGCGTGGAGCGGGCCAGGGTGGGGGCCGCGGCGGAGGCCAGGGCGGGGGCCGCAGCGGGGGTCACGGCGCGAACCACGACCACAGTGCGGGCCGCAGCCGGGCGACCGACCAGGGTGGGGGCCCGGGTCCCGGAGCGGGCCAGGGCGGTGGCGCGCCGGTGTTCCGGTCCGGGTTCGCCTGCCTGGTCGGGCGCCCCAACGCGGGCAAGTCCACGCTGACGAACGCGCTGGTCGGCGAGAAGGTCGCGATCACCTCCAGCCGGCCGCAGACGACGCGGCACACGGTCCGCGGGATCGTGCACCGCGAGGACGCCCAGCTCGTGCTCGTCGACACCCCCGGCCTGCACCGGCCGCGCACCCTGCTGGGGCAGCGCCTCAACGACCTCGTGCGCGACACGCTGCTGGAGGTCGACGTGATCGGCTTCTGCATGCCCGCCGATGAGCGGGTCGGGCCGGGTGACCGGTTCATCGCCAGCCAGCTCGCGCAGGTGCGTCGCGGCGGGCGGGGGACGCCGGTCGTGGTCGTCGTCACGAAGGCGGACACCGTCGACCGCGCCCGCCTGACCGAGCACCTGCTGGCGGTGTCGGAGCTGATCGAGGCCGACGACGTGGTCCCGACGTCCGCCGCCGACGGGTTCCAGGTGGACGTGCTCGCCGACGTCCTGGTCGGGCACCTGCCGCCGGGGCAGCCCCTGTACCTCGACGGGGAGCTCACCGACGAGCCGGAACAGGTGATGATCGCTGAGCTGGTCCGGGAGGCGGCGCTCGAGGGCGTGCGCGACGAGCTGCCGCACAGCCTCGCCGTCGTCGTCGACGAGATCGAGCCCCGCGAGAACCGCCCGGTCGACGCGCCGCTGCTCGACGTCCGGGTGCTGCTCTACGTGGAACGCGAGAGCCAGCGCGGCATCGTCATCGGCAAGGGTGGCGAGCGCCTGCGGGACGTCGGCACCCGGGCCCGGCAGGAGATCCAGGCGCTGCTCGGCCAGCGGATCCACCTCGACCTGCGGGTGAAGGTGGCCAAGGACTGGCAGCGCGACCCCAAGCAACTGCGCCGCCTGGGCTTCTGAGCCCGCCCGCCCGGGGCAGGGATGGCTAGGGTGGGCTGCCATGACCTTGAAGGTGACGCGCGTCAACCCTGACGGCCTGCCGGTCAACCCGGCCTTCGCGCAGGGCGTGCTGGTGGAGCAGCCGCAGCGGCTGCTGTTCGTGGGCGGCCAGAACGCGGTGACGGCGGACGGCGGGATCGACGGCGACGACCTCGCCACCCAGACGGTCCGCGCGCTGCGCAACGTCGAGCTCGTGCTGCTCGCGGCCGGCGGGACCCTGGCCGACGTCGTCAGCTGGACGATCCTGGCCGTCGAGGGCCACCCGCTCCAGGAGGGGTTCCAGGCGTTCCGGACCGTCTGGTCGCCCGCGGAGCCGCCCGCGATCTCGGTGGCGGTCGTGGCCGGCCTGGCGAACCCGCGCTTCCTGGTGGAGATCTCCGCCGTCGCCGCGCTGGGCCCGGCGGCCTGACCGGGCCGGCGGCGGCGTCGGGGCGGGCGGGGGCGGCGGGGTGGCCGAGCGCACCGGGTCGGGCCTGGTCCGCGAGGGCAGCCTCGTCGTCCTCGTCGGGCCGTCGGGGTCGGGGAAGACCACCTGGGCGGACGCCGTGTTCGGTCCCGGGCAGGTCGTCTCGGCCGACCGGTTGCGCGCCGTCGTCGGTCACGGCGAGCACGATCTGGCGGCGAGCGCGGACGCCTTCGACGTCCTCGACCGGATCGTGGCGGCGCGGGTGGGGCGGCGCCTCACCACCGTCGTCGACACCCTCGGGCTGGACCCCGACCGGCGCCGCGCGTGGCGCGCGCTCGCGGCCTCCGCGGGTGTGCCGTGCGTCGCCGTCGCCTTCGACACCCCGCCCGCGCAGTGCCGGCGCCGCAACGCCGCCCGCGCCCGCCCGGTGCCGGCGCGGGTGCTGTCCGGCCAGGTGCGTTCGTACGCCGAGCAGCGTCCGGGTCTGGAGACGGAGGGGTTCGACGCCGTCCTGGCCGCCGGGACGGTGGACGTGCGGGTGGTCGCACCTGAGGTGGCCGCCGCGGCGCGCGTGGTGGAGGGCCCGCCGCCGTCCGCCGTCGCGCCCGCCGTCCCACCGCCGGCCGGTGCCCCGCTGCCGGCTCCCGGAGGGCTGCGGTTCGGCCTGCACCTGTCGCGGTTCGAGGTGCCCGGGGGGCCGGCGGAGCTGGCGGAGCGGCTGCGCGACGTCGCCGGGCGTGCCGAGCGGGCCGGCTTCGCCTCGCTGTGGGTCATGGACCACTTCCGGCAGATCCCCCAGCTCGGGCGGCCGTGGGAGAACATGCCCGAGGCCGCGGTCACCCTGGCCACGCTCGCCGCGGCCACCCGGACGGCGACCGTCGGCTGCCTGGTCCACTGCGTGACCTACCGGAACGTCGGGCTGCTGGGCCGGACGGTCGCGACCCTCGACGTGCTGAGCGGCGGCCGGGCCTGGTGCGGCCTGGGCGCCGGGTGGTTCGAGGCCGAGCACGCCGGGTACGGATGGCCGTTCCCGGGCGCCCGCGAGCGCCTCGACCTGCTGGAGGACGCCCTCGAGGCGCTCCCCGTGCTGTGGGGGCCCGGCGCGCACGCGTTCACCGGCCGCCGGATCCGGCTGCCGGAGGCGATGGGCTACCCGCGGCCGCTGCGCGGGCGCGTGCCGATCCTCGTGGGGGGCGGTGGGGAGCGGCGCACGCTGCGGCTCGTCGCGCAGCACGCCGACGCCTGCAACCTGACCGGCGACGTCGACACCGTCCGCCACAAGGTCGCCGTCCTGGAGCGGCACTGCGCCGACGTCGGGCGCGATCCGGGCTCGGTCGAGGTGACGCACCTGTCGACGGTGCGCGTCGAGGCGGGCGGCCCGCGGCCCGCGGGGCCCTCGGGGCCCGCCGGGTCCCCACGGGCCGGTGGGACGGCGCGCGGGGTGCGGGCGGTGGCGGGCACGGTCGCCGACCACGTGCTGCGGGTGCGTGCCCTGCGGGCCGTCGGGGTGCAGCACGTGATCGTGAGCCTGGACGGCCTGTGGGACACCCCGGCCGTGGAGGCGTTCGGCGAGGTCATCGCCGCCTGCACGGACGGCTGAGCCGACCGGCCCGGCAGCCCGTCCCCGGAGTGCAGGATCGTCCCGGATTGCATGATCACGGGGGTGGCGGGGTGGCTTCGGGGCGGGCGGCCAGCAGCACCGGCTGGTAGAAGAAGCCCTCCGCCGGCATGATCCAGCGGGTGGCGACCAGGCCCGCGGCCTCGGCGGACTCGCGGACCTCGGCCCGGCCGTAGGCGCGGCACCACACCCGCCGCTCGACCGTCGACCAGCCGCCCGTCGACCGCTCGGCCAGCTGCAGCTGCCGCAGCAGGTACCGGCGCCCGTCGTCCGCCCACTCGCACAGGGGCACGGTGAGCGTCAGCCGGTCGTCGCTGCGCGACAGGTGGGTGGGCAGCACGGGCGGGCGGTCCAGGCTGAGCTGGTCGTAGTCGCGCAGGGTCAGCACGAGCAGCCCGCCGGGCCGCAGCACGCGCCGCATCTGGGACAGCGCGACGACGAGCTCGCCATCACCCAGCAGGTGGGCCACCGCGTTGTCGGCGCAGATCACGCCGTCGAACGACTCGTCCGCGAACGGCAGGCGGCGCATGTCCGCGACCGCGAGGGTGGGCGGCAGGCCGGTGCGGCGGGCCTCCAGTCGCGCCCGGCGCAGCGCCCCGGCGCTGACGTCGGCACCGACCACCTCGTGCCCGTGCCGGGCCAGGCCCAGCAGCTGGGTGCCGATGCCCGCCGCGCAGTCGAGGATGCGGTGCTCGCGGTCGCCGAGCTGGCTGCGGACCAGGGCGTCCAGGGTGCGGCCCTGGGCGTCGGTGGCCCGCTCCCAGTCGGTGAAGATCCGGTCGTACGTCCCGGCGAGGTCGTCGAAGAAGCCTGTGGTGTCCGTCACCGGATCACCTCCTCGGTGTCCAGGGGCCGCCGTCCGGGACAGTGTCACCCATCGTGCCGTTGCGCGAACAGAGCGCATCGACAGAAAAGGGTCACCGGCGCAGCACCTCCCGTACCGGCAGGCCCGGGCGCCACGAGCGGACGACGAGCACCTCCCGGGCGTCGTCCAGCTCGACGACGACGGCCTCGGCGAGGTCGATCCGGAACAGCTCGAACGGGCCCGACGGGATCTCGCCGGTCACCCCGGCGCGGTACCGCTCGTGGTCGGTGAGGTCCGTCACCTCGACGGCCGTCCCCGAGACCCGGGCGTCGCCCGACCAGGTGTCCGGCTCGTCGGAGCCGGAGTGCACCGCCACCCGCGGGTCGCGGCGCAGGTCGGCGAAGCGGCGGTTGCCCGTCATGCCGCCAAGCCACAGCTCGCCGTCCACGATCTCGACCTCGGTGCCGCACAGCCGCGGCGAGCCGTCGGCGCGCAGGGTGGCCATGACCTTGTGCTTGTGCGCGGCGAACCGGGCCGCGACCCGGGCCGCCAACTGCGGGGCCTCCTGGGAGAACTGCTGCCACGTCGTCATGACCGAACGCTCTCACCCGCCACCGACAGGACGAGCCCCGACACGGCGCGTGGCCGGGGAGCACCGGCGCGCGAGCGCCGGGGTTCGTGTACCGTTGTCCCGTGCGGATCAGCCTGCTCCTCCTCGGCTGCCGCGGCGAGGCCCACTAGGCCGGTCCTCTCGCCGCGGAGGTTCTGCGCGCCGGCCGAGGACCCCCGCCCGTCGAGGCACTCTCCCGTCATGGAGCAGGGCCCCGGGCGACAGCCGCGCGACAGACCGCGCAGGAGCGAGTGAGGCAGCGATGAACAACGCCCAGCAGCCCTCCCGGATGCCGATCCACAAGTACCGGCCCTTCCACGAGCAGATCACCGTCGAGCTGCCCGACCGCACCTGGCCGCAGCGCCGGATCACCCGGGCGCCGCAGTGGTGCGCCGTCGACCTGCGGGACGGCAACCAGGCCCTGATCGACCCGATGAGCCCCGAGCGCAAGCGCCGGATGTTCGACCTGCTGGTCCGCATGGGCTACAAGGAGATCGAGGTCGGGTTCCCGTCGGCGAGCCAGACCGACTTCGACTTCGTCCGCGAGCTGATCGAGCAGGACCTGATCCCCGACGACGTCGTCATCCAGGTGTTGACCCAGGCGCGCGGCCACCTGATCGAGCGCACCTACGAGTCGATCCGCGGGGCGCGGCAGGCGATCGTCCACCTGTACAACTCCACGTCGGTGCTGCAGCGTCGCGTCGTGTTCGGCGCCGACATGGACGGCATCGTCGACATCGCGCTGGACGGCGCCCGGCTGTGCCGGAAGCTCGCCGAGACCGAGGTGCCGGGCACCGACGTCCACTTCGAGTACTCCCCGGAGTCCTACACCGGGACCGAGCTGGAGTTCGCCGCCCGCATCTGCAACGAGGTCATCGGCGTCTTCGAACCCGCGCCGGACCGCAAGGTGATCATCAACCTGCCGGCGACGGTCGAGATGGCCACGCCCAACGTCTACGCCGACTCGATCGAGTGGATGCACCGTCACCTGGCACAGCGCGAGAACGTCGTCCTCTCGCTGCACCCGCACAACGACCGGGGGACGGCGATCGCCGCCGCCGAGCTGGGCTACCTGGCCGGCGCGGACCGGATCGAGGGCTGCCTGTTCGGCAACGGCGAGCGCACCGGCAACGTGTGCCTGGTGACGCTGGGCCTGAACCTGTTCAGCCAGGGCATCGATCCGCAGATCGACTTCACCGACATCGACGAGATCCGG